>ERZ842401.7274-NODE-7274-length-11402-cov-48.261214_pt1 | contig 11402 bp, 12 predicted proteins | sample MGYA00521270_ERZ842401 | MGnify/ENA primary metagenome ERZ842401 (study PRJEB31892, sample SAMEA3878208) | bioreactor metagenome | biome: Moose rumen | place: Sweden | collected 2011-10 | study: EMG produced TPA metagenomics assembly of the PRJEB12797 data set... | reverse complement strand
GAGGAATGGCCAAGTGTTAACATTTTAAGAATTTAATTACCGAAGCATTGAATTATTAAACATCTTAGTTTTATTATTATTATCTACAGGGGCATGGGCTGTGACGGAAGAAGTCACCGAGACGTGGACTATGAACGGCTCTGCGTGCTCTATCTCAGGCAGCACGCTATCCAATAGCTCCGGCAATAGAATAATGCTGAGCAATGGTGGCGGATGGTTAAATAATGGCACGCAAACAATTTTAGATGTAAATCAGGCATTGATTCTGACAGACCAATATAGTATGGAAGCCAGTTTTCCCGACATTGAGGGAACGGTGACGAAGGTGGAATTTAATAACATCTGCCTCTTCTGTCCCCCAAGTTATAGTTATAGCATGTATGTGGGCAAGAGCATGAGCAATCTTCTCAGCATTAGCCCCGGAGTTACGGCTTTCTCGTCGTGGGATAATGCTGGCCAGTTTAAGAATGTCACTTACACGGGAACAATGGATGTCTCGTCTTCGGCACCGCTGAAACTATTGTTTGGGGCTTCGTCAGTACCTCCATTAGAAATATTATTGTTTGATTCTGGTTACATCAAGGTGACCTATCAGAGGGAGGTGGCTGCCGACCCACAACACACGTTCTCGTTCCCTAACCCGTCATCGTTCAGCGGTAACACGCTGACCGTTACATGCACCAACAACGGAGCTGGACACGAATGTACGCTCACCAACCGTCAGGCCACGTTGACACTCACGGCCCACGACAACACCATCGAGTCGTTCCCCATGGACTATCCGTCACTCAACTTGCTTGAGTTCAACACCCAGACTGGCCTCGGTGCCACCGCAGGTACCATCACCTACACGAACAAGGCTACGGGCAATAGTCAAACGGGCATGATTTTCGAGACTGGCGAATTTACGGCCAGCGTCACTGTCACCGTCGGAGGCAACAACTACACGCTGACCAAGGACTTCAATATCTTGGCCGGATACAGGGTCAACAACAGCTACCAGCAGTTCAGTGTTAGCAAGACCTCGGCATTGGTGGGCGACGAGATAACCATCACCTACACGCAGCTGATGAACGAGAGCCTCGATGAGCTGACCTTGACGGGCGCGACATCGGGCAACAGCATCGCCTACACCCAAAGCGGCAACACCTACACGTTCACGATGCCCGCCGAGGACGTGAACATCAACGCCACGATTACGTATACGCTCAATGAAAACGACATCACGAAGAACGACGACACCTACACCATCAAGACCGCCGAAGGCTGGGACTACTTCTGCCGACGCATCCTGTTCGACACGACAATAGACGGTTTCAAAGGCAAGACCATCGAACTCGCCGCCAACATCACCGTGACGGCGACAATGGCGGGCAACTCTGAACATCGGTTCAAAGGCACCTTTGACGGCAAAGGCTATACGCTGACGTTCAACCCTACTTCCGTCGGACAATACACCGCACCGTTCTATTGTACCGACGGTGCCACCATCCGCAACCTCCACGCAACGGGCTGCATTCAGGCTGGCGACTTTCAGAACTGTGGCGGCATGGTGGGTTTGGCTAACGGCAACCTCACCATCGAGAACTGCCGCGTGAGTACCCAAATCAGCACTACCTACAGCGGCAATGCCGGACACGGCGGCTTCGTGGGCTTCCTGAGTTCGCAATACAACCAATGCCACATCACGGGATGCGTCTATGACGGACTCATCTGCAACCCGAACACATGGAACCAGACTTATGGCTGCGGCGGATTCGTCGGCGCCATGTCGGAGTACGGATATGCCATACTGGAAGACTGTCTCTTCATCCACGGCCAGTACGACAACAACGGCGGCAAGCACGAACTATGGTGGGGAAATGAGAACAACAAGAATAGCACGTTCCTCCACCGCACCAACAACCAAGGCTCCGGCAAACTGACCAACTGCTTCTACGTCGGCACGCGCGGCCTGAAGCAAGGCTCGCCCGCTGTGGAATCGGCCACTGCCCCCACCAACTTCGCCCACTTCGGCACTCCGACCGACCACTGCTTCCTGAAGGTGTATGGCCACACCATGGTCTTCGACGGCAAGTACTACACGCCGATATATGGCGACCTGGTGGAGAAATACGACTACAGCGGGGGAAAGAGTTACAACATCGAATACGACGACGCACCCCTCGGCATCCCCGACATCACGTCGCCACTGTGGACGGAGGGCCTGCGCTATAACCGCTCGTTCACCGCTGGAAAGCCCGTGACCATCATGCTGCCGTTCAACTTCACGAGGAACCGCATCACGCTGGCCCACGACAACGCAAACCCGTCGGGAAAGTTCTACGAGTTCAAGGGTATCGAGGAGGATTTGGAGCACAAGTGGGTGGCCGTGATGATAGAAGCGGGCGAGACATTATCGAACGAGGTGATCGAGAACACGCTGCAGGCCAACCATCCGTACCTCTACGTGCCCGGCGAGAGCACGGAGCATTGGGCCATGTATGTTAGCGGCGGCATCTCCATCTTCACCGAGGGCAACGAGGGCGGCGAGAAGGAGACGGAGTATTACTACGGTGACGGCATGCCCTGGAACCACTGGAAGTTCAAAGGCACCTACCAGCCGCGCTACTGGAGCGAGACCGAGCACTTCGAGGAAGTCGGCAAGGTGTATGGCTTCGCAGGAGCGAGCAAGGAGGTGGACGGAAAACTCGTCGAGGCTGGCGAATTCGTGAGGGCAAAGGTCGGCGCAAAGATCCGCCCCACGTCGTGCTACCTGAAGTGGACGGGCTACGAGCCCGACTATGCCCCCGCCCGCAGAATGACTCGCGGCGCAGCGGCTGACGAGGAACTGCCGCAACGCATCACCGTGAAACTCGTCTCGGCCAGCGGCGACCTGACCGGCATCGGAGAGATTGACACCACGACGGGCGAAGTATCATTTGACAGCGAGGCATGGTACACCCTCGATGGTGTGCGCCTGAGCAGCAAGCCCAGCACCAAGGGCCTCTATATCCGCTCGAACTCTGGTCGCTTGCAAGGCAAGAACAATGGTAAAAAGGTTGTAATCAAATAACGAATGGAGGACACAGCAATGAAAAAGAGAGCATACGAGAAACCGACCTGCAGGGTCGTAGTGTTGCAACATCGTACACACCTACTGCAAGCCAGTCCTGTGCGTAGTACGCCGCCCGAAGAAATCCCTGACTATGACGACTGGATGGGTGCCCGAAGACACAAAAGCGTATGGGATGACGAGGATGACTGTGAGGATGAGTAAAACTGTATGACAACAGGTTTGAGTACAATGCCCAAAGGCATCAATTGGAATGAACAATTCTACAAACTCCTGCGCCTGTCATTAGGGCTGACGCAGGAGTTTCCTGTTGACGTGGATGCCGACGGATGGCGACGATTGTATCAGACAGCCATACGCCAGTCGCTCGTCGGTGTCTGCTATCAAGGCGTGTGCCTGTTGCCAGAGGGCAGCAAGCCGCCTGCAGAGATTGCCATGCAGTGGGCCAGCGAAGCAGAAAGCATCAAAGGGATGAATGAACTGCTATATCAAGAGGCAGCACGAAACAAACGAGCGATCAACTACCAGCGCACCGCAGCCGACCCACGAGCCTGTAAACATCGCAACCACCAGCTCTAATAAACAAAATCGCCAAAAACTCTGAACATTTGTTCAGATTTTCACCCTCGGCATCCACTTTTCTGCCTTTGCCGAGGGCTTTTCCCTCCCTTTTCCGTAACTTCGCAGCACGAAATAGCAAATAAAACGAAATGATTACGAACAAGAAAAACATCATCACCATCCTATTCGCCCTCGTCACAATGGCGGGGCAGGGTGAGAGCCGCCCGAATAGCACATTCATTGGAAGGCCAATAGATATGGTATCAACAGAAAGAAAAGTAACAGATTATTTGGTAGCTTGGAGAATTATTCGTAACTTTGCACCTAATATTTGATGCATAATTCGATAAAATTAGATTTTATACACAATATATGATGCAGAAGAGTTACATATTCGACCCCTATCCATTACAGATAACCATGCAGCGGTTAGCAGAGAACCTGAAGGCGAGACGATTGGAGAAGAAACTCTCGACGAAGAGCCTTGCGGAAATGAGTGGAGTGCCAGCATCGTCCATTCAGCGCTTTGAACTGAAACACTCCATTTCCTTAGAGTCGTATGTTAAGTTAGCCAAGGCATTGGGCTATTCAGAAGAAATCATGCAACTATTGGCCGAACCGAAATACGATACGATGGAGGAGTTGTTGGAAATTAATAAGAACCAGACAAGGAAGCGTGGCGTATGATGAGGAATATACAGTCTGTCAGCGTGATGTACCACGGCCGAAAGGTGGGTACGCTCTCCATGGGCAGCAGGTCGGTTTGTCAGTTTGAGTATGACAAGGACTGGCTTGCCGATGGCTTCTCCATATCACCCCTGAAGTTACCTCTGAAGGCTGGTCTCTTCACGGCAGACTATATGCCGTTTAATGGGAACTTTGGCATCTTCGAAGATAGTCTGCCTGGTGGTTATGGCGAATACTTGTTGCGAAAGATACTCAATAAGTCTGGCATTGACAGCAAGAGCCTGACACCTGTCCAATGGCTCAGTATTGTAGGCAGTTCTGGAATGGGGGCATTATGCTACGTGCCTGAGACGAAGTTGCAGCAGGAAGAAACACGGTTGACATTGGACGAGATGCAGAAAACGGCACTCGATGTGCTATCGGAGGAAACGGATTTACATGCCAACGAACTTTATTTCCGAAGTGGCAACTCCGGCGGCGTTCGCCCCAAGTGCCTATATACAGACGCCGAAGGACACTGGCTGGTGAAGTTCCGCCACACCTACGATCCTAAGAACATGGGGGAGATAGAGTTCCATTACAACGAAATGGCTCGGCGTTGCGGCATTGACGTGCCCGACTTTAAACTGGTAGATGGGAAATACTTCGCCACACGACGGTTTGACATTGAGGACGGCATTCGGCTACACGTGGCAACAGCCAGTGCACTGCTGAATGAGCCGATTTCTCCCCCTAAGATGGACTATCACAGCCTATTGCAACTGACTGGCTTCCTGACACAGTCGCCAGAAGCGGTAGAGCAGCAGTTCCGCCGTATGGCATTCAATGTATATGCAGAAAACTACGATGATCACGCCCGCAATTTCAGTTTCATTTGCCGTAATGGGAAGTGGACACTTGCACCGGCCTACGACCTAACCAATGACAACAAGTTAGGGGAGCACGCCTCGACCATCAATTATAAAGGTATTCCCACCGATGAAGACCTGATAGCCGTAGGAACCAACATACGGATGACGCGCCAGCGTTGTCGGCAAATCATGGATGAAGTAAAGAATATCAAAGGATACTACCGCTGTTTAAAAGATCATTGACCTTGTAGATTATGTCAAACTCCGGAAGAAATATGTGGGGAATGTATTTTGGGGTACAATCAGTTGAAAGAGATGAAAGGAATATAGTTAAATTGAATTAAGGAAGTACGAAAAATCATACTTTTGGTTTTCCGAATCAGTATTTCTTCGTATCTTTGCACCAAAAGTACGATAAATCATACGCTGATGGATATAGGAACAGTGATTAAGGAGCGCAGGGCATTGCTGGGAATCTCGCAGCAAGACCTCTCGGATTACTCTGGAGTAGGCATCTCTACAGTCAAGGATTTGGAGCGAGGCGTGGGCAATCCGTCGCTACAGACACTACAGAAGATACTGGATGTGGTAGGTATGGAAATGGTGTTGCAAGTGAAACAGACCGTTAAATAGCATAGAGCATGAGAAAAGTGAATGTGTATTACGGTGATGTCTATGCCGGGCAGCTCGTTGAGTTGTCAAGGGGCAACTATGAGTTCACCTACGATGATGCTTTTCGTGCCGACGGCAGCACCCCTCCAGTGTCTGTCAACTTGCCCAAGAGCCAGAAGGTATATCACTCGGAGCGCATCTTTCCCGTGTTCACCAACATGTTGCCTGAAGGTGCCAACCGTAGGGCATTGTGCAGAGCAAGGAAAGTGGACGAAAATGATTTTTTCGGTATGCTGGAGATGATTTGCGGCATGGATGCCATCGGGAAGTTTGTACTTAAAAGACCGGAAGAATGAAAACAAAAGCGGAGAGTATTTCCTGGCTCCTGCTTACGATCTTATCAACACCTGTATCCATATCCAAAGTGGCAGCGACCTGGGACTGACGGACGGGCTTTCGCCAGATATTGAGAAAAGCGATGTGTATGACAGGACATTGCATCCCTGCAGGCTGGACTTTGAACGGTTCGCGGAAAGAATCGGATTGCCGAAGAAACGTGCTGCCTCCGTGCTCGATATGTTTATGGAGATTCCACAAGAGACATACGCACTCATCGACCACTCTTTCTTGAATGACAAGATGAAACGCACTTACAAGCGTGTTATTGAGGAGCGGAAAACACGTTTCATTCGACAGTCAGAATAAATCGTAAATTGTAAATAGTCAAATAGTAAATTAATTCGATGATACTCGTAGCAGATGACGATAAAAACATCCGGCTCTCGCTGAAGCTCATTCTGGAGCGCAACGAATATGAGGTGGCTTTGGCTGAAGGGCCTAAGGAGGCCATACAGATAGTCCGCAATATGCCGGCAGTCGAACTGGTGCTGATGGACCTCAATTATACTCATGCCACTGACGGCGAAGAGGGATTGACGCTGCTGAAGCAGGTGAAGGTGTTCCGCCCCGACGTGCCGTGTATCCTGATGACGGCTTGGGGCACTATCGACCTGGCTGTGCAGGGCATGCGTGCAGGAGCCTTCGACTTCATCACCAAGCCGTGGGACAACGGCGTGCTGTTGGAGCGGATTGAAACGGCGATAAAGATAAATAGCACCAGTCATGTGGCTCAGGCCATTCAAACATCGCCCATCGTTGGAACTTCCTTATCCGGCATCCTTGCCACTGTGGCCCGTGTCGCTCCTACCAATGCACCTGTATTGATAACCGGAGAGAGCGGAACAGGCAAGGAACTGATTGCCGAAGCCATCCACCGACAGAGCCAGCGCTCTAACGGGCCGTTTGTAAAGGTAAACCTCGGCGGCATCTCCACGTCGCTGTTTGAGAGCGAGATGTTCGGACACAAGAAAGGCTCGTTTACCGATGCCAAGGCCGACCGTATCGGTCGTTTTGAGATGGCTTCGGGCGGCACCATCTTCCTCGACGAGATTGGCGAGCTGTCATTAGCCAGTCAGGTGAAGCTATTACGTGTGCTACAAGACCAGACCTACGAGGTACTTGGTGACAGCCGGACGCGCCGCACCGATGTCCGCGTGGTCTGTGCAACGAATGCCGACCTGCGGGCGATGGTCGAAGAACATACTTTCCGCGAGGATCTGTTCTACCGTATCAACATCATCCATCTCCACCTGCCGCCCCTGCGCGAGCGGCGCGAGGATATTCCCCTGCTCGTCGACCACTTCCTTCGCCAGGCCTGTGCCGACAACAACCTCCCCCTCGCCAGTGCCTCGCCCGAGGCCATCGCCTACCTCCAGACCCTCCCCTTCCCGGGCAACATCCGCGAACTGAAGAATATGGTAGAAAGGGCTCTGCTGATGCACGAAGGCGGCGAACTCACCGCCGCCGATTTCGCCCCCCTCTCCTCACAGAAAGTGGACCCGTCGGCAAAACCGACGGGAGCTGTATCGTCTACCCCAACCCTCGATACCCTCGAACGCTCTGCCATCGCCGCCAGCATCGCCAAGCACAACGGTAACCTCTCGCTCGTAGCCAAGGAACTTGGCATTAGTCGTGGCGCACTCTACCGCAAAATCGAAAAGCACGGACTGTAAGAGTGAAGAATGAAGAGTGAAGAATGAAGAGTGAAGAGTGAAGAATGAAGAATTTGCTACCGCCGTATGAAACTGAAGCATAATTTTGTACTTCTCGCTTTGGGCATTGTCCTATTAGCTGGCGTGGCCCTCTTCGGTACATTCCGCAGCCATCCAATGCTGTTCTACGTCACCGAAGGCTTTGTCGTCGTACTACTGTTTTACCTTTGGTATTTCTATCGCAAGACCATCCGTCCTTACGATACCTTGATTGGCGGCATCGAACTGGTACGTGACCTGGACCTGACTACACGTCTTGCTCCTTCTGGCCAGCATGAGACCGACATCATCGTCCGCACCTTCAACGACCTGCTGAACCGCCTACGCAGCGAGCATCTCAAACTTGAAGAGCAATACACTTTCCTCAATCTTCTCATCGAGGCCTCGCCGATGGGTGTCATCCAGTGTGACTTGGATGGCAACGTCACCACGATGAATCCCGCTGCCCGTGAGATGCTGTCACCCACCGTCGAAGAAGCCATCCATGCACTTCCCCTTGGCGAGACAACTACCGTTCGTTTACCTGGTGAACCACAACTGTTCCGTATCAGCCATCAGTCCTTCCCCGACCGTGGTTACCAACACCCGTTCTTCCTCATCGAATCGCTGACCTCTGAGGTGCGTCTGGCAGAGAAAGCGGCCTACGAGCGTGTCATCCGCATGATTGCCCATGAGGTGAACAACAGCGTGGCTGGAATCATCGGCAGCCTCACTGGCGACGAAGCCGAACGACTCAGCGCCCTCTCCGCCTTTGTCACCCGCTTCGCTGATGTAGTAAAAATCCCACAACCGCATCTACAACTATGCGACCTCAGTGAAGAGGTGGATGCCTGCCGCCCCTTCCTTGAAAATCTGTGTACGCAGGCAAATGTCAAAATTGACTTCAATCTCACTGACGAAGCCATACCCGTTCATCTCGACACCGTCCTTTTCCAGCAGGTGCTTATCAACATCGTCAAGAATGCCATAGAAAGTGAAGAATTAAGAATGAAGAATGAAGAATGCAACGCCACACTCTCGCAGAGAGAATTTGCTAACGCAACCATAACCGTCACGACAACTCCTTTCAAGCTCGTTGTTACCGACAATGGTCAAGGCATTCCGCCATCCGTGGCCAAGCAGCTTTTCACGCCTTTCTTCTCCACGAAGCCCCAGGGCCAAGGTCTCGGGCTTCTGCTCATCCGCGACATCCTCACCGCCCACCAATGCACGTTCAGCCTGCTCACCAACCCTGAAGACCATCTTACCCGCTTCACTATCCACTTTCGTTTGTAGACGTGGTCTATGACTTTTCCTGAATATCAGTAACTGCTTATCATGTTCATTTCCAGCCAGAGTATGATGTAGCCTGCTATCCATCCTAAAAGCACCTTAGGGGTCAGGTGCTTGACATACCAGGCCAGACGCACATGCTCTGTCTTCATCAACGCCAGTCCGCTGATGCTACCGACCGAGAGCAGGCAGCCACCGACAGCCGTCGTATAGGCAATGACACTCCAATAGGCACCGTTGACGGACACGTCGCCGATTCCCACCTGATACAGCGAGATGTTGCTGATGGCAATCGTAAAGGAGTCGACAAAGGCACTCAGCAGGCCGGCACCGACACCCATCAGCCATATATCATGGATATAGGTGTCAAACCAATCGGCCACATCAGCCCATACTCCTGTCTCGGTAATCACACCCATGCCCAGCATGATGCCCATGACGAAAAGCAATTGCTGGAGTGCGCCGTACTGCAGCGAAATGGGAATACGGCGTTGCGTCATCTGGTCGCTCTGGATGAGTTTGTGGTTAAACGCCTCATTGACGACCCATAACACAGACAGCACACACAACGCACCGAGGAAAGGAGCCAGCTTGGTGATATTATGGAACGTCGGAATAAACCACAGGCCGCCAATGCCGACAATGAGCATGACCACACGCTGCCAACGGTTCAGCCGCGTGTCGTCACCACGATAGGGAGAAGGACTCCAGGCTGTGTCCAGCCGGTCGGGCAGTTCGCGGTTGATGAGTATAGTGGGAATAATCCATGCCAGCATCACCGGCAACAGCAGATAGGCCGAGAAACGGCTGGCCGTCACGGCACCATCCCCCCAGAGCATGAGTCCTATAGGGTCGCCAATAACCGTGAAGCAGCCTCCGCAATTGGCTGCCAGCACAATGGCTGCCCCCACATACATACGCTGTCTGGAATTCTGAAGGATGCTGTGCATGATGACCAGCATGGTCATCGTCGTTGTCAGGTTGTCCAGGTTGGCAGACAGCAGGAACGCTGCCAGCGAGATGGTCCAGAGAAGCCGCTTGGAGTTACGCGTACGTATCCATTCCGTAATAAAGTCAAAGCAGCCGTTGTTGTTGAGTAGTTCCACGATGGACATCGTAGCCAGCAAGAACATGACGATGGCAGCTGCCTTGCCGACATAGTTCAGGAAGACCTTATTATATATGAAATGCTTGACGGTATCGCTGGTAGGCATCGTACCTCCAAGCCATTCCATATAGTCGTCCGGATGCTGCTGCATGACGAAGTCAGCACCCCAGCAGACATATACCACCCACCCTACCGTTCCTAAGAACATCGCAATAGCGGCCTTGTTGACGCCCGTCAGGTAGCCTGTTGCTATCAGCAGGTAGGCCAGGATGAGCATCGTTACTATAATCAGCGTCATAGATTTCCTATAGTTTTAAATAGCTTGTGCAAAGATAGCGAGTTTTTCCGGAATCACCAAACTAATGGAAACTAAAAGTATTAAAATAACAAAAAAACACTTGCCAAAAGATACAAATATACAGAAAATAGCTTACTTTTGCACCGTGATTAAACAACAACCCTATTGAAAATGAAGAAACTATTACTTTCAACGCTGTTTTTGCTTTGCGGTCTGACGGCCATGATGGCCCAAAAGCCTGCAGAAATCAAGTTCGATAAACTGACACACGACTTTGGCACCTTCTCTGAGAAGAACGGCAAGGTGACGTGCACGTTCACCTATACCAATATCGGTGAACAGCCCCTGATGGTGAACCGGGCTGTTGCTGCCTGCGGATGTACTGTTCCGGAATTCACGAAAACACCCGTCAAGCCAGGCGAGAAAGGCGAAATCAAGGTCACCTATAATGGCGAGGGCAAATGGCCCGGCCATTTCAAGAAGCTCATCACCGTCTACTCCAATGGAGCCGTTGAGATTACCCGTCTTTATATTTCCGGCGACATGACAGCAGCTGAAGAGCAACCCTGATAGCTGTAAGAACCCTATCGAGAAAAAGGGAGAGGCTGCCGAGTCCAGCAGCCTCTCCCTTTAATATTTTTTAATTAAAAAAAACAAGCCTACTGGTAACAACGTATCGATTTTTTTCGTAACTTTGCACCGCCAAAAAAATGCATTATTTACATACAATTCTGACTATCAGAAGATTACGCATTATCTAAGGAGTAAAATATGAGACAATTAAAGATTCAAAAGAGTATTACGAATCGCTCAAGTGAAGCGCTGGACAAGTATCTGGTGGAAATCG
>ERZ842401.7273-NODE-7273-length-11409-cov-6.447948_pt1 | contig 11409 bp, 4 predicted proteins | sample MGYA00521270_ERZ842401 | MGnify/ENA primary metagenome ERZ842401 (study PRJEB31892, sample SAMEA3878208) | bioreactor metagenome | biome: Moose rumen | place: Sweden | collected 2011-10 | study: EMG produced TPA metagenomics assembly of the PRJEB12797 data set... | reverse complement strand
CCCAATCCCCAATCCCCAATCCCCAATGGTTTTGTTTTGATATATTTTAAAAACACATTTATTTTAAATTTAATTTTTATATATAATTAAATTAATACACTCCAGCACATATTAAAAATAAAAATTGTTCAAATATTCATTTTTTGAAATATTTTATCAACATTTACATTGACAAGATCTTTAATTTCTTCATCTCTTACTTCTTCACTTACTATTTCGCTAATAATTTCTATACTCTTCTCCATGAATAAAATTGCAGCTTTTTCAAAAAGTATATTTTCTAATTCTTCCTTTATTTTTGGCTCTAAAAATGTAACAAATTTTTGCTCAATAACATAATTTTCATATTCATCAATATTTTTTTTTAATAAATTATCATATCTAGCATTAAAAATAAAAAATTCATTTTTAAGTTTTTTCCTTAATTTTTCATCATTTTCCCTTTTTAATATTTTTATTATTTTTTCTTTCAATTCGCCAATAACCTTAGTTATTATTTTTTCTATATTATTAAAATCAATATTTATTTTTCCTAATAAATTTTCTAAAATATATTTTAATCTAAATGAAAAAGAACTTTCAATTTCATGTTTTCTAAATCTTTTTTTTAAATATTTATATTTCATATTAATATCTTCCAAGTATTTATCTTTTATTTTTTTTTTAATTATTTGTTTTATATTAAATTTTATCAAGGAAGTTTTACACTTATTTTCCATAACTTCAAATAATTTTTTTAATCCAAAGGCTTTTATTCTATGATCAAAAATAATTTCATCTTTTACTAACACTTCTACTATTTCAATATTATTATTATTTAATTTTTCTCTAAGTTGTTGTTTTCTTAATTCAGTTATATTATTAATAGACCGAGTAAATACTATAATTAAAATATCTCCTTCTCCATATATATTATTAAGCCCTTTAATATACTCTATTTCTTCTTTAATTATTTTCCTATCTCCAAGACCATTTCTAATACAATATAAAATACCATGAAGTGCTTTTTCAGGGTCTTTTAAATTTTCATCGAATTTTTCTTTTATCATTTTTTTCATTTGAGACAAATTCCTTTCTACATTAGTACCTTCTACACCGATTGTATCATATATTGTTAAATCTGGTATTTTTTCCGGATTTGAATATGCCTTTATTTCAGATGTTTTTGGATCTATTCCATCACTCTCTTCTGCTTCTTCTATACTTAATAAAGCATTTGTTAAAGCAGATTTTCCTGCCCCTGTAAAGCCTGCTATCATAAAATTCAGAGAATGGATTTCTTTAATATTGTTGTTTATAGTCTGAAAAATTGATTTATGTTTCTGAATAATTATTTCTGAAGCCAAGGCTTTAAATTCGGGAGAATATATTTTCTCTGTTTCTTTAATAATATTTTCTTTAAATTCAGAATATATAATTAATATTGAATCTTCAACAAGATCCATATAATTAATTTCTTTTAATTTTGAGTATATAAATTCTCTTTTATATATTTTCCATTTTTCATTTCCTTCTGCGGCAAGCGATAACTCTTTATAATTTTCTTCTTCCTTTTTTTTCATTTTTTCCTCAAATTTTTGGAGTTCTAAAATTGATAATTTTGTTTTATATGTTGTTTCTGTTAAATCCACTAATTTTTTATTTAACTCTTTGCTACCTCTTGATAAATCTTTTATCTCTTTTGGCCTGAATACTGTTCCTTCCAAATTAATATCTTTTACTATATCAACAGCATGATAAGTTACTTTACCAGCTATTTCTACTCCACATCCAATTATTTCAACTCCCCTTTCAGCGGCAAATTCAACCATATCTGAAAAGCGATTTCTCCTATCGGGTATATTTTTATTGTGATTATCTTTTTGGTTCCCTCCTGCACCACCTCCTCCTGTACCTCCTCCCCCTCCTCCCCCTATACCTCTTCCTCCTCTACCTCCTCCTCCTGTACTTCTTCCTACTCCTGTATTTCCTCCTCCTGTACCTCTTCCTCCTTTACCTCTTCCTCCTCTACCTCCTCCTCCTGTACCTCTTCCTCCTCTACCTCTTCCCGTATTTCTTCCTATATTTCCTCCTACATAGTTTATCCTTTTCCGGTTGTCTGTGTTTGGAATGAGGGAATCATTATTTGTGTTTGAAATTCCTATATCATATTTATTTGTGTTATTTGTATTTATTTTATTTTCTTCAATTTTATTATTATCGTTTTTAAGTGTTTTCAAATCAGATGCTTTATAATTTGAATTAAAATTAGTAATATATACTCCATTACCACCAGAAAATCCCCCAGTAAACCCAATACCACAACCTTGATATCTCCTATTATCATGAAATCGTCCATTATCATTGTTTCTTACTTTATTATTTACATGCTCTTTTCTTATATCTGGCTCTGTTGACTTTATTTGTGTTTCTATTTTATTTTTACCAGTAGGATGATTATTTGATGTGTTTCCATCTATTTTTTTTTTGCCATCATCAGTAGGTTGATTACTTGGTACGACCCCAACACTAGTATCACTTATATTATAGCCTATAGGTTTAATATTTGTGGGTCCATTGTTACTACCAATTTGACAATTTGTTTGGCCCGTGGCACCACCTTTCCCACCTCCTTTCCCACCATTTATTTTACCTCCTTTACCACCTTTCCCACCTCCTTTCCCACCATTTATTTTACCTCCTTTCCCACCATTTATTTTACCTCCTTTACCACCATCTTTTTTACCTCCTTCGCCCCCACCATCACTAATAGGTTTTGGTGGAACACCAACTCCAACAGCTCCTTTTATTTTTTCAGGTTTCATAATATTTTCATAAAATTTACAAAATTCATTCATAGCATTTTTAACTTTTTTAACTAAATAACCAAATAATAAATCTATAAGATATTGCATATCTTCGAAAACTCTTTTGGTAATTTCATCATATATTTTTTTCTTATAATCATTAATATTTTTTTCGCCGAATTCATTGCTTTTTATATGAATAAAATTAAGAATCTTATGCATTTCTTTGAATTCCAAACCCAAAATTTTTTCTTTTGAGTCTAATAAAGTTATATCTTTTACACTTTCAACTTTCTTAAATTCTTCATCGATTTCTAATCTGAATATTTGTTTTAAATCTTTATTATTTATTTGAGCTTTGTCGAATTCCCCATCTTTATTAATTACATTATATTTAATAAGTTCAATACATATTGAAGATATTTTTTTCTCCGTGTTTTCATCCATGGTTTCAAATCCATTTCTTATAAAGCTTTTTAAAGTACCATCGAATCTTGAATAATTTTTTTCTAATTTTTTTTTAATATCGATAAAATAATTTTCTTCAATTTTAAATTTATTAGAATATTGATTTGTTACATTTCTTATTTCTTCTACCACAGATTTTATCGTAAAAATTATTTCAGGTATAGAGTCTAATTGAATCGGTTTACTTAAGATTTTTTTAAATCTATCAAAAATATTTTTTAAAATTACTAAGGAATTCCTTATATAAATACAAATTTCATGCGTTTGTGCAATTATATATCCTTTGAACAAGCCTTTATCATATGGATCATTTACCAAATCCATAACAAGTAATTTTGTTTTATCCTGACATTTTTCAGTAACTTTACTTATAATGCTTTTACTTATTTTTTCACCATAATTTTTTTGAAAAGAAACAAGTGTTTCATTTAAAAATTTTTTATATTCATATTCAACTTTTTTTTTTATTGCATAATGACTCACTGTTTTTGCTATTTCTTTAGCAAACATTGTTCCCAATCCAAGGCCTGATGATGCGGGGGTAGATCCTACTATCATTTGCAAAACGAATTTAGTACATTCTATCGCCTTTTTTTCTAACCATTTTTTCATATCTGTTTCTTTATTTTCAAAAGCGCTTTCAAACGCAAGAACAATATCATTAAACCCTTGTCGTACCAAAAAAATTCCAACTTGAACCATTTTCAAACTTCCCGCTGCAATACCCTTAAAAGAAACTATGACACCGACGACTACTTCAACCACACCAATTATAAAAACAACGTAATATTTCCAGACACTTGGTCGGACTTTCATTTCTAAAAAATTAAATCTATCTATTCCAAATTCCATTGAAAACTTATATATATCTCTAACTTCGTCAGAGTTTTTGTCTTTCAAATTTAATTTTTCTTCGCATATTTCGTGTATCTTTTTTTCCTTCCCATCAACTAAAAAACTAATTTTTTTATCTTCTTCACTCAACCTTTTATATTCTTTTATTTTATTTTTATTTTCTTCCATGAAATCAATCAACACTTGCAAAAATTTTTTTTTTCTGGTGTTTTGCTCCCCAATTTTCGTTAGTTTGTCTTCTAAATTAATATTTTCGTTTTTTTTTAAAGATTTAAAAATAAGTAATTGTAATATTGTCTGATTTTGAATATCAATTTGAAAATCAGTTAAATTATTTTTAACTTGATCATAATAATCATTGGCCTTTTCAAATTCATAATTTATTGCTAAATGATTCGCATAAGTTATTTTCAAAGGCCAAGAATAAAATTGTTCTTCTTTGAAAAGTTCAGTATTATCTTTTAATTCTTTGATGTTTTCGATATAATATTGTATTTTTATCAAAGGGTTTACAATTTCCCCTTCACTTTTTTTCAATTGTTCAAAAGCAGCTTTTTTGTTTTCGAAACTCTCTTTTGAATTAATTATTTTTCCCCAAAGGAATTCATTATCTATCTTTAAAAATCTATTATTTTTTTTAATCAAAACATCTCTTCTAAACTGACAATATTCCTCAAAAAGTTTTTCTTCTTCAATCATAGTTTGTTCATCATATTTTTGAAAATTGTCGAATCTTTCTTCTTCATCAGTTTCTCTTTTTTTCTTAATTAATTCAACAGATAATAAAGGATCATTATTATAATCGAAATAATGAAATATTAAACTATAAGAACCTTTTTGTCCTTTTCTTCCAGCTCTTCCATAATTTTGATCTTCTACTCTTTGATTTAAAGGAAGAAAACTCACAATTACATGTAATCCCCCAGCTTGTTCGAGATCGTCTGATATTTTTATATCAGTTCCTCTTCCCGCAAGATTTGTCGCTATAATAATATATTTCGGATATAATATACTTTCTACTACTGGCTTATCATCTTCAGTGAAATATTTTTTTATATTATGAATCCCGTTTTCCTTTATTATCTTCTCGAAATTTTCTCCCTCTTTTATACTGTTACAAATTAACAATACTGAACGATTTTCTTGGAAAATTTGTTGGATTTCAGAAACAATTTGATTTTCCCACTTTGCTTTTTCAGTGAAAACTAATTCGCTTCTTTTTGTCAATTGTGACTTTTTATTTGGAGGAATAAAATATATTTTTACATTATATAATTTTTGAAGAGCTTTTTGATTCGTTTTTGACCCTATTGTCCCAGTAAGACCATAAAGTTCCTTATATTTTTTAAAAAACGTTACCATATAAATATAATTAGTATTTGTATTTTCGGGAAATAGTTGGACATCATTATGTATTTGTAAAAATTGATGCAGACCATCGTTCCATACCATATTATTTTGGGAAACTCCCGTATTACCGAAATCAATAGGAATTACTTTTTTATATGATTTTTCTTGAGTAATTCTATAGTCGACATTTTCTGCCATTGAAGCCGATTCTATCATTGAGTCGATCCAAGCTTCGATATTTTCTTCTATTTCTTTCTTTAAATATTTAGGATATAATATACCTGCTATATTTTTCCCATCGATTTCTAAAAGGGTTCCATCTTGATTTAATATTTTTTGTATTTTTTTATTCGTATTTTTTCCTTCTTCTTTTTTCGTTTCTTTATTTTTGTCTAAATTATCATTCTCTTTACTCGCTTCTGTTAAATATTCACTTACAGCGGCTTTGACTTCATTTTCATTTTTTAAATCATTTTTGAAAATAGGATTATCTTTTAATCTTCGTAAAATTCCTCTCTTTATCAATTCTCTTTTTTCCATAATTTCGTATTTATTATTAGTTAATTTCAATTCATCAGCGATGAAACAAAAAGAAAGAAAGATCGAATAATAAAATGTATATAATGATTGATATCCAGGAAAATTTTTCGTAAGTTGTGTTTTCGTTTTTAGATTATCGATACACATATTATCAACTTCGTCAATGATAACTACTTTATATCCTCGATTTTTCCTTGTTTGAGTAAATTCAAATTCTTGTTTTAATATATCCGCAGAAAAATTAGTGGAATCTCCATATAAAATATCCAAGTCATAATTAGTATCTTCATCTTTTAATGCTCCCATTGTTATTTTTAATTTAGAAAAAAATTTAATTTTTTCTGAGTCTCCGGCATCTTTATCGGCTAAAACAGAAGAACTTGAAATAATATCTACTTTATTCCCCAATAAAACTTTATACGCAGAAAAAAATACTATAATTAATGATTTCCCTTCTCCTGTATTTATTTTACAATAAATACCTTTTATTCCTTTTGGAAGTTTATTCGAGAGAAGTAATAAAGATATTAATTGAATAGTACGAATATCATAATGTTCTGGAACTATATCTCTATTTATATGATTAAAATATGAATATATTCTTCCAATATTTTTTAAGTCTGATATTTCCTTATAATATTTTTCTCTATCGTTAATCCACATTTCTGATTTAGAATAATTATTTCTTTCTTCGTCTTCGAAATAAGAAATTTGTTCGTATATATATAATTTTGTTTGTTCAAATAATAACAATTCATTTTCATCTTTGATTGATTTTGCTATTTCATCTAAATAATAATCGATTGATTCTTTACTTCTTTTTAAATTTATAAAAAGTTTATTTAATTTATTTCTTTCTATTTCATTTTTTTGTTGTTCTTCGTTTTCCTCTAAAAAATTCATAACTTTTTTTTGTTCGAAATTTTTTATTTTTATCATTTCTTTTCGTATATTTGGAATTTTATCTTCATATTTTTTTAGAAATTCTTTATATTTTTCTATTTCTTTTATATCATTTTCTTTCCTTTTTATTTTTCTCTTTATTATATTTTCTAAAACGGAAAGATAATCTTCATAAATATCATCAAATTTATTTGGAAAATCTGAAATTAATTTTTCATATTTATCATAAACTTCTCCAAATTTTTGTTGAAGTGTTAATTTCTCTATTTCACGATTTTCGTTAATCATTATATTATCTTCGCAGCTTTCTATAAATTCATCTATTGTTTCCTTCAATTCTAGATCATAAACATTTTTTTTAATTTCATTAAATTTTTCCTTCGCTTTAATATAATCCTTATCTTTTTCAGCTTCTACCATTATAAGTTCTATTTCCATTTTTTTTATTTCGTATTTATCTTTATACTCATCATAAAAAGAACTTTGTTGGATATCTGTTACAAGTTTTTTCAATTCTTCTTCTTTATCATCTTTTCCTAATAAATCTTCGAATGATTTAGAAGATTCGTTAATTATTATTTTTATATTTTCATCAACTAATTCTTCTTGAATCATTTTTAAGGATGATTGTTTCGATATTTGTCTCTCCGCAAAGAAATGTTCAGGTAACTCCTTTATATAATCGATTATTTTATGAAGATCTTTTAAATTAGAATAGCAAACGTTGATATCATTTAATTTTGTTTTCTCGTTTATCTCTTTCAATTGGGACTCAAAGTCCATTTATTATTAATTAATTCCAAAAATTTTAAAAAATAAAAATAATTAATTAAAAGGTATTAAATAGTCATGAAATTATATATTAAAATATTTATAAAATTATATATTAAATTATATATTAAATTATATATATTAAATTAAATTATAAAATAATTAATAAAATATATTTATAGAAAAAAAAAATTATTGGACTTAATTATTATGCTGATTTTGCTATTTTTTTTTCTTCCATTTGTTCAAAAATATTATCGAAATTTATATGATTAATTTTTTGTCTTGTGTATAATCTATTTCTCTTTTTTGAAACACAACGATGTTCTTTTTTTTCTTCTTCTTTTTGTTCTTCTTTTTTTTTATCATTTAGAAATTGAAATAATTTTTCTATTTGTGATTTGACATTTCTTTCATATTGTCGTTTTTTTTCTTCTTGTTCTCTTCTTTGTTGTTCCATTCTTTCATTATATTCAATTTCTCTTTGTCTATTATATCCACAAGTTGGATATCTTCCACTATAATCAGAAACTCTTGCATGAAATACTACATTATCAAATTCAACATAATTTTCATATTCCATAGAATGTTTATTAAAAGGTTTTCCGAATACTCTTCTAGTATAGTTATATTTTTTATATTTAACTTCAACTGTTATATAATTTTCCCATCCAATTCCTAAAAATCCACATGAACTCACAGTGTCTATATCTACATCAAAATGACTGCAAACATATCTATAATAGTTATATTTATGATTTCTTGATATGGACCATAAGCTTTGAGCTCCACTACTTTTACATTTGCAACATTCCCAAGTTAAATGAAGTGGCATTTACTTTTTTATTTTAATTTAATAATTAAGTATGAATTATTTATATTTTTCTAAATGTCTAATAAAATATAAATGATTTAAAAATATTATAATTATTTATTAAATATAATATAAATTTTTATTTTAAAATTTGTGCAATAAAATATAATTATTTATAAATATTTTAATTCCTTATTAATTAAATCTATCAATTTTTGTTTCATAATTTGTTTAATTAAATCTTTTATATCATCCACATGTTTTTCTTCGATGCAAACATCCGCAATTTGTTCGCTCATTTTTTTCTCAAATTGTTGTATATGAAATTTTAGAGTTTTGAAATTGTTTTCAAAATCGGATTTTATTTGTCCAATTATTTCCATAGCTGCTGCTTTTTTGGAAGATTTATATTCTTCAACAAAAAGTTCTAAATTATTTATTAGTTCAGAATGAATTACCAAATTAATTTCTTCAGTGAATTTAAATTCTTCTATTTTCTCCAATAAAGATAAAAGTTCGTTTTTCTCTAAATCAGCTAAATATAATTTCATTTTTTTTCTAATTTCATCCGAACTTTTTAGTTTTTTCAATGATTCTGATTTTTTATATTTTTCAAAAATATCATCCGATTTTGAAAAAATTTCACATATCTTATCGCTAAAGAAATTATATCTTTCTTCAATTTCTTTTTCTTTTTCTCCTTTTTTCAATTCATCCATCTCTCTTTGGTCTTTAGTTACTTGAAATTCTCTATGCAGTTGCTTTTCACAATATATACGTTGGTCATCATACATAATGTTTTTTATAAAAAGAAATAAAAAAATTTAAAGTATAAAAAAATCGAATTAAAGGTGAAAATTTAGGAAAAAGAAAAAAGTTATATTAATTAAAAGCTTTTCTATTAACTTTGAATAAATATTAATTAAATATTATATAGATTAATTATAATATAATAGCTTTATTGACCTTGTTGATCATTATTTTTCTTCTTTCTTTTTTTCATAATATTATGTATAGTATTATTCACAATATCCTGAATTTCTTCATCTTTAATGTTTTCGCCAATTATTTCTCCGAAAAAATTTTTGACTTTTTCAATGAACATTAAGGAAGCTTTTTCAATTATTATTTTTTTTATATAATCTTCAATTTTAGTAGTAAAAAAATCATAATATTTGTCCATCAAATCATCTGTTATTGATGAATCATCTAATTGTTTATCATAATTATTATTTATGATTCTAAATTCTTTATGTAATTTAATTTCCCATTTTTCTTTATTTTCTTCAATTAATTTATTTTTCATAACCTTTTTAGAATTTTCTATTGTTTTTGATACTAAGTAATTCAAACAATCAAAATCTAGGGCCAAATTACCGATAAGACTATTTATAATATATTTACATTCTTCATCAAATGTATTTTCTAATTCATATTCTTTTATTTTTCTTTTTATATGTTCAGAATCTGTCTTTATTTCTTTATAAAATTGTTCTTTTATATTCTTTTTAGCTATTTGTTTTATATTGCATTTTATTAATTGCCCTTTACATTTATTTTCCATAGCTTCAATTAATTCATCCAATCCCTTTTTTTTTATTGTATAATTTTCATCCACATAAAAATCTTTGGCTATAACTTCTATTATTTCTATATTTGGATTGTTTAATTTTTCTTTGAGCTGTTTTTTCCTGGTTTCTGTATTCTGATTATATGATTGGGTAAATACAATAATTAAAATATCTCCATCACCATATAATTTATTTAGTTCTTTAATAAATTTTATTTCTCCTTCTTCTATTCTAGTATCAGTATTCCCATTTTTAATACAATATAAAATACCATGAAGTGATTTTTCAGGATCTTGTAAATTTTTGTCAAAAGTATTTTCAATTCCTTTTTTGATTTGTGATATATTGTTATCAATACTAGTTGCTTCAACACCAATAGTATCATATATCTTTATACCAGGTACATTTGGATTAGAATATAATTTTATTGCACCAGTTTGAGGGTCAATATTTCCTCCTTCGTCTGCTTCATTGAAATCAAGTATTGCATTTGTTAAAGCTGACTTTCCAACTCCTGTAAAACCAGCAACCATAAAATTCAAAGATTGTATTCCATTAATATTATCTTTAATACTTTGAAAAATTGAATTGTGTTTTTCATGAACTATTTCATTATTCTTAAGCTCTTCTTTAAATATTTGATTAAATTCATGATTAAAATCACTTTCTTTTATGATATCTAAATTATCGTTTTCTAAAATTTTTTTGATATAATCCAAATCGATTTCATCAAAAAATTTTTCTATTAATTTATTTTCTTTTTGATTCCATGCATCTGCTCCTTCTTTCAATTTATTTTTTTTATCTTCTTCTTCATTTTCCTTCTTTTTAGTTTGTTCTTTCATTTCTTCATACATCTTTTTATAAAACTCCAATTCCTTCTCCAAACTTCTTTGTTTTATTTCCAATTCTCTTGTTTGTCTATCGGCTTCTATTTTTCTCATATTTTCTTCATGAGCATTTTTTTTGTCGAAAAATGATAGGGCAAAATTTCCAACTCCTGTAACAGTATTCTTTGCTATGTCTATTTTATCTTTTCGAGTCAGTTTCCCAGAGTTATCATTATTTATACTTTCGTCTTTTTGAACAGTTTCTTCTGTTTTTTTAGATTCACTTTCCATATGCTTGTCTTCTTTGCTTCCCTTTTAAAGAATTATTTAAAATAGTTATGAAAATAAAATTATATATAAAATTAATAAAATTATCTAATTAATGATTTTTTCTCAAAAATAAATTAATGAATTAACTAATTAATTATTTTTTATAAATAATTATTAATTATTTTTTAATTATATTTTATTTTAATCATAAATTAAAAATATTTTGAATGGGGATTGGGGATTGGGGATTG
>ERZ842401.7272-NODE-7272-length-11409-cov-16.788797_pt1 | contig 11409 bp, 8 predicted proteins | sample MGYA00521270_ERZ842401 | MGnify/ENA primary metagenome ERZ842401 (study PRJEB31892, sample SAMEA3878208) | bioreactor metagenome | biome: Moose rumen | place: Sweden | collected 2011-10 | study: EMG produced TPA metagenomics assembly of the PRJEB12797 data set... | reverse complement strand
GTTTGTGTTCGTGCCTCATGACCAGCAGGACATCACGGTGGGCAACAGCGAGGCCAGCAGCGTCACGTTCATTCCCACAGAGGCGGGCGACACGCTCGGTGTGCTCAAAGCCGTCGTCCGCAAGGGCTCAGCCGCCTATCAGAAGGGCGTTCGCACGGGCGACTATCTGATGGGAGTGAACGGCACGCCCATCACGGACGCCTGCACTTACATGTTGATGGACAGGCACGACGAGGAAGCCCAGTTCAAGTTCCGCAGCCCCGACGGAACGGAGAAGACTGTACGGTTAAAAAGAACGCATTGAATGTTTCTCCACCTACCTCCTACTCCTGCCCGACTGGTGCGCCGAGCACGTCGTCGTCCACGAACTCTGCCACCTGCTGGAGCCCAGCCACAACGCCCGCTTCCATGCGCTGATGGACAAGTATTTCCCTCGTTGGCACGAAGCCCGCAAAGAGACGTACCGTATCTGCAGGATGGAGGGGGATGAGGAGGAATGATGAACTATGGAGGTGATCCCTACCCTTACAAAAGCTTTTTACCCAAACAGTTCCCGCAGTTCCTTATTGCTCAGTTTACCAATCCAACTCTCGCCAGTGGCAACGGTGAGGTCGGCCAGATGGTGTTTGTCCTGAATCATCTGGTTGATGCGTTCCTCAAAGGTGTTCTGCGTGATGAAGCGGTGAACGAGGACATTCTGGTGCTGACCGATGCGGTAGGCGCGGTCGGTGGCCTGTGCCTCAACAGCGGGGTTCCACCAAAGGTCGTAGTGGATGACGTGGCTGGCAGCGGTGAGGTTGAGACCCGTGCCAGCGGCTTTCAAGGAGAGAAGGAAGATGCGGTCGGTGCGGGGATTGTTCTGGAAACGATCCACCATCTCCTGCCGCTGCTTGATGCTACAGCCTCCGTGCAGGAAGAGGGGACGCTCTCCCAAACGTTGTTCTATCATCTGCGAGAGCATATCGCCCATCTCGCGGAACTGTGTAAAGACCAACACCTTCTGTCCACTCTCGACGATACTCTCCAAGAGCGAGAGTAACATCTCGGTCTTGCCGGATAGCTCGGGATTGAAGTCGCCGTTCTTCAGAAAAAGCGCAGGATGATTGCAGATTTGCTTGAGGGCGAGAATCATTTGGAGGACGAGTCCCTGACGCTTGAAGAGCGACTGCTGGTCGGTGGCTTCGATTTCCTCAATGGCCTGCATGGCGCTCTGTAGCGACTCATGATAGAGGGCGGCCTGGCTTTCGGTGAGCAGAGCCAGTTCGTTCTGCTCAATCTTGTCAGGCAGGTCGTTGATGATAGTCTTGTCGGTTTTCAGGCGACGCATGAGGAAAGGGGCCGTGATGCGACGGAAACGCTCTGCCACATGCTCGTCGCCCTGCCGCTGAATGGGGTTGGCAAAGTCTTCCTTGAAACTCTTGGCCGTGCCGAGGTAACCGCTGTTGCAGAAGTCCATGATGCTCCAGAACTCCGACAGACGGTTCTCGACGGGCGTGCCACTCATGGCAATGTGGGTGTCGGCAGGAATACTGCGGACGGCTTTACTTTGGGCGGTATCAGCATTCTTGATGTTCTGCGCCTCGTCGATAATGGCAACGCGCCAGGGGAGTTTCTTCAGTTTGGTGATGTCGGAACGGAGCACGCCGTAGGTGGTGAGGAGAATATCTGGAATCCCAGCGGCAGAACCGCTGGGCACACAAACTGTGGTGAAGGGCTTAAGCGACCGCTGTGGACCGTGATAGGTGAAGACAGTGAGACTGGGGGCAAAGCGTTGCAGTTCTGACTGCCAGTTGGTGATGAGTCCAGTAGGCACAACAATGAGTGCCCGCTTATCGGCAAGCTGGCCGTCATCCTTGATGCGTTGCAAGAGGGTGATAACCTGGAGCGTCTTACCGAGACCCATATCATCGGCAATGATGCTACCAAAGCCAATGCGCATATTGCGGTACATCCACGAATAGCCCCGCTCCTGATAGGGTCGCAGGGTGGCATGGATGTCAGCAGGAACGGGGATTTCTGCCTGTGCGGTCAGTTCACGAATCAATTGTCGCACCTCATCGGACAGTTCCACACGTGCCCGACCATAGCTTTCGGTCAGAGCGACTTGTAGCATTTCGGTTGGCGACATGGGACGCGCACTCTCGAATGCCTTGGTCAGTTTGGCAATGTCGGCCTCGCTGACGTAGATGTACTGCTGCTTGAAACGGATGAGTCCCAGGGAACGACGAGTAAGTTTCTCGAATTCTGCAGGTGTGACAAGTTTGTCGCCAAGCGCCACCTGCCAGTCGAACTGTAGCATCTGGTCGAGCCGCAGGTAGGTTTTCCCGTCGGTCTGCTTCTTTGAAATCTTCATGCTGACACGCGGACGTATCAACTCTTGCAGTGACTTGGGCAGCATCACCTTCACACCAAGAAGTCGGATGGCAGGAATGGCCTCAAAGAGGAACGGGACGAACTCTGCCGGGGTGAAGAGCACGGGCGTTGCACCATTGCGGTTGATGTATTGCTCCAGCCCACAGATAAACGACGAGAGCAGCGAGAGTTCCTTCAGAATGGCGAAACGCTGACTCTCGAAAGACTTGTCAGTGAGGATGTCTTTCAGCAGTACAGCCTCACCGCTACGATCGATTGCCACATCAAGTGCAAACCCTCCTAATCCGTCTTCTGCTATGAGCAACGATGGACGGTACTGCCGCTGCGACAGGAAGAAACGATCGAGCCACGAACGGATGCTGCCAGGGATGGCCGTCTCTCCTACCCCATTGAAACTCTTGTGTTTATTCTTGAAGAAAAATTCCAGGAACGGGTCATCGTTGGCAGAAGAGGACAGACACGGAATCAATTCACCCAGTAAGTAACTGAAGAGCAACTCTACTTGATTCTTCAGATATATTGGGGTTTTACGATCGGGCAGATAAGCATACAAGAAAGTCTGCGACACAATCATGTCAAACACTTTCGTCACGTGGGCAACATCTGGATCAATCAATGCAGGTAACCAACGGATGGCATAAGATCCAGAGTTGAGCTTCACAATTTGTGGCACGACAGCACCATTTGCCAAAAGATGTAATGATGTTATCATCAACTGATACATCGTTGCCACTGACGGGTCATAATCCTCAAGATAGTCTGCGGGTACCCGCAACAGGGCTGGTAAAAATTCATTCTGCAATGGATGGTGGTGAGTACGTGAATCGTCAGGCTGATATATATAACACAGTCGAAAGTTCATATCGCCATCCGTATAGAAACCCACCTTGTCAGTGCGTCGTAATTCTGCAGATGTTATAACAAGAGGCCCCATGTCAAGACGCAAATCATTATTAATGGCACGGCGGGCATTTTTTGCAATGCGCATCATCTCTGCGTGGTATTTCTGGATGAAGTCTCCCTTACCATAGAAAGCAGGTTCTGGGGGCAACAGATTGGCCAAGGAATCAGCTATGTCACGTAACTGTGAGAGGTCAACACGGCGAAAATTAAAATGACATGATGTAAGTTCCTTCGGCATTCGCCTTACAAACAGCGATGCCATCTCCGGCACTTCCATCACCTCCTGCTTCTCGATGCCCACACCCCGTTTCTTCAGTTCCTCCAGCAAATCGACTCCGTGCATCGAGAAAACCAAGAACGGGTTGTTGTCTATTTCACGGCTCATCATGTAGATGACAGCTGCCAGATGCTTGCACGGCACGGCCCAGTCGGGACAGGAGCACGACATGTCGAGGTCGTTCCAACGTTGTGGGAACACCTGTAATCCCAGATGCTTGCAAATTTGCAGGATTTCCGGATCCAGTTCGCGGTTGAGCAACTTCGAGATAAGTGCCGGCTGCTGCATCAGCTTCTCCATCAGCCGGTCTATTCCTGTCCGCGAGAAGGGTGGAACCATAATGGTCACTTTATAGGGTGTAGGACGGCTTCCGCTCACCTTCGCGAAGATATAGTTTCCCTTCACCTCGATACTCCTCACCGCTCCCTTCCTTGCGTAAACTGAGCCACGAGGAATGCGGTTTGCAAAGTCGATGTGGGTAAGGGCCTTCAGCCATTCACTGCCCCACCACGTCTTTCCAAATGATTGTGCCATAATAACAAGTCCAACCTTACGTTCATTGAAGTTTAGTTATATTCCATCTTCTCCCGCAGTTTCGAGAGATCATCAGCACTATAACCACTGAAGCGCCATTGCGGTGCATGGTTCAGGTAATCCACAAGAACTGGCATCACCTGCACGACTCGCTGATCTTTCTTCAGCAGATGCTGAATGACTTCTGACGGGCCGTCCATGTTTTGCAGTAGTTGCCAGACGGAGAACTCCATCAGTATGGCTTCCGGCTCGGCCATATCAAGGTTGGTTTGGAAAGCATTTATCAGTTTGTCGTCAAAAGCATTAGGCAATGTAGGTGTTGGCATACCACCAGCCTCTTTCACTTCATCCTTGTCGAAACGTTTCAACTGCTTGATTTCCGGATGCTCATCGCGCTCTATGAGTACGCTGTCAATGGTAAAGATGAAAGGCGACGCATACATCGTCTCCTCGTATTCTTCATAGTCGTAACAACACAACTGGAGTGCTGCCGACTGTGGATAAATGTGTTCAAACACGCCGCTGCCGTCGTCCTCCAATTCGAGGAGTTCTTTCAGCATGGTCTTCAACTGCGTCTCCGTACAGCATCCATAGATGTTCAGCATACCCAACAGCAGACTCTCGACATAGAAACGGAACTTATTCTCGAAGTCATCCTTGGCCTGTTCCAAGTGAGGGCGGATGGCTTCGCGAAGGTCATCGGTCATCGTATAATAGTCCTTACGTTCTTCAAGATTACTGTGGCAATCTATCAGACCAAGCATCACACAGTGAGGCACGGCACCGTTCATAAAATAGACGGCACTCATTCCCGGACCAGCATCTACCAGTTGCTGCATGAGTACAAGGTCTTCCACTGACATACGGTTGAGCACCTGAACAGGGTTCTGCAATATCTGTTTGGCCAGATATTGTTTCATCTGATAGGGCTTCATTCTGTCCATCACGCCAACATCATGGAATCCGAGCACTTCTGCGTTCAGCAGCAAGTCTTCCACGACGGTATCTTGCATCAGCTCCGCCAATGTCTGCGGTTCCTTTTTCTTCATCTTTGCCATAATCATACGTCTTTTAGGCTGACAAAGTTAGTCATTTATTTGGAAAAAACGCCAAAAAGAAGAAAAAAACATCATTTTTACATGTAACATTTCTGCTTTTCTGATACTATAAGGGTAGAAACTCTTCGTCATAGTCGTATCAATATGACAGGTTGCCGATGTTCTTGACGCATACTGGGGAAGTGTATCTCTTTCAATTGTCCACTAAAGTCTCTATCGTTATAGAGTATCTGCACGATGCGGTTTTGGATAATATATGTCATAAGCAAATTCATTTAAACGTTTCTATCCATATAGTATCAGAAAAACAGAAATGTTACATGGCAATAGCAAGAAAAATTCGTTTTATTTCGCAATTTAGAGAAAAAACACTAATTTTGCAGCAGAAATAGTGAGGCTTATGACAGAGATAAATAATTCTGAAGATATGCAGAAACAAAAGAAACTGACTGATGTCGTACAGCGACTGGATAAGGATGAGGTCATTAGATATGCCTCGAATATAGGATGCCAACTTGATGAGAGTTTGGATGTGAAAGAGTTGCGTAAGGCATACTCCGACTATATTCTGGAAAATCCCAAAGAGATACTCATCCGACTACCAAAGAGTGACCTTGACATCATCAATCGGGTCAGGAAAGCGAAGTCACCTATAGACTCCTATACCCTTGACCTCCATCTAACACCCATCATGGTGCAGTACGGATTGGCAGATGCCGAGGCACCTTTCGAAGATGCCATTGGTATTGATATTCCCAAAGACCTGTGTGATGCACTTTTCCCACATATCCAATGGGCACTCAATGATAATAACAACATACTGCGCATGAGTGTGGAGATCGCCGTTGAAGGGTTTGCTAATGTGATGGGTATTGTTGATCAAAAGCAAATCACAGACCTGCTGAAAGTCGTTTCTGGCAAGGATGACGAAGATAATGCTAAAAAATTGCTGAAGACCGTGCGGCCATATTCATTGCTGCTCGACAGTATGGAGTGGGCTGAGGACATGTCAACAGCGTCCGATGAGGACCTGCTGTTCGTGTCGAGATTCGGATGGAAGGACACCGCCAAGATGAAGCAATACATCGATGCCCGGAGCAAAGATATTCCAGAAATGCCAGAACTTGATGTTCAGGATATTGCACTGGCCTCAAGCACACTCGTTCCCGTCATTCCCAACAAGCGGGGCAAAGAATTTATTCACTATTTGATGACAGACCTCGGCTTCGACAAGGGACGCGCCTATCTGATTTGCTTCAATCTGTGGTACTTCAAAACCCGACGCGGCGAGTATGATGAAACCGACAGTCCCCTGGAACTCTATTTCCTCAGCAATATACTGGGTGGAATGAAGCATGCCCCCACTGACCAACAGGCAGAGGAGGCAATGCGTCGGATGGCCGACTATGTTGACCATCTGCCGCTATGGCATCTTGCTGCACATACTGCTGCCGAATATCCGTCGGAAGCATTCGTCAGAAGTTTGACAACCAAAGAGCCGCTTGGACCGATGATGCGCAAAATGCGGAAAGAGGCACGACTCATGGCTGATATCCTTAATGATAAGGGCAAATCAGATATGACCTTTGACAATCTTGCTTCACGCTTTCCACAAGAGAGCCCTTGGACAGGAGGCCCGACACAGCCATTCGTCTCACACAAGAAAGTAGGTCGCAACGACCCGTGTCCCTGCGGCAGCGGCAAGAAATACAAGCATTGTTGCGGAAGAGGATAATCTCTGCAAGGCTAGCCAGTACGAAGTCGGTGATGCTCCCCTTCTGATGATATCCAACTCTAATTCATTCTATCGACAGCCCTCGCCGCTTCCTTCTGTGGGAAGAACGCAGGATCCCACTTGCTGCCCATCCAATCGTAGAACTCACGGAGTTCATGCGAGTTTGGCTCCTCACGCATGAGTTGAACCAGATGGTTGTAGCGCCAGATGCCACCGCAATCGTCTGGAGGACAAGCATTGGCTCCTCCAGTCAACTTTACGACCTGTTTCTCTCCATTTGCATAGTCAGCCATTGACTTTAATTTCACCACATGGAGCCAACTATCGCCGTAGTCGTATTCGAACTGAACAGAATCTCCTTTCTTCTGTAGCAGATGGGTGATGCCATAGCGACTGCCGTCCTTGACTCCCATACTGAATGGAGAATCCACTTCGTGTTGACTGGTGCCATAATAGTTTTTCCCTTTGCCGATGAACTGGTGCAGATGGTCTTCATTCCAGCCCATTGCCAGTAGTATGGCCTGTGCCAGCGAGGTAAGACTGATACTGGAAGGCACTTCGAGTTCACGCCAAACCAATGGCTCCGACTTCGCCAGTTCTATGCGCAGCGTGTATTTCTGCAATGACTTTACAGGCAAAAGGCGAACCTTGCCGCCATAGACCCATCCACAATACCTCTGACGCGGAGCCAGTTCTTCTACATCATAGTCATCGTCATCATAGTCTTCATCGTATGACGTATCTGCATTCAAATAAATGGTCTCAGCACTCTCCCTGTCATCTGCCAGCACACCGATGTCGGCACGTTTGATGGTCTTACGCACCTCATTCACTCCACCGGGAATCATGATGTTGGGCATCTTGTATTTGCTATACATGCGGATAATCATAGGTTTGGCGACCTCACAGCGAGTATGGATGCAACAGTGGATGATAGCCTCAAGCAGCATCACGTCGCCCACCTCAGGATCAATATCGTCGGCAAAGATGCCCAGGATTTCACAGAGCCATTGCTGCACGCGCTGCAGCAGTTGTGGTTCACGGCGTGGCAGAGTGGCCCCGGCTGCTATCACCTCTGCTTTCGAGAAAGTGTGGATGCCTCGTTCACGCACGAAGTCAGCCAACAGGGGAAGGTCATCAGCCGTAGCAATCTGATAGATACAAGATGCAGGCATACCAGCCATATACGACTCATCGAAGAAAGTCTCTGCAAAGTCGCGGTCTTGACGCTCTATTTCAAGCAATGCCAGGATACACTCGCGTAGTGCATACCGCTCTGCAATTACGATAGCCAATGGCAACCCATAAATCCAAACGCCTTCATCCTTAACCTCGTCATTGTTTACTTTGTGCCACTTATCCAACCAGAAGTAGATAATGCTATTGATAGCATCGGCCAGCGTGTCGTGGTCTATCTTCGCACATTCGTCCATTAATTCATCGAACTCGGGCAAATCGTCGTGCTCATCGTCATTATTGAGCAATGGACGCAGAGCCTCAGGCACATCTTTCACCATCGTCCCATAGTCTGGGTGCTCATAACTATATATAGACGCAGTATTATCTGCCAACGTATTCAACATCTCAAAGGCCTTTGCCACCTCTTCGTCTGTAACCTGGCCTTTGCTCTTTTCCATTATGCTGCGAATCATCGGTTCTAGCAACTCTTTCTCTTCGTTTGTCATTTGCTTCTGTCTTTAGATTTGCCTGCAAAGGTAAGCATAAATCATCAAATAGAACACAAAAAGAGGGAAAAATAAGCATTTTCCCCAAAATATCATTAACTTTGCATCCGCAATTTTTAAAACAGCATAGAACATGGTAGAAAACTCAAAGAGTCTGCCTGGTTCGTTCATATTCGTAGGCAAGGAAAACGCCCCCGGCGCCTCAGCCCTGCTTTACAACATCGTAGGACAAGGACAGGGATTCAACAACCTCAGAAGATTTGTCCATGATGCAATGGAGAATGGAGGCTTTGAGGAACTGCGAAGAAAGCTGTCCGAAATATAGACAATGAAAGAACGTGAGTTAACTCAATTAATCGTTTGAATTAACTCGGTTGATGATTTGAGTTAACTCACGGATTCAAATAGGGGCTGTTCGAATATCGCGATACCTCTATGCGAGCCTTCCACGATCAGACACTCATTGACGAGTTTCATCGACGTGGCATTAATACCGCTGCCGTCTATGATGGCAAGGTCATCTCCTTCGCTCATCCCGTCAGATATGATTTACCCGACAACAAGTTAATTGCCATCGGGTAACACTATAAATCTAAAGACTCCACCCTTGCCGCCTGCTCTTGGCAAGGGTGGAGTCCTATTATTGGATTGGTCAAAAGGATTTCCTCAAATCTACTCCAAAAGAAGAACCTTCGTACATTCCTCACCAAACTGAGACACTACACGGACGGCAATCTTCTTTCCTTTCTCATACTTGATAGGTGCTGAACGATAACTGTAAAGAGTGTCCCAAACATCATCAGGGAAAGTCATTTTCAACTGATGACTGATAGCCTCACGAACGGTTTTGTTACCTTTTGAACATTTGGGAGCCACTTTGAGAAGCCCTTTCTTCCATTCGTTGAATTCCTTCTTGTCACCTCCACAAAAATGGATACTGCGTACGTTGAACTCTCGACCATTATACTTATCGTCTATCTCCCAATAGGCTATGTCTGCAACGTTGCGTTCCGTCACACGGTCTTGTATCGGGTCGTACATGTCCATACCGAGTATCTCGATGTGACAATATCCTTCATTATCATTAACTAACTGAATATCTGGCTCGCCAATAATGATGAAGGAACCGGCGGCCTTGTCTTTATTGGTAAGACCTTCTTGCAGCAAATCATCATTCATTCTTACCTTTACCACATGAAACGTACCCACATTGTACACCTGAACATCTTGATTGGTAATGTCATCTTCGAATGAGAAACCTAAAACGTACAAGGTAGAAGCTGCCTCTTCCTTTACCTTGGGGCGAAACTCCTGAATAGCACACGTAACCGCCTGCTTGCTCACCGTGCCGAATTTCGGACCAATCATAAGGTATGCCAACCGTTCCTGGTCCTGCTCGTCTTTATATAAGCCTCGGGCATTCAAATAGGGATTGGCCACAGGATGTATGTCGTAGAACACTGCAGCATGCCCTTTCTGTCCATTGCGTATGCCGCTTGACTTCAAGTGGTTGAATATGCGCTCAACAAATTGCAGGTTCTCCTCTGTCTCGTCTTTACGTTGTGTCAGTGATTCGGGCGACTGTACGTTGTAGTTCTGCAATGTCTCGACTGTCAGCGGGCCACTCACTCGAATACGTTTTCTGTCGATAATGGGTTGGTCGTAGAGATACTCTTTTGGATCAGGAAGAGCATTTGCTAATGACTTCAAGGTTATATGCGGCACGGTTGTATATATAAAACCATGACGGATGCATTCGTCATGTGTCTCATAGTAAGGGTAGAGAGCAGTGGTAAGTCGTCGCTTTGCTATGTTCAAGGCAATGCGACTAGTATCTATCGTAATCCACCTACGTCCCCATTGCTCAGCCTGATATGCAGTTGTTCCACTACCACAGGTTGGATCAAGAACCAAATCGCCTGGGTCGGTTGTCATAAGAATGCATCGTTGGATAGGTTTCAGTCCCGACTGAACAACATAGACCTTTTTTCCACCAAGGCTACTTGATGTATCTGTCCAAAGATTGGGCAAGTTCTGTACGGGAAAATCATCTAAATACAAGACATAGCCTATTGTATTTTCAAGCGGCTCTAAACGATTATGGTCTATTATCCTTTTCATACCGTCCTCATTTGTTCGCCAACCTCTATTCACGCCAGTGACTCTGTATGTTTTACCTTTATACACAATAGGAAATCTTGTTCCTTCTCCACCCGTTTGAGAAGTCAAGTCACCAATACGATAGACTTTTGAATTCTTCGGTCTTTTTGAATACTCAAACGATGTGGAGTTCTCTTTTTCCCATTCCTTAATTGACATTCTTCGGCCATCTTCTAACTCAATATATTTATAGGCCTCTCCACCTGCCCCTCCATATATTTTAGGCGTAAAGAGTTTCCTATACTTATAAACACTTCTGTCTTTAGCGTACCATATTATATAGTCTGCTACAGACGCAGGAGCGGTTAGTTCACCAGGGCTTCCTGCACCAGTTGTTTTTTGATAAATGATCTGGCTCACAAAGTTTTCGCTTCCAAAGACTTCGTCCATAATTGTTCTGACCAAATGAACGTTATCATCAGAAATTTGGACGAAACAGGAACCACTTTCGGTGAGCAACTCGCGTGCTAGAACCAATCTGTCGCGCAAATAACTAAGATAGCTGTTGATTCCCAACTCCCAAGTGTCGCGATAAGCTTTAATCGTTTCAGGCTCTCCAGACAATCCATCGTCATTATCTTTCACATTGGTGCTGTTAATGCTCATCTGCCAATTGCCTTTGTATTTTATGGCTCATCCGTTAAATGCATCTATGACAATTTTTGAGAGTATATAGAAAGATGC
>ERZ842401.7270-NODE-7270-length-11412-cov-9.683015_pt1 | contig 11412 bp, 11 predicted proteins | sample MGYA00521270_ERZ842401 | MGnify/ENA primary metagenome ERZ842401 (study PRJEB31892, sample SAMEA3878208) | bioreactor metagenome | biome: Moose rumen | place: Sweden | collected 2011-10 | study: EMG produced TPA metagenomics assembly of the PRJEB12797 data set... | reverse complement strand
CCTTTTTACCGGTTGACAGGCGGGTTTGAGTGGTGTCCATTTGACCTTGAATAGCCTTCAAGGAAGCGAGGTTAGAACGCATACTTGCGGTTAATGTAATTGACTGTGTCATTTTCTTTCTCCTTATTTTGATGCATCAATTGTTACAAACTTCAATCTCTGTAACGATAACAGAAAAAAGTTAAAAATTAGTTAAAATCATTATCCTTCTTCTGAAGGTAAACTTACGGGATTAAGGGTTTCGCCGAAAAGTGCCGTTTCCATTTCAATTAATTTACCGGCACTTTTAATGGCGCCATAATAATCGCCGACCAAAACAGCCTCCGCCACCGGAGTTAAAGAAGGGCGCAAGCTCGGAGCAGCTGTTTGCAGATCACGCATATATTCAATAAACAATTTTTGAAATTCCTTATTGCCGCCGGTAAGATACAGTTGCTGAACAACAAAATAAATACGTTTTGCCGGAGTATCAGCATCTTTTTCGCGCAGAATGAATTTTTCGCGCAAAATCGGCACATCGCCGTCAATATAAAAACGTGAACGGTTATTTTCGTTGGTTATAATTGCGCCGCCGATAATAATGCTCTCATGCGGCTTGAGCTCTATTTTTAATGGCATAGAGATAAACTCCTTTTATCAAAAAGTTAACTGGCTATTCATAGGCTACATTTTTTATCATATTATGTAAATATTTATTTGCATATTGTGCATAATCATTATATAACCACAAATATTTTCTTTAACAATTAAACACAAAGCATCTTTAAAATGGCTCAACCACCTGTTTTTGCTCTTAAAAATGTATCTTTAGCTTTTGGTGAAAATCGTTTGTTTACCAACATCGAAATTAATATCACCAAAGGCAGTAAGATCTGCTTAATCGGACGCAACGGTTCGGGTAAATCAACTTTATTAAAAATTATCGCCGGTATTATTGAGCCCGATGAAGGCGAAATTTTTATTCAGCCATCCACCAAAATTGCCTATATGCCCCAAGAACCCGATTTATCCGTTTTTGCCTGTCTTAAAGATGTTATCACGGCTCAACTGCCAAAGAATGAAAACAATGATTACATCGCCGATATTTGGTTGGAAAAACTCAAAATCGACGGTCAGCTTAACCCGAACTGCGCCTCCGGTGGTGAATGTCGTAAAGCTGCTCTGGCCGCTGCCTTAGCCGGCTCTCCTGACATTTTATTGCTTGATGAACCCACTAATCACTTGGATATTCAAACCATTGAGATTTTGGAAAAAATTATCAATGATTTCAAGGGAGCCGTGGTAGTGATTTCGCACGATAGAATGTTTTTAAGCCATATTTCTCGTCAGACCTTTTGGCTTGACCGCGGGAATATGCACATTTCCGATAAGGGATTTGCCAATTTTGAAACTTGGCAGGAAGAAATTATTAATCAAGAAATTTTAGAACAAACACGCTTAGCTAAAAAAATTGAAGATGAAACCGAGTGGCTTCACAAAGGAGTAACTGCTCGCCGCCGCCGCAATATGGGACGCTTACGTCGCTTGATTGAACTTAGGCGCGAGCGTAAAGAACAAATTAAACAAGTCGGCTCGGTCGATTTAAACATTGATGAGGGGGATTTCCGCTCCAAATTGGTAATTGAAGCCAAGCACATTTGCAAAAACTTCGGCGCGAGAGAAATTGTTAAAGATTTTTCCACCCGCATTATTCGCGGCAACAAAATCGGTATTGTCGGTCCTAACGGCGCCGGTAAAACAACCTTAATCAAACTTTTGACCAAACGTTTAGCACCTGATAGCGGTTTTGTACGCATCGGAAAAAATTTACAGGAAGCTTATTTTGACCAAAACCGCATCACTCTCGACCTCAAAAAAACTTTATGGCAAACCTTATGCGACAAGGGTGACCATATTATGGTACAGGGGCACTGGCGTCATGTAGTTGCTTACCTGAAAGATTTTCTATTTAAGCCGGCTCAAGCCAACTGTCCCGTGGCCGCTCTTTCCGGTGGCGAAAAAAATCGTCTTATGCTGGCTAAAACTTTAGCACAACCTTCTAATTTTTTGGTGCTTGATGAGCCTACCAACGATTTGGATATGGATACGCTTGACCTTCTGCAGGAAGTTTTGAGCGACTACCAAGGAACAATTTTAATTGTCAGCCACGATCGCGATTTCTTAGATCGTATTGTCAGTTCAATAATTTACTTAAAAGGTGACGGCACCATCTTTGAGGATGCCGGAAGTTACAGTGAAATTTTGGAAAAAATCGGCAGTACCTCTTTAAACACTAACAAATCATCATCTAAAGAACAGCCTTCACCGACACAACCAAGAACCAAATCATTAACCAAACTCAGCTATAATCAAGAGCGTTTACTTAAAGTATTACCGGAAGAAATTAAACTTCTTGATGAACAAATCGCCGCCCTGATTACCGAGTTATCCGACCCCAACCTGTATCAAAACAATCCCGCCCGCTTTGATTGCGCCTCCCGAGAGCTTGAATTTAAGCAGAAAGAAAAAGAGCAAAAAGAAACTCAATGGTTGGAAATTGAAATCTTTAAGGAACAGCTCAACAACTAATCGACATCGGGAAACAAATCTTGATTGCGCGCCATACGAATCATTTGTTGTTCAATAGTCGTGGCCAAATTAAGATTACCGGTCTTAATAATGCCTCGCACTTGATCACCGCGCGATGTATTGGGATTAGCCATCAAAAATTGCACTGACGGTTTCTTAACTCCCTTACCGATTAAAGTTTGATGAATTACCGCTAATAATCCTCTTGAAAGCATATCATAAGCCAACTCCTCGCTCATTGAACTGGCAGAGGCATATTTTACCAAGGAACTTAAGGCATCAACACAATTATTGGCGTGAATGGTAGAAAATACCAAATGTCCTGAAACCGAAGCACGTAATAATTCATCGGCGGCATCGGGGGTACGAACCTCTCCCACCATAATATAGCGTGGCGCCGAACGCAACGCTGATTTTAATGAATCGCCCCAATTATTGTTAATCGGCATAGTTTGCCTGCAAACTCCCAAACCGCCGTTATGAGCTTTATATACACCGCTTAAAGGATGCTCCGCCGGATTCTCAATCGTATAAGCAAAACCGCCCTCCTTAATCAAATACTCTTTCAACAATGATGAAATAAAAGTCGTTTTACCCGAACCGGTAGCACCGGCGCACAAAATCAAACCGGAAGAACGCCGTAAACTCATCATATAACTAATCAACTCTTGAGGATAGCCTAACGCTATGATCGGCGGTACCACCTCCGGCATACGGCGTAAGCAATATAAAGTTCCTTGAGAGGTTACCGAACGTTCCGCACGAAAGCAAATTCCGTCATAAAACACCGGATAACTCGGATCTTTCCCGTCATACTCCCGTTTTACAACTGCAAAAAATTGTTCAAAATCATCAGGACTAAACTCTAACAAAGCGCTATGAGTGCGCGCATCGGGAATATAAGCTTTATTATCCTCTTCCGTAATATAAATATCTGAAAACTTAGTATCTTTGATTGTATTCATTCCCTTACCCTCACTTTTTTACTTTCATCAAATAAATATCCGGCATCATCGTTTTGATAACCGACAGATTATTTCTAACCAATTTTAACTCATCATCAGAATATTCGCATAATGATAACTTTTGCTTTTGCAATTTCAACAAATCTTCCAAATGCGCCGCCGTACGTCTTTGCATCATAAAATTATCATCCGCATTATTTTGCAATTCCACACATTCTGCTAAATCACGTAATCTTTGCTCATCATAAAAAAACCTGTTTTCATTCCAATTATGTAATTTTAACCACCGCAAAAAAACTATTGAAGAACGCGATTTTTCATCTAACGATGCTGCCGGCATATAATTTTTAACATAACCGGAATTAGCCTTCTGCCAAAGTCGCAAAAAACTGTCTAACTCTTTGGCATCAAAAATATGCCCCGCCGCTATATCCTGTGCATAAGGACGGCTGATCCCGATATGATGAAGCGGAGTAATCACAAACCATATTCCCGTTACCGCTAAAACAATTATTAATAAATCCCTCAATAAATATTTCATCTACCAACGTACCTCGGAAATTACACAATCCGGTGACACATCAAAACTGTTTGCCAACTCGCGAGTTTTGGCGACATCGGGAATATATCCCTCACCTAGATAATTAATATGTCGCCCTTTAGATACCAAAACCGACGGTAAAGAAGCTATAGTTGCCATTTTAATATCTGTAGATACATTATCACCTATTATCAACATATTGCCGACATTATCAATACCCTCTAATGCATATTGCAACATATTAACATCAGGCTTGCCTAAAGTTAAAACTCGACCTCCCAACACGGCATAAGCTTCAGCAATTGCCCCTGCCGCCAAAACCAAATGACCGTCTTTAAAGCAAGATGTATCATTGCCTGCACAAACAAACGGCAAGCCAAAACTTACCGCTTTCTCCAATATCGGACGATAAACATCTATGGTATCACTGCCGGAAGCTATAGCCGACATAAATAAAAAATGTGCGTTGCTGATATCGCCGATGCGTTGCATATTCAAACCGCTCATAATGCCGCTAGGCTTAGTATCTCCGATTTGATAATAAACATTCCCCAAAGCCGCAAAATCACCTTGCGGATGCTTCAAACGATAATGCAACATTTCGCCGGAAGTAACTATATTGGCAAAATCCTGCAAATCAGCTCCGGCTTGCCGCAATTCCTCCGCTACCTCAATTACACGCAAATGCATATTACTTAAGATAACGACTTTTTTGCGCAACTGTGCCAATTTATGTAAACATTCCAAAGCGGAAGCGTTTATTTGCCCGCCTTTGGAAATTACGCCGTTATATCCGAAAACAAAAGTATCATAGCTGTCGGCAATTTTGGCAAAATTAACAATCGGCTTTATCATTTTCATCGTAGTATTCTCATCTAAACTGTTTAAAATTTATCATAATATACCACATTATCTTTAAGAATAAATTAAAAAAATAAACGGGTTAGAAAAAAATTACCCGCACAACTGCACAAAATTATCACATAATCGATCAGCCAAATTCTCAATCGGCAATTTGAGAATTTGTGCAATCTGCGCCAATAAAACCGGTATATCCTTAAAATCAGCCTGATAAGGTGCATCGCTTTCAACCAACATCCTGTCTTGAGGTATTTGTTGTACCAACTCGACAAAGTTGCGGCGTTGCCTTAACTTCGGATTAAGCGAAAAAAAGGCCTTGGTTTTCAGCATTTCTTGCAAAAACTTCGACGAGCCGCTGAAAGAATGCAACACCATCATCTCCGGCAATTCATTTTTAAGGCTCAATAATACATCTTCGGCTTTGAGAATATGCAAATTCAGCGGGCGATTTAGTTCTTTTGCCAACCTTAAATGCTCGCGCAAAACTTGCATCTGTTTATCCATAGCACCGCCGTGCAACCTGTCCAAACCGCATTCGCCGATATGAGCTTGGGGGTATTGCCGCAAATATTTTTGCAAAATCTCAAACCAATTATCAGATAAATTTTCCAAATGCCACGGATGCACTCCGAATGCCGGAATAATTAAATCTTTCGCCGATTCGCTTAATTTTGCCACAACAGCAAAATCTTGCTCTCTTACTGACACACAAACCGCTTTTACAAAACCTAAGTCACGTAAATTCTGCACAATTTGCGCACTGTTTATTTTATAATCTTGCAAATGAATATGAGTATCGATAAATTGCATAGTAGTTATATCCGTTATTTTTTATTGTAAGGTAAGCGAAAATGCCGATTTTGACAAGACCGATTTTAGAAATTAACTTAAATAATCTGTTGAATAATTTTAACAGCTTAAAAAAAATAGCCGCTCACTCGATTCCCGCCTCGGTAATCAAAGATGACGCTTATGGTTTGGGGGCGATGAAAGTGGCTGAATTGTTATATACAAAAGCTCAAGCTAAGCATTTTTTTGTCGCACACGCTATTGAAGGCAAACCGATTGCCGACAAATTAGGTGATGTTACCATTTATGTTTTGCAAGGTATCGGCGCCGATTCGGCTGAGCTTTTTCAAAGCACTTCGCAATTAATTCCGGTTATTTGCTCACCCGATATGCTTAAATTCTGGCAAGATCTGCATATCACCGACCGCAAACCGATAATTCAAATCGAAACCGGACTTAATCGCCTTGGTTTCAGAGAAAGTGAATTGGCTCAATTATCTCAAGAAGAATTGTCGTCTTTCAGTTTTGTCTTGTCACACTTAGCTTGCGGCGATGAAAAAGACCACTTTATGAACGAACACCAATTAAACAATTTTAAGCGCATTAAACAACAATATTTTGCTGGTATTCCAGCCACTCTGGCTGCATCAGATGGTGTGTTTTTAGGGCGCGACTTTCAAGCGGATATGGTGCGTTTAGGCGCGGCGATGTATGGCATAAACACCGCTCCTTATCGCCCTAATCAAATGCAAAATGTTGTAAGCGTTAAAGCGCCGGTTTTGCAAATCGCCGACTTACCCAAAGGTGACTTTGTCGGTTATTCTGCTACTTATCGCGCTGCCGATGATCGTAAAATTGCCATTGTATCCATTGGCTATGGCGATGGTCTGCCTCGCAGCCTGTCTAATGTCGGTAAGGTATTTTTTACCACAGCAAGAGGTCACGAAGAAGCCCGCATAATCGGGCGTGTATCTATGGATAATATCATTTGCGATGTCACCAACATCAGCCGGCTTTCAGTCGGCGATATCGCCACCATAGCTGATGATTTTTACACCCTTGATGAGGTGGCCCGCGATGGCGGAACCATATCTTATGAACTGATGTCGCGCTTGGGCAAAAACCCGCGTTTTATCAGAAAATACCTATCATAAATTAATTTTTGCTAAGTAGTATTAAGTAACAATATTTGTATCCAAACCGCTTGACTATGAATATTTTATTTTTATACTAAATGCAGTTCACGTAGTTATTAATTAAAATTTTATAATTATGCTTACACTTGTAGCAGCAGGAGTTTGTTTTGTTTCCGGACTTGCTTGGGGCGCTGTACTCAGTAGCGATTCCACAAGTTCTGCACTAAACGACTCGATGGATGATCCCATCCCCTTTACTTCGGCATGGGATGCAACACAACCCTACAACCCTTGAGGTTTTGACCTTATATAGGCTTGTTTAAGGGTTATTTAACGGCTGATACCTATCAATGGTACCAGCCGTTTTGCTTTTATCAAAAAAACTCCCTTCTTAAAGAAAGGAGTTTCTTGCATTTCTAAGTTTTGTTTGAGAACTAAAACTTATACTGAACATTCAAGCCATACATGTTGGAATGGCTGGAGTATTCCGCCGGAACACCGATACCGGTATTACCCTTGCTCATAAAGAGATGAGCAAAGCCGGCATCAATCTGCCAATTTTGGGTTTCGTAGCTCAAACCGGTGGTCAACCAAATACGATTAACATCCGGTATACGATTGGAGCGATGCGCCGAGCTCCTAACTGGTGATTGGTCATAAGCCGTTCCAAAGCGCCATGTCCATTTGTCGTTTAAGTAAACATCGGCACCGACTGAAATAGTCCAAGAATCACGATATTGATAATTATGGTCGACATAAGCTCCCGTGCCTGTGGCTCCAATTGTATTAACTGCGTTTGGTGAAGTCATGATAAAGTGTTTGAACACCGCCCAATGCGTCCATTTAACCGAGGCTGACAAACCTAACTTATCGTTGAGTTTATGGAAACCTGACAAAATAATGCTGGAGGGCAAATCCGGCGAGGCACGACCATCATCCCAAATTTGCATACCGGCAGGAAGGAAAGTATTGGTAAAATCACCTTTAACGGTTTGTTTGCTCTTCACGCGATAGCTCAAACCAACGCGAGTATCCGGTGAAAATTCATACATCAAACCCAAATTTCCCGTCCAACTCCAACCATCGAGATCATAGCCAAGAACCTTATCACCCATACCCCCGGACATATTACCGTGAATATAGCGATAAATCAAAGTAGCGCCTAAAGACAATTTATTGGTCATCTTATAAGCGGCAGCCACAGCGGTATCCATAACCTCCAACTCTGATTTACGAGCTCCTAATGCAGGATTGTTGCCGATAAAACTACCCTTTTTGTGATTAGCAGACAATCCAAACGGAACATAATAGCCGGCGCCTAAGAACAACTTATCATTAACATTCCATTGGCCGAAAACTGAGGGTAACGGCACACCATAATGCATTTTGGTCTTTTGTCCGGAAAAAGCGCCTTTACCTTTGATTTCAGAATATTCTTCAACTTCGGTAAAACTCGCGGACACACCGGAACGTTTAACCAAAGTCATACCGCCCGGGTTGTTAGCAAGTGCAGAATAATCATCGCCCATAATACCGGTGCCGGCCCAAGCGCGCCCCAAACCGGTGATGGAATATTCATTTAATTGATAACCGGCAGCATAAGCATTGCTTGCCAATCCGAGCGCCAAAACTGATGCTCCTAATATAATTTTTTTCATCTAATTTTTCCTTATATTGGTTACAGAATTAAAAATTCTGTTGCATTTTATAGCAAATGTTGTTTATATATGTAAAGTAGGCACTTTGAGGTGCGACAGTTTCTTTAAGGTAACAAATACCATTTTTAAGGGAAACAAAAGGAGATTTTTGATGATTGATGATGTGCAGAAATACTTGGCCGAAATGACCGCAAAATTAATCGGCGATCGGTGGAAGATGCAGATTATTCAAAATTTAATGGATGGCACCAAACGTTTTGGTGAGCTCAAGAAATCTTTGGGTGACATCACTCAAAAGGTTTTGACGTCCAATTTGCGTGTTTTGGAAGAAAAAGGCTTGGTTATCCGCAAAGTTTATGCACAAATTCCGCCCAAAGTTGAATATACTCTAACCACAATCGGCTTCGCACTCAAACCGGTTATCGATTCGATGGCAGCTTGGGGCGCGGAATACCGCGAAAATATGATGTTAGGACTTGAAACATTGAGCTGACATTTATTGAATAGTTATTTTTTCAACGCTGTTTTAATAACAGCGTTTTTTATAATAAAAGAGCGTTGAGTCCGCTTTCGGCCAACGCTCTCGTATTTAAAACTATAATTTTCTAATCTGTATCCCTGCGTATACCGGAACGCAAGCTATGCGCCCCTTATTTTCCAGAATGGAGATTATACACTCCACTCCGACTGGGAAACCGTGGCGACGGGCATTTTTATCTCCTTTAGTGTCTTTCAACACCCGAGCATAACAACTCAGATATGAGTCATTACGTCCGCGGCAGATAATAGCCCTGCCAATTTCGAAGATCTTCATACCGTGCTTTTTAGCATAGGTTTTGATCCTCTGCTCTTCATGTGCCATAGCTGTAGGCGCAATTTTTAAATTTCTTTTCATTTTTGATTATGAGTTTTTATTTATCTGCTTTTACACAGAAGGGTGGCTCAATACCCTATGAAAAATTATTTGTATCTAATAAATTGTATAGCTTAAAATAACATATTATAATCTAACATTCAAGTGTATTTTTGTCTATTTTGTAATAAAAATGGAATAAGAATAAAAAAAAGCACATCCGAAGTACTAATGCTTCAAGATGTGCCAAAATAAGATATGCTGAATACCTTGATTATATATAGAAAAGAAGAAAAAAGTATTTTCTTTTTTACCTTTGTATCAAACAAAGATACCTAACCTCTGTCAGATACAACCATAACAAAAACAGCTTTTTTAAAGCGGTTTTTGTTAAAGAAGTGGTCATATCATCGTTAAAGTTATGGCAAAAGATTACGCAATACAACCGCTCCTAAAACATTTAATAGACATATTCTTAACTTATTAGCGGCGAATAAAACATATTTAATTTATTTTGTCAAGCGTTTTTGTAAATTTTATCCTTTAATGGCGCGCGTATGTATTAAATAAACCAATATCGCCAACCCGATAAAGGTCATAGACGAAGCAATAATAAAAAATACGCTCCAAGAAGTCATCGCCGCCACGATACCTGATGACATCGAAAATAAATCACGGGCGATTCCCATAAATGAAGTAAATAAAGCATATTGTGTCGCCGTATATTTGCGATTACACAAAGAAGACAAATAAGTCAAAAATGCGGCCGTTCCCATACCTCCGGAAATATTTTCGATAAACACGGTAATAATCAAAGCATCAGTATCATTACCTACATAAACCATCCAAACGTACAATAAATTGGATAAACCGTGCAATAGTCCGCAAAACATCAGAGAATTAACCATACCGACCTTTTTTACCACTACACCGCCGATAAATGTTCCCAAAATAGTAGCTATAAAGCCGTATATTTTAATGATATAGGCAATCTGTGTTTTGGTAAATCCCAAATCATCATAAAAAGGATAAGCCATCACTCCGATATATGAATCACTCAAGCGATAAAAGAAAATAAATAAAATAATCCAAACCCAATGCTTGCGTTTCATAAAATCCGTGAACGGCTTGACAATGGCATTAACTACTACCGCGCGCATATTATGCGCTTGAGGTTGGTTGACGTTTTTTGGTTCTTTTGAAAACAATAAAGTCACTAATCCTATCAAAACCGCCGCTGCCATAACTTGATAAACTACACTCCAATTCCAATAATCAGCGATTACCAAAGCGCCGGCGCCGGCAAACAATAAACCTACTCTATAACCGAAAACAAACACAGCCACCCCTGCTGCTTGTTCATCAGTGGCAAATCTTTCTATACGATAAGCATCCAAAACTATGTCTTGCGCAGCCGAAAAAAGTGCTACTCCGAAAGCCCAAACCACAAACATTACCGGAGATATAACCGGATTAGTTACCGCCATCATTACCAATACCGTAATCAGTAACAATTGAATAAATACTGCCCAACCGCGCCGCCTACCTAAACGATTGAACAAAGGTAATTTACATTGGTCAATTAAAGGAGAAATCAACCATTTAAAACTGTAAGGAGCTTTAACCATCGAAAATAAGCCGATTGCGGCCAAAGAAATACCGGCATCTTTAAGCCATAAAGACAAAGTTGAGCCCACCAATAAAAAAGGCAAACCGGAAACGAAACCTAACAACAACATTACCAACATCCGCCTATCGGCATATACTCTTAAGGCCTTTATCCATTCCCAGAGTATAAGAAGAAATTTTCGCAAAGTTTTTCACTCCTTATAATTACAAATCGCATTGAGTATATCCGGCAATTAATAATTTTTGATTAAAAATGCCGCAAAAAATATCATCAATAACGGTAAAATATAAAAATAACCAAAAAAACTCTTGACCAATAAAAAAAATATCTGTATATATGCGCTTACATCAAGCAATGGTCCCATCGTCTAATGGTTAGGACATCACCCTTTCACGGTGGTAATATGGGTTC
>ERZ842401.7269-NODE-7269-length-11413-cov-13.724599_pt1 | contig 11413 bp, 9 predicted proteins | sample MGYA00521270_ERZ842401 | MGnify/ENA primary metagenome ERZ842401 (study PRJEB31892, sample SAMEA3878208) | bioreactor metagenome | biome: Moose rumen | place: Sweden | collected 2011-10 | study: EMG produced TPA metagenomics assembly of the PRJEB12797 data set... | reverse complement strand
AATGCTCTTTTGCAGTTCGCCTTCGGCACGACCCTCGGCACGTCCCTCGGCACGTCCTTCGGCACGTCCTTCGGCACGACCCTCGGCACGGCCCTTTGCACGGCTTTCGGCCATTCCCGTCTCATAGACGTCGCGGGCGGCATGGACGCTGACCATGTAGTCCTCGTAGGCCCGGCGCTCGGCAACGGTCATGCGCATATAGTCCAACTTCTGGCGGGCAGCCTGCAGGCCGGGGACCGTTGTGTCTGGACGGATGCTGCCATTCTTCAGGTACTCCATCCACTCCTCAATGGGCGTCCGCGCCACCTCGTTGAACTGGTTGACGCGCAGCAGGAAGAATTCGGGAAACACCTCGTCGGGGGACACTATGCTGGACGTCGTCTCCTGCATGTACTTCTCCTCACGGGCATCGTTGAACTTAAGCACCGACTCCCGGTCGTTCATGCCGCGGAATGTCGTCACGCCGTGGTAGGCATAGTCGCTGCCCGTGCCCAGGTCAAAGTATAGAATGTTGATAGAATACACTTTCTTGATAACCTCGTACCCCTGGCCAATGCCAATCTGCTCGATGACCGCCTTGGAGGCACCGAACAGGATGCGCTGAATGAAGTTCGACTCACGGGCCAGTTGCACCTCGACGATGACCACTTCGCCGTTGCCCATCCGGGCTTTCACGTCCACACGGTTGTACTTGTCCTCGCGCGAGTCTTGGTTGCTCTCGCTCTCCAGCATCTCCAATATGGTCACGGGTTGTCCGATGAGCACAGTCATCAGCCCTTCGAGCACGTCGGAGTTTGCCTTATCGCGAAGAATACGCTTGATAGCCCAGTCAAAACGGATGTAGCTGCTATTGTCTGCCATTTCACATTATGTTTGTACCGACGGCAAAGGTACGCAAAAAAGCCGAAAGCACCAAGACTTTCGGCTGAAAAATGAGGGATGGCAGACCGGAGCATGAGGAATGGCGGGCTCAATGATGACTCTTGGGACAGCAAATCAAATTGATTTGGTCAGGAAATCAAATTGATTTGTTGAGTAAATCAAGTTGATTTGTTTAGTAAATCAAATTGATTTGCAAAGGAAATCAAGTTGATTTGATATGCAATGCAATATGATTTGTTGTGTGAAAAGGCACTGAACGGCACGAAAAAGCCCACCGTTTGGGGAGCAAACGATGGGCAAAGGGGGAATCAAAAGAGTTAGTCTTGGCTCAAGTCGTGCACCATCTTACGATACACATCATACATACGGCGACGGGAAATGTAGCCCTTCAAGTGGCGGTTCAGGTCCAGCACGGGCAACCAGTCGGCCTGCGTACGGTCGAAAGTGCGCATGACCTCTGCCATCGGCATGTCGTCGTTCAGCACAGCTGCGGGTTCCACCATCAGCTGGCTGGCCCTGAAGTGATGGTACAATTCCGTCCGGAACACCACGTGGCGGATTTTCAGGATGTCCACTTCGCCCAACAGCGTGCCCGCTGCATCGGTGACAGGCAGCACACTGTTGCGGCTCCTGCTGATTTTATGCACCATCTGTCCCAGTTCCATATCCGGGTCCACAGCCTGATAGTCGCGGTCGATGACCGAGTCGAGGCTCATCAGCGTCAACACGGCATGGTCGGTGTGATGCGTCACCAGACGCCCTTGCTTTGCCAAACGCATGCCGTAGATGCTGTGAGGCTCAAAGATAATAATGGTGAGATAGGCACAGACAGAGACTATCATGAGGGGCATGAAAAGGTTGTAGCCACTCGTAATCTCGGCTATCAGGAAGATGCCCGTCAGCGGGGCATGCATCACGCCCGACATGACACCCGCCATGCCCAACAAGGCAAAGTTCTTCTCCGGCACGTAGACACCGACCTCGTGGATGTTCCACAGGCGAGAGAACAGGAAGCCCGTGAAGCAGCCGATGAACAGCGACGGCGCAAATGTTCCGCCACAGCCGCCGGCACCATTGGTGGCCGAGGTGGCAAACACTTTGGTCAGCACCACCAGTCCTATATATAATATAAGGTATTCGCTATGCCCGTAGAACAGCGAGCCGGACAGCACCTGGTTCCAGTCAGCCTCCGTCTTGCCATTAAGCAGCAGGTTGATGGCATGGTAGCCTTCGCCATAGAGCGACGGAAAGAGGAAGATGAGCGAGCTCAGGACGATGCCGCCGATGACCAGTTTGACATAGGGCTTGTCCTTGAAACGGGCAAACATGTCTTCGCAGGCATTCATCATGCGGATGAAGTAGAGGCTCACCAGCCCGCAAGCCACGCCTAACAGAATGGTGGCCGGCACACGCTCTACCGTCCAGTCGGAATCAAGATGGAATGAGAACAGCACGGCATTGTCGCTGAAGATATAGGTGAAGCACGTGGCCGTGACGCACGACACGAGGATGGGCAGCAGCGAGGCCATCGTCAAGTCTATCATCAGCACCTCCAAGGTGAACACCAGTCCGGCAATGGGGGCCTTGAAGATGCCCGCTATGGCACCCGCCGCCCCACAGCCCACCAGCGTCATCAGCGTCTTGTTGTCAAGTTTGAACAGCTGGCCCAGATTGCTACCGATGGCAGAGCCCGTCAGCACGATAGGAGCCTCGGCACCCACCGACCCGCCAAAGCCGATGGTGATGGCCGACGCAATGACCGAGGACCACGTGTTGTGTGCCTTCAGCCGACTGCGGTTCGAGGAGATGGCATAGAGGATGCGAGTGATGCCATGCGAAATATTGTCCTTCACCACATAGCGCACAAAGAGGGACGTGAGGTAGATGCCGATGACCGGATAGACCAGATAGAGCCAGTTGTAGGAGTCGCTGGAGAAGCGACCCGTCAGCAGGGCTACAATCTGGTTAATCATGCCATGCAGCACAAAGGCGGCCACGGCAGACAACAACCCCACAAGAAATGCCAAGATGAGCAGAAACATCTTGTCACTCACATGCACCACGCGCCACTCATGCAGCCGCGTAATCCATGTCGTTTGGGGCTGGGTCTCGGTCGTTATGGTTTTCATTGGGACTGCTTGACTATCAGGTTATACAATCTGCTTGGTAACAACATCATCGAAATGCTCATTCGCCCAGTCAATGAGCGAGGTGATGGAGGGCATGAGCGACAGACCCGTGCCGGTCAGCGAATACTCCACACGAGGAGGCACCTCGGGAAAAACCTTACGACGGATAAGATTGCTCTGCTCCAGATTCTTCAGCGTCTGCGAAAGCATCTTCTGTGAACAGTCTGTCATCAGCCTGCGCAACTCATTGAAACGGAGCACGCCCGTTTCACTCGAATGGAGAGAGTAGAGCACGAGCATCGACCATTTGTCGCCAAACCGACTGACCACTTGCCTAATGGGACAAGCCAAATAACCTGCTTGAATATCTTCCATAATTTTGAATTTGGCCCCAAAGGTAACCATAAGTTGCCAAATATCGAATAAATACTTGGTTAATCTAAGTTAAAGTGCCTGCCATCGCGGCAAGCACCTTATTACTAAACTAAACAAATACTTTATGAAATTTCTGGTGCAAAGGTACGGAGAAACTCCCAATAACACAATACTCAAATCTAAGGTTTTTGCCATCGGCGCCAGAAAGGATGTACTGAAAGGGAATTAACCATAAATAGGTATCAGCCCTGACAAGCGACATAATTTTCTCAAAGAAAACCTTAGGGTACTAAAAAAATTTTAGTACCTTTGCACCCCGTATGATAGTTTGTATAGCAGAGAAACCGAGTGTGGCACGCGACATAGCGCGCATCATTGGCGCCACGGCGTCGCACGACGGATATATGGAGGGCAACGGATTTCAGGTGACGTGGACTTTCGGCCACCTGTGTACGCTCAAGGAGCCGCACGACTACACACCGATGTGGAAGTCGTGGAACTTGACTTCGCTGCCCATGATACCAGAGCGCTTCGGCATCAAGCTCATCGACGACCAAGGCATTAAGAAGCAGTTTTCCATCATTGAGCAGCTGATGCAGGCCGCCGAGCGCATCGTTAACTGCGGTGACGCCGGACAGGAGGGAGAACTCATCCAGCGCTGGGTGATGCAGAAGGCCCAGGCGAAGTGTCCCGTGAAGCGCCTCTGGATCTCGTCGATGACCGACGAGGCCATCCGCGAGGGCTTCGCCCAGTTGAAGGATCAGGGCGACTACCAGCCCCTCTACCTCGCAGGTCTCTCACGCGCCATCGGCGACTGGCTCTTAGGTATGAACGCCACCCGCCTCTACACGCTGAAGTACGGGCAGAACCGCCAGGTGCTCAGCATCGGACGCGTCCAGACCCCCACCCTCGCCCTCATCGTGAACCGCCAGAAAGAGATCGAGAACTTCAAGCCAGAACCCTACTGGGTACTGGCGACGATCTATCGCGACACGACGTTCACGGCGACGAAAGGTAAGTTCACCTCGAAGGAGGAAGGTGAGAAGGCCTTCGAGACCATCGAGGGCAAGCCTTTCACCGTGACGAAGGTAGAGAAGAAGGAAGGCAAGGAACAGCCGCCCCAACTCTACGACCTCACCTCGCTCCAGGTGGACTGCAACCGCAAGTTCTCGTATTCGGCAGAGATGACGCTGAACCTGATCCAGAGCCTCTATGAAAAGAAGTACACCACCTATCCCCGTGTGGACACGCAATACCTCTCGGACGACATCTACCCCAAATGTCCGCAGACGCTCAACGGGCTGTATCAGACAAAGTTCGGTGGCATCGCCCCCTACGCAGAGTTTATCAAGCCCATCGGCGGCAAGGCCCTGAAGAAGTCGAAGCGGGTGTTCGACACGTCGAAGGTGACGGATCACCACGCCATCATCCCGACGGGCGTGATTCCCCAGGACCTGAGCGATGCCGAGCGCAATGTGTTCGACCTCGTAGCCAGGCGATTCATCGGCGTGTTCCTGCCCGACTGCATATTCTCCACGACGACGGTACTGGGCGAGGTCAACGGCATCGAATTCAAGGTGACAGGCAAGGAGATTCTCGACCCCGGCTGGCGCATCGTCAGAGAGAAGACGCCGGAAACTCCGGAACCCCCGGACAATCCGGATAGCCCGGAGAAACCCTCCGACGAGGAGCGCACCCTCCCCACCTTCGTCAAAGGCGAGAGCGGCGACCACAAGCCGACACTCACTGAGAAATGGACCACGCCCCCACCTTATTATAATGAGGCCTCGCTGCTGCGGGCGATGGAGACGGCAGGCAAGTTCGTGGAGGACGAGACCCTGCGCGCCGCGATGAAGGAGAACGGCATCGGACGCCCGTCAAGTCGGGCCGGCATCATCGAGACCCTCTTCAAGCGCCACTACATCAAGCGCGACCGCAAGCGCCTCATCGCCACGCCGACCGGCATCGAACTGATCGACCTGATCCGCGAGGAACTGCTGAAGAGTTGTGAACTGACGGGCATCTGGGAAAAGAAACTGCGCGACATCGAGCACCAGAAGTACGACGCCCAGCAGTTTATCGAGGAACTGAAACAGCAGGTGGCGGAGATCGTCAGCGAGGTGATGGCCGACAACTCCAACCGTCGCGTGACCGTGCTGACGGATGCCGACCTGAAGAAGGTGAAGTCGCCCCAGGCCGCCCAGGCTCCGAAGCCCAAGGCAACACGCAAGAAAGCACCCGCTCCCAATGGAGGGCAGACGACAGCCCAGCCCGTCGAAGGCGTCCCCTGCCCCCTCTGCGGCCAAGGTCATATCATCAAGGGCAAAACGGCCTTCGGATGCTCTCGCTGGAAGGAAGGTTGCACCTATCGTGTCCCTTTTAAACAATAAATTGCGCCTACCTATCGTTATATATAGGTATGCGAAGACTGAATACCATCATCAGCATCATTCTCGGCACCACACTCCTGATGGGTTGTGGTGGCCCTGATGCGGCATTGAAGAAAGCAGAGAAGTTCAATGCCGTCGGAGAGTATTACGATGCAGCCGCCCAATACCGGAAGGCCTATTCGCAGACACCGTCGAAAGAGAAAGCCAAGCGCGGAGAGGTCAGCGCGAAGATGGCGGAGTGCTACCGACGGCTCAACAGCACCAACAAGGCCGTCACCGCCTATAAGAACGTGATCCGCTACCAGAAAGCCGACTCGCTGACCCACCTGCGACTGGCCCAGCAACTGATGAAGACGGGCAACTACAAGGAAGCCGCCAAGCACTTCCAGACCGCCATCGACAGTCTGCGCACGACGAGCGACCCGCTGCTGGCCGTTGCCAAGACCGGCCTGAAGTCAGCCCAGCAGGCCACGCAGTGGAAGAAGGACGGCTCGGCCTATACCATCAAGCGGATGGATATCTTCAACTCCCGCCGCGATGACTACTCCCCAGCCCTCGCCGGCGACGACAACGACCAACTCTACTTCACCTCCACCCGCAATGATGCCCAGGGCGACGAACTGAGCGGCATCACGGGCACCAAGGCCGCCGATATCTTCTTCTCGCAGAAGGACGACAAGGGCAAGTGGAGCAAGCCGCAGACCATCGACTCCGAACTGAACACCAGTTTCGATGAAGGTGCGTGTGCCTTCTCACCCGACGGCCACACGATGTACCTGACCCAATGCAAGACCGACCCCAACTATCCGCGCTACGCCACCATCGTGGCCTCCAGCCGCAGCGATGCCTCGTGGAGCAAGGCCACAGAGGTGCCCATCTCGAAAGATACGCTCTCCAGTTTCGCCCACCCCGCCGTCTCACCCGACGGTGAATGGCTCTACTTCGTCAGCGATATGCCCGGCGGCCTGGGCGGCTTCGACATCTGGCGCTGCCGTCTCTACGGCGACAAGGAGACAGGCGGCGCAGAGAACTTAGGCGCCCCCATCAATACGGCGAGCGACGAGATGTTCCCCACCTTCCGCCCTAACGGCGACCTCTACTTCTCCACCAACGGCCATCCCGGTATGGGCGGCCTCGACATCTACATCGCCAAGCCCACGGAGACAGGCTGGCAACTGGAATACCCGGGCTTCCCCCTAAACTCGCAGGGCGACGACTTCGGCATGACCTTTGAGGGGCTGCACAACCAGGGGTTCTTCTGCAGTAACCGAGGCGACGCACGCGGCCTCGACCACATCTATAGTTTCTTCAACCCCGACATCATCCAGACGGTGAAAGGCTGGGTGTACGAACAGGACGGCTACGAACTGCCCGCCGCCCAGGTGTTTATGATTGGTAACGACGGCACCAACCTGCGACTGAGCGTGCGGGGCGACGGCTCCTTCACCCAGGAAATCAAGCCCAACGTGGACTATGTGCTGCTGGCCACCTGCAAGGGATTCCTCAACCATCAAGAGCAACTCCGCGTGCAGCGGGTCGAGGAGTCGGAGGAATACGTGCTGCAGTTCCCGCTCTACAACATCTCGGCGCCCGTACTCATTGAGAACATCTTCTACGACTTCGACAAGGCGACGCTCCGCCCGGAATCATCGGCAGCCCTCGACTCACTGGTCGACCTGCTGAAGGAGAACGCTCACATCACCATCGAACTCTCCGCCCACACCGACTATAAAGGTTCGGACAAATACAACGAACGCCTCTCGCAGCAACGTGCCGAGAGCGTGGTGCGCTATCTGATACAGCACGGCATTGCCGCCGACCGTCTGTCCCCGAAGGGCTACGGCGAGGGCAAGCCAAAGACCATCAAACGCAAGGTGGCAGAAAAATATCCGTTCCTCAAGGAGGGTGACAAACTGACCGAAGAATTCATCACCGCGCTCCCAGAGGAACAGCAGGAAACGTGCAACCAGTTAAACCGCCGCACCGAGTTCAGAGTGTTGCAGACAACCTACGGTATGTTTGATAAGGCAGGTAAACTCCTACAAAAGCCAGCACCAAAAGCAACAGTACAGGATCAAGATGAAGATCAGTCGTCGGAACTGTGGTGAGGAACACCTCCAGTGCCGTCACCATCGATGACAGCAGCATCCGGCTGCTGACCATCAGGGCCTCCCAGCCATTGAGCAGCCAGAACAGCACCACGCCCAAGACGATGCAGAACCAGGTCCACAGGCGCGACAGGCGATGCGAGGTGCTACCCGCGGGCAAACTGTCCATCACCCGCTCCGTGAAGCCGTTGTCCTCTATCTGCTGCTGGGCAGCCTCCTGGAAGAGTCTTTCAATCAGTATGTTCTCATTATCGGTCATATCCATTCTTCTTTAAGTAGTCAGCCAATTTATCCTTGCCCCGTTTCAGATGCGACTTCACGGTGTTCTGGGGCATTCCCGTGATGTCGCTGATTTTGTCTATCGGCTGCCCGTCGATCAGTTGGAGTGTGATGCAGGTGCGCTCCTCCTCCTTCAACTGGGCCAGAGCCTGATAGAGATCCATCTTGAGTGAAGCGTTCGTAGTGTATAGTGAAGAACTGACTGCCGCCTTTGACTCCAACGCTTCACTTTGCACCTTTAACTTTTCACTCCTTCGATAGTCATAATGCACATTATAGGCGATGCGGAAGAGCCAGGTCGAGAAACTCGACATCCCGCGGAACTTCGTGATGTTCAGGTAGGCCTTGACAAACGTGTCCTGTGCCAGGTCGTCGCTCAGTTGCTCGTCACCAAGCGTCTGGTTCAGGAAGAACCGACGCACAGGCGACTGGTACTTCCTGACAAGTTGGTCGAAGGCCCGCTTGTTGTGGAATACCGCCACCTGCGTCACGAGGGCTATGTCACTGAGTTCAGCCATCACTCTTCACTTCTTACTATTCACTTTTCACTATTCACTCCTATATCCTTTTCTCCGGCATCACCAGCCACAGCACGATGTAGAAGATCAGTCCGCTGAAAGCGGTAAACAGGGTGAGGAAAGCGTAGGCGATACGCACCATCACGGGGTCGAAGTCCAGATACTCGGCGATTCCGCCGCAAACCCCTGCCAATACTCTGTCATTAGAGCGCATCAATCTCTTAGTCATAATTCTGCAAGTTTTGATTGTTAATATCATTATCTTTGTTGCCTGAAGTCTTGGCAATAATCACCTTACCAAGTCCGATGAAGAACACGAGGGCACCGATGCCAAATCCTATCTCACCAGCCGCATAGCCCAGGAAGATGGCGAGTCCAACGCCCAGGAAAATCTGACGCATGCCACTCTGATAGTCGTTCTTATCCCACTCGTCTGGTTTTCCGTTCAGTATCTGGTCGGGGATGGGCTGTCCGTTCTTGATAGCCATCTCAGCCAGGCGGTACTTCTCCCTACGGTTCCTGTTCACGAAATAGAAGATGGCGATGATAATAAGCAGGGGCAACAACAGGAAGACGATGACAAGGGCAATGATACCAAATGCGATGCCCGGTCCTAAGATTCCACCCACGCCCTCGAAGACCTCCTTCAGCGCCTTGGCATCCTCGTCGGAGATGTCGACGGAGTGATGATAGGTCGTGTACTCATCTTCGTCGGCGTCAGCGCTGTCCACGCTGGTAGTGTCAGAAAAGGCCTCGATTGCGTCTTTGCTCTTAGTAGAGTCCACCTGCTCCGTCCTCGGCGTGTGGCGGTGGCTCTGCGATGCGGCCTCGGCACTGAGTCCGAGCGTCAGCATCAATGTGATTGCTACTAAATACTTTTTCATATCTCTCTTGTATTATTCACCTTTAGTATTTTTATCTTTCTTTGCCTGTTTGACGTATCAAATCGTCAATTAGTTGCAAAGATATCAAATATTTCTTGAAAAATCTGTGTATTCTGTGGCTTTTTTCTTAATTTTGCATCGGAAATGGCAAATCTACCAGCGGAATTCGTACGCGAGACGAGGCAATTGATGGGCGAGGCGCGCTTCAACCGCTTCCTGGAGGCATTCAATGAGGATGCCCCCGTCAGCATACGCGTCAACCCACGGCACCTCACAAAGTGTCAGACACTTTGTGAGGTGCCGTGGTGCCAGGAGGGATTCTATCTGGAGGGCCGCCCGCAGTTCACCTTCGACCCGCTCTTCCACGCCGGCTGCTACTATGTGCAGGAAGCCTCGTCGATGTTCGTCACCCACGTGCTGCGGCAACTGGTCAAGGAGCCTGTCGAGATGCTGGACCTCTGCGCCGCTCCAGGCGGTAAGTCGACGGCGGCCCGCGCCGTGCTGCCCGAGGGCAGTACACTCATCAGCAACGAACCGATTCCCAACCGTGCACAGATCCTATTAGAGAACATCACGAAGTGGGGCTGGCCCGACTGCACCGTCACCAACAACTATCCCCGTGACTTCCGCAAGGCCAAGTTGAAGTTCGACGTCATCCTGTGCGACGTACCCTGCTCCGGCGAGGGAATGTTCCGCAAGGACCCTGAGACCATCCGCGAGTGGAGCCCGCAGAATGTGGAGAAGTGCTGGCGGCTACAGCGGGAGATCGTGGCCGACGCCTGGGAATGCCTGAATCCAGGGGGAATCCTTATCTATAGTACGTGTACCTATAATACAAAGGAGAACGAGGAGAACGTGCAGTGGATTATGGAGACCTACGACGCCGAGATTCTCGCCGTCCCCACCCAGCCTGAATGGAACATCACAGGCTCGTTGCTCGAGGGCTTCGAGGCGCCCGTCTATCGTTTCATCCCCGGCTTCACCCGTGGCGAGGGACTCTTTATGGCGGTGCTGAAGAATAGAGGTGAGAGGCGAGAGGTGAGAGGTAAGAGAAATGACTTGCGACAGGCACAAGGCTTGCGTATTCTCTCACCTCTCACCTCTCACCTCTCACCACTGACAACCGACCTCTCCTACCCCGATGCCCTGCGCTACCTCCGCGGCGAAGCCCTCGTGCTGCCAGCCGATACGCCTCGCGGCCTCGTCACCGTCACATACAAAGGCTTCCCCCTCGGCCCAGCCAAGAACATCGGCAACCGCGCCAACAACCTCTACCCGAAGCCCTGGCGCATCAAGACCACCCACCTACCTTCAGAAGAAATAACAATATTAGAAACATGAAACAATATCTCGACATCCTCAACCGCATCCTGACCGAAGGCGTCCAGAAGGACGACCGCACAGGCACCGGCACCATCAGCATCTTCGGCACCCAGAGTCGCTACAACCTCGACGATGGGTTCCCCTGCCTGACCACCAAGAAACTCCATCTGAAGTCGATCATCTACGAACTGCTGTGGTTCCTCCGTGGCGACACCAACGTCCACTGGCTGCAGGAGCGCGGCGTCCGCATCTGGAATGAGTGGGCCGACGAGAATGGAGAACTCGGTCCCGTCTACGGTCACCAGTGGCGTTCGTGGCCCGACTATAAGGGTGGTACCATCGACCAGATCCAGTATGTAATCGACCAGTTGAAGCACAACCCCAACTCCCGCCGTATGATTGTGTCGGCCTGGAATGTGGCCGAGGTCAACGAGATGGCCCTGCCGCCCTGCCACACCATCTTCCAGTTTTACGTGGCCGGCGACCGTCTGTCGCTCCAACTCTACCAGCGCTCTGCCGACACCT
>ERZ842401.7268-NODE-7268-length-11414-cov-3.790563_pt1 | contig 11414 bp, 11 predicted proteins | sample MGYA00521270_ERZ842401 | MGnify/ENA primary metagenome ERZ842401 (study PRJEB31892, sample SAMEA3878208) | bioreactor metagenome | biome: Moose rumen | place: Sweden | collected 2011-10 | study: EMG produced TPA metagenomics assembly of the PRJEB12797 data set... | reverse complement strand
AAACCCTTATCATTCCTAATGAAAAAGACCCCGAAGGGTCGAATTCTTTAAATGGGGCGGTCAATGGTTTGATTTCCGAACCTATAAAAGATGTTATTTTTGAGCTTGATAAAGAGTATTTACAAAATACTTTTTACAAAATTGAAAAATTGCAAGCAGCATAAAAAAGCTCTTGCATTTCTGCAAGAACTTTCATCAGAACAAAGAAGAAAACGGCTTGCCAAACAAGCAAGCCGGAATATCCGAAAACAACGAGCAGCGAACCGAGCTATCCGATTTTAAAACTACTTTTTCTGTTTCTTCCTTTTACAAAAGAAATATGAACCCATTTATTATATTCGTTTATAAGTTGGTCATATTCAATATTTGATTTTTTTATAGCATCAATAATCTGTTGAACGGTCATACCAGTAACAACAAAATCCGCAGCTTGCCCTTTGCAATGTTGAGAAATAGGATTTCCGTAATTATCAACCGCACCACCAACAAGATTATTTACTTGAGCATTTCTAAATCCGGAAGTTATAATCATTGGTTTCTTGAGCAAATCTCTCACCGGCTGCAAACAATAAACAATCAGATTGAGCATACAATCTAAACTATTTATATCCGGCATATTATTGATGTTATGCTTTATTGCAGTATCGGAATGTATCAATTCCGACATGGAAAAGTTTAAATTTGTCATACTACCCCCTATTGATAAGTATGTCCTTAACCTCATTGATGCCTTTATTGACATCTTCAAGCTCTTTTAATACATGGCTTTGAAATTCTTTATAGGCATTAAGTTCAACATAGTTACCTTTGAGCTTATCATCTATATCATCAAGAATTTCTCTGTGTTTTTTTTCAAGTTGCTCCGGTCTAACAAAGACATTATTCTGCCAAAAGAACATTAGCAGCACAACAATAATAGGAGCAAACTCAATAACCTCTTTATAGTGTTCCATTTAATTTATCCTCTTTATTCTGCTTAAATACACTCTTGTCCTTATTCGGTCTGCTTTTGAAAAAGTGTTTATGTATTTATTGAGTATCGCAGCCATATCAAGAATTAAATCTTCTTGTTTTGCTTCTTGCCGGAATAGTCGTTTTTTATGCTTAATAACTTCCGTTTCAGATTGTCTGTTTTTAGAAGTTTCCGCATAAGAAAATATTCCGGTTATTGCTTCAAAGAATGTTTGAATTGCTTTTGCTATATCATACATATTTCTCTCTCCCCAAGACAGAAGGGGGGAATAATCCCCCATCTATTAACCTTTAACCATTGCAACGACTTCTTTAATGTCATTGATTAGCTCTTTGATGTCTGCAACGATTTCTTTAAACTTGTTTAATTTGTCTGCATCAGCAAGCAAATCTTTGAAGAAAGAAATCACATCAATAAATGAAATAGCCATGTTGCTTCTCCTTTCGTTTTTAAGTAACACTATAAAAGCTGCCGACCTAAAGCAGCACTCCCAATATCCCAACCAACCCAACCAATCTTTTATACAACCGGAGTTAATTCATCAATCAGAGCTTGTAATTCGTTAATTCTATCTCTGAATTGTTGAGCTTTTGCTTCATCTGCTTGATACTTGTCATGAACAGGAGTTGCAACTTCCGGAAATTGAGTTTTAATAATTGAATAAATTTCATCAATTTCTTTTCGTGCTTTGTAATCTCCTTGAGCTAACAGATTTTGTAATCCGTTAATTTCTTCTTGCTTCTCGTTAATGAGTTGCTGTTTTTGTTCGTCTGTCATTTTCTTCTCCTTTCGCATTGAACAATTTGTTGTAAAGACATTTCATTGTATATACTGTTTTTCTTGCGGTTCGATATTTCATTGAACCAAGCCAAGATTGAAAACTTCCTTTAATTGTTTCTAATCCGATAATTCCTTTTTTGATAAAGAACCGCTTGCCGTTTTAACCTTTTTCTCTGTCTTGTAATGCTGCTTCTGCAAGGTTTCTTTAAAACTTTTCCGGTATCGGTTAAGAAAAATCTTGTTTTTAAAAAAGTAAATCCGGATTTCAATTTTTTGATATTTGTTTTCTTTGGATTAACTTTTATTCCAAGCTGCTCATATTTCTTATTCAGAACTTCCAGAATGGATTTTAAGACACTTTTTGAGGGGTGAATGATATAACTATCATCCATGTATCTTCCGTAAGCCTTAATGCGTAAATTCTCTTTTATAAAATGGTCTATTGAATTTATATATGCAACGGCACTTATTTGAGATGTTTCTGAACCTAACCCAAGACCCATTTCACCAAAAGCATCTATAAAATCATCAGAGAGCTTCAAGATGTTTTCATCCGTAAAATTTTGCCGGTAAATTTCTTTTAATTTTTCGTGATTGATATTATCAAAATAACTTTTAAAATCTATCGTGAGAACATAACCTTCATTACCGTAATGTCGGTAATATTTATGCAAACTTTTAATAAGTCTTTGAGTTGCAAAGTGAGTTCCTTTATTCTTCTGACTTGCACCGTTATCCATAATCAGATTACTTGTAAGCACCGGATAAAGAACATTGGAGCATAATGCTTTTTGGATAACTCTTTCAGAAAAATGAACACTCCGGATATGACGGATTTTTCCTCTTTCGTTTATATCAAATTCAATAAAACCAAGTCTTATATCTTTATTAGCAAGCAAACTTTTTCTTGCTTTGTTAATATTAAAGAGGATATTCAAGATATATTTTTGAACAGATGCTTTCCACTTTACACCTTTTGCGGATTTATATGCTGCATCAAAAAGAGCATCAAGACCGGCAACATCTTCAAAGTCAATATCTTTGAATTTTTCTTTTTGTTTTTCTCTTTTTTCTTTTCTTCTTAAATATCTGTCTTGCCTTCTTCCCATAATATGCCTTGTATAGTCAATGACAATGTGTATTTCCTATGACTACGAAGCTACGGGCATAAAACAAACTATAATACACAAGTCGTTTGCTATGCACACTACATGGCGAAACACCCGAATAAACATCAAGGCACTTATTTACGGCATTTGCCGAAGGTCATTCATTCCTTCAATTTAAGTACAGATTTCGTTTTCACTACTTTGACGGACTTATTTTTCAAATTAAATCAGACCGGAACAGATATGTTGGTATTGGTACAATCATTGGCATTGGCATTGCCATTGTTGTTGACATTACACGCATGAGTAGAAGAACCACTCGCAACTGATGAAAGCCACCAATTGACACGATATACAATGAATAACCTATTTTTTAACTTCAATAACTTTTGAACTTTTCCGCCAACCGCTTAACAATTCAGCTTCACGAGAAAGTTTTTCAATAATAATTTCAATTTGTTTTACTTTTGTTGTTTCAACACATTTTAACATTCTGATTAACTTATTTTGTATTTGATAACAGTTTGCTATTGCAAGTGTTTGATACATTTTTCTTTTCTTCAATTCTTTTTCATCTGTGGGATAAATCGAATTTGCATAAGTGATATTATCAACAAGCTCATCCACTTTATTTATTAGCGGATAACCTATTGCATACCGCCACTTTTTAGGCATTACTTTTTCTCTCATTACATATTTAGAAATTTCAATTTGCAGCTCAACCGCATTAACTCTAAATTGCAATTCCGTTTCTGTTCTGTTTCTTGCAAATACATCAGACATTATTTTCTCCCTTAAAATCTCAATCCTGCTCCGCACAAGGCGGAGCAAGTCAAGATTTTAGATTTATCCAATTCTGAAGCAGACCGGAACAGATATGTTGGTATTGGTACAACCATAGGCAAAGGCATCGCCAAGGCTGCCGACAACACACGCATGAGGAGAAGAACCACACGCAACTGATGAAAGCCACCAATAGACACAATTTTTAACTCTTGTTGGTTTTCCGGCACAACCGGCAAATAGAGGATATTGAACAAAACCGCCAATAAGCTCATTACTTAAACCGCTATTAGCTTCATTACCGCCTGTTGCATGAACCGGATAGCCATAGATTTCAGTTTCTCTCGGAAGCCATAAACCTCTTTTAACTCCGTTACTATCGACCGCAGTTCCCCAGGTTTCCCATTCTCTGCCGTTAGCTTCTGTTAAATCACCGGATGCAGAATATCTTTTTTCTGCAAAAACTCTTTTACCGATAATTACATTTCTCAATGCTTCCGGCAATAATTGGAACACACCGCCTGAACTTGCATCATAACCATAAGCCGTATCATTATAACCTGTTGCGGTATTGTTAATACCATTCAAGCAAGCATAAATTTTTGAAGCCATGAACGGATTTTGATATGTTGAACTTCCGTTATTATGATTTGATTTATTAAACGGTATATTTGTTCCTATACAATTTGATGTGATAAAGTCAATATGATGTCCGACTTCACTATCACCATAACCTCTATAAGTATCAATACCGGCAATCACCGCATTTAATGTTTTAGCGGTTATGTTATATGATGTATCGCCATCAGTAATTGTTCCGGCAGATAACGAAACCGGAATATAATCTCCAACATGAATACCATCATAATTACCGGCAGTTATTCTTGCTTTTATCCAAGCCCAAACATTGCCGGAATAACTTGCAGTTATTTCTGCGGAATGTCTTACAGATAAATCAACACCCTCATAATTGCGGTCAAGAGCTGCAATGTACCCTTCTTGCTTACTGTCTAAAAAGTGAGGTCTGTTTTTACCTTGAGTTGAACCATCCCCCATGATAGTTCTGTCCTTATCGGTTACATAACCGATTTCACCGGCTTTCAACACGACATTAGATGATGAAAGTTGTGATTGAGTACCTCTTAAATTCTGTACTCCTTCTTTTGTTACTGTTGCCATTTTCTTTTTCTCCTTTCGCAAATAGCATTTATCTTACTTAACGAGCTGCAAATAAACCGCAATCAATACCATCTTCAAGACTTGCAAGCCGAGTTGCAAAAGATTGCATTAAACCGGTTAATGCGTTTACTGTATTTTGAATTGTTGGAATTGTGAGTATATTCTTTAAATCCTCACGACTAATAAAGATGCCGTTAAAATCACCGCAATCCATATAATTTAATGCGACATCATCAAATTCTCCGGCATTGTGAACAACACTTTGAGCATCTCCGAAATACCCGCAATCAATATAAGAAAATACATTTATGATATTTTGAGCATCTTTTATATCTGTTTGATTATTTGAAATGAGCTTAAAAGCGGAATTTATATTTGTATCAAGCCGGTTTACCTCTGTTTTAATTTTTAAATCAGTTGCATCAGCTTGAGCTTGTAATTTTCCGATTTTTACAACATTAGTTAAATCATCTTCCGACAAGTACAAGACTTCACCAAAAGAGCCGGCATCAACATAATTTGTATAAGCATCATCAAATTCTCCGGCATTATAATAATTCGTATAGGTATTATTAAACTTTCCGGCATCAACATAATTAAGTATTTTTGTTGTATCTTGCAGTTTATCAATATCGTTTTCCGCAGCTTCAACCCTATTTGTAACAGAACCTAAATCAAGAGTTGTTTCTTGCAAACCATCTTTCAAATCTGAAATATCATCTTCATTAGTTTCTATTCTTGATGTATTACTATCAATATCATCTCTTGCAGCAGATACAAGATTTTGAAGCTCTTTTATATCTGTTTCGTTTTCTGATACTCTTGAAATAGTATTATTTAAAACTAATCCGTTATAATTAACTTGATTTTGCACCATAGAAATATTTAAAAGATTTACAATATCATCATGAGAGATATAAAAATCTTTAAAACTTCCGCAATCAATGTAATTTGTATAAGTATCATCAAATTCTCCGGCATCATGAATTATTGATTGAGTTTCATTAAAATATCCGCAATCAACAACCGAGAACATCTCAAGAGAATTTTTAAGAGCTTCCGCATCCGCAAGAGCAACAATACATTCATCAGCTTTATCAGTTGCAATTCCGGCTTGAGTAGTTGCAGTTTCAGCATAAGTTGGAGCTGCATTTATAGCAGAGATATTATTTGCACAAGTATCAATATTGGTTTTATCACCGGCAACCGTATTAACATTTGTTATATCACCGGCAACGGTATTAACATTGGAAATACTGTTTTTTACGGTATTAACATTGCTGATATTTGTTGCAACTGTATTAACATTCGCAATATTGCTTCCGGTAGAATTTACATTGCTGATATTTGTTGCAACTGTATTAACATCAGTTATATTATCCGCAACCGTATTAACATCACCAATATTTCCGCTAACCGTATTAACATCAGTTATATTATCTGCAACAACAATCAAATCTTGAGTGAGTTCATCAGTATCAACATCAGAACCTTCTTGAACCTTTACGGCTCTTTCAAGTTCTCTCTGAATAATCTGACAAATCCTTGTAAGATAATCAAGAGAGTATTCTAAAGTTTCAAGGTTTAAATAACTTGATTTACCAAACGGATTTTCTTGTGATATAGGTAATGTCAAACAAAGAGATATAACTTCTCCTGTTGCAAGAACATCATAGCTTGAACCGGCAAGGGGGAATGTTATATAACTTCCGTTTTCATTTTTAAATTCATTGATAGAATAATCAGTTCCATAAGTTAATTGAGTTTGAACACCATCTGTACCGGTACGATAAACCGCAAGTTGTGTAGCATCTTCAATGTAAAAATCAAAGTCAAAAGTTGTAGAGCTTCCGTTACCACTCCAATTATTATACGGATTAGTTTCTGGTATCATAGTTTTCTCCTTTATTTCTTATTCTTTTTAGGCGGTTCTCCTGTTGCTGCAACATTAGCACGATATTTTCCGTAACCTAACATTCTCAACAATCCAACACCATATTCACCTTGAGCAGCATCTCCAATACCACCGGCAGTATTTGTTAATCTTGAAACCGGAACTCCTGTTGCATCATCTCCGACCAAAGCCATAGCATCAACCCAATCCGCAAAAGTAACTTCATTTTTCAAGATTAAATCTTTACCGACTTGCTCAATATCTTCAATGAGTGGTAATCCTTTTAAGAATGGTTTGTATTCATTCTTATCAATCAATGTCATTAAAAATCTCAATACAGTAGTTAAAGCCATTCCGGTACAACCGTAAGCTCCCATATTTGAAAAGACCATTGCCGAAGCTGCATCAATTCCAAATCTTTCAAGAGCATCATCATCATCTCCACGCATCAAAGAGCCGATAAGCTGCATCAATGACAAATTTCCCAAGAATGAAGTAAAGATTATCGGATTAAATACTTTGTATAAAAGAACCGCTTTTATAAATTCTTTGTTACCAATTTCACCTTTTGTTCTTGCAGAAACGGCATCAAGAAACTTTCTCTCATACTGTAAAGATGTATTATTGAAAACAAACATCATACGAGTAAAGAAGTTTTCAGACATTTTCTTTTGCCAAACAGAAGTTGCAGAATTATGTCCGGATTGTTGAGAACGCAATGTATCTTCAACAAATTTATCAAATGCTTCTCCTTCACTCATTCCTTGTTTGATTAAATAATCAATATAAGGTTTTCCGCCAAATATAATAGCGAGAATATCACCATATTTTGTATTTGTAGAACAGAAGTTTCTTAAACTTCTAAATCTATCAGTTTCATCAGTTATTCTCACCATAATCTCATTCATGGAGTTTCCGGACAAACGAGCTTTTAAATAATCACAATTATCCATCATATATTTAAAAGTTGCTTTAGGATTTTTGAGAGCTGCTGCAAACCCTTTAGACCACTCACCCAACGGCATTTTTTCAGCATAGTTAATAAAAGAAGTTAATTGTCCGAATAAAACTTTTGCATTACCGCCAATACGAGAGGTTATATAATTTGTAGCAAGAACATCCGCCCAAGACTTGCCGACATTAAGACCACGAACATAATTTTCAAAGGTTGAAGAACCTAATTGATTTAATAATGTATCATGTATTCTATCTCCGACAGTTCTTTTTTGTTTATTTTTCTTTCCTTTTGCTTTTTCTCCGGACAAAGAATAAGGCATCTCAACACCATCAAAAACTTCTTTTATAGCAGCTCTGACAGTTGCATCTTTAAATATTGCATTAAGATAATTCATTCTTTCAGAGAGAATAACATATCTTGCAGTTTTATTTATATGCGGTAAAAGAATTGAAATAGGTTGTTCCGGTTTCATTTTAATCCGGTTACAAGTTTTTCTTTGTTTAATAAATGAAGGATTGCTTGACCGAACAACATTTTCATGCAGCATATCAATTTCAGAACCGACACGAACAGTTTTTGAAGGGAAGTAATTTTGAACTTTTGGAAGTGATAATCCCATTGTTCTGATAAACACTTCATTATTTTCATCATACATAGCTTCACAAGTATCAATCAGCAGCCAAGCAAGTTGTTTATCTTCATCAGATAACACTTCATCAAACATATACTGAACTTGATACAAGCCGTATTGTGTCATTATTCTTTGTTCTAATTCTTCATTCATAGACCAAGCATAAAGAGTAATAATTTCAGCTCTTGAGAGTTGAACACCGGTTTCAATATATTGTCCGGTTTCTTTAGAAAAAGTTGTTTCTCTAAAGTTATAAATTTCTTCTTCATACTCTTGCATCAACTTAACAAGCGGTTGAATATTGCCATAATCAACAAATCTGTTAAACTTATCCATGAATTTTTCTTTTGCATTAACCGGATTATTCAATCCGTAAATTTCCATAGCTTTTTGGCAGAAATCCGCATAATGTTTATAAGCATAAACTTCCGCATCACTCTCCAATTTAAGTAAAGAATATCTTTGAGCAACATCTCTACCAAACAGAGCATTAAGAGAGCTTTCCCAATTAGCAAGAGTTTTTTCGGAAGTAAGAGGATTTTCTCCCATAATGAATTTTGCAACTTCTTGAGCTGCCCTATTCCCCTTTAAAGCTCTCACTCTTTGAGCCAAGTCTGTTTTCATATTATCTTTTTGAAGTTGCTTTTCAAGTTCTTCCGCATCTTTAGCTCTCCGACCTTCAAATTTCAAGGTCATAATATCTTCTAACAGAGAACGAGTTGCAAGCAAATTCAAATCTTTAATCTTGCTTGAACGATATTCTAAAAACTTCCTTCTCAAATTACTTTGAAAATCTGTTTTAAATTCCGGAGTTGATATAGGGTTCTCATCATTTTCATCTCTTTCTTCTCCGGCAGCAACTTTATCAAGCTCAATCATCATTCCGTACTCTTTAAGAGCTTCTTTCTGTTTGAGCTTATTTATTTCTGCAAGTTCAGCAAATACAGTATTTGTTTTCCAATCAAATTTTCCTTTTGAGAGAGTTCCGACTTTTACGAGTTTAGAATTAACTCTAATTTGTTTTTGTATCTCTTTATGAAGAATTGTTTTTGCTTGATTTTCTAAATCCGCAATTACATAATCATTTATCATGCGAACAATTCTTTTTGTTGCATTAACAGAAGTTGCATTTTTAATAGCTTTATAAAGACTATGCGACCTTGAAATTCTTACTTTATATCTTACATTAGGGTCATAAACTTTTAATTTATCAAGTTTTAATGTTACATACATTTGAAGTTGTTGAACAACCGGAATGTTAGGATAATGCTTTCTGTTAAAATCTTCCTTTTGTCCTTCTTCATACACTTCATAACTATCTGAAAGTTTATGAGCCAAATCCTCAACAACTTCATCCGGCATAGAAGGCATATTATCAAAAAGTGAAACAAGAGCTTCCCAAGCATTTTGTTTTTCTTCACCTTTGAGAGTTTTTACTTTGTTATATAAATAATCAAATTTTCCGTAAAATTCGCTTATTTCATCTTCATTCATTCCGAAGGTATATGTACCATCAACCATGACATCAAATGCTTGTTGAGCAAGACTTTCATCTGCATTAACTTCTTGATTATCATAGCTTACACCGGTATCAGTATAAAATTCTGTCCACTCCGGAAGCATACCATTTGAAGCAGAAATATTATCAGTTCCTTCAAATTTTTCTTGCACTTTTTCCCAATTACGAGGATTAGCAATAAATTGTCTTTTATATCCTGTTGCAGCTTCAAGGATAGCAAAAGTAACATCTTTGTATCTCTTTTGCATCTCTTTAACTTCTTTAGGAAGTTTACGAGAAGCAGTATCAGCCATCTCAAGATATTCTTGAACCTTGCGTTTTTTATCTGATTTTCTGTTATTGATAGCAATGTTATCTTTCCAAAGTTCATCAAGTTCTTTCATTTCTTCTTCTTGATGAGCTTTTATTTCTTTTATTCTATCGTTAATATCATCACATCTATCAAATACGGTTTTTCTTATTCTTTCGTTTTCCGTAGTCAATAAACGCTCAAACAATTTATTTAAGTTTTCAACATCAGCTTCCGAGAAGGAATATTGAGTTCCATCTTCCGTATAAACAAGCTGCTTAATGCTATCATAAATCTGAATGAGAGCATTTTTAAAATCTTCAAATATTCTTTTTAATCTGTTGCTTCTTGCAGAGCCATTTCTGATATATGCTTCAAAACCAACGGCAAATTTTTCATGCTGCTCACGAGTAAAAGGTTCACCGTTATTTTTAACAAACTTTCTGACTTCTGCAAGGTCAAGAGCAAGTTCTTCATTATTTTGAGCATACTTCTCCAAGCGAGATAACCACCAATGACCGAACTCATGAATGATTGTACTTTCATCAGCATTTTTAAATAATTCAATTAAATTTTCTGCCGGAACAAAAGCACCTTTTATATTCATATTCCCGTTTAAGTCGTTTACGTCCCCGGAACAAGCAATTTGTGAAGCAAGCCATTTGTTGAAGTGTAGCGCTTTATGTCCCTCTTTTCCCATATGAGCCTGATTAAGTGCCTGATTAAGATTAAGATTAACATTTTTTACATTTCTAAGTGGAATTGTGTAAACTCTTTCCATTTTAACCCCTCAATTATAATTTAAGACTGTTTCTTCTCCAATGTCTAGGTTTAGGTCTGTATCTAAGTTTACGATTAGTTTTAGCATAAGCCCAGATTGGAATTCTCCTATTTTGTTTGTTTGCTTTTGCCATTCTTAATTTTTTAGCTAATGGTTTATTTCTACTCATTTTCTCACCTGTAATAATAATTATTTTTTATATCCGATAACACGAGTTTGATAATGCTGCGGGAATATTTCCAGTGAATTTGCCCCCATTTTATCAATCATTGTCCTTATTTCAACCTCAAAATCTGAACTGTTGTCTTTGTTTGACCTTTCCTTTGAGATTTCAAAGAGATTTTCAGTTATCATCTTCACTGACTTGTGACCGAAACTGTCCAGATTGATATACTGTGTATCCAACCTGTCTTCAAGGCTTTTGATTTGATTGATGTTCAGTTTTGGAGTCCTGTCATCACGTCTTGTCCCATCTGCAATAATATCATGATTTTTTGCGAGTTCCTCCACTGTTTTTT
>ERZ842401.7267-NODE-7267-length-11416-cov-3.417393_pt1 | contig 11416 bp, 6 predicted proteins | sample MGYA00521270_ERZ842401 | MGnify/ENA primary metagenome ERZ842401 (study PRJEB31892, sample SAMEA3878208) | bioreactor metagenome | biome: Moose rumen | place: Sweden | collected 2011-10 | study: EMG produced TPA metagenomics assembly of the PRJEB12797 data set... | reverse complement strand
TTGCTACACCTGATATGATGGGTGAATTAGGTCGTCTAGGTAAAATCTTAGGTCCTAAAGGATTAATGCCAAATGCTAAGACTGGTACTGTTACTATGGATATCACTAAAGCTGTTAATGAAATTAAAGCTGGTAAAGTTGAATATCGTGTAGACAAGACTGGTAATATCCAAATGATTTGCGGTAAAACAAGTTTTGATTCTGTAAAATTAGTTGAAAATATTAAAGTTATTTACAGCACAATTTTAAAATTAAAACCTTCTACTGTAAAAGGTGTTTACTTTAAGAACGTTGCTATTTCTACAACTATGGGCCCTGGCATCAAAGTTGATGTCGATCAAATACTAGTAAAATAGTATATTGTTTATAAAAAAAGATAAAAAATTAAAAATAAAATCCAATAATAAAAATAAAATAGTTTCGATTCTCGCCAAAGACAGTAGGTGCGTTAAGCTTAATATCCTACCGAGGTAATTTTAAAGTACTTTCACCTCTTAGTGTCTTTGGATATTAAGGGGTAATTTTTTTCAGGAGGAAGAAAAAGTGAAAAAAGCGACTTTAAACAAGAAAGTTGAACATGTTAATGAAACTCAAACAAAGTTTGCAGAATCAAAATCTGCTGTTGTGGTAGATTACTTAGGTTTAACAGTTGCGGAAGTATCTGAATTACGTACTAACTTGCATAATGCTGGATGTGAATTAAGAGTTATTAAAAATAACATTATTTTACGTGCAGTAGATGCTTGTGGATACGAAGGAATTCAAGATCATCTAACTGGACCAAGTGCTGTAGCTTTTGGAAAGGATGCCACTAGTGCTCCTAAAATTATTTTTGATTTTGCCAAGAAAAATGATAAGCTTGAAGTAAAAGCTGGTATCGTTGAAGGCAAATACTATGAAACAAAAGATTTAAAAGTTCTTGCATCATTACCAAACAAAGAAGGTATGATTTCAATGTTATTAAGCGTATTACAAGCTCCAATTCGCAACTTAGGTTGTGCTATTAAAGCTGTTGCTGAAAAGTCTAATGAAGTACAAGCATAATTTATAAGGAGGAATAATTTATTATGGCTAAAATCGATGTTAAACAATTTATAGAAGACTTAAAAGAAATGTCAGTATTAGAACTTAACGAATTAGTTAAGGCTATAGAAGAAGAATTTGGTGTTACTGCTGCCGCTGCTGTTGCTGCTCCAGCTGCACAAGAAGAAGCTAAGGATGAAGGACCACAATTAGTTAGTGTTATTTTACATGATGCTAATGCTAATAAAGTTGGTATTATCAAAGCTGTTAAAGATATGTTAGGTTTATCATTAATGGATGCTAAGAAATTAGTTGAAACTAAAGATGCTAAAATTAAAGAAAACATTACTAAAGAAGAAGCTGATTCTATCGTTGCAAAATTAAAAGAATTACAAGCTGACGTTGAAGCTAAATAATTTAGTATTGATTATCTTAAACTCGGGATTATTTCCGAGTTTTAATTTATTTATAGACTAATAAAGCAAATAATGATATAATTAATTAAATTTGAGGGAATAAAATGGGGCAATATTTTGATTATAATCCAAATTTAAAAAGTGATATTCATGAAATAAAATATACATTTAAAGGGAAAGAATTGAGCTTTTCTGTAGATAATGGAGTATTTAGTAAAAATCAAGTTGATTTTGGAACAAATGTTTTACTTAATTCTTTACCTGATTTTGAGAATGAAAAAAGGATATTAGACATGGGATGTGGCTATGGGGTAATAGGTTTATGCCTTGCTAAAGCTTATCCTACATCATTAATTACGATGGTTGATGTCAATTTAAAAGCTGTTGAACTTAGTAAATCAAATGCTAAAAATAATCATATAACTAATGCTAGTATAATATGCTCTAATCTTTATGAATATCAAAATGAAGTAAATGAAGAATATGATGCAATTATTACTAATCCACCAATAAGAGCTGGCAAGAAAGTAGTGCATGGTATAGTAATAAATGGGTTTAAATATTTGAAAAAATGCGGAAAAATTCTTTTGGTAATTCAAAAGAAACAAGGTGCTCCATCGATGGAAAAACTGCTTTTTGATGTCTTTGGGAATGTAAAAACATTAGAAAAGAAAAACGGATATTATATTTTTGAAAGTGTGAAAGAGGTCTAAAATATTAGATCTCTTTTATTTTCGATTTATAAGTTAATAGATATAATTTTTCGTGAAAAAAATAATAATTTTTTTCCTTGACTTCTAGACAAAGTTTTGATATAATAATATGATTGCATTTCTTTGGTGTTTAAAGAATACAAATTAATACAATTATAATATATAAAACGCGAGGTGGACATTTTGAGCTACAAATTAATGAAATATGGTAGAAATCGTATTCGTCGAAATTATTCTCGAGTACAAACCAACCCAGAATTGCCAAATTTAATTGAAGTACAAACTAAATCTTTTGATTGGTTTATTAATGAAGGTTTAAAAGATTTATTCCGTGAAATCTCTCCTATTAAAGACCATGGCGAAAATTTAGAATTGCATTTCGGTGATTTTGTTTTTGATGAACCTAAATATACTATTCCTGAAGCGCGTAAAAATGATGCTAATTACTCTCGCCCACTTAAAGTTGATTTACAATTAGTAGATCTTGAATCTGGTGAAGTAAAAGAAAGTCCTGGAACATTTTTTGGTGAATTTCCAGTAATGACACCATCAGGCACATTTATTATAAATGGTGCTGAAAGAGTTGTTGTTACTCAAATCATTCGTTCTGCAGGTGCATTTTTCAATAGTATCGTTGATAAGAAAAGTGGTCAAAAACAATTCTATGGTCAAATTATTCCAACTCGTGGTGCTTGGATTGAATTCGAAACCGGAAGTAAAGATATTTGGTATGCTAAATTAGACCGTTCTAAGAAAATTCCTCTAACAACATTCTTAAGAGCTTTAGGTCTTAATAGTAACAAAAATATTATTTCCCTTTTCGGTCGACCAAAGAATTTGGATGAAACATTTAAGAAAGATGATGCTTTAGGTGTTGATGATGCCTTAGAGCAATTATATGAAAAGATTCGTCCAGGTGAAAAGGCAAGCACAGAAGGCGCTAGAAGTTTTTTAAGTAGTCGTTTGTTTGATAATCGTCGTTATGATTTAGCATCAGTTGGTCGTTATAAAGTTAATAAAAAACTTGATGTTTTAGAAAGATTATCACAAGTTATTGGAAAAGCTGAATTGGAACAAGATTTAGTCGATTTAGAAACTGGTGAAGTTATTTATACTAAAGGTTCAAGAATTACTGAACAAATGATAAATGATATCAGTGTAAATCGTAATTTAGTTCGCCGAGTTTTCGAATATGAACAAATGATGGATGGAAGCAATAGCGTTTCATTAGAAAAAGTTGATATTATATATGAAGGTAAGATAATTAAGATTGTTGGTAATGATCAATCTGAAACTGTTAATCATGTAACTATTAGTGATATTTTAGCTGGTGTTAGCTATTATATGAATTTACATGATGGAATTGGTAAAGAAGATGATATTGACCATTTAGGTAATAGACGTTTACGTTTAATTGGTGAATTGCTTCAAAATCAATTCCGTATGGGCTTAGCTAAGATGGAAAAGAGCGTTAAAGAACGTATGTCTATTGCTAATGATCCTAAGAGTCTTGATCCTGAACATCTTGTAAATATTAAAGCTTTAACTTCTGTTATGAAAGAATTCTTTGGTAGCAGTCAGTTATCACAATTCATGGATCAAATTAATCCATTATCTGAATTAACTCATAAGAGACGTTTGTCAGCTTTAGGTGCTGGTGGTTTGACACGTGATCGTGCAGGTTTCGAAGTTCGTGACGTTCATGTATCACATTATGGTCGTATTTGTCCAGTTGAAACACCTGAAGGCCAAAACATTGGTTTAATTAACTCTCTTGCCACATTCGCAAGAGTTGATAAATATGGATTTATTGAAACTCCATATTATAAAGTAAAACATGAAATTGATCCAAAGACACAAGAAAATAAAGCCATCGTTACTGATGAGATGATTTATTTGACTGCGGACAAAGAAGAAGTTTATTATATCGCTCAAGCTAATACCTTGGTTAATGAAGACAAAGAAATAATCGAAGAAAAAGTTACAGCTCGTCATGCGGGGGACACAAATATCTTCGAACGTAAATTTATCAATTTAATGGACGTTTCTCCTCAACAAATCGTCGCAGTATCAACTGCTTGTATTCCATTCTTGGAGCATGATGATGCTAACCGTGCACTTATGGGTGCTAACATGCAACGTCAAGCTATTCCTCTATTATGTCCTGAAGCTCCTTTTGTGGCTACAGGTATAGAAGCAAAAGCTGCTACTGATGCTGGTGTTGCCGTAGTATGTGAGGGTGATGGTGATGTTATTTATGCTGACTCATTAGTTATTAAAGTATTAGAGAAGAGTGGATCGATTAAAGAATATCCATTAAGAAAATATGAACGTTCTAACCATTCTACATGTGTTAACCAAAAACCTATTGTTTATAAGGGCGATCATGTAAGAAAAGGTGAAGTATTAGCTGATGGTGCTTCAATGGATCAAGGAGAAATGGCATTAGGTCGTAACTGTGTTATTGCCTTTATGACATGGAACGGTTATAACTACGAAGATGCGGTTATAATGAGCGAAAGATTAGTTCAAGATGATGTTTATACATCTATTCATATTGAACGTTATGAAGTTGAAGTTCGTGATACTAAGCTTGGTAAAGAAGAAATTACAAGAGAAATTGATGATAGAAAAGATGCTCTTGCTAATCTAGATGAACGTGGTATTGTTCGTTTAGGTGCAGAAGTAAAAGAAAATGATATATTAGTTGGTAAAGTAACTCCTAAGGGACAAACTGATCCAACTCCAGAAGAAAAATTATCACATGCATTATTCTCTGATAACTCAAAAGATGTAAGAAATACATCTAAACGAGTTCCTCATGGTGGTGGAGGAATAGTTCATCGTATTGAATATTTCTCTCGTAAGAATGGTGATGATTTAGGTCCTAGTGTATTAGAAGTTGTTAGAATTTACATTGTTCAAAAACGTAAGATTACCGAAGGTGACAAGATGTCAGGTCGTCATGGTAATAAAGGTGTTATCTCACGTATACTTCCTCAAGAAGATATGCCATATATGGAAGATGGTACACCAGTAGATATCATGTTAAATCCTCAAGGTATTCCTTCAAGACTTAACATTGGTCAAGTATTAGAAATCCATTTAGGTATGGCTGCTAAGAAATTAGGTATTCATGTGGCTACACCAGTATTCGATGGTGTTACTAATGAAGACTTAATGGAAATCATGAAAGAAGCTGGTATGGATCCTGATGGTAAAACTACATTACGTGATGGTAGAACAGGTAAAGCTTTTGATAATCGTATTTCTGTAGGTGTCATGTATATGATTAAGTTAGCCCACATGGTTGATGATAAATTACATGCTCGTGCAGAAGGTTCTTATGCGTTAGTTACTCAACAACCTTTAGGTGGTAAAGCTCAAAACGGTGGACAACGTTTTGGGGAAATGGAAGTTTGGGCACTAGAAGCTTATGGTGCTGCATACACATTAAGAGAAATGATTACTATTAAATCGGATGATATGGTTGGAAGAAATAAAGTTTATAAAGCTATTTGTGAAGGTGAAGATATTCCTGAACCTGGTATTCCAGAATCATTCCGAGTATTAGTAAAAGAATTACAAGGATTAGGTTTAAGTGTTCGTTTGATTGATGCTGAAACTGGTGAAAATGTTGCTAATAAGAGTCTTGTGGAAGAAATAACAGCCGCTCAAAAGGAAAAAAGGTAATTAATTATTAACTTGAGGTGATTAATTTGAAAAGCAAAAAGAAATATAGCTATATAGAGATAGGCATCGCATCTCCTGAAGAAATATTAAGCTGGAGTTATGGTGAAGTTAAAAAGCACGAAACTATTAACTATCGTACTTTAAAACCAGAACGTGATGGTCTATTTTGTGAAGTAATCTTTGGACCTACAAAAGACTATACATGTGCCTGTGGGAAAAGCAAGAGATTATCAAAGAGCGAAAAGAAATGTGATAAATGTGGTGTTGACATTACTGAAAGTAAAGTTAGACGTGAAAGAATGGGTCATATTGCTTTAGCATCTCCTGTAGTACATACTTGGTTTTTAAAGAATAGTCCTAGTAAGATTGCTTTATTATTAGATATGAAATCTAAATATGTCGAAGAAATTGTCTATTTAGCTTCATATATTGTTGTTGATGCTGGATCTATTGCGGAATTAGAAAAAGGTCGAATTCTAACAGAACAAGAATATTCAACATTCCAAAGAGAATATGGCGTTAATAAGTTTAAAGCTTTAACTGGTGCTGATGCTATTAAGAAATTATTACAAGAAATAGATTTAGATGCTACAGCTAAAGAATTAAGAGAAGAACTTAAAGATGCTACAAAACAAAGACGAGAAAAGTTAATAAAGAGATTAGATGTTGTGGAAGCATTCCAACATTCTGGCAATAAACCAGAATGGATGGTTATGAGTGTATTACCTGTTATACCACCTGATTTAAGACCTATGGTTCAATTAGATGGTGGTCGTTTTGCCACAACAGATTTGAATGACTTATATCGTCACATTTTGAATAGAAATAGTCGTTTACGTCGTCAAATTGATGCTCGTTCTCCTAATTTAATTATTAAGAACGAAAAGCGTATGTTGCAACAAGCTGTTGATGCTTTAATTGATAACAGTAAACGTAAAAAAGGAAATGATAAAAACAGTCAATTAAAATCATTATCTGATGCTTTAAAGGGTAAACAAGGTCGATTCCGTCAAAACTTATTAGGTAAACGTGTTGACTATTCTGGACGTTCAGTTATTTGTGTTGGACCAGATTTAAAGATGTATCAATGCGGTATTCCTCGTGAAATGGGATTAATATTATTTAAACCTTTCATAATTGATTCAATTATGAAGAATTATCCTGATAATCCAGAAAATGGTGCTAAGATGAATGTTCGTGATGCGAAAGCAATGATTGAACGTGGTGATCCAATTGCCATGACTGAACTTGAAAAGATCATTGTGGAACATCCAGTATTATTAAACCGTGCCCCAACATTACATAGATTAGGTATTCAAGCTTTTGAACCTAAGCTTGTGGAAGGGAAAGCTATTAGACTTCATCCTCTTGCTTGTACAGCATTTAATGCTGACTTCGATGGTGACCAAATGGCTGTTCACTTACCATTATCAGAAGAAGCTCAAACTGAAGCTCGTTTATTGATGCTAGCATCAAAGAATATTTTGGCTCCTAAAGATGGTAAACCTATTGTTACACCATCTCAAGATATGGTATTAGGTAACTATTATTTAACTATCGAAGATGCTCTTGATCCTAATGAAGGTAAGATCTTTAGATCAACTGATGAAGTTGAAATGGCTTATGAAAATGAAGAAATAGGATTCCATACTCGTGTTATTCTTCCTGCACTTGCTTTACATGAAAGAGTAGCTAACTATATGCCTAAAGTAATTGGCAAAGATAAGAATCCTGATCCTAAAGATTATTATTTAATAACTACTTATGGTAAGTTATTATTTAATACTATTTTCCCTGATGTTGAGCCATATTCGCCTTATGTTTGTGAAGCTGATATTAAGAACTTGACTGAATGTGTTCCTGCTCGTTTCTTAGTTAAGATGGGTACTAATATTCCTGAATATTTAAAGAATTTAGAATGCCCTCATCCATTTAAGAAAAAATTCTTATCAGTTGTAATTGCGGAAGTATTTAAGAAATTTAAACTTGCTGAAACATCAAAGACACTAGATAAGATGAAGGATTTAGGATTTAAATATTCAACAGTTTCTGGTATTACGGTTGCGGCTAGTGATATTCAAATTATTGATACTAAATATGAACATATTATTTGTCGTGATGATAATGTTGTTGCTGAAGTGTCACATAATAAATATTTAAATATTGAATATTATTCAGTTGTAATGAATAAAATTTATACACTTAAATCAGTTATAGATAATCTAAAAGTCGGTGAAAAGGTTAAAGAAAAACAACCTATTGGCCTTAGTGCTAGTAAATCAAAAGATGTTCCAGAAAAAGTAACATCAGATGTTAATGGTGTTATTACTTCAATCGATAATGTTAAAAAAGGTAAAGATGTATTAGTTAAATTAACTATTCGTTGTGAACGTGATTATTTAACTTATGATCCTAAATCAATCCTTGTAAAAACAGGTGATGCAGTCAAGAAAAACGATATTATTATTAAAGGCGGCGTTTTAAGTGATGCACAAATTCGTGTCGATCGTTATGATGTTGCATTTAAACGTGGATTAATTACCGCATCCGAAAGAAGTAAAAATGTTATAACTGTTTGGTCTAATGCTAAGAAAGATTTGGAAACAGATATTACTGATCAAGCAAATCGTGATTATATTAAGAACCATATTTATATGATGGGTGATTCTGGTGCCCGTGGTAGTGTTGCTAACTTCGTACAACTTTCAGGTATCCGTGGATTAATGGCTAAACCTAATGGTGAATCTATGGATATTCCTATTAAATCTTCTCTAAAAGAAGGTCTAACAATGAGTGATTTCTTCGTATCAACTCATGGTGCACGTAAAGGTTCTACAGATACAGCTTTAAAAACTGCCGAATCAGGTTACTTAACAAGACGTTTAGTTGACGTTAGTCAAGATGTTATTGTTACTGAAGATGAATGTGGTACTGATAAAGGTATGCTTGTTGCTGACTTAACTGAAGGTGGATCAAGAATTGAACCATTGTATGATCGTATTCGTGGTCGTTTCAATAGTAAACCAATTTATGATCCTAATACTAATAAAGTTTTATATAAGAAAAATACTTTCATTACTGATGCTATCGCTGAAGATATTGTTAATAAAGGTGTAAAAGAAGTTTGGGTTCGTACATTACTTACATGTAATTGTAAAAACGGCGTTTGTGTTCGTTGCTATGGCTCAGATTTATCGACTGGTGAAATCGTTGAAAAAGGTGAAGTTGTTGGTATAATAGCTGCACAATCAATTGGTGAACCTGGTACCCAATTAACAATGAGAACATTCCACAGTGGTGGTGTTGCCGGTGGTGAAGATATTACTCAAGGTTTACCTCGTATTCAAGAATTGTTTGAAGCTCGCGAACCTAAAGGTAAAGCTTTAATTTCAGAAATAAAAGGTCGTATTACAAAACTTAACCTTGTTCAAGATAATCGTTATGAAATCACTGTTGAAAATGATTCTATTCCAGATATTAAAGAATATATAACTGATGCTGGAAAGAGAGTTATTGTTAGTTTAGGTGATGAAGTAGAACCTGGTCAAAGACTTACCGAAGGATTAATTCATCCAAAAGAATTATTAAAAGCTTCAACAGTTGAAGCTGTAGAACAATATATATTAAAAGAAGTACAAAAAGTTTATCGTTCTCAAGGTGTTGATATAGCTGATAAACACGTTGAAATTATTGCTAAACGTATGATTTCAAGAATTAAAATCGTAGGTTCTGGTGATTCATTATTCTTACCAGGTACAATGGTAAATATAAATCACTTTAGAGATGTAAATAAAGAATTAATTCTAGAAGGTAAAAATCCAGCTACTGGTAGATTAGTACTTCTTGGTATTACAAAGGCATCATTAGAGACTGATTCATTCTTATCAGCTGCTTCATTCCAAGAAACCACAAGAGTTTTAACAGAAGCTGCTATACGTGGTAAAAGAGATAATCTTGAAGGATTAAAAGAAAATATTATTATTGGTGGATTAATTCCTGCTGGTACTGGTTTAGCATTTGCCAATCCAGAAATCATTACTGATGATGAAGTATCAAATGATATTTTAAAGCAAGGTTATAAATCATCAAGTAGATAATAGACAAAAAGCACTTTCATTTTAAAATGGAAGTGCTTTTTATGTATGTATTTCTATAATAATATAGAGATATATAAAAAATAACACAAATTGATTTATTTTGTCCATTAGTTTTATTGTTTTTCTACTTGAATTAGAGTATAATATAACCAATAAAGGAGAAATTTTATGTTTGGTTTTCGAAGTGATGGTATAAAATTAAAAGGTATTGATCCTATTCAAAAGATAATTCCTCATATTATGTCTTCAAGACATGATTCCCAGAATTCCACAAAATATGAATTAAGATGCGAACCACTTGATAATTTTATACGATCAGAACGTAGAAATGGTAATAATTTTAATTATTTTCATATTTTGATTTGTGGGATACTAAGAACACTTGCTTTGTATCCACGTTTAAACCGTTTTGTAATGAACGGAAGAATTTATCAAAGAAAATATTTTTCTGTTAGTTTCGTTGTAAAAAGAGGATTAAGTGCAACTGCTAATGAATCAACTGTTCGTCTTACTTTTAAAGGGACTGAAACTTTATCAGAAGTTCGTGATAAAGTAAATGCCGCAATAAGCGAAAATAATAAAAGTGATTCTGAAAATGGAACTGATAATTTAGCTAATTTCTTAACGCGTGTTCCTAATATTTTTATTAAAATGGGTGTTGGTTTGGTTAAATGGTTGGATAAACATGGAATGCTTCCAAAAAGTGTAATCGCAGTTAGCCCATTCCATACTTCATTTTTTATAACTAATCTAAAATCAATTAAAGGTGATTATATTTATCATCATTTATATGATTTTGGTACAACTGGATTATTTGTGGCAATGGGAAAAGAGACTATGCAACCAGTTGTGGAAGGAGATCAGATTGTTCCTGGTAAGGTTATGAATCTTGGTTGGGTTACTGATGAAAGATTCTGTGATGGATTTTACTTTGTAACTGCTTTTAAACATTTAAGAAAGTTTTTGGAAGATCCATCATTATTAATGACTCCACTTGATGCTATAAGTGAAGATCAAGAAGTTGAAAGTCCATTTAAAATCAAGAAAAGACAAATGAAAGAAGCTAAAAAAACTTTGAAAGAAAGTAAAAAACAAGAAAAACAAAACAAAAAGAATGGTTCTAAATAGGACCATTTTTTTATAACATTATTTTATCATATATTTTAACATTGTTTTAAAATTTTTGTTGACAATAAAACAATGTTATGTTATAATGGTGTTGTAATTAATTAAGGAGGATTCATGATTTCCAAAAAAGAGCTATTAAATAAGATGAATATCTCGTATGGACAATTATATCGTTGGAAAAGAGAAGGGCTTATTCCTGATGAGTGGTTTATTAAACAATCCGTTTCTACAGGTCAAGAAACTTTCTTTGATGAGAATTTAATTATACCGAGAATTCAAGAAATATTAGATAAGAAAAATGATTATCAATTAGATGAACTTAGAAAGTTTTTTGGTGATAATTATA
>ERZ842401.7266-NODE-7266-length-11416-cov-3.781621_pt1 | contig 11416 bp, 7 predicted proteins | sample MGYA00521270_ERZ842401 | MGnify/ENA primary metagenome ERZ842401 (study PRJEB31892, sample SAMEA3878208) | bioreactor metagenome | biome: Moose rumen | place: Sweden | collected 2011-10 | study: EMG produced TPA metagenomics assembly of the PRJEB12797 data set... | reverse complement strand
CTATCTGCTGCACGAGGCTGAACGAGAAGGTGCTGCCCCTGCCGTAAACGCTTTCTGCCTTGATGTTCCCTCCCATAAGGTCAAGAAGGTATCTCACCAGAGTAAGTCCGAGTCCTGCTCCCTGTATGCTCTGTGTCTCAGCCAAATTTACCCTCTCGAATGACCGGAACAGTTTAGTTAGGTCGTCCTGCCTGATGCCTATTCCCGTATCTGACACAGCAATAATCAGCTTCACTCGTTCATGAGGCTTGATTTTCCCCTTGATGCTCAGAGTGATTCTGCCCTCGTCGGTGTACTTCACGGCGTTATCTACTAAGTTCATGAGCACCTGCCTGATGTGGTCTTCATCTCCGTATAAATGTTCCGGCAGTTCTTTATCCACGTCGAGCACAAATTCGAGTCTCTTCTCGTGGACGGCCTCGAAGCAATTTTCCTCAACGTCCTTGAGCAGCTGCCACAGATGATAGTCCGAGTTATACAGCTCCATCTTCCCAGACTCTATCTTTGAGATGTCGAGTATGTTGTTGATGATGGACAGAAGGTGATTGCCTGCCTTCCTGATGTCCATTGAGGCCTGGCGAATCTCGGGGTCTTTGCTCTCCTTCAAGATCATTTCGTTCATGCCTAATATTGCGTTCATTGGAGTGCGAATCTCGTGGGAGGTGTTCGCAAGAAAATCACTCTTGGCACGGTTAGCTGCGTTAGTGCTTCGAGTCGACTGTTCCGCCCGGACTCGGGACTCCTCTAACTCCTTCTCGACGGTGAGCATTCTCCTGTATGTCGGAGCTTCGTAGTAGAAGAACGTCACGAACACGATAACTGCCTGCACAGCGTAAGTGATCAGGATTGTCCGGACTATCATGTACTGAGTTATATACGAGCCTATAAGGACAGAGCAGAGTATGTTCATCAAGAAGTACTGTGATTTTGCGGGGTAATACTCTTTGTGAGTAACCTGCAGCCAGATCGCCATGAAGATAAAGTAGAACACGTAGACACTCTGCCATAAAGTGTTATACGGCCCTCGCACGAGTCCTCCGTCTGCCGGCACAGTGAAGAAGAAGCCAGATATTCCAGGCACTAGATTCAGGGCAAGCACCACAAAACTCGAGGCGAGAAGTACCCTGTTGAACGCGTCGAACTTTGGGCTGTCTACCTGCACATACGCCTCAACATAACGCATAAAGTGATAGGAGCTGATGTACACCGAGATGTAGTACATAGTCCTCACAGCAAGATTCAGATAGTGCGAATGACTCCATCCGTCTATCAGCAGAGTAGATATGACCTCAAGCAATGTCGCAAAGAACGTAGACAGAGCTAGCATCCTGAATCTGACGTTGACCACAGCATTAGTCCTGTACCTATCGAACAGGAATGCCGCCATCACTCCCAAGAACGGGAGCATAGTTGCTTCTATCCAGACGTTAAAACCGTAAGTCAGCATTACACCGAGTATCCTCCTCCCTGAGTTATCTTGTTCGCAGGAATATACTTCGCTAGCATCTCCTCGAGTTCTTTTCCGTTGACGGGTTTGCTTAAGAAGTCATCGAACCCTGCTGAGAGGAGTTCAGCCCTCACGCCTACGAGAGCATTTGCCGTACACACAATAATCTTTGCCTTTGCGCCTGGAGCGTCAGTCATCTCCTTAATGTGTATGAGTGTCTCTTTGCCGTCCATTCGAGGCATCATGTAGTCCATAAGGATTACGTCGTAGGGATTCGCCGCTACCTTCTTGAGGCACTCCTCGCCCGAGTCTGCGTCGTCAACATGAACAGCATTATCCTTCATGAGCGATCGGAGGACTATCCTGTTCATGTCGTTATCGTCAACTATGAGCACTCTCGCATCCGGAGCCTTGAGGACTTTGCGCTCTGTCTTGGCCTTGTGGGATTCAGCCAGCTCGTAATCACGGAGAGTCTTAGTCCCTACGATCTTCTGAGGCAGCACGACGTGGAAAGTAGACCCCATGCCGTAAGTAGATGTAACCTCCACAGTGCCTCCCATTAACTCTATGAGCCTTCCGGTTATGGCCAAGCCCAAGCCTGTTCCCTCAATGTTGTGTGTCTCTTTAGCGTCAATCCTGCTGAACGACTTAAACAGTTTGGGGATGTCCTCCGCGTGAATGCCTATGCCAGTATCAGTTACGGTGATGTGCAGGACAATTAATGAAGGGTCATCTCCACGAGTGCCTGTGAGGGTGAATTTGACGCTCCCTCTCTTGGTGTACTTTACGGCGTTGTTCAGGATATTCACCATGACCTGGTGGACTCTGATTCTGTCTCCGAAGAGTTCATCAGGCAGAGATTCATCTATCTGTGCGATGTACTGGAGACCCTTCTGTTCTGCGCGAATTCTGATCATGTTATCGACATCACGCAGGACTCTGGACAAGTCGTAATTTCGTGAAGACAGCTCGAGTTGTCCGGACTCTATCTTCGAGAAGTCAAGTATGTCGTTAATGATATGAAGCAATGTGTTTCCTGCGCTCTGGATGTCCTGCGCATACTGGTAGATCGGCCCGGCCTCGTACTTCCTGAGGATGACTTCATCCATGCCGAGAATAGTCGTCAATGGAGTGCGAATCTCGTGGGACATGTTAGCGAGGAACTCTCCCTTCGCGGCATCAGCAGCTATAGCTACCTGGTTGGCTTCGTCGGCTAACTCTTTGGCCTTGCGGAGACGCTCAAGAGTGCGTTCTAGGTCGCGGTAAGCAGGAGTCTCGAGCAGGAAGAAAAAGTAGTAGACGTTCACGGAAATGATGATGAAGTTCACTGATATTCCATGCAGCAGGCTCGGCACTATAGCCATGATTATCCAGCAGACAACAAAATTCAGGAACAACGCCCATATCTGCCCCCTCGTGAATGCTCGGCGGTAAATGTATATCTCTGCCCACGTCCACGCTGACCACAGCCACAAAAAAACGTAGCTCAAGACTCCCCAGAATGCTCCGTGCTCAAGCCTCCCGGAAGATATGTTGTAGTTCGCGCCCGTGAAGTGCCCTGCTAGCATAAGATAGAAGAATATTCCGAGACATATATTCTGTGCGTAGAACATCCTCCTCTTGAAGGCCGAGTCTTGGCCGAAACCTGCGATATACCTCATGAACATAAAGTAGACTCCGCAGTCTGCACACTGGAGCATGAGCGAACAGACATACTTAGTCATCAGGGAGAAGCCCGCACCCGGAGCCATTACCGCCGTACATATCACGTCAACAATGCTGCTCGCAGTAGTCATGTAGCAGTATCGCAGCAAGCCTTTCTTCTCTGAGGATGTGCCTGTGTAGATGACCTGAAGATACACGCAAAGAGTTACGCTCAGAAAGATAACAGCAATTTCTGATTCTATGATGTAATGAGTGTCCAAATTATTATTGCCCCTTCTGAAGAATATATAGAGTGTTGCGCTGTCAGTGTTGAAATCTTTGCAAGTATAGCACCTGCTAATTAATTGTGATATGATTTGCCCATGAATACACAATCCCTAAGACAATTTATTCTTATGCCGGATTCTACAGGCATGAATGTTACTGCGTTATGTTTCTGCGCATTCGGAGGAATATTATCCTTCGCAATGACGGTGATATGCATTCTCAGATTCGCAGGAGGCTTTTACGCTGCAGGAACAGCTTATCTCTTTGCGGCGTTGGTTTCTGCGGCTGTCCTTGTCTGTGCAATATGGTGTATACGCAGGGGAAATCTTCAGCCTCTCAAAAAGCTCTCTTACCCTCTGACTGCAGGAATGTTCATCTACGGCTTCACTGCACTATTCTTCCTTGACGGAGGAGCATTAGGCGGAGTACCTGCGTTCTTCGTCATGGCAATAGCAGCTACACCCTTCTTCATGCCTGCAGGTGAAGCGGCGGTCATGGTCTGCCTCGAAATTTCGGCCTACTTGCTCAATGCACTTTTTGCCGCACTATACCCGGAGTCCTTCAACCCGGTACTTTCACAGCCTGGGCATATGTTCCTGCCGTTAATCATCATTGCCGGAGCGTTAGGGCTGCTGTGTATGATCTACACTTATGCCTACAGACATCAGCAGGAGAGACTCGACACCGCAATATCCGAAGCACAGTCAGCAAACGAAGCTAAAAGCTCCTTCCTCGAAAACATGTCTCACGAAATACGCACGCCTATGAACTCAATACTCGGCATGAACGAGATGATATTACGCGAGGAAGACAGGCCGGAAATAAAGGAATATGCTCTTGTTGTGCAGAGGTCAGGAAGAGCACTTCTCGGCATACTCAACGACATTCTTGACTTCAGCAAACTTCAGGACAAAAAAATGGAAATTGTCCCTGTACGCTATGACCTAAGCTCCCTCATTAATGACCTCGTCAATATTGCGGCAGAACAGGCAAAGAAAAAATCTCTGACCTTCACTGTGAACGTTGACAAAGAGATTCCTAGAATACTTGACGGAGATGAATACCACATCCGGCAGGTGATGCTTAACCTCCTCAACAACGCAATCAAATACACCGAACGCGGAGGAGTTACAGTAACTATAGGCTTCGAGAAAATAGACAACTACACGATCATGATGAAATTCTCAGTTAGTGATACCGGCATAGGCATAAAGTCAGAGGACATGGAGAATATATTTATCCCCTTTGAGCATGTGGAGTCCTCAAGGAAATTTAGTGCTGACGGCTCAGGTTTGGGACTGCCTATAGTGCAGAAGCTCCTCCAGCTCATGAACTCGGAACTCAGAGTAGAAAGCGTATTTCACAAGGGGTCAACATTTGCGTTCGACATAAGGCAGAGCGTGGTCAAGTGGGAGCCTATAGGGGATTACGAGCGGGCATTCATGACGGCCTCATCACGTCAGGACAAGAAGTACTCTCAGTCTTTCCAGGCACCTGACGCAAAAGTCTTAGTAGTTGATGATGCTGATGTGAATTTGCTGGTGTTTGCGAATCTGCTCAAGAAGACGAAGATAAAGATTGACACGGCTTCAAGCGGAGTCGAGATGCTCCAGATGGTGCGCATGAACCATTACGACATAATATTTTTGGATCACCGTATGCCCGGAATGGACGGTATAGAGGCTTTCCACAACATGAAGAAGATGACTGACGGCCTGAATTACAACACGCCTGTAGTTGCGCTGACAGCAAATGCAGTTCTTGGCGCGAGACAGCTATACATTGATGAAGGTTTCAGCGACTATATCTCTAAGCCGGTTGACACTGTGAGACTGGAGCAAGTGCTGCTTGAGTACCTGCCTCCTGACCTAGTGATTAAGGGCAGCGACATTCAGGAAGAAGAGACACATCCTGCCGAGTCAGTGAGTGCACCGGAAATTCAGGAGACGGCATCAGAGACAACAGAGCCGGAGTCCGAGTCGCCCTACAGGAACATTCCCGGCATAGATTACGATGCTGCGGTAATGAACTGCGGGACAGAGGAGACGTTTGTTCAGGCACTGGAGATTTTCTACAACACGTTAGACAAGAAGGCTGACGATATAGAGCGTTTCCAGCGTGAAGGCGACGTGAAGAATTACACTGTGTTAGTCCATGCGCTGAAGAGTTCGGCGAGATTAGTGGGAGCACTCCAGCTCTCGGAGGACGCAAAGTATCTAGAGGCCTGCGGAGACAAAAACGATACAGCAGAGATTGAGGCCAAGACTCCAGCACTGCTCTCACAGTACAGAGGGTATAAACCGGTATTGGCGCAGGTGTTCGGGAAGAATGACGAGCCGGATATGTCTCTGCCGGAAATATCGCTTGATGATCTGCACGAAATGTATTCGCTGATAAAGGGCTTTGCTGCGGATTTCGACCTTGATAACATCGACAACATGATAGCTGAGGCCAAGAACTACAGAATACCCGAAGCGGAGCGTGAACGTTTCGAGAAGATAAAAGAGTGCGTAACTGCTGCTGACTGGTCAACACTGGAGCAGCTTTTAGCATAAATTACCCTATGGGTTGGGGCGGAAGTATTAATTACTATATGTGAAGGAAGGCATAAGGAAGAATGAGCAAGATATTATTCATCACAGAGAAGACGAGCTTCATATCTGAGGGGATAATCAATCACCTTAAGGCTCAGGACTTTGAGGTGCTCACTGTGAAGCCTGACGTAACGGCTATCTCAAACTTTCTCAAAGAAGACAAGGGCGACGATGACGGAATAATCGACCCTGAGGTTGCGGCATTATTGAGTCAGGAAGGCGGAGAAGGCGGAGAAGGCGATTCTGAAGGCGAGAAGCTCAAGGATGACATACCGCGCATATTTATCCTGTACCTGCAGGGAGAAGACAACCTGATGATTGACGTTCTGGGCTACATCAGGGACTTAGTCGAGGACAGAGGAATACGTTTCTTCGCGATAGGGACTCAGGAAGAGCTGGACGAAGTTATTGGCAAGAAGGCGGATTACGTTGCGCAGACATATACGCGTCCTGTAGACCTGCCTGCACTCATCAAGACGATTCAGAAGGAAGGCGAGGCAGTAGACAAGCTGAAGGAGTTCAAGAGCATTTTGATAGTTGATGACGATGCGACGGCTTTGCGCTCGATGAAGAGTCTGTTATCCACGAAGTACAAGATTCTTGTTGCGAACTCCGGCATGAACGCGATTACTATTCTTGCGAAGAACAAGGTAGATTTGATTCTGCTGGACTTTGAGATGCCCATTGTGAACGGCCCGAAAGTGCTTGAGATGATTCGTTCTGACCCTAACACTGCGAATATACCTGTAATGTTCCTGACAGCGAAGGGAGACAAGCGGAGCATTATGGAGGTTCTGAGGTTCAAGCCTGAAAAGTACCTGTTGAAGACGATGCTGCCGAAGGATATTCTTGACAGTATAGACGAGTTCTTCAAGACGAAACGCTGATAAATAAGGATTTCATCATTAAGCACTCCTTTTCTAGGATTTTCCCCCGACATTCATAACGCCGGGGGTTTTGTTTATGCATAACCCAGACGCTTTAGTGATGTGCTGTTCCTTCTCCAGTGAGGCAGTACTTTAGCCCAAAGTTCCAGGTACACAGGAAGTCCCGTAACTTCTTCGACAGCTTTGCGGGACTCTTCGCCTATGCGCTTAATCATGCTGCCCTTGTTGCCTATCACAATTTTCTTCTGGCCTTCCGTCTCCGTGATGAGTGTCGCTCGAATGTAGAGCTTCTTTCTGTCAGGGTACTCTTCAGGACTCTTGTAGTCCTCAATCTCTACGGCGACGCAATGAGGGACTTCATCCCGCAGGAGCATCAACACCTTTTCCCTGATTATCTCGCTCGCCATGAACTTTTCTGTAGTGTCCATGAGAATATCAGGATCGTATATCGGTTCACCTTCAGGGATTAACGGCATGAGTGCAGCTATGAGGTCATCGAGTCCGTGTCTGCACTTGGCCGATACCGGGACTTTTGCTGAGAACGCGTGAAGTGAGTCGTAGAGTCTGAAAGCCTCTGACGGGTCAGCTTTGTCGGACTTGTTTGCGGCCAAGACTACGGGCATTGACGGGGGAATGAGTGCAGCGATCTCCGAGTCCTGAGGGGAGAGTTTGCGGGTGCCAGCATCGACGAGCCAGAGTACCGCGTCCGAGTCTTCGAGTGCTCCGGCTATTTGGTCGTTCAGGAAGATTCCGAGCTTGTCTCGTGAACTTGACGACGTGTAGAGTCCCGGAGTGTCAGTGAAAATTATCTGCGCATTATCGTCATTGTAGATGCACCGCACAGAATTGCGTGTAGTCTGAGGCTTAGGTGAGATGATGACCGCCTGCGTCCCCAGTAATGCATTAATCAGCGAGGATTTGCCGACATTGGGGAGGCCTATTATTGTTACTATTCCGCACTTTTTATGCAGCATGATTAATCCGGGTCTAGCGTGAACGAATGAGGCAGCAACTTTTTCAGCTCATAGACTTTTGCGCCGTCCTTTGAGGCCATCACTACCAGCATTTCGGTGTTGAACTCCATCAAGGCCTGACGGCACGCACCGCACGGAGGGCACGCAATGGTGAAGTAATCGTCCTTGTCCTCGTGAGAGCCTACGACAGCGATTGCGAGGGGAGTTCGTTTGCCCTGAGAGATCATGATTACTACACCGGCACGTTCTGCGCAGATAGTTATGCCGTAAGAGGCATTCTCGACGTTGCAGGACTGTATGACTTCATCTCCTTCGAATAACATTGCTGCTCCGACATGAAAGCGTGAGTAGGGGACGTATGCTCGGTCTGCTGCTTCACGAGCCAATTTCAGGAGGTCATCGGGCGATATTTTTTCACTCGGCCATTTATCTTTTACGGGCATAGCGGCTAAAGACTCCTGACCTTTTGAGGCATTATCTCAGCAGGATGCTCAAGTATTATTTTGTCAGCAAATGAATTATTCTTACTATCTATGTGTCCGGAAACTACCAGCACTTTAGGCAAGATTAACACTCCTCAGTAAATTATGATTGTGAATGCGAGTATTCTAACACAATCCGTAGGCTTTACGCAGTGCCTCAGAGGTTTTCTCTAAAGAATGTTCCTTAAGCATTATATTCTGTAATGTCCTGCCCTTCTCTCTGACTGCTTCAGGATTAGCTGTAAAGTCAGCATAAAATTTCAGTACGGCTTCTTTCAGGCGGGATGTGTGAACGGCTTTGTCTTCCGTATTTTCGTAGCAATACACTAATCTGCTGTCAACATCTCTGGTTGTTCCTGTCCAAGTTCCGATGACTGTTTTTCCGAAAGAGAAGGCAAGGTATGTTGCTCCGGAGTTCAGTTCTGATATTGTGCTGTAAGGCAGAAGGACAGCATCACACATGTTTAGCAATGAAGGTATTTCTTCGTCATTGATGAATCTGAAATCAGCAGTAATATTTTCGCTGTCAATTAATGAGCTGAGTTCACTTTGGTATGACGGTGTGCCCTTTCCGCATAACAGAAAGTGAAGGTGCGTGTATTCTTTGAGCTGATATGCTGTGCGGATTATTACGTCTATATTCTTGTGAGGTATAACCATTCCGATAAAAAGCAGAACAATTTCTCCTGTTTTTTTGACGCAGCCGGAGTATGCGGAAGAATCCGGATAAGCATTGATGTAGTTCGGATGGGGCACATATTTTATTCTGGCCTTATCAATGTTTGGGTATATGCTCTCTAGAAAAGATATGCTTTCTCTGGAATGAATAACTATGCTGTATGCGTGCCGTATGAACCAGTCTTGAACTATTTTTCGTTCGCCTATTCTGCCTTCTTTGAGGTGAGATGTTCTATTGTGGAGAGTATATATTACCTTTTTGCCTGTGATTCTTAGGATGTACAGTACAAGCAGTTTTTTTGCCAGACTGAATTTGCGGCGTATTCTGTTTCCATAAGGTGTCTCGTACCAGTTGAAGTGAAAGATGCTGCATCTGAAAAAACCGTCCCTCAACCTACCGTAAAAGCCGCTGCATCCCGCCATAGATATTGCTCTTTGCATCTGTGCTGCGTATTGATTGCTTTCTGCAGTATTCGGATGAAAATAAACGCTGAGTCCTGAGTCCTGAGTCCTGAGTCCTGAGTCCTGAGTCAATTATGGTGCTCATTATAGTTTTGTCAACCTCATTTATTATGAATTATGTGCGCGCGAATTATAACATATCGCTGTTCGTTGTGCTAGAATCTCAGCATTCCATTAACAATTTGAGGAGAATATATCATGCACGGACGTTCACTAAGATATTTGCTTGTATTGGTGTTAATAGCACTAATAGTAGTTCCCTCCGAAGCTGCAAAGGCCAAGAAAAAACGTACCTCTTCTCCCAAAACTCAGCCCTCAGCTCCTGCACAGGTAAGCCTCTCATCACTTCAAGGCAGGTGGACAGGAGACGGAGCAGGTACAGGCACAGACCCCAGACAGCCAGGAGTGAGCCTTTCTCTCACAGCTGAAAATATCGTGCTGGAAATAGAGAACATCAAGTTTTCAGAGACTACAGGAGAAGGAAGAGCTGACGTTATCTTTATGGGCCGCATACTGGACATCAATAACAATATACGGCACTTGAGGAGCTGGGAATACTCTATCCCCTACGACATGAAACATGAAGGAGCAAATTCATGGAGCTTCAGCACAGAATACCTCGACGGAGAAGACAAAATCACCCTGACGCTCATGAGTCCGACTAAAGGTATCCTGCGCTGGGAAGGTGCCAACTGGGACGACGATTACCCTGAAGAGAGAGACACGTTCGACATCACGTGTTCAGTCCAGAAAAAGTAGATGCGTCATTCTTTGCACCTGAATGCTCCTCTCCACTCATCTGAAGGCCTGAAAAATAATATATCCTCATTAGTAAGCGTATCAGGAGTCTTGAGGTTATAGCGGCTGTCGTTCGAGATAATCACAGGCAGTTCGCTTGTCTTTCCTGTCAGGCTGTAATCACAAGGCTTCGCAGCATATTTCAGCGTCCTGAAGTATTCCGGCTTTATTCCCATAAGAGTGCTTATCACAAGGTCAAACGATACCGGATTTTCTCCGAGCGCAATTATCCCGTTATGCTTAGGCTCAGGAGACATAGGGCCGTTGTGTTCGCCTGAAACAATCATATCTGCTATCACAAGATACTTTCTCTGCTTGGACTTATGCAGTCTTCCTTCTGTGTCCCCGTAAAGTATGCACCTGTTAATGTCGGCTGTGCTTTTGCAAATAGTATCGTTGCCTTTCCAGCTCCCATCACGTGTCTTGTTCCTGCTGAACATTCTCTGCAGCCTGTTCACTACTCTAACGCACTGAATAATCGGCCAGGCCAGCCAGTGAATAGCCCATCTCTGGTTAATGACGTTCACAATGTCGTGCAGCAAATTTTCTGTCCACGCAAGCACAGAAGAATATGCGTACTGATCTCCGCCGTGAGAAGGCGAACCGTTTGTGTGATGGGGCAGGCATTCTTTACGTGAGACCATACCTATTGAGTTCTTCAGGGCTATAGTAACTCCGGCTTTCCTGTGCGTTTTGGGTTTGGGAAGGCTGATGATAACGTCCGCTTCAAGCGCATCACGTGCTATGGCGTATATATGCCTGTCCTGATCGTGATAACTTCTGAGAATTGCAGGGTCATAGTTAGTGATCCTGAGCCGGCCTAGTTTTTGCGGGGTAATACCGTAAAATGCACTCGCACTCCCTAAATCGATATTCACTCCCTGAGCATCTTCATTCTTGACGTAATAATGCACTCCTTGTTTCGTGTATGAGTGTATGGCTCGCAAGTCCTTGAGCTTGAGCGAGACACTGCCTGTTCTGCCAGAGTATGAATCGATCATAGCTTTGTAGCCGCTGGAGTCTATGAACTTCTCAAAATCGCATTCCTGAACAGGAGCATCACCGACAATAATGCTGCCTTGTCCGTTAAGAGCCTTCAGCACGTAATCTATGACCGGCCTGACAACTTGAGCCTGAGTGTATAAAGCCTCAGGCCCCCCCC
>ERZ842401.7265-NODE-7265-length-11416-cov-66.009418_pt1 | contig 11416 bp, 9 predicted proteins | sample MGYA00521270_ERZ842401 | MGnify/ENA primary metagenome ERZ842401 (study PRJEB31892, sample SAMEA3878208) | bioreactor metagenome | biome: Moose rumen | place: Sweden | collected 2011-10 | study: EMG produced TPA metagenomics assembly of the PRJEB12797 data set... | reverse complement strand
CGACCGCAAGGCGATGCCCTTCTCGCGCGCCGACAACGCCACGCGGCTGCAGGGCTTCTACGAGAACGCCCCCATTGCCCGCGTCAACATCAAGAAACAACCCGACACGCATGCCTCCAGCAACGCCGTCTTTCAGAAGTATATGCGCGACTATGCCGACCTCATCGCCAGCCAGGTGCGCCTCTACGATGCCGACATCATTCTCTGCGTCGGCGGACAGGGTGTGATGGTCAAGTTCCTGTGCGACAGTGTCTATCGCGACATGGAACAGTTCAACGACCATGTGTGGTTCTCGCCGTCGGAAGGTGTGGTGGCCATCAAACAGTACCATCCCAACTATAGTGTATACAGCCGCAAGGATATGTATGATAGCATGATGCACGACTATCAGGCCTTCCTCAAGGCCAACCCTGCCATGCCTCGTCAGCGTTAAAGAGTATTAAAATAAACATCCCCGTTGTAGACTTTTGCCGAAAAGGTGGTTATATGTATGGTATGAAACGAGGAAAAACCATCTGCAACCAGCTTAAGGAGGTGCGCCGCAGCATAGCCGACGAGAACTCGATACCGCTCGAAATCAAGGAGTGCACCTACCAAGGGCCCTGTTGCGGCACCTGTCCGCGCTGCGAGGCCGAGGTGCGCTACCTGGAGCGCGAGCTGGCCCGCCGCATCCACATGGGCCGCGTGGCCTCGGTGGCCGGACTGACGTTGGGCCTGGCCGTGGGCGCCACGGCACAGGCGCAAGCCCCCGTGCAGAAGGAGGCTGTGCGCGCCGAGGTGCGCCAGAGTGAGCGGCTCAGCCGCGTGACCGGCACCGTGATTGACGGCAAGGACAAGGAACCGCAGCCGTTCTGCAACGTGGCCTTTGTCAGTGCCGACAGGGCACGGCCGTTCTCCAAGGTCGCCGCTACCGACTTCGACGGCATATTCAATATCGACCTGCCCGACGGCAGGTACACCATGCGTGTGGCCTCTGTCGGCTACAAGTCGTTGGAGAAGACCGTCACTGTCAGCGGTGCGACGCAGCTCGACGAACTCCTGCTCGAGATGACGGCCACTGTGATAGGCAGTGTCGATGTCCTGATTTGCGGCCTCCCTGCTGGTGGCGGACAGTGGGTTATTGGCCCCGACGCCCCGATGCAGGATATGGAGATCGAGGGAGTGAAGGTGAGGGTGCAATGAACGAGGCGGTTCCAGTCATAGGCATCGACCGGCACAGGCTGGGCATGGACGGTGTGGGCGTCACCACGCTGGTGGCCTTCCACGGTTGTCCGCTCCGTTGCCGCTATTGCCTCAACCACCGTTGCCTGGAAGACCCCGAGGGGCTGGCCCGTTTCACCCCGCAGCAGCTCTTCGACCATGTGGGCATCGACAACCTCTACTTCATAGCCACCGGCGGCGGCGTGTGCTTCGGCGGCGGCGAGCCGCTGCTGCGCATCGGCTTCATCGAGGAGTTCAAGCAGATATGCGGCAAAGGCTGGAACCTCACTGCCGAGACGTCGCTGCAGGTGCCGCGCGACACGGTGCGCCGTGCCGTGCAGGTGGTGGGCGACTTCATCGTCGATATAAAAGAAAGCAATGCCGACATCTACCGCGCCTATACGGGTGGCGACGCCAGTGTGGCGTGGGCCAACCTGGAACACCTGCTCTCGCTTGTGGGCGCGGAGCACGTCATTGTGCGTGTGCCGCAGATACCGGACTACAACACAGCCGACGATACCGAGCGTACCGCCGTGCGGTTGCAGGCGATGGGCGTCACACAGATAGACCGTTTCACCTACAGGACATCTAAGACCTGATTTTGCCGTCGGCGTAGCGACGGTATTGCGTGAAGTGCTCCTTCACCTTCTCCAAGAAGGGGCTCAGCGTATGTGGTGTACTCTTGTAGTGGCTGTCGTAGACCACACACAGGCGCTTCTTTGACCGCGAGAGAGCCACAAACAGGCGGCGTGCATCCTCTTGTATCTGCTTCTCCGTCCAGCTGCGGGTGCCTGGGTAGCTGCCGTCGATGGCGCGGTAGACGAGCACCGTGTCGAACTCCAGCCCCTTGGCCTTGTGCACCGTCGAGATGATGTACCGCTCCTGCAGCGACCCGCCGCAGAGGTCGGCCTCCTTGGTGGTGCATATGTCGGTGACATAACGCTCCAGCTGTGTGCGCAGGGTAGGGTAGAGGTCGTCCTTGACGAGGTCGGTATCCAGATAGTGCACAAGGTGTCGCCATTTCACCAGTGGCTCGGCGAGGCCTGCCGACACCAGTGTCTCGTATGTGCGTTTCATTTCGTCGACGATGCCGGTGCCTTCGCTGTACTGTATGGCACGGGCTTGGGTATAGAGGTCGGCATAGCGTTCGCGGAATTTGTCTGTCGTCTTGGCATTGTCGGCCAGATAGCGGCGCTGGTTGTCGATGATGCCGAGGGCTGCTGTGTGGCAGAAGGTGAGCAGCGACAGGGTGGCCATGATGTCGTCGTCGGCACGGTGGCTGTTTTCTCCTTCGAGGTGAAGCACTTCCAACAAGTGCTCCAGCCTGTAGTGGCGCAGCCGCGGGCGCACGAGCCGTATGTACTTTAGCGTGTCGAAGTGGCGTGGGCATAGCTGTTCCAGCTGCATGTCGGGACAGCTGCGGATAAGGTTGTTGCGGAGTATCTGATAGTCGTACTCCACGTTGTGCCCCACCAACACATGGCCGCGGCAGTAGTCCATGAAGCGGCGCAGACCCTCGTCGCGACGCAGCCGCGGCCCCCTACGGTAGACATCGAACATCGGGTTGGGCTTGCCGCCTACTGTGGCTGGCAGTTCGCGGTCGGTCTCCATGATGATATTGAATGGCTTCCCTACCACCTTGCCTTGCCGCACACGTATGGCGGCAATCTGGATGATGTCGTCGGCACGTGTGTCGAGGCCGGTGGTCTCGGTGTCGAAGATGATGATGTCCTCGTCGTCGTAGACACGTACAAACTCCTGCAGGTACGATGATTCCGGGTAGAGCAGGAAGTCGCTTGGCAGCAGTGCCACGCGCCGCAGTTCGCGCATCATGGCGCGGGCGGCGGTGTAGGTGGGTGTCACATGCAAGCCCCACAGCAGCCGTGCCCAGGCTATGAAGACGTTCTCGTCGCAGAGCACGCTCAGGTGTGCCAGCAGCAGGCGCACCGTGGGCAGCGAGAAGAGGTCGGTGCCGCTGATCTTGAAGTGCTGTATGCCCATCGAAGTCATCGTGTCGCCCACCTCGTCGGCCTCGCGGTTGGTGCTGACGAGTATGGCCACACGTCCTTTGTCGTCGAGGTCGCCATAGCGTTTGGCGAAGCGTGCCGTGTAGTATGCCTCCAGTTCGGCATCTCCCACGTCGAGCAGACAGAGGTCTTGCGGCGAGGTGGTCTGCTGCTCGCCACTCGGTGTGGAGGGCAGCATGTCGCGTTGTATGTGCAGGTTGCGCACGGCGAAGTCGTTCTGCAGGTCCAGCAGGTGGCGTGGCGAGCGGTAGTTGGTGTGCAGATGGTGTATGTTGCCGCGACAGCGTTGTTTCAGTCCTTCGAGGATCTCCATCTTGGCGCCGATGAACGAGAATATGGCCTGTTGCTCGTCGCCGAGGTATACTATGGTGGCGTCGTCGGTGGCCAGCATGTCGATGAGTGCCAGCTGCAACGCGTTGAGGTCCTGCACCTCGTCGATTTCAATCCAATGGTATCTCTTTGCTGTGGCGTCTGTCTCCAGGTGGCGGTAAGCCAGTACGAGCAGGTCGTCGTAGTCGAGCAGGTCGTTCTCTTCCTTGTAGTCCTGGTAGGCTCGTGCCAGCATCATCATGTGGGCTGCCGTCAGTTCCTGTAGCGTACTGTACCGTTCGTAGAGCCGCTTGATGTCGCGGTATATTTCTGCTATTGTGTCGTCGTCATGTTTGCGCCCCAATATGTCGCAGAGGCGTGTCATGCTGCCGTTGTGTATCAGCTCGTTGTTGAGCACCGTCTCGCCACGCATGCCCAGCGTCAGCTGCCACAGGGCGTGCTGCATGCGCATCAGCTCGGTGGTGTGCGTTTGCACGCCAAGGCTTTTGCAGAGCTCCTCCTGCACTATGTTGTCGACGTCGCCCTCGTCGATGATGGCGCTGTTGTGGTGCACGATGCCCTCGGCGAAGAGCATCTGCGAGCAGTAGCGGTGTATGTTGCCCACGAAGAGGTCGTCCGGCACGGGGTTGCCCGTGCGGTCGGCGATGCGCTGCGCCATGCCCTTGGCGGCGCGGTTGGTGAAGGTGAGGCACAGCATGTCGCCGTACTCCACGCCGCACTCGTGGGCGTGCACCACGCGCTCGGTCAGTATGTCGGTCTTGCCGCACCCCGGTGGCGCCAGCACCAGGTGCCGCCCGCCGCTGATGGCGATGGCCTCCTGCTGCCACGGGTCGAAGGTCCTCTGTTGCATGGGTTTAGGTATCAGTAGTTGTTTTTCAGCCACCAGACGAAGAAATAGTCGTGGATTCTTGTCCCGTTGCCTGTGTTCTTCATTGTGACATTGATTGTTGGGGTTGTGATTATTGCTTTTGTAATAATTGCAAAAGTAATAATAATATTCCAACGGGCAGAAATTTTTTTTTACCCGGCAATATCGGTGCCGGGAGGAGAAAAAAAACAGGGCGACTGCGGTGATGCGGTCGCCCTGCATGTGAAAAAAAAGCATTATCGAAGCGAGAAGCTTCAGCGCAGTGCCACGACTTTGCGTGCCGGTCGGTCGCCGACGCGGACGAAGTAGACACCCGTGGCGGGCAGTTCGATGCGCGAAGTTGTGATGCCGCTGTAGAGGGTACGTCCCATGAGGTCGGTCACGACAGACGTCTTGCCATCGGCACCCCGGATGGTGAGTGTGGTGCCCTGTATGGCGATTGTGACACCTTCTTGGGTGGCGTCGTCGATACCGTTAGTGCCACCGTCGGGGGCGAAGTAGGCGATGATGTCAGTGTCGCCATCGACTGTGAACGAGTATGGATTCAGCGTACTGCCGTCGCTCCAGTGGTCGAAATGGAATCCCGAGGTTGGCACAGCGTTGACCACTGCGGGTGTGGAGCACGTGGGTGCCGAAAGAACCTGCACCACTCCCCAGTTGTCGTTGTTGGATGTGGCCGATAAGGCTGGGGTAGACTCTACCACGTTTAAGAATGCACCATTTAGGGCACCAAAATAGTCGTTCCTCGTGCCACATGGAACAGTGACAATGGTTGTCGTGTTGTTACCGAAGCCCTCACCCCAAGCTTCCCAGCTAAAAAAAGGCACCGAGTCGCCTGTGAACTCCATACTTGCCGGTGCTCCTCCACTATAGAAATTGAAAGTTCCATATAGTGCTTTGAGGTTTTTCCCAAATAAGATGGTTTGAGGTGAGGATGGATTTCCTCGAGGTGAGTTATAGAAAATCTCTCCCACAACCCGCACTGAATCTCCAAAAACAAGATGTTGGGTATGCAGGTATGTCATCGAACAAAAGTAATATGTTCCATTAACATATATATCATATATATCACAAAAACACGAATCGGCATTGAAATAACACGTGTCTATATTGTTGCAATACATAAATGCATAGGCACAGATTCTTGTTACATTATGCGGTATGGTAACGACACGCAAACTGGTACAATGTAGGAAGAGGCTCGTATCTATGGTTGTCAACGCTTCGGGGAGAGCCATGACTTGCAAGTTGATGCAACTGTCGAAAGCATTCCTGCCAATAGTGCTTACTGTGTTGGGCATGTTGATTGCAGTAAGGGCAGTGCATTTCCAAAAAGAGGTTCTACCAATAGCTCTTGCCGAGGAAGGAAGCGTTATGGACGTCATGGCGGAGCAACCACAGAAAGCACCAGCCCCAACACCCATCACGGTGAATGTCTGGCCACCGTTTTGCACAGTTTCGGGTATTATCACGTTGCCAACCGGTTTCGTGTAGCCTGTCCATACATTTCTCCATAATGTTGCAGTATCGCAAGGCCATGTCACGTAACACTCTGTCGGAGAAGATACTTTGTAGTACAACGTCTGGCCGTTCGGTGACACTGCGGAGAAGTCGTAGGCTCCCCAGGTAGGGAGGCCGATGCCGAAAAGGACGACATAAAGCATTATCTTTTTCTTCATGATGGATTATTTTAGGTTATTCTTGTAGAATTTCGTAATATCGATTATATTAAGTCCCTCCAGCGGGGTCTGATAATGCTGGATGGCATTGGGCAGCGCGCCAGGTCTTCCGGCCAGCATGTAGGCAAAGAAGTGTTTGCTGGTCATGAAGATGAATTCGTCTTCCTTCAAGTTGCAGCCCAACCGCTCCAACGCGGCCAGTCTCTTTGTCGCCAGCAAATGTTTCTTGCTGTCCTTCATTTTCCGAGGGGCTTCGCCTTCGTAAAAAGAAATCATGGTGTCGAGCTCGACAACCGGGTGCTCCGGGTCCTTCGTCAGGATGTAGATTTCGTCGGCTCCCTGCTGCTGTGCATACTGCAGACCTCTCTTGAATGACCATCCTGTGTACAACTCCCTTGCAGGAAGTGTGCCTTGAGCCTTGCGGCTCGTGCATGAAAGTAAGAATATTTTCCTCATTTGTAACATATTTTTTTACAGTGCAAAGTTGCGTACATTTCGTCATTCCGCCAAAACCGTTTTGGTCCACTTTGCAATTGGCTGGTTTACAGCTTTGCGGAAGGGAGCAGGCGGCCTGCCGACAGAAGGGAATGCGCGACGCAGCCGCCGCGACGAGTTCTAATCACTTCACGACCACCACGCGGCAGGCTGGGGCGCCGTCGACACAGACAACGTAGACGCCAGCTGTGGGAAGATTTATCTTCACACTACATGGAGTGTTGCCATTTTTATATATAGTACGTCCCATTACATCTGTGATGGTAAGAGCGGCATTATTCAGTCCGTCCACGGTTATCGTCAATCCTTCAGTTCTGACCGAAAAGTCTCCTGCAACTACTTCTTCAATGCCATTGTTGCTTTGTGGAGTAATCTTGATGTCGTCTATCCATAAAGCCGATAAAGATGTATTGCTAATGTCAGGGTTATTGTGACGGAAAGCGAACCTTACATATTGGCCGGCATGTGAAGCCAGGTTTACCTCACGTCTGGTCCATCCGCTGCTTGCGGTTCCAGAATACAAAGTCTCCGTATACGTTGTATAGTCGTTTGTTGGAGCTCTGGACAACAGGACAGAGTAGTGTTCCGTAGTACCACTGCCAGAGCGTCGTTCGTACCATGACAACGTATATTGTCCTTGACTTGGGAGCTTTACCGATGGCGATAGAGCCCAATCGTCTGGAGCAAGAACTGTACCGTCCGAAAGAGTAGAGAATGATACTAGACAGCGACTATTACCGACACCGCCGCTGGAAATCCATGACCAGTTGTTGCCGTCATGGTTATGATCCGACACGCGCCAGCAATCAAGTTCCGAAGCGCTTTCAAAATCTACCTGGTAAGGCAGCTGCGTGACTGTGCAACTATCTGCAATTTCCTGCACATCATCATCAGAAGAATTGCCCAAACGGCGGAAAGTAATGTTGTCGAGGTATACAGTCATACCAACAAACCCAACCCATCCTTCACCCACAGCATTGAATATTATATAGGCACTCTCTCCCGGTGAGACCGTAATAACCACAGAGTCTTCCCATTCATTGTTCCACGTCGTGAAATCATAGTCGATGCACCTGCCTTTAAGGTAGCTGGCAGACTGGTCACCGTATTTGTATATGTACACATTAAGTCTCACGTATGATGATTCTGTGCAATTACCAGTGAGATATGCATTTGCCCATGCATGGAATGTGATTGAATATCGGCCAGGCGTAGATATGTCTGGTGTAGCAAGTGCACCAGAATGGTAATTGATTGGCTGAAGTGTGAACGACATACACTGTGAGGACGAAGACCAACTCCAGTCTTCATGTCCCTGTATGCCGCACCAACAGTACCCATCAGGTTCCTGTTCAAATTGTTCTGTGTAAGGGAACGATGAAATAACACAATCGTTTCCGACCTGCGCCACAACGGCACTACATGTAGCCGCAATGGCACACAACAATAATAAAAGTTTCTTCATACTGATTAAATTTATTGTGTTAATAACTTCAAAACATACGTAAATTCACCCTCCATTATCCCAAGTCCCTCCAGCGGGGTCTGATAATGCTGGACTGCATTATTTGTCACAATGCAAAGTTGCGAACATTTCGTCATTCCACCAAAACCGTTTTGGTCCACTTTGCAGTGAGCTGGTTTACAGCCTTTGCGGAAGGGTGTAGGCGGCCTGCCGACAGAAGGGGATGCACGGAGACAGTCCCTGTGGCACAGTTATTTTCAATATATAGAACGGCCGTGCCTTCTTCAGGCATGCAGAAAGGAATGGCAGAGTGCCTTGTATGTGAGGCCTCCGCAGTCTTTTGTCGCGTGGCAATCACTCACCTTGTGATGGTAGCCGACGCGCCATGGTGAGGCCGCCTTGCTGGCCAATCTCGTAGAGGGGCCATGAGGATTCGCCGTGGATGACATTGGCCAGCATGGCCGGATGGCCGAGGGCGAAGAATGCCGCCTGGAAGGTGTCGCCGACGGCGAGCTTGCTGGCCACGCTGCTGACGACGCGAAAGGTCTGGTTGCCCAGGTGTTCTATCACTATCTCACGTCCGGGGCTCCAGCGCAGCATGAGACGCTCGCCAAGGGGCAGCTCGCCGGCTTTCACGCCGCCGCCCAGCACGATGTTGCTCGAGTCGCCGCCTTGACCGTAGTGGGCGGCGAAGTCGGCATAGTTGCGGTAGCCTATGGAACGCGCCAGCACGTCGAGGGTGGCTGTGCGCGGCGTGGAGGAGAGACCTGCATACTGCCACAGCCGCTTGACGGTGGTCAGGCCGATGCTCTCGCGCGTGCGGCTTTCCACGAAAGCCATGATGGTGTAGAAGTCGCCCGGCGTGTTGGCCTGGCAGCCTGCCGCCTCGCAGACAAGGCGTTTCAGGGCGTCGATATTTTGATTTGTCTGGTTCATATTTTCCGGGTGCAAAGATACGGATTTTTCCAGACATGGCATGGTTCACTTTGGTCCACTTTGAAAATACTTGTGCTGTCTAATCTTTTTTTCATATCTTTGCACCTACAAAATGGCAAAAGATACCCCCTCCATAAACGACGGGCCGTCAGGCCTGGTGTCTGGCGGTTCAGGCATCACCGAGCCTTTCTTCTCCAACTATGAGGAGATAGGCCGCAGCACTTACCACGTGCTCTGCCGCGCCCGCCGTTACGGCCGCTGGTATGTGCTCAAAGGGCTGACGGAAGAATATCGCGGCGACCCTTTCTTCGAGGAGTGGCTCTACAAGGAGTATTCCATCGGTGTGAGCCTCGACCACCCCAACATCGTGCGCGTCGAGAGCCTGGAGGACGACCCTGTGGTGGGACGCTGCATAGTGATGGAATGGGTCGAGGGCGTACCGTTGGTAGGCAGGGTTCCAGCCTGCGGGAAGAGCCGTGCAGGCAGGACGCCTGCGCAGCAGGTGCTTGAGCAGCTTCTCGACGCCGTCGACTATCTCCACCGCCACGGCATCTACCACCGCGACCTCAAGCCTTCGAATATCCTCGTCACCACGGACGGTCGTCTTAAACTCATCGACTTCGGCCTCAGCGACAGTCCGCAGTACGCCACCTTCAAACAGGCTGCCGGCAGCAACCGCTATGCTTCGCCCGAGCAACGCGAAGGACGCTATGCCGACCAGCGGGCCGACATCTATGCCTTGGGATGTATACTTCAGGCTTTCTTCGGTCTTCGCTACCGCCGTGCGGCGCGTTGCGCCATGCGGGATGATCCCGCCCGGCGACCGCAGTCGGTCGCCCAATTGCGCCGCCTGATGCATCCACGGTGGTGGCTCTTGTTGTTGGCCAGCGTGCTGCTGGCGGCTGTGGTCTACCCCGTGCTCTGCCCGCTTCCCGTGGTCCACACCTTCGTCCTGCCCTCCGGCCAGACGGTCTACTACCGTGTGCTGCGGCATGTGCCCAAGCGACAGGTGGCGTTGATATACACAGGTGGCGACAGTCAAGAATGGCCAGGCAGCCTTGAGAGACTGCATGGACACATAGAGATACCGCCCACGGTGCGCCACCTGGGTATGGATTACGCGCTCGTCGAAATCGGCGCCCACACCTTCCACAACCAGAGCTTCATCACCGGCGTTACGCTTCCCGAAGGACTGCTGCGCATCGGCAATGACGCCTTTGCCGGCTGTCCGGCTATGAAGGATACCCTTGTTATCCCCCGTTCGCTGCGTGTTATCGGCAGCGACGCCTTCACCGACTGCAGCGGCATACCCGCCGTGCGATGGCTGGCCGACAGCTGCGCCGTAGCGGAAAATGTCATACAGTGTTTTTATCGTTGTCTCTCCATGAGGCGGGTCGATATCGGCCCTGGCGTCACAGTGGTACCGTCGCAGACGTTCAGCAACAACCGTGTGCTGGAGTCGGTATATATCGCCGACGGTGTCACCACCATAGGGCTCGACGCCTTCGCCATGGACAGCTGCCTGACCAATGTGCGCTGGCCCTCGTCGCTGCGTGTCATAGAGCATGCCGCTTTCTATGAGTGCGACTTGCGCGAGGCCCAGCTGCCCGACTCGTTGGAGGTGGTCGGCACCTATGCCTTCGCCTACAACGAGCGGCTGCGCCGCATAGTGCTGGGTCCGGCGGTCAGCTTTGTGGGCACCTATGCCTTTGCCGACTGCTACTCGCTCGAGGAAGTCACCGTGCGTGCCACCGTGCCGCCCCAGGCGGTTGTGACCTCCTTCGACGGCATGCCCGACGGTGTGGTGCTCCGTGTGCCCGAGGCCTCTGTCGACGCTTATCGCAACGACCCCGTCTGGGGCCGGTTCGACATTGTTGGTACACAGGCTGGAAGCCTACGTACCATATAGGGTGGCGCTGGTCATCTCGTCCTGCACGTAGACGAGCTTGAGGGAGAAGAACGGTGTGTCTTCGTCAAGGAGCAGGCGGAGGAATATCTTGTCGCCCTCCCAGAGGTCTATCTGCGGGTCGCCGACGCCGTCGGCGATGGGCAGGTCGGCCTTTTTTATCCACGCCAGCTCGCCTTCGTCGTCGATGTCCATGTCGGGCTCCCCCTCCCAGCTATCGGCGGTGAAGAGGTGCATGTACTCGTTGTCCCACGTGTCGGAGATGAACGTCACGATGCCGCGGTAGCGCCAGCGGGTGATGGTGAGGCCCGTCTCCTCCTGCACCTCGCGCAGCATGCACTCGTCGGGGCTCTCGTCGGCCTCGCATTTGCCGCCCACGCCTATCCACTTGCCGTGGCTGGCGTCATGGGCTTTCTTCACGCGGTGCAGCATCAGGTAGCTGTCGCCGTCGTCGATATAGCAGAGGGTGGTCTGTTTCATTATTTTCTAGATTAGCCAGATTAACTAGTT
>ERZ842401.7264-NODE-7264-length-11419-cov-4.573918_pt1 | contig 11419 bp, 6 predicted proteins | sample MGYA00521270_ERZ842401 | MGnify/ENA primary metagenome ERZ842401 (study PRJEB31892, sample SAMEA3878208) | bioreactor metagenome | biome: Moose rumen | place: Sweden | collected 2011-10 | study: EMG produced TPA metagenomics assembly of the PRJEB12797 data set... | reverse complement strand
GGGCAGCGGGAGGACTGTGATATCTCGCAGCCGGGCACGTACATATTTATGAAGCCGAGAGGTGCAAAGCTGAAAAAAAGGCTGAAAGAGGCTAAATGTGACACAATGGCTGTCGCAAACTGCGGGATGCCGGGTGAAAGGATTTATCGGAGTATAGACGAGATTCCGGATGATGTGGGTTATTTTACGATCTTTATATCACGAGGTGAAAAAGATGATAGATGAAAAGTTTGAAAATCTAAAAAACATACTGAAGGGATATGGAAGTGTGGCGGTGGCCTTTTCGGGAGGCGTAGATTCGACATTTCTTCTGTATGCAGCCCATGAGGCGCTGGGGGAAAAGGCGGTGGCCGTGACCTCAGTTTCTCCCCTTTTGCCGGAAAGAGAAAAGAATGAGACAAAAAGCTTTTGCGAAAGGCTTGGGATAAGGTTGTTGATTGTAGAATCAAATGAGCTTGAGGTAGAGGGCTTTTCGGAAAATCCGACCAATAGATGCTATTTATGCAAAAAGGATATTTTTGGCAGGCTGATAGAAATAGCCCATAAAAACGGGCTAAATGAGGTGGCAGAGGGCTCTAACATCGATGATGAGGGTGACTATCGCCCCGGGCTTATGGCCGTATCGGAGCTTAAGATCAAAAGTCCGCTTAGGGAAGCAGGCTTCAACAAGGCGGAAATACGTGAACTTTCAAAAAAATATGATCTTCCCACCTGGGACAAGCCGTCATTTGCGTGTCTGGCAAGCCGCGTACCCTATGGCGAGCGCATCAGCGAGGAAAAACTCTCTATGGTAGAAAAAGGAGAGCAGGAGCTTTTTGAACTGGGATTTAAGCAGTTCAGGGTGAGGATCCACGGAAAACTCGCCAGGATCGAGGTATCGCCGGATGAACTGGACAGGCTTTTAGAAGGTGACATGCGCCAAAAAGTCCACGATGACTTTAAAAAGCTGGGATTTACTTATGTTACAGTGGATCTTCTCGGCTATCGCACGGGAAGTATGAATGAAGTTATAAAGAAATCTTGATTTCAACATATTAAGATAGTCTTAAAATGTACCGGTTCAGATTAAAATGGTACCCAGATAGTGGACACGGACTTGACAGTCCAAGCACCCTATCCGGGTGCTTTTTTGTTACAGATCTGGAGGTGATCGTGTTGATGTACAAGGTGAAAGAAAGGGAGAAAGTTGCTGAAAACCCTGTTGTCTTACGAGCATTTGATGACAGGATAGATCTTACCTATGATTTCAGGGTTGAACTTTTTGAGCTATGGAAGAAGAATGGAAAGGGAGCTATCGCCCTGAGGCTTGAAGAGAGAGGTCTTGGCGAGGAGATGGTGGGGAGTGCATACAGCGACTGTCTGGCAGAGATGTTCAGAAGTAGCGGCTATCCTAGGCCGCATGCCATAGAGAAAGACGCGATGAACAGATATCTGATGGAGAACCCAGTCTTTAAGTCAGGGCTGTTTGAGTATGCTTATGGAGGGGTATCAATAAAAAGTGATTTCAGGTCAGCCATGCTCCAGATATATCCCCAAAAGCCGGTAAAAGACATACTAAAAGAGTCAGGCATAAACCTTAAGGATCTTGGATATGAGAAGCTTAAAGCATTAAAAAAGGATGTAGCCAGACAGCTTGGAAAGACCGGTACTGTAAAGCCGGTGCAGCCAAAGGAAAAAGAGCAGGAACAGGCAGAAGATGAGGAGCAGCGTATAGAGGACATTGAAAGTGCCGTCCTGTGGCATCCGTATATAAGTGGGATGCGAAACGGTGAAGTGGTGATGACGCGGGCTTTTTATAATGAGGCCAGTGTACTGATGCCTGTGGATATGGAAAAAGTACTGGATATCTATGAGATCGACATGTCATGGACGGATATAATGAGTCGCACAAAAATGGGGATAAAACTGGAGAGGTGGAGATCCACAAAAGACGATCAGCCAAAGCCATCCCCTATGGTCATCCGGATACAGAAAAAGAGAAAAGCCTTCATGGAGGAACGTGTCCGGGAGAACTTTAGGACATTGCCTCAGATATACGGGAAAGTCAGAAAAAGAGGTGTCAGCTATAAGATAAGTGCGTGGATAAAAGAGCTGCCTTATGACACATCAGGATACTACACAAAGAAGCGTGTTGCAGAGCTTATGGGTATAAGTCGGACCATGTATTATAAGTGTATCAGGGATCCTTACTATGGACGCCGAATTATGGAAAAAGAAAAACATGACGTGGAGTTGATAAGGCAGGTAGCGGAATACAAGGGATTCAAAAAGGGCTACCGGCAGATATATATGATGATGCCGGAGTTGACGGGTGAGAAGCTTGGAATTCATCGTATAATGAACCTGATGAGAAGATATGGTCTAAACTGCGGTATACGTGAGAAAAAGATGAGCCGCTATGCGATGAAAGAACTTATGGAAAGAAATAAAAAGCCAAATCTTCTGATGCGGGATTTTAAGGCTCACAGACCAAACGAAGTTAGACTTACAGATGTCACATATCTGGATTATGGAGAAGATATGAGGGCATATGGCTCTGCATCGGTAGATCCTGTCACGGGGCGGCTCATATGCTTTGTGATAAGTGAAAGAAATGATCTTGACCTTGCCATGGCGACACTTACGGCTATGGATGAGTACCCCATGAAAAGCGGCGGCATAATACATTCAGACCAGGGTACACTGTACTTTCTTGATGAATATCAGGACATGGTAAGATCCTTTGGCATGCACCAGTCAATGTCAAGGAGAGGTAACTGCTGGGACAACGCTCCGCAGGAGAGCTTTTTTGGACACTTCAAGGATGAGTGCGACTATAAAAAATGCCGGACGATCGACGAATTAAGATGTGAAATATCAAGATATAGTGTATACTATAATGAGGAACGCAAGATGTGGATGAGGATGAAGATGACGCCTATGGAGTATGAGACCTATCTGCTTGGGCTTGATGATGAGGCTTTTGGGGAATATATGGAGAGGGAAAGGGCTGCATATGAGGTGCGTCGTAAAAAGAGTGCCGATACTGCCATGGAATCGGCGAGAGAAATGAAGGAAAAAGCAAAAAAAGAGATGGAGGAAGAATGCTGTGAGCAAGTATAAATTCAAGGATGACGAGAGAATGGTCGATGGGATAGAGATCCCACCGGAGAAGATACGCCCATTTATAGACAACGAGTTTGTGGCAGATTTCAAGGGAGAAAAGCTATACTACACAAAGGATTTCGATGTGGCACTTTATAAGAAGATCCAAGAGGGAATGACCTATGTAGAGGCATACAATGCCCTCGGTTTTGATACATCGGTGCTTGGTGAGGAGCGTGCAAATGCGGCAGGAAAAAGAGTGATGCAAAAAGCCCGGGATAACAGGCTCTTTACTGTGGACGAGACAAGCTATGACGGCTCTGTCCCGCGCGAGGAGATGGGAGACCTGACTGCGGAGGAGGAAATGGCATACTTAAAAGCCAGGAATCACTATTTAGAGGAGATGCTTTTGGCTCAAAAAAAATACGATCCGAATTGGAGGCGATGTATACATCATAGAACAGCAGGATATAAAGGCAGATCGTTTCATGATGGTGGACTCCTTTATCAGAAGGCAGAAGCTCCTTGCGGATGGATACAATGTACGCGAGTCGCTTAGGATGTTTGGGGTATCTAAGTCAGGCTATTATGCATGGCTTGAGAGAAAGAAAGATAAAAAGGGAATACAGGCAAAACGGGAGGCAGACGAGCGGCATGTGAAGGAAATGATGCTTGCTGTTATAAGAAAGAGGAGCGGTGTTATACCGGGCAAGCGCACCTTCAGGCTTGATATATGGCGTGAGTTTGGTGAGCGCGTCAATGTAAAGAGGATCTCCAGACTTATGAAATCTATGAAGTTGGTGGCGCAGAAGCCCATAAAGGATGCCTATAAGCATCAGGCATCCCACAACCATCCCTGTGCTGCGCCTGCCAACAGAGTCGACCAGAACTTCTTTATAGGACCAAGACAGGTCATTCTTACGGATATCACATATCTTTATTATGGCAGATACAGAGAGACATTTTATCTGTGCGTTTTCCGGGATGCCTATACGAGAGAAAACCTGGGCTGGGCATCGGGCAGCGAGATGGATGTGGGGCTTATCAAAAGAGCATATGACATGATGATGGATATACATGGGGAGGAACTAAAGAGCAAATGCGGCGTATATATCCACTCAGATCAGGGCAGTCAGTATCTCTCCACGACGTTTGAGCAGTTGCTTGCGGATGATGGGTTTGTACAGTCGGTATCGGCACGAGGTAATTCGCAGGACAATGCTCCCATGGAGAGCTTTTTTGGCAGGCTTAAGACTGATATACTGGCACTTGTAGCCATGTGCAATTCGCTTGATGTCGCAACAAGACTGGTTGACGGATACCTGAGGGAATACAATACAGAGCGTTATCAGTATGGTCTGGCAGGTCTTACCCCGTGTGAGTTTTATGAGTATGCTACCACAGGGGTGTATCCGCTGGAGTCTTACTTTGGTGTACCAAGGGAGGATATGATGGCTGTAGGCGACCTGAAAAAGGTACGTAGAGCTTATGCGGACAAGCAGGCAAAAAAGCGCCGTGAAGCATCAAAGAAGCACCGGGATGAGATGCGAATGATCAATCCCATAAATCGTATCCATAGGGATCAGGGGATTCTCGATCATATGATAAGCCAGTGGCGTCAGACAAAGAATCGGGCGGACATACAGATTGATCACCTAAAGGAGATACTTGAATCAACAAAGAGTGCATTGGCGTACGTACTGTCACTTACTGACGAAAAAAGAGACGAGCTTAGGGATCCTCTCAACTGGCGAAAACATGAAGAACTGAACTATGTGTTCGCAATGAACGAAATGTTTTAGTTGACAGCCGCCGCAGATATAGGTATTTTATAGACGGCGGCACGGCATGGGCAGTACTGGCCTTGGAATTCATAAAGTGAGGTTCCATCACCACCTGCATGTACGACCGCCTCTTTTAATATATTCCATAACAATAACCGAATAATGATTGACTTAGGCAGAGGAGATGTTTCTGTCTTATTTCTGTGTGCAGAAAACCGTTTCAGCCTAATTTCTGTGTGCGAAAGAGAGCTTATGGGGAGACTGACTGTCAAGTCGTGTGAACAGACTGTCAACCCCGTGTGTACTAAATGGCTAACTTTATGTGGTCGTGTGCACCAACTGTCAACTTGATGTTCCTAAATGTCTAACTGATGTTCCTGATTGTCATGCCTGTGTTCCTAGCTGTCATACACGTGTTCCTAATTGGCTAAATTTGGTACTTGACATTTGAACCGGTTCAACTTGACATTTGAACCGGTTCATTTTAATTTCAAACCATTTCACGATTGTATAAAAAAAAGAACAATTATTTTCATTTTACCCCGAAATTTTTAAGGGGGGGTGGAATATATGAGTGTAACCAAAGGAGCGATCGGTGGGTCATCCTTTCTTTCTTTCCGACTATGTCGGTTCCGATCCACCGAGGACTCCACAGATAAAGGACGAGCCGATTCAAGGGCATATACCGACGGACTTTTAAGATGGACTTGGAACCCATCTACGTAGAAGCCCATCCGAGACGCCCGGCGGACACCCATCTACACCGGACAGCCGATCCCGTATGGGAGAGGGGCACCGGGGATACGAGCCTGAGAGACCATACATCCAGCCATCTACCACAGGGTATGTGCAGATTCATTCTGTCACATCCCCACAGGATGTACCCGAGGGAAAGTATCCGGCCCGCGATGAAAACCCGTCCCGGACACGCACATTTTATGTGCAGAAAGGAAGTAAAAGAGAATGAAGCTTAAAAAAATTCTCGCAGTAGCTCTCGCAGCTACAACAGCCCTCTCCTCAGGCGTGGCTTATGAAATGCTGGGTGCGGGCACGTCAAAGGCAGCAGCTTCACTTGCTACCACGGATACTACCTTCGAGACAACGGTAGATGGTGTCGGAACGTACAAGACAAGTGAGACAGCTGGGGTGACAACCGGACCAGTAACGTTCACATGGCAGTTTACTACTGTAAAGTCTTCTAATGAATCACAGGTTGCATCTGGAAAAACTGCTAATAAGGTAAAGCTCATTAAGGTTGCTGCAGCTAAATCATCTATGGCATCTGGTGAATACCTTAGCAAAGTAGTTGTACCGGCAAATGTTGATTTGACTGGTCAGAATGTTACGCTTTATGATGGCACTTCTTCTACAACTCCTATAACAGATGCAATGACGATCAGCGGTGTAGAGTTGGATGCATCAAATATCAGTGATGGTGATAAAATCAGCAAGATTGATCTGGCTACCAATGATTTATTAAAAACTACCAGCGGAGCTACACTGGTAAATGTTACCTTGAAAAACTTCGATGAGGCAGGTCTTACAACTAAAATAGATTTCTCAACCGGGGTAACATCAGGTAGTGGTGTAGGTCTTGAGACCATCAACTTCAATGGTTCATATGTATCATATGATTCTAATGATTCAAATAATGAACTTAGATTCTATATTGATTCTGCCAAAAATGGTAACACATTGAAGACCCTTGATATCGGAGACCTTGCAAACCAGAATGTAGGAGCTTGGACAAATGGAGGCACAACAACAACACTGAGTAAGGCTACTAATCCCCTTGATCTTTCTGGCATAACTTCTATCGAAAAGGTTGATATCAGTGGAAACAGTTATATAACAGATCTTACTGTAGCCCCTACTGTTCGTGGAAAGGCAGCTGCAAGAACGATCGATATAAGTGATGTTGAGAATTTAAGAACCCTTTCGGTGAATGGTGATGGTGCGGTAGCGGCTAAATATGAACATGTTAACGGCGGAATGTATCCCGGTATCAAGTTCATCACTGATGGATCAACAGCATCTTTCGATCTTGATCTTTCAGCATACAGCATGAATGATGTTAAAATTCATTATGCTAACCTTGAGTCATTTAAGGCTCCTTCAGAGTTTACACCCTCTGGTAGTTCATCCACCGGAACTGTAGATGTAGACCTTGATCACAACTATATCAAGGATATTGATCTTTCAAACTGCAGAGGCACATTAAAGACTCTGGATGTTTCTTATAACAAGCTTCTTGATATTGATCTGTCAAGTCAGGATGGCATAAGCGGAACAATGGATGTTTCATATAACTATCTTACATCCCTTGATATCAGCGGTTGTGATAGTGATCTTGGAACAGTAAAAGCAGATGGAAACTACATCCCTAAGGATAACTTCACAAAGGGTGACCTGACTGGCAAGAGCATTTCCAACCAGCAGGCAGCCAGCGTTGATGGATTTACAATCCTTGGTGATGGTGGTATGGCTGACGCTGATTCTGATGCAAAGGCATTTGTGAAGCTTGGTGGCACAGCAAATGTTGTATTCGCGATGGCAGTTGTAGGTGCGCCTGAAGGCTTTGCAGAGCGTCTTGCTTCTACTATCACATGGACAGAGGCAAATACTTCCGGTGGAGCTATTGAGACTCTTGGTGAGTCCACAATACTTACACAGGTAGAGAAGTATAACGGAGATATTCTCTCATATCAGGATGCTATCGTTGTAGCTGTTCCTGTTACAGTATCAGCAGGAAAGATGGCTGCTGAAAAGCTTACCATAAACTATGGTGGTGAGTCAGATAGTATTAACATAGCTTCAGATGACATTGCAATAGTTTCTTATGATGTAACAAGCAATCTGGTTAGTGAGAATGTTCAGAGCAAGTATGCTAACGAGATACTCACAGCTATGTTCGACTTCCCTCAGACAGCAGGTGTGCTTTCAAACGGATCCGCAAAGGTTAAGACAGTAAGCAAGAGCCCTGAAGGTAAGGAAAACAGCTATACTGATGGTGGTATTGGTCAGAAGTATTACAACATAGCATTAAAGACAGCTGTTGCTGCAGTAGCACGGGGTGGCATCACTGTTGGTACAGCAAATATGGGTTACAAGTGGTCTAACTTCAATACAGTAGCAGATGGTACCGGAGATGCTTATAAGACCGCAAAGACCATCACTGTAACAGAGGATATGACACTTTATGCAACCTACACAGACAAGACCTACAACGTAAACTTTGATAAGAATGGTGGAACAGGCACAACTGACAAGATGTCAAATGTAAACTTTGGTGATCAAACAACCCTTTCTACCAATGGATTCAGCTACACTGACTACAACTTTGTGGCTTGGACTATGGGTTACAATGCAACAAATCTGAAGGCTAATGTAGCTACTGGTGAAAAGCAGCGCACATATGCTGATGGTGAGGCAGTGTTTGGCTTAAAGCCCAGTGGTTCCGTATCAATGTATGCTCTGTGGTCACATAATGATAAGTTTGTAAACCTTAAGGATTCAAGCTTCTCACTTGTACTTGGTGACAATATGCAGAACACAGCAGATCTCGGTGATGTCCTTGACCCCAACACAACTGATGGTGATGGAAAGACATATGAGTATGCTAACTATAATGGTCAGGACAATCCCAGTTCTGCATGGAGTACAATAACGGGTACTAAGCAGCTTAATAAGAATACTAAGCCTGAATACGCATACTTCTCTTCAAATCCTGATGTTGTTGAGGTTAATGCTATAAATGTAGCAAAAGCAAAGGGCGAGGGTTCAGCAACGATCTATGTTGTAGACCTTACAAATGCGTCTGTTTCAAGTGCAAGCGTAAGCGTAAGCACTGTTGCTCAGGATCAGGCTAAGAAGCAGGAACTTGCAACCCAGAAGTCTATCGACGCTGGCAAAGCTACAGACGTATCTGACTACAGCACATACGCTGCAAAGGTTAAGAAGAACGCTGACGGCGAGGACACAGTTACCATCGTCGAAGGTAAGGACAAGAAGACTGTAAAGATCTCCACCATCACAATCGGTGACAAGACCTACACAGTAACACGTATCGGCGCAAACGCTTACAAGGGCTCCAAGAAGCTTACAACACTTGCAACCGGCAACAACGTAAAGGTTATCGGCAAGGCTGCATTCGCAAGCTGCAAGAAGCTTTCAAAGGTAACACTTGGTAAGGCAGTAGCAAAGATCGGCGCAAACGCATTCAAGAATGATACAAAGCTTAAGACTGTTGCTATCAACAACAAGAAGCTTACAACCGCAAAGAAGGTTAACAAGACAGCATTCAAGAACGCAGGTAAGTCTGTAAAGACCAAGGTCACAGTAAAGAAGAGCATCGTCTCCAAGAAGGTATTTGCCAAGGAGAAGAAGATCTTCAAGAAGGCCGGTCTTAAGACTTATGGCAAGAAGACTACTACATACAAGAGAAAGTAATTTCTTTAAGGTAGAAGTTACAGTATCGGCATAAGCCGATCTGACTCGGGCGGCTCCTGTCACAGGGAGCCGCCTGATTTTAAAAAGTCAGTCTTTATCATATTCAAGAGATAATTATGAGTCAGAAAGTGTTTTCGTCAGAGGAGATGGATATACTCTCAAGACACCGGTATGTGAAGTGGGTGACAGAGACGAATATCAAATTTTCCGATGAGTTTAAAGAACGATTTATAAATGAATACTATAACCTCGGGAAAGGGCCGACGGAGATTTTTACGCGTGCCGGGTTTGAGGCGGATATGATTGGACGAAAGCGTATCGAGAGGTGTGCCGCGAACTGGAGGAAGGCTTATGAGGCGGCAAAGGATAATGAAAGTAAAGACTTACATGAGCCGGTTGGACTGGAAAAGGAATTACGGGCAGCGGAAAAAAAGATAGAGAAACAAAAAGAAGAAATCATACAGCTTACTGCGGAGGTAGAGCTGTTAAAAAAAGCTTTGCGGCTTGGAAAGGGGAGATGCGAAAACAGGGTATATGGAAACTCAGATTTGACAAAAATGATAGATGAGATAGTCGAAAAATATGACCTAAAGTACAGCATACGCGCATTATGCCGCGTAGTCGGCATGACACCGCAGGACTATTATTATCGCAAATCGGGCAAGTAGTTACATTGAACAGTCACGCCAATCCACATAGGATTTTATGCATATGGATATTTGGCTGGTTTTATTTTGTTGTTGACTTTATGTGTTTTATCACATACACTTGTTATTGTTAAGGAGCGAAGGACTCACACAAAAAGAACTCTCCGAACGAACCGGTATTTCTCAGGCTGATATAAGCAGGCTGGAACATGGAAATGGAAATCCGTCCCTTCGAACCTTAAAACGGATTGCAAATGCCTTGCACATGGTATTAAAGATAGATCTTAAACCCATGAGTACTCAATCTTCGGTATCATAGGGGTTTGGTGTTCCTTTAGGATTTCCATGCCTCTTTTCTGTTTGAAGAAAAGAAATATGATACGGATCTTATCCCAAAAGGGATCCCGGCAGAAAAAATCCTAAAATACGGCTTTGCCTTTGAAGGAGAAACCTGCCTGATAAAGAAGGCAAGCGGTAGTATATAGTAAGGAGAGGATATATGGACGAGCTGAAAGAGTATAGGAGTAATATTTCCGAGATCGATAAAAAGATGGCGGCGCTTTTTGAGGAGCGCATGGAAAACTGCAGAAAGATAGCGGACTATAAGCAGAAAAACGGGCTTTCTGTGCGCGATACAAAGAGGGAGAATGACCTGATCGCTGTGAACAAGGAGCTGATCGGGGATGATGAGATACGGCCATACTATGTGAATTTTCTGAAAAACAACATAAATCTCTCCTGCTCATATCAGGAGATGCAGATGAGCGGCATGAAGATCGCCTACAGCGGCGTGGAGGGGGCCTTTGCATATATAGCCGCAAAGAAGATGTTCCCGAAGTCCCGGCTGGTCTCTAATGCGGACTTTGTGGAGGCGTATAGGAGTGTTGAGGACGGTGAGGCCGACTGCGCGGTGCTTCCCATCGAAAACAGCCTTGCGGGCGAGGTAGGTTCTGTCATGGACCTTATGTATTCCGGGACGCTGTATATCAATCAGATCTATGATCTGCCGGTGCGGCACCATCTTTTGGGTGTACCGGGCAGTGATCGTGACGGCATAAAAAAGGCCATAAGTCATCCGCAGGCTATAAACCAGTGCGGCAAATACTTAAGCAGACATGGTATAGAGACGGAGACCTCTACAAATACCGCCGTGGCGGCCAGGCTGATCGCTGAAAAGGGTGACAAGACACTTGGTGCCATAGCCTCAGAGGCTACTGCGGAGCTGTACGGGCTGGAAATACTCGATCACGATATCCAGGACGCGAGTACAAACAGCACACGCTTTGCGGTATTCTCACGCAGCATGAATACCCATGACAACAGTATAAAATATGAAAACGAGAGTTTTATCCTCGTATTTACCGTTAAAAACGAGGCGGGAGCGCTGGCATCCACGCTGAATATCACAGGTGCGCATGGCTACAATATGAGGAGCTTAAAGAGCCGTCCCATGAA
>ERZ842401.7263-NODE-7263-length-11420-cov-7.198856_pt1 | contig 11420 bp, 6 predicted proteins | sample MGYA00521270_ERZ842401 | MGnify/ENA primary metagenome ERZ842401 (study PRJEB31892, sample SAMEA3878208) | bioreactor metagenome | biome: Moose rumen | place: Sweden | collected 2011-10 | study: EMG produced TPA metagenomics assembly of the PRJEB12797 data set... | reverse complement strand
ATGCAGTATCTGCCTATCAATCTTTACAGGAAGATCAAAAGCTTTTAGCAAGCTTTTTATATCGAACATGTGTAAACCAGTAGTTGGTTCATCAAAAATGAATAGTGTTGGTAAAGAACGTTCTTGACTTAAATAATAAGCTAATTTGACTCTTTGATTCTCACCTCCTGAAAGAGTTGACGAACTTTGTCCTAATTTCAAATACCCCAAGCCAACCTCTTGTAAGGGCATTAATTTTTTGAGAATTTTTGTTTGATTATGCTCTTTGAAGAATTCAATAGCTTGATTGATGGTCATGTCTAATATATCATTTATATTCTGTCCTTCAAATTTGACATCTAATATATCTTTTTTAAACCTTTTACCATGACACGATTCACATTCTAAGACTAAGTCGTTCATAAATTGCATTTCTATAGTGACGGTGCCCTCGCCCTTGCACTCTTCACATCTTCCACCGGGAGTATTAAATGAAAAATAGGAAGGTGTATAATTCATTTGAAGAGCTAACTGTTGTTCTGACATCAAATGTCTTATTTCGTCATATGCACCAATATATGTAACCGGATTACTTCTTGTTGATGTACCAATAGAATTTTGATCAACAAATATTACCCTCTTAATCATATCCAAATCTCCTTCAAGCCGTGAAAAAATTCCAGGTCTTTCAAAAGTTTCGTCTAAATGTTGCTTAAGTGCTCTATATAATATATTGTTTACCAAAGATGATTTACCACTACCAGACACTCCCGTTACAACAGTGATAACATTCAATGGAAATTCCACATCGATATTTTTTAAATTATTCTCTTTGGCACCCTTGATCGTAATGCTGTGATTCCATGGGCGTCTAGAAGTTGGGATGACAATACTTTCCTTGCCAGATAAAAAATTTATTGTATGAGATTCACCATTGAATGATTTCAAATTTATATCTTTTACATTTCCATACCAAACAATATTGCCACCTTTTCTGCCAGCTTCAGGCCCAATATCAATAATATAATCGGCAGCACGCATAATATCCTCATCGTGTTCTACAACAACAACGGTATTTCCAATATCACGTAATTGTTTAAGTACGCAGATTAATTGGGATGTATCTCTTGGGTGTAACCCTATACTTGGTTCATCAAGTATATATAAAGAGCCAACAAGGCTACTTCCTAAACTCGAAGAGAGATTAACCCGTTGACTTTCGCCCCCGGATAAAGTGTTTCTCGGTCGGTTAAGTGTTAAATATCCTAGACCGACATCAATTAAAAATTGCAATCTTTTTTTTATTTCATTTATAAGTTTGCTGCCAACATTAAAGTCCGTGGTTGATAATTCAATATTATCAAAAAAAGCTTTCAAACCCTTTATCGGAATTTTAACCAATTCATTAATGGTTTTGCCAGCAATTTTGACATAGTTTGTCTTTTCTTGTAAACGTGTGCCATGACATTTAGGGCATGTTGTCTTTCCTCTATAGCGTGCCAGCATAACTCTATACTGGATTTTATATTGGTTCTTACGCAACATATCAAAGAAATTGTCAATACAAACATTCCAATCTTTGTTTAATTCTGAATTTCCATGCCACAAATAGTCTTTTTGCACCTGATTCAGCTGATAATATGGAGTAAAAATGGGGAAATCACATTTTGCGCATTGATTAATGAAGGCATTTTTCCATTCCTTCATCTTTTCTCCTCGCCAACAAACAACTGCGCCATCGTAAACGCTAAGTTCTTGATCTGGTATGACTAAACGTTCATCAATGCCTATAATATTTCCAAAGCCACCGCACTCTTCACATGCACCAAATGGTGAATTAAAAGAAAACATTTGCTCAGATGGTTCCTCGAATACAATGCCATCACATTCATAAACATCAGAAAAGCATTCTACAATTTCATTATTGCAAATACCAGGAAGAATCGGATATTTTAAAATACATTTTCCGTTTCCTTCATAAAAAGCGGACCGTACAGAATCCATTATGCGGTTTACAGTATTATTGTCATCAGCAACCACAACTCTATCTATCAATAAATTAACAGCGTGAATAGTGTTGGGGAGAAGATCGGGATTTTGCAATATATCAGATATTAATTGCTGATTATCATTAATTTCTATTCGTGCATAGCCTAATTTGTAATAATATTCGCACTGTTTAACTATTGAATTATCCTTTGTTATCGTGACTGGAGATAATATAATGCAACGTGTTCCATTTGGTTTACTTAATATACTATTAACAACGTCATCAATAGTGTTTTTACAAACTTCTTTCCCACTGATAGGAGAATAAGTATGACCAATTCGTGCATAAAGCATTCTCAAATAATCATATATTTCTGTTGACGTGCCTACTGTAGAACGAGGATTTCTACTAATTACCTTCTGCTCTATAGCAATGGCAGGAGGGATGCCTGAAATAAAATCACATTCAGGTTTGTTCATTCTACCCAAGAATTGCCTTGCATAAGTATTTAAGCTTTCGACATATCTTCTTTGGCCTTCTGCATAAAGTGTGTCAAATGCTAAGCTGGATTTCCCACTGCCGCTAACGCCTGTAATTACGACAAATAGGCCATGGGGTATTGTAAGCGATATGTTTTTTAAATTATTAACTCTAACGCCCTTTAGTTGAATTGTATTATTTGTTTTTGACATTTTATTCTAATTAATTATGCAAATTTAAATATAAAATTTGTATTTGAATGTTTCTTTTTTGAAATTGATTGTTTTTTTTATATTTTAATGACATCTTTATAATTAATTAGTCTATCTTTAAGATAAAGTAGGGAAAATCCTATGCTTGTTTAGGGAAAATCCGCGATTTATCACTTAATATTAAATTAAATTTGCATTGGTAAATTATGATTATAAACAAAAAATAATACAAAAATGAAAACATTATTATTATTTTCGCTATCGATTCTCCCATGGCTAAATGTTATGGCTCAAGATGATGACTTGTATTTCACGCCATCTTCCCAACCTATTTCCCCTGAGAATAATACAAATAGTCTCGTCACGACACAAGAGTTAGATCGTTACGAACAACCAAAACTATCTGTCTATAATAATAACAGTCGAGATGATGATGAATATAACCGTCGTTATATTTCATCTGTTGATTACCAAATTGGAGGGAGTTCAGAATATGATTATGAAAGCAACGACACGATTTTCAACACAGATAGTATTGACGAGGACATGGAAGATTACGAATATTCCAGACGCATTCTTAGATTCCATTCACCACGTGTTGGTATTGCACTAAGCAGCCCGTATTATTGGGATTTGGTTTATAATTATGGTATATATGATTATATGTATGACGCATATTATGACCCATTCTTCTATACTTGGGGATGGCGCTATGGGTGGTCATGGGGACCATGGAGCAGTTGGTATGGACCTTTCTGGGGATGGCACCACCCTTACGCTTGGAGCTATTGGGGATGGGGACATGGCTGGCATCATAGACACTACGCATGGAACCATGGAAGATATTCGCATCGAAGCGGCGGATTGCACAATCGTTTTGAAAGAGGTGAACGCATTCGTACAAATTCACTGCCAAATGGTGGTAACGCAAGCCTTTCTAGAGGTACATTTGGAGGACGTTCAAACAGCTTGGCATCAAGAGGTAATATAAACACCCCTGCAAATAGGACTGGTAGAGTTCTTGGAAATCGTAATAATCTAAACAACCGTAACAGTTATTCAAATTATGCAAATTCAAGGAGCCAATACTCTGATGGGAATAGAGGTACGGTCGGACGTTCACAAGGTCGGAACAATTCATACAACAGGAGTAATCAAGACAGAAGAACGTATTCAAGACCAAGCAGCTCTCGTACAATCTCACCTTCCAACAATTCAAATATCAGCAGACCATCTACACCATCACGTTCTAATATGAATACCCCATCACGCTCAAGTTATAGTGGCTCTGGACGTAGTAGTTTCGGAGGCAGTTATGGAGGCCGTAGTGGCGGTAGCTTCGGTGGCGGTGGCGGCCGTTCCGGTGGATTTGGTGGCGGCGGTGGCCGCAGCGGTGGCAGACGATAATTTTTCAACACTATAAATCTATAATAAGTTATTAATTATTTGAAAACATGAAAAAATATATATTAACAATTATTGCAATATCATTTTGTTCTTTTCTTAAAGCACAAAATCAATACGATGCAGTTGAAATCGCTTCCGGAGATTTAAATGGTACAGCCAGATATGTCGGAATGGGTGGTGCTTTAGACGCCCTTGGCGGAGATGTTTCAGTAATTAGTAGTAACCCTGCGGGTTCTGCCATTTTCAAAAAATCAGATGTCTCATTTACTGCTGGAATACTATTTACAGGTGAAAATGGTCAACTTGGCAAAGATAATATAAGAGCATCATTTGATCAAGCAGGAATGGTATTCACTTTGCCTGAATATAATTCTTCTAGTCTGAAATACATAAACTTTGGACTTAATTATCAAAAGAAACGAAATTTCTTTTCTAATCAAAATACTAACATAAATCTTGACGGTGTCCTTTCTCAAACCAATCAATTCGCTGATTTTATAAACGCGGGTCGTTCAGGGATGATATCCGACATTGCTCCTACGATTCTGAATTACGACGATATAAACAACAAATATTTAGGCGCAGGTGCAACTAATGCAAATTACAGGAAATCATTAATAGGATATATAAATCAATATGATTTAAATGTTTCATTCAATTTGTCAAATCAGTTCTTTTTGGGTATGTCATTGGGCATCTATGATTTAAGTAGCAAACGTGATTCATATTACATGGAAAATCGTTCTGATATGAATGTTTATGACATATCAAGTTGGTATGACACGGATGGAACTGGTTATGATTTAAAATTTGGATTTATATGTCGACCTGTAAAGGAATCTCCTTTTAGATTTGGCATAACTATTCATACACCAACATGGTACAGATTAACAGATATAAAAGACAGTGGCATAATGCTAAATGACAATGAGCGCATTTTTCCAGATGACTATCCATCAGAATATGAGTATGATTATCGCACTCCATGGAAATTTGGACTTAGTTTAGGTCACACAGTAGGCAATAATTTTGCATTTGGTGCACAATATGAAATATCAGATATGAGTACTAGTAGGTATAGTTCGTTAGACTTTGAAAATTCAGATTATTTTAGCAAAATGAATGATTACATTAGAGACCACCTTAAAACACAGCACACTCTTCGGCTAGGATTGGAATATAAGCCAATACAAAATCTGGCACTACGATGTGGTTATAATTACATTTCATCTCCAATAAAAGATGGTGCTAGGAAAAGTTCTGATGTAGGTTATTCTTGTGAAACAGATTATGTAAATTGGAAAGGTACAAATCGCTTCACATTAGGAATTGGATACAGATACAAAGGCGGTTATTTTGATGTTGCTTACCAATATCAAACTCAAAAAGGAGATTTTTATGCTTTCACAGATGAAAATCTTAAATCGACTGACATTTCCAATAATAGAAACCAAATAATGGCAACATTAGGATTTAGGTTCTAATCCGTTTTTTTTAACTCTAAGCCTTGGCTTATTTTATAATCCAACTTTAACTATGAAAATGCAGGGTGGAAGAGATTTCCATCCTGCTTTCTTAATTTAAATAAATTGTACACCAATGCAACATGTAATTGAAATTAAAAACGGAATTGCTAGAAATAAAAACATATTTCAAGAACCTATAAACATCTCATTTGAAGCAAAGGAATGTGTTGGCATTGTCGGCCCAAATGGAGCGGGTAAATCACAACTAGTTGATATTATTACGGGTAGAAGTCCTCTTTTATCCGGAATGATAAAATATAATTTTTCGTCAAATATTTCCAATCATGTATATGACAACGTATCATATGTTTCATTTATAGATGTGTATGGAACTGCAGAGGGACATTATTATTACCAACAACGATGGAATCAGACTGAGATTGAAACATACCCTACAGTATCACAATTGTTAAATAAATCTTTATCATATATAAATAATCGTATAAATAATGACACTAATTGTGATAAACAAAAAAATAATTATATTGAGATTCAAAAGCATTCTTTTTTTAAATATATATACACTGTTTTTGATATAAAATCTATTGAAAACAAAAAAATTGTTATGCTTAGTAGTGGAGAAAGCAGAAGATTCCAGTTTGTTAAAGCTTTATTAACTAATCCACAGGTTCTCATTATTGACAACCCTTTTATAGGATTGGATTCGGCTACAAGAAAACAGATGTCAAGTATTATAAAAAAATTGTATGATGAAATGAATATATTAATTATTATGATTCTTTCATCACCTAAAGACGTTCCGGATTTCATTACTAATATTATAGAAGTTAATAATAAAATTATTAGGCCTAAAATATCCAAGACAGAATGGTTGTTAAAGACGAAAAATGATTATGCATCTACTCAGAATTCCAAGAGTCATGACAAAATAGCCCTAATATACAAATTAAGGGAGGTGGAGCATTCTTATAACAATTGTACTAACATTAAAAGCATTAACAATTCGTCAAATGTTGTAGAGTTTAAAAACGTTACAATAAAATATGGAGATAGAATTGTACTGGATAATTTGTCTTTTACTATAAAAAATAATGAGCATTGGGCTATAACAGGGGCAAACGGGTCTGGTAAATCCACTTTACTTGGCATTATATATGCAGACAATCCACAAGCATATGCTAATAATATTGTTCTTTTTGGGCACAAAAGAGGTGAGGGAGAAAGTATTTGGGATATCAAAAAACATATTGGATATATTTCCCCCGAAATTCATCGTTCATATATGAGGCATATTCCTGCTATTAATGTAGTTGCCTCTGGTTTAAGGGATACTGTTGGTCTATATATAACTCCGTCAGACGAAGATCTTAAAAGATGCAGATATTGGATGGATATTTTGGGGATAGAGCGATTGGCAAACCGTGATTTCATGACATTATCAAATGGTGAACAAAGATTAGCACTTCTATCAAGAGTTTTTGTTAAGGATCCGAGTCTTCTATTGCTTGATGAGCCATTTCACGGACTGGATTTATACAATCGTCAATTAGTAACAGAAATAATATATGAATTTTGTAAAAGGGAAAATAAGACATTAATTATGGTTTCTCATTTTGAAGAAGAGTTTCCAAATATTATTGATCATAGACTACAATTAGGATGAATAATTATAATATTAACAGTTAAAAACCTTAAAATCGATTAAAATCATTGTATATAGAATAAAGATTTATTAATTTTGCTAAAATAAAAATTATTTATTATGAAGTCTATTTTAATTTTTTGTTTAATGCTTCTACCATTATTATCAAATGCACAGGAAGCATATAAAGGGCAATATACAAATTCTGAACTAAAATTGTCTTTAAATCTAGATTTGAATAATCCGATGCCAATACAAGATATTGAATACGAGGGGGATGTGTGTTATGGTATATTTAAAGGGTCTCTAAATGGCACTTGGTATTTTCTAAGAATTGAAGAATTAATTGATATGCGTGCTGTTGTAAGAGCTGTTTCAGATAGTGGTATTGAAGCGCAAACACTTGAATTGCTTTTTGCAGATGATTCTGTTACAATTCGTCAAATAAATTCCATAAATATTCGTGGAGTAAAAAATGGGAAATACGTTAAATTACCGAAGAAAATAATTCTTAAGAAAAACTAATATAACATCATTTCACATGCATTCAAATCCCTCCTTTCTGAATGACTTGAATACAGTTCAGCGCGAAGCAGTTCAATATTGCGATGGTCCATCATTAGTAATAGCAAGTGCCGGCTCTGGTAAAACCAGAGTTCTGACTTACAAGATTGCCTATCTTATTAATAATGGTTATAAGCCATGGGAAATAATGGCACTTACTTTTACAAATAAAGCGGCAAATGTAATGAAAATGAGAATAGACCAATTAATAGGAGAGGGGAGTTCGAGTTCAATATGGATGGGTACCTTTCATTCAGTATTTTTAAAAATACTACGTATAGAGTGTGAGTCCATTGGGTTTCACTCAAATTTTACAATATATGATCAGGGCAGTTCTGAAAGCATGATAAAGAGTATTATTAAAGAATTAAATCTGGATGAAAAAAAATATAATTATAAATCTATTCTCTCAAAAATAAGTGATGTCAAAAGCAAATTAATCATTCCACAACAATATAGCAAAGGGGAAAAAATGATTAAGCATGATGTTGACATGCAAATCCCTGAATTTCAACATATATATAACATATATACTTCTAGATGTAAATTATCGAATGCCCTAGACTTTGATGACATTCTATTATATACATATATTCTTTTTGACACTAGACCTGAATTGCTAAAAAAATATGCCTCTAAATTTAAATATATACTAGTAGATGAATATCAAGATACTAATTATGCGCAACATAAAATTGTTAATCAGTTATCCCAAATTCATAATAGAATTTGCGCGGTTGGAGATGACTCACAAAGCATATATTCCTTTAGAGGGGCAAATGTGAAAAACATTCTTAGTTTTAATTCAGTATATCCAAACTACAAATTATTTAAACTAGAACAAAATTACAGGTCGACTCAAATAATTGTCAATGCAGCCAACGATGTTATTTCAAATAATAAAAATAAAATTGACAAAGTTTCATTTTCCAATAATGAAATAGGAGAGCGGCTAAGAGTTTATAAAGCGGCATCTGACATTGAGGAAAGCTATTATGTTGCTAATCGAATACTATCATTAGTAGAAAAAGAGAATCTTAATTACTCCTCTTTTGCTATTTTATATAGAACAAATTCACAAAGTCGCAATTTTGAGGAATCACTACGAAAGAAATCAATTCCATATATCGTTTATGGAGGCCTTTCATTTTATCAAAGACGAGAAATAAAGGATATTATAGCTTATTTCAGACTTATAGTAAATAATAATGACGAAGACGCTTTTAAAAGAATTATTAACTATCCCAAAAGAGGTATTGGCCTAACAACGGTGAATAAAATCATTGATTGTTCACGACATACGAATAATAATGTATGGAATATTTTATCTAATCTTAATTTAATTGAACAAAAAATACCGAATTCCACAATTATTAAACTCACAGACTTTAAGCGGATGATTGAACGCTTTAGTTTATTAGCTCAAACAACCAATGCTTTTGAATTAACAAAAGTAATTCTTCAAGAATCAGACATTATACGTGATTTATATTCGGATATGACAATTGACGGAAAATCCCGTCAGGAAAATGTAGAAGAATTAGTGGGTGCAATTAATTCATTTGTAGAATCTAGGCAACAAGAAGGAAATGACAATTTTTATATACAAGATTACCTATCTGAGGTGTCATTATTAACCGATTTGGACGAAACACCAGATGTAGAGAACTGTGTCAAACTTATGACAATCCATACAGCCAAGGGATTGGAGTTCAATACAATTTTTCTTGTTGGTGTTGAAGAGAATCTGTTCCCTCTTTTAAAAAGTAGTATGAATCAGGAGCTTGAAGAAGAGAGGCGACTTTTTTATGTGGCAATCACAAGAGCAGAAAAACGTTGCTTTTTATCATATGCAACAACTCGATATAGATATGGCAATATGGAATTTGCAACTAAAAGCCGCTTTATTGATGAAATCAGGCCTGAATACCTCAACAATATAAATCAAAAAGAACCATCAAATCATTTTCAAAATAAAACAAAAACAGAATTATCTTGGATTGCTAGACTAAATGCAAAACAAGATTTATTGAGAAGAGCAAATAAAAAATCTAACAACAATTCAAATGCTACATTAACAAGTACTTCAAATGTTCGAACAACTACTGCAAATCATACTGAATCGGTCGAGTCAAACCTAATTTATAACGTATCAGTTGGCGATTTGATATTACATGACAGATTTGGTAAAGGAAAGATTACGGCAATTTATGGAGATGACGCTCAATGTAAAGCTGAAGTTGATTTTGATGAACTGGGAAAAAAACAATTATTGTTAAAATTTGCAAAATTTAAGAAAATATAAATGATAGATCATTTGTTGGAAAAAAACATAGATTCCATACCGAATCCTTGTTATATTCTCGAGGAGCACCTTCTTAGAAATAATTTATCTTTGATAAAAAAAATAATGGATCAAACTGGTGTTGAATTTATTCTTGCCTTTAAATCTTTCGCATTGTGGAAATCTTTTCCCATTTTTAAAGAATACATAAATTCAACAGCATCAAGTTCTTATTATGAAGCACGTTTGGCTTATGAGGAATTTGGTTCAAAGACCCACATCTATTCACCAGCTTACGACGACATCACGTTTAATGAAATCTTAAAATATAGTTCTCATATCACTTTTAACAGTCTTAACCAATTAAAAGCTTTTGCCAATAGAATAAGCCGGTTTAAATCACATATTTCATGTGGATTAAGAATAAATCCAGAATATTCTGAAATAGAGACCGATCTATACAATCCCTGTGCACCAGGCTCTCGATTCGGAATCAAATTTAAGGATTTACCTTTAAATTTACCACCATTAGTTGAAGGATTTCACATTCATAACCATTGTGAAAGCAATGCAAATGCTCTTCAGAACACATTAAATATAATTGATGAAAAAATACAGCCATGGATAAAAAAAATAAAATGGATAAATTTAGGGGGTGGCCACTTGGTAACAAATAAAGGCTATGATATAAATCTACTAATAAAAATTCTGACAGATTTTAAATCCAAATACCCTTGGTTACATGTCATCTTAGAACCGGGATCGGCTTTTACATGGAATACAGGAACCTTGTTGTCAAAGGTTGTTGATATTGTTGAGAGCGACGGTATAAAAACTGCCATATTAAATGTTAGTTTTACAGCACATATGCCTGATTGTTTAGAAATGCCATACTATCCAACAGTTAGATATGCCAAATTTATAGGAAATAACTATAATAACGACTCGCATATTTATAGATTTGGTGGAAACAGTTGTTTAAGTGGTGATTATATGGGTATGTGGAAATTTAAAAAAGCATTAAACATTGGTGATTTAATTATTTTTGAGGACATGATACATTATACCACGGTTAAAACCAATATGTTTAATGGATTAACTCATCCTTCTATTGGACTATTAAAAGAAGATGGAAAATTTGAATTGTTCAGAAGTTTTGAATATTTAGATTATAAGAATAGAATGTGTTAAGATTTATTGCCTAATTATTAACTACAATTAGTTTTATAATTACATTTTTAAAGAAAATATAGAATAAAATGCAAAAAAAATTTGTAGTATTATGAAAAAACATTAACTTTGCATTCGCAAATTAAAAATAGGCGGAAATAGCTCAGTTGGTAGAGCACAACCTTGCCAAGGTTGGGGTCGCGAG
>ERZ842401.7262-NODE-7262-length-11422-cov-5.164247_pt1 | contig 11422 bp, 9 predicted proteins | sample MGYA00521270_ERZ842401 | MGnify/ENA primary metagenome ERZ842401 (study PRJEB31892, sample SAMEA3878208) | bioreactor metagenome | biome: Moose rumen | place: Sweden | collected 2011-10 | study: EMG produced TPA metagenomics assembly of the PRJEB12797 data set... | reverse complement strand
GCACTTAAAAGACGGCAATTCAGACATATATTATTGGAAACTGTTCGCGGATTTTGCTGAAATGGAGCGTAGAAAAAACTATGTCATCAATTATGGCAAAAAGGGCGAAGAGATAATTATCCCTAAAGCCGAGGTTCAAGAAACGCCTAAAACGAAAGAATATCGTTATGCACGCGAAGGTCAAGGAAAATACCGAGACGCATTGTTGGAAGAATGTCCTATGTGTCCGATAACGCAAATCACAGAGCCTGAATTGCTGATTGCAAGCCATATAAAGCCGTGGTCAGTCAGCGACAATGAAAATCGGTTGTCTAGTGAAAACGGATTATTACTCAGTTGTCTTTATGACAAAATGTTTGACTTAGGGCTAATAACATTCGCGGAACAAGGCGAGATGCTTATTTCAAAGGAATTGCACCCTGATAATGTGGCTCGCATCGGGATAAAAAGCAATTTTGTATATCCGCTAAGATATACGCCGCTGTTACAAATGAACATGGAATATCACAGGGATGTTGTCTTTTTGAGGGGGTAAAATATGATTGATAACAAGCAATCTAAAATGTATGATTTATTTGTTCAATCGCTGAGAGGGAAAAAATCTGATGAACGATATGCAACCGATTTGCTTACATGGTCGCAAAAATTAGTAAAAGCTGGCATTTTAGAAAAAACAGCGTATGACTGCGAGAGCATTTCAGAGTTCGATGAATTTGAGAAAAGGTTTAAATCTTCCGAGCAATATACCACACATAAAAAAGAGCGGAAGGCTACCAGTCCTAATTCTGGTTTGGTAATAGATGCTGCAATTTCAAATTATCGAAAATTTCTTGAATCAGATTTTTTTCTTAAAAATAGGAAATCGAATATGATTATAAATCTTTCTCCTCTCATCCTCTACGGCCCGCCCGGGACTGGCAAAACCTACAGAATGCAACACGACTTCATAGACAAGTTTGCAAAAGAAGACAGCTTTGTTACCACCTTACATCAGTCATTCAGCTACGAGGAATTTGTAGAGGGGCTAAAGCCTGTTCTTTCCTCTGTAAATAATACTGATGGAACATCTTCCGATGTAAAATACACCATCGAAAAAGGCATTTTCTACAAAGCCTGCGAGCGGGCGGCGGAACTTGCAGGCTACTCTTCTTTGCAGGAATGCGTTTCTGCTTCTGACAGAAAGGCGAAAATGCAAGAGGCAATAGACAGTCATAAAATCGTGCTTCTCTGCATTGACGAGATTAACCGTGCGAATGTGTCTGCGGTGTTCGGCGATTTGATTTCGCTGATTGAGCCGAGCAAGCGTCTGGGCGCGGAAAATGAGATGATCGTTTCTCTGCCGTATTCAAAGGAGGCGTTTGCCGTTCCTGTAAACCTTATGATTGTCGGCACAATGAACACTGCCGACCGCTCGATTCAGCTTTTGGATTCAGCCTTGCGCCGTCGTTTCCGTTTTGAAGAACTTTTACCCGATTACAGCAAGATTGATAATTCGACGGCTAGAGAAATCCTTCAAAAAATCAATGCCCGTATCCGCTGTTTGCTCAACAAAGACCATCAGATTGGGCATTCGTATTTTATCGATGCAAAAACTGACTTGGACATTTTTGGTGCGCTCAACGACTGTGTGATTCCCTTGCTCGAAGAATACTTTTACAACGACACGCAGAAAATCCGCCAGATTCTGAACGAAAAAGACGACTCCGAATCAAATTTCTATGTGAAAGATGACGAGGCGGAAGAAGCATCTAGCGGAATGCAAAGCGATTTTGACGATGATAAGGAATTCTATCAGCTTAATCCAAAACTTTCAGAAGTCAAAGACGATGCTGTGGCTGCACAATTCCTTACGCATATTACGGCTAAAACTGCGGAATAATCTTTATGGCAAAAAAAGAGCCTGTCGTTATTCATGAATTCGGGATTCTCAGCAACGCGGACAAGCCAAAGGTCAATCTTGGCGAAGAGGCTCAGCTTTCGGGAAAAACTTTTCAAAATCTCTGGAATTTCATTCTTGAAAACAAGGGCGGTGAAGATGCCGACGATGTAATGTCCGTGCATGTAAAGGGCGGACGACCGTACATCAAGACCGGTCGCTATGTGGGAACGATTCAGACAAAAGACGGTCAGGTAATCGAGGTTCTTCCAAAAATCTACAGGGTGGGGAATCAGACACAGGACGATAAGGCTTTGTGCCGTCGCGTGTTTTTGCGGATGCTCGGCTCGTTTCAGCAGTCGCAGGCAAAGACTTTTCAGGACGCAAGCCTTGATACAAAAGAAAACTTTCCGATTCTTGAAGTGTACATCAGCCGCTACCTGTCAGAAGTGGAAACGCTTTTGATGAGCGGAATAAAAAAGAATTACACGCAGATTGAAGAAAATCAGAAATTCTTGAAAGGAAAGCTTTTAATCAGCAAACAGGTTTCAAAGAATTGCGCTGACAAGACAAAGTTTGCCGTCCGCTATTCAAAATATGTTGATGACATTCCGCAGAACAGGCTCATTGTTTCAACGCTGTATAAGCTTGCGCAGGTCTCGCAAAGTTCTGTGAATGTGAGCCGGTGCTATTCCTTGCTCTCTGCCTTTTCGGACATTCCGCCGAGCGAGAATGTTGAGTCTGATTTGCTCCGCAGTATGAATGCAAACCGCCTGTTTTCTACTTACAAAAATCTTTTGCAGTGGAGCAGTCAGTTTTTGTTGAACAAGGGCTTTACCACATTCAGCGGAAATCATGTGAACCAGTCGCTTCTGTTCAGTGCGGAAAAACTGTTTGAAAGTTTTATCGCCCATCTGTTCAAAAAATATGCAAGGGAATATGTTGTTTCCAGCCAGCATTCAAAATATTTCTTGGTAGATAAATACGGCGACACTGAGCATGGAAAATTCCGCCTGCGCCCTGATATTGTCGTGGAGTCAAAAGATTCGGGGAACTTTTCTGACTACGACACGATAATCGTAGATACAAAATGGAAGAACATCGATTCAAATTCGCCCGACAAAAATTATCTTATCGACATAAAAGATATGTATCAGCTGTATGCGTATGGTCAGAAATATCATTTGGGCGACAGTTACTTTTTGGACATCATTCCAAAGCTTGTGCTTGTCTATCCCTATACCGAAAGTTTTCAGGCGGAGCTAAAGCCGTTTGTGTACGAGGAAATAAAAGCGAAATACGGCTTGAAGCTTGTGGTCTATCCGTTCAATCTTGCAGATGAAGGAAATCATGGCGACGGTTACAAACGGCAGATTGGCGAGATAATGGCACTTGCCGCAAATCCAGAGAAAAAGCCTGTTTCTGCGCAGAAAAAGCAGATTGAAGTGCGCGAGGAAGAAAACGGATTCTTGACGGACGACTACAAAATCAATGCCGAGAACAGATATATGCTTGTGGGCTATTGCCGCTCAAAAGAGCATTTGGATTGGGTTCTGAAAAACAAACTGTATAATGTGAGACTTGGCAACAGGCGCGGCGCATTGCGGGGAATGGACTTGCAGATTATACCGTCGCGTATTGTGCTGTACACAGGCGAATCCAACGGAAGCGGAAAAAATGAAATCTTCGTGTTCACGGTGAACCAGTCGGAAGTGCTTATTGCCGACAAACAGAAAATGGAAGCGCTTGCATACCCCGCCGGCAAAAACGGAATAGGAGAATCGTACAAGTTGTTTTCATTGGGCGAAGAAATCAAAAATCACAAAAAGATTGACATACAGAAACTGAAGCTTGATAGTGGCAGAAGCGAGAAAAGCTACAAGCCGCTGTTTGTAAGGTATTAGAATAGGGGGCGTTGCAAGCCCCCCTCCACCTCATTTACTTTATCTTCCCCACATACTCCCCAACTTTACTTGCCAAAAACAGCGGCAGATTAATCAGCGTATAGGGCTTTTTCCCAACTGGAGTAACTGTCTGCTCAATTGTGTAATCGCCGCTGTAAAGGCGGACGGCGAGTTTTGTGTCGGTGCGGTCTATGAAGGAGTGAAGGGAACGCAGGGTTCCTGTTTTGCCGGATTTTACTTCTACGGGAATAAGGCGGGAATTTTCGACGAGCAGGAAATCAAGTTCGGCATTTTTATTTGGTTCTTCTCTTACCCAGAAGATTGGCGGCTTCATTTCATAAAAGGATGCGGCAAGAAGTTCCTGTCCTACAATCTGTTCTGCAATCATGCCGTTATACATTGAATCTAAAGGTTCATCTGTAAGATATGTGGCCTGAATGCCTGAAGAAAAATTTACAAGTCCCGTGTCTAGAAACTGGAGGCGGGGTTTGCGTTTTGTATCGGGTAGGAGAGGAAGCTGTGTATTTGTTGTAGGATAGCGCAGGTAAATAAGCATGGCTCGTTGCAGCATTCGCAGGGCCTCACCTGCATCTCGTGAACGGTAGCTTGTGTTTGCAAATTTTTCAAATGTGATTCTCTTGCAGGTTTCTTTTGGGGCTGCTTCAATAAAAAGGCGCAGCATCTGTTCTTCTGTTTTGGTTGAAGCGTATTTTGCTACATCATCTATATATGAAGTAAAAAGGTTTCTGTAAACGGATGAGACTTTTGTGATGTCTTTGTGTGCTGCGTATTCTGCAACTGCTTCCGGCATTCCGCCTACAAGTGTATATGCTCTGAAAAATTTACTTAAGGTTGGAACTGCCCATTCCTGAACAGGAACTTCATCGAATAAGCTCAGAGCCTGATTTTCGCCGGTTGCCATAAGGAATTCGCGGAAAGTCATAGGGAAAAGATAAAGATATTCAACCCGGCCGACAGGGAAACTGATTTTATGTTTTTCCATCAGAACTTCAAGAAGGGAACCTGCACTGATTACAAAAAGCTCCGGAAGTTCCTCATAGAAATAACGCAGGAGGGCAATAGCCTCTGGCGAATTCTGAACTTCATCAAGAAATAAAAGTGTTTTTCCTTTTGCTTCTACGTTGTGCTCAAGGCAGATTCTCTGGAAAGTATTCTTGGGATTCATATCTCCCGTGAAATATTGTTTGTCTTCTGCTTTTTCAAGATTCAGAGCAATGAAAGTATCGAATGTTTTTCCGAATTCTTTTATTACGGTGGTTTTTCCTACCTGCCGCGCTCCTCTTATTACAAGGGGCTTATGGTTTTTTTTATTTTTCCATTCTTCAAGACCTTTAAGAATTTCACGGTTAAATGCCATATTCGCCTCCTTTGTAATAAAATATGGGCAATTTCTTACTTATTTTGTAACAAAATATGGGCAATTTTGCAAGAGTTTTGTAATAAAATATGGGTAATTTCAGAGGAATTTTGTAACAAAACCGTGGCAATTTTAAAAGCCATGTATTATTCTTTTGATTCGGCTAATACTCGTCTTGTATGGATTTATTCTGTACACTAAAGTAAAAGAATCTTCTTAAATTGGAAATAGACGAAAATGAAAAACTTAAATGTAGCTGCCGCTGTCATATTCCGTGCAAAAGAGGTTACTTCGTGCCCTAGTGGGACGACAGGCTCAACCTCCGTCTTGCAAAAAGAGCTTTTCGCCACCCAGCGTGGTTACGGCGAATGGCGTGGTTGGTGGGAATTCCCCGGTGGGAAGATAGAGCAGGGCGAAACGCCCGAGGCCGCGCTTGTCCGTGAAATCCGCGAGGAGCTTGCAAGCCAAATCCGTGTGGGCGAGCTTATCGACACAATTGAATACGACTACCCGACCTTTCACCTTACGATGCACTGCTTTGCCTGCGAGATTGTGAGCGGCAAACTGGAGCTTTTGGAACACGAGAACGCCGCCTGGCTCACGGCGGACACTCTGCGGTCTGTGAAGTGGCTTCCTGCCGATGAATTGTTGCTAGATAAATTGGAGGAGTTTTTGCAAAGTAAAAACTAGTAAACTTTTCTTTCATTTGCGCGCTGCCCAGTTAGGCAATATAATGGGGTTATGCAGGAATCGCGCTCGTATTCAACTTTTGCAGTCTCGATTTGGTTTGATGAATTTTCGTCCAAGGCTTTGAAAGGGGCGGTGCGCTCGGTTTCTGAGCTTATGGGGAATGCGTTTTTGCTTGAAAATGAGGCTCCGCCGCATATTACGCTTGGAATGTTTCATGTATGCCCCGAGGATGAGCAAAAGATAAACGAACTTTTTTCTGATTTTTGTGAAAAGTGCAAAAAAATCGCATCTCAACCTGACCTCGATACAAAAGAAAAAACTGCAAAGCCGCAAAACGATTTTCTTGACCTTGAGCTTAGCGGAACGGACACTTTTTCTGACAAGGTGATTTTTTTTTAAACTTTCGGAAAATTCTTGTGGCACTCAAAAACTTTTGCAGATGAACAGAATGCTTCACGAGATTTTTTTGCCGCATTTTGAGGCGGGGAACAGCAAAAAATATCTTCCTGAAAACTGGATGCCGCACATTGCGCTTGCGGTAAAGCTTACGGCTAAAGAATTTGAGCGGTGGAATTCTGAGGAGCGGAAAGTTGTCTTTTGTTCGGACGAAAAATTACGCGGTTTGAATGCGAGAGGGATTGGAACGGTGAGCGGAGCGAAAACACGCGTAAGCGTGGTCGAAGGCGAAAGCCGTAGCCGTGGAAAGCCCGGCCTTGCGGATGCAAGGCTCGCCCAAGAAAAAAATAAAGAAAAAATTGAGCAAAAGGAAATCCTTGTTCCAAAGCGACTTAGGCTTGTTGGCTTGAGCCTTGCAAAAACGCATCCGTACACGGAGGTTCGGCGGGAGGCGTTGCAAGTGGGCGCGGTTACGGCTGCCCGGCACAAGAATATGGCGGCAATCAGAAGCACAGGGAACAGCCTTGAGACCAGCCTGCGGTCGGCGCTTTTTAGGTTTGGGTTCAGGTTCAGAAAGAACGACAGGCGACTTGCAGGAAGCCCGGACATTGTGTTTCCGCATTATCACGCGGTGATTTTTGTAAACGGCTGCTTTTGGCACGCTCATGGTTGGAATGGGGAACGGTCAATAATTTCCAATTATGCACACGGAGCTAATGCGACGGATGAGCAAGGCTGGAATGGGGAACGGTCGGAACGCTCGATGCCTTTTGTATCGGCGGCAGAAAGCCTTGCTCCCTCAGAACACGATTCCGCTTTTAGCAAGGCTTTTCCGCCGCCTTCAATTCTTGAAAAATATTCCTTTCTTTCGTTTTATGCGCAGTCTGCCTCTTGCAAAAAGTTCCGCTTTCCGCGGACGAACGCTCAGTTTTGGTATGAAAAATTCAGCCGAAACCGGGCGCGGGATTTGCGCGACATTGCGATTCTGCTTGACCAAGGCTGGCGGGTGGCGGTAGTGTGGGAATGCGCGATTACCGGTAAAAAGCGGGCCGAAAAGGTTTTTGACACCGCAAGCCGCATCTCGTTCTGGCTGGAAGAGCGTTTTGACGAGCGGTTCTGCGAGTTTTAGGCTTGAAGGATAACTTAGACCTAAAACTATTTTTTTCAGTCGCGCTTTTATTAGGAGGAAAATATGGCGAACGGACTTGAAGATTTGCACGAAAAGAACAAGGAAAAGCCTGAGCTTTCAAAAAAATATGCGTGGTGGATGTCGTTTCAGGGGCGCGAGGATGCGGAAATGCTTCAGGAAAAAAGCGCGTCGTGGACTGCAAAAAAGGCAAACCGCGGCGATTTTGACAGCTGGGGCGAAGAGTCTTGATTCGTGCGGAGGGTCTAATCCCTTTGGGGCTGCAAGCAGTACCCCGCTGCTTGCGGCGGGGTTCGTTCATTCGTGCCGTTGTTTTGCTACAGCTTGTGCGCCCAGCTCAAGGCAATGCGGCGAAAATACCATTCACGGCCGTCGTGGGTCAGGATCGGTTCTTCCGTTGATTTTGTGTGCTCCTCTTCAAAGCTGCGGCGGCTTGAAAAGCTTGCGGCTACGGTGAGCGTGTCTTTTTTGCCAAATGTAAACTGGCAGAGTGGGCTAAGCGAGATTGTCTTAAAGTCAGAGTCATAGTTTTTATATTTTTCCTGATTGAATGCTTCGTCTGAATAATAGCCTTCGCTTTCAAATAAGATTCCTGCCCGGTGCAGTACAATTGGCATTTGGTAGGCGAGCAGGGCGCTCATGTATTCTTGCCAGCCGTTCACTTTTCCGCCGGTGCATTGCCACATCCAGATTTCGCCGTCAGAAATTCCTGTCATCCTTTGGTAATACGCCTGATAGCTGAATTGCATTAAAACATGGTTCCAGTCGCCCTTAAAAATTGCTCCTGTGTCAAATTGGAACGTTCCCTGAAAATATACCTTCAAAAACCAATTGCAGAACGGCGATAGGGCATTGTATTCCGGCTCGATTTCTTCAGATGAGAATTCTGCGATTCCACCGGTAAAAAGGCTTGCAAAATCCCATCCGGTTCCAGCTTCCGCTCCGGAAGAAAACACTAGGAACGGAACAGGAGTGAACGAGATTCTTGCTCCGGGCTTTATGCTCACAGGTGTAAATTCAAAAAGTCCGCTTATGGCAACGTTCGCATCATTCAATAAAAAGTGGTCTCCAAGTGGGGTGTGTATGCGGTAGGTTGCGCTGAGCGTGCTTCGAGCCTCCAGGCTGCTGTAGATTCCTGTTACCGGTGCAAAATGCGTGCCGCCTGCAACAGGCGTTGTTTTTGGATACCAGGCAAAATCCGTGGTCACGGCGCAATCGAGCTTGTCAAAAGAAGATTCCGCTTCCGCATGTGTGGCGCTCAGAATCAGCGTGGCAACGAAAATTTGAAAAATGCCCTTGAAAGTGATTTTCATCTTACGTCCATTATGGCAATTTTATGCTTCAGTTTCAACGAGGGAAAAAGTACGTGTGAAAAAGTACGAGAATTTGTAACCTTTATATTTCCTATATGTTTAATAGGTGATATTATGATTGAATACAATTGTATTTTGTAAAACAAAATACATTCAGGAGTTCACATGGATTCTGTCCACACAAAAAAGGTCGTGCTTTCCATAGGCGGAATGACGTGCGCAAATTGCAAGTCAAAGATTGAACGGACGCTTTTAAAAACAGAAGGCGTAAAAAGCGCGCGCGTAAGCCTTGAGAAAAACAGTGCGGAAATTGAATTTGACGAGGAAAAAATCCCGCTTGAATCAATTGTCGCCATAATTGAGGAGCTTGGATATACGGCTAGCCAAGCTGGAGATGGCCGCGCGGTATTCAGGGCGATTTTTTATGCGGCGGTCATTGCCGTTCTGTTCATCGTGCTTCAAAAAACCGGCGTGATGAACGCCCTAGTTCCAGGCTCGCTTGCCTCGTCAAGGATGAGTTATGCGCTCCTTTTTGTGACTGGGCTTTTTACGTCGGTGCATTGCATTGCCATGTGCGGCGGAATAAACCTTTCGCAGAGCCTTCCGTGCAAGAATACTCAGGATGCAGGCGGTAAAAAACGAAAGTCTGCAAGATCGTATTTTCTTCCGGGTGCGCTGTATAACCTTGGGCGGGTGGTTTCCTATACGCTCATCGGGCTTGTGCTTGGGATCATTGGATTTTTTATCGGCGGAAGGTCTGCTTCTGCTGGGAATTTTAGTGGCGGGGAGATTTCAATTCCGCTTTCCGTTCAGGGGCTTCTTAAAATAATCGCAGGAATTATTATGCTTCTTATGGGGCTTTCGCTTTTAGGGATTTTTCCGTTCTTGCGAAACCTTACGCCAAGGCTTCCGTCCTCGATTTCCAAAAGGATTTATTCGGCTCAAGCCAGGAACGCTTCGCCTTTCATCGTGGGTATTTTGAACGGCTTTATGCCGTGCGGCCCCTTGCAGGCGATGTGGGTTGTTGCCCTCGCTTCTGCAAATCCGCTTTCGGGTGCGCTTTCCATGCTGGCGTTCAGCCTTGGAACGGTGCCTCTTATGCTGGGGCTGGGGTCGCTCGTCTCGCTTCTTGGGAAAAAATATTCACAGGTTGTCATGAAAATTGGAGCCGTAATCGTTGTGGTCATGGCTCTTTCAATGCTGTCGCAGGGACTTTCGCTCAGCGGAGGCACAAGTTCCGCACCTGGTGAGGAAAAAACTTTTGCAAGTGAATCAAACGTGCAGATTGTAAAAAGCAAGCTGAACCCATACCGCTACCCTTCGATTACGGTCAAAAAAGGCGTTCCGGTTCATTGGGAAATCGAGGCTTCAAAAGACAGCCTTACTAGCTGCAATTACAAGGTGATTTTCCGCGACTTTGGCTTTATGTACCAGCTGGGCTACGGAACGAACGTGATTGAGTTCACGCCCGAAAAATCAGGAACGTTCCACTACACGTGCTGGATGGGCATGGTGCGCGGAACGATTACGGTAAAGGATTAAAAAAAAGGAAAGACGAAATTCGACCGAAAGCTATTTTTATATGTGCTAACTTTAAAAATATATTTCTCTGGCTATGCAAAAGCCTGCCTTTCCGATTCAGAAAAAAATCAGTATATTTAAAAGGAATGAAAGATATGAAGCAATACAATGTTACGGGTATGAGCTGTGCGGCTTGCTCCGCGCGGGTAGAAAAGGCAGTCTCAAAGGTTCAGGGCGTTCAGTCCTGCTCGGTAAGCCTTTTGACCAATTCAATGGGCGTTCAGGGGACGGCAAGCGACGAGGCGATTATAAAGGCTGTTGAAGATGCAGGTTACGGTGCAAGCGTAAAAACTTCCGCTGCTTCTGGAAGTAAATCATCAAAAGTCCGCTCTTCTTCTGAAGACGCCCTTGCTGACCACGAGACTCCGCTTCTTGTAAAACGGCTCGTTTCTTCTATTATAATACTTGTTCCGCTCCTTTATTTTTCCATGGGACACATGATGTGGCTCTGGCCGCTCCCGCACTTTTTTGACGACAACCATATTGCCATGGGCTTGGTTCAGCTGCTTTTGGCAGGCGTTGTGATGGTCATAAACCAAAAGTTCTTTGTAAGCGGCTTTAAGTCGCTCTTGCACCGCGCCCCGAATATGGACACGCTTGTTGCCCTTGGAGCCGCCGCATCGTTTTTGTACAGCACGTGGGCGCTTTTTGCAATGACCAGCGCACAAGCTTCCGGCGACAAGGATTCCGTAATCCGCTTTATGCACGAGTTCTATTTTGAGACGGCGGCGATGATTCTTACCCTCATTACCGTGGGAAAAACGCTAGAGGCTCATTCCAAGGGGCGCACCACCGATGCCTTGAAGAGCCTTATGAAGCTTGCGCCAAAGACCGCGGTCATCATACAGGACGGAGAGGAAAAGACCGTTCCGATTGAGAGCGTAAAAAAGGGCGACATTTTTGTAGTCCGCCCAGGCGAGAATATTCCTGTGGACGGAATCGTGCTTGAAGGAACTACCGCAGTGAATGAAGCCGCCATCACCGGTGAAAGCATTCCTGTAGACAAGGCAAGCGGAGATACAGTGACTGCCGCCACCTTGAACCAGTCGGGCTTTATAAAATGCGAGGCCGTCAGGGTCGGCGAGGACACCACTCTTGCGCAGATCATAAGGACAGTCTCCGACGCGGCTGCCACCA
>ERZ842401.7261-NODE-7261-length-11426-cov-7.709348_pt1 | contig 11426 bp, 9 predicted proteins | sample MGYA00521270_ERZ842401 | MGnify/ENA primary metagenome ERZ842401 (study PRJEB31892, sample SAMEA3878208) | bioreactor metagenome | biome: Moose rumen | place: Sweden | collected 2011-10 | study: EMG produced TPA metagenomics assembly of the PRJEB12797 data set... | reverse complement strand
CAATCAGCTTAATGTAAGTATTGTAACCGGCAATGACCTCCGCATTTTCAATGGCCTGACGTGCCCGTGGCGTCATGTCCAAAAGGCTTCCGGGTCCAATGCCCACTACCGTTATTTTTCCCATAATAATGCCACCGTCACCTTTTCAAAATTTGTTTTCCGCAAGGCCAGCCTGCCGCCTTTATCACCCACAGAGCAATATGCAGCTGCCTCACAGACGTTGCCAACACCGATGTGCTCTTTCACAAAATCCGATTCTTCCAACTGATGCGTTTCAATCATCTTCTTCATTTCGTCATTTTCGTAAAACTTCACCGGACGCACGAGACTGTCTCCGGCATAGACAATGCCCGCTTCATGTTTCTTCACAATGGTGCTGGCCAATTCATCTATAAAGGAACGATCCCTGCCAATCATGCGGCAAGCCGTATCCAAAGCAGACATTACCAGTGCTGCAGGTGTTCCCCGCCTGCAGCCCACACCTGCAATCAGCCTGCGCGGCGTAAGGCAAAGAATATTCGCCGGCAAATCTTTAAGTTCCGGCAATTGACGCTCACACATAATAACCACTTCCAGCTGTTCCTTTTCCTCAGGGATTACAGCCAGCAGTTGGCTGGTTACACATAAATCGGCACTCTGCCCATACTGTTCCAGTTTCCGCTTGTAAAACACGCTATGAGGCAAAGTTTTATCAATACGCCAGTGGATTTTTTTCCCTTCCAGCAGTCCTGCATTCACGGTTCTGATGCGTACCTTCGGCCAGGGACGCAAGCCCAATCTGACAGCCAATACGTCGGGAGCCAGTTTCTCATTAATATCCGTTGCTGTGGTAATCACTGCCCCCGCACCAATGGCCTGACATAGTTGACGGGTAAGTTCATTAGCCCCGCCCACATGTCCGGACAAGAGACTAATACCATGCTTGCCCTGCTCGTCGAATACCACCACCGCAGGGTCTGTGAGTTTATCTTGCAGCAACGGAGCAATCGTACGCACCACAATGCCCGCAGCCATTACAAAAATCAGACCATCATAGGCCCGAAAATTCTTTTCTACCGCATCGCTTAACATGGCAAAGGTATGCACTTGCAGTTTCTTCTTATTTTCTTCATCTGGCACCAGTCTTTCGCTGACATAGATATCTACATATTCGTCCAGACAATGCCGGATTGTCTGAGCCAGCTGCAAAGCCTGCTCAGTTACTGCCATACAAGCTAATCTCATTCTGTCACAGCCTTTCGGAACATATGGGAAAACTCCGGCGCATAAAGGCGTGACAAATCATAATCCGCCCCCAGGCAATGGCTTACCACTATCATAGCCGTGCGGTCAATGTCCTTGCCCTCGATATCCTGCACAATTGTCTGCAAAGTGCCACGAACAATTTTCTGTTCCGGCCAGGAAGCCCGTTGAACAATAGCAATGGGCGTATCCTGCGGATAACCGCCTGCCATCAATTCCTCTACCACCTTGTCCAGCATCGTTATGGAAAGGTAAATGCACATCGTAGACTGATGCTGGGCAAGGCTCCGCAGTTTTTCCTTATCCGGCACAGGCGTTCGTCCCTCGTTGCGCGTAATGATTACCGTCTGACTGATGCCCGGCAACGTATACTCCTGCTGCAAAGCAGCTGCTGTAGCAAAGCAGGAACTTACCCCCGGCACAATATCAAACGCAATCTGTTTCTTGCGGAAGGCATCCATCTGCTCCTGAATAGCCCCATAAACAGAAGGGTCTCCTGTATGGAGACGCACCGTCATTTTGCCTTCTTTTTCTGCCTGCTCGATGGTTCTTACCACTTCATCCAGCGTCATCGAAGCGGAGTTATGAATCTGCGCATCCTCGCGGCAATAAGCAAGCAGCTTCGGATTTACTAATGATCCGGCGTAAATTACAACATCCGCTTCCTTTAAGTATTTTGCCCCTTTTACCGTAATCAGTTCCGGGTCTCCCGGTCCCGCGCCCACAATATGTACCATATGACTGTTCCCTCTTTCTCACTTTTTCCAGCAGGTGACGATATAAATTGGATTGTTGGCTTTGGCCATATCATAAGTCCCCACCTGTTGCAGGCGCGTTACCTGCACCTGAATGGCCTCGTAGATATAGATATCTGAATGCTCACGCATAAACTCAATGCACTGCATCAAGGTCTGTACCGTAATGCAATTAAGCACCAGTCGTCCTGTCTGTTTGAGTTTCGGCGTCACGGCCTCTAAAATTTCCGGCAACCTACTGCCGCTGCCACCAATCAAAACAGCATCTGCTGCCGGAAGTCCCTCTATGCCATCCGGAGCCTCTGCCTGAATTACTTTCACATTTGCTACAGCAAAATTAGCCACATTGGCGCGAATGAGGTTAATCCCCTCGCTGCTGCGTTCGATGGCATAGACTTCTCCCTGCGGTGCCAGTCTGGCCGCTTCAACGGAGATAGAGCCTGTACCTGCTCCGATATCATACACTACTGCCTGCGGTGCTATCTGCGCTTTAACCAAACTCAAAATACGAATTTCCTGTTTAGTCATCGGCACATCCTGACGAATAAATGCCTCGTCATCAATCCCCAAAAAATCCATGCTATTCCCTCCCTTATCGGCCTAAGAAAAGGCGCAGCACCAACCAGACCGCCACACCCACGCCCATCAACACAACGATTACAGGCAGAGCCACGAACAACAGGAACCCCAGCACTGCGATAGCGCCCACCAGCATCAAAATACGCTGCCAGCCCCCAAAGCCGAGTAATAAATCCCGCCAGCTAAGGCTGTGCAAAGTAAAACCTTGACCAAACCGGCGGCCCGCACCATAGCGAAAGCCCTGCGATTCACGGCGAAAGCTGCTTTCTCCACTGCTTTGCTCAATGGTCACACCATCATAGTTATCGCTTTCGCTCCGGGACATAACCCTTACTTTGCTATCATCCTGTTCCATAGCCCTTCACCTCTTTCACTCAGTAATACAGACTTTTTATAAATGCTTCTTCCGTCAAATAACGTGGGTCAAAAATCTCACAAGACAGCGCATCATGAATCTTGCGCATGTAAGACCATACACTCTCACTGTCAATGCCCAACAGCTCAAAAATTTCCGACTGGCCAGACAAATCCACACCATTTATCTGCGCAAATTCCAGTAATATCGCCGTTATTAAAATGTCATCCGTCTTATCCAGCGCAGAAACCGTCAAATAATCCACAAAGAATTTTACCAACAGCTTAATTTCATGCGCGCTAAAACCAACATGACTGGCCACTCTGCGCAGCATATCAATATCTTCCTTAAAGGCCTCTGCCACATCACTATTTTCCGGTATAGGCTGACCTACATCACGGCTTTTCAGTACATTTAACTGCGCATAACCAGCCATGACCTGCAGCGTATGACGCACCACACCACCATGACGGGCAAAAAAGTCCGCAATTTCAGCCTGCGGCTGCTGGAATTTAAACAGATTAAACTGACGCAGTACCACATCACGCATCCGCTTCTGCAGTTTGGGACTAGCCGTCAAGGTCGTGATATAATTCAGCAGCATAACTCCGTGGGAATGGATGTGACCGAAAAGAATACAGTGATTATAATTGCCCAGAGCCAGTTCCGGCACTGGCAGTTCAAAAACTTCCCCGGTGAAGAAATTGCGGCAGCTGACATAATCTTCCCCCACCGTCTCAATGCGAAATACCGTAAACCGCGAACGCAGCAAATCCCGCAGGATATCCTGCTCGGACGTGGATAGATTGCTCCGTTCATGTTCATAATAATAGCGCAGCGGAACAGCATCCGAGCCAATCAAATGATAATCGAACAGGAAAAAATCCCAAAAACCCAACCAGAAATTTTGACGCTCATCTTCCGGAATGGCTTCACCGTTATTGTACTCCGGTCCGGCATACATGACCACGGCTCTGTCCATATCCCGCCGAAAAGCAGGCTTTTTATAATATTCATCAATGCGATGCAAAAGTTCATCTAACATGATGTTCAGACGCTGCATGGTTTCCGGAGACACTTCCTCCAAATGCTCTAATGAACTATAAAATTCATCTCCGTCCCGTCTATCGGGGAGAAAAAAATATCCACCTTCGTAAAGTGCTTCTTTCGCCGCCGTCAAGCCAAGCCGATAATCCTCTGTATTGCGCGTCCGCTGCAGGTATTCATAAAACTTATCCGCAACTGCAAAGAATTTATTTATATCTGCCTCGGCCAACATAAAATCTGCCCGCTCATTGGCATAGCGATAAATAATTTCCTGATAATCATACACCGTAAGTGCGGCCAGGGAATACAAATCCAATTGGTCGACATAGGTGATCAGCAAAGAGATTACTCCCCACAGCCGCTTTAATTCATCATCATCGGCTCCATGCCAGGCATTGCGCCGCAAATAAGCCTCCACAGCATCCTGCGGAATAATCTGCTCGGCAGCACTATTTTCCTCATAAAAATGTTCAACCAGTGAATATACATTACCCATACAATCAGGAACCTCTGTAACATTTATAAAATAAATTAACAAGAATCATTATATCATAACAACTGCCATTGTTCAAAAATTATGGCCGTTATTTTCCCTGTGGCCGCGGCAAAGTTCCATCCAATTCCAAAATCATATCCCGAAGCTCCGCTGCCCGCTCAAATTCCATTGCTCTTGAAGCCTGCTGCATTTCTCGCAGCAGCGTCTTTACGATATTTTCCTTATCCTTCTTAGTGAGTTTTTTCTTCTTGCTGTCCTCCGTGACATAACTTGCAGCAGACTCAGCCACCAGCGTAGTCTCAATGAGGGGCTTAATGGGCTTGATAATCGTCTGAGGCACAATGCCATTCTTCTTGTTATAAGCCTGCTGGATTTCCCGACGGCGCTCCGTTTCGTCCATGGCCCGCTTCATCGAATCGGTAATCCTGTCAGCATACATGATGACCCGTCCATTGGCATTACGGGCAGCACGGCCGATAATCTGAATCAGCGAAGTATCCGAGCGCAGGAAACCTTCCTTATCCGCATCCAGTATGGCAATCAGCGACACCTCCGGCATATCCAGACCTTCACGCAAAAGGTTAATCCCCACCAGAACATCAAATTCCCCGGCCCTCAGGTCATGAATAATCTCCGCCCGCTCGATAGTGGCAATATCCGAATGCAGATAACGTACCTTAACGCCTGCCTCCTTGAGAAAATCCGTCAAATTCTCCGCCATTTTTTTCGTCAAAGTCGTCACCAACACCCGCTCTTTGCGCTCAATACGCAGACGGATTTCGCTTAGCAAATCATCAATCTGTCCCTCTAAAGGCCGTACTTCAATCTCAGGGTCAACCAATCCCGTAGGACGGATAACCTGCTGGGCAATCTGCTGCGCCTGTTCCTTTTCGTACTTGCCCGGAGTGGCCGACACATAGATAATCTGATTGATGCGCGCCGCAAATTCCTCAAAGGTCAACGGACGGTTATCAAAGGCCGAAGGAAGGCGAAAACCATTTTCCACCAATGACACCTTACGGCTCCTGTCCCCCGCATACATGGCATGCACCTGCGGCAGGGTCACATGAGATTCGTCCACCACAATCAGGAAATCTTCAGGAAAATAATCCAGTAAGGTATAAGGGGCATCGCCGGCCTTACGATGAGTCAAGTGACGGGAGTAATTTTCAATACCGGAGCAATAGCCCATTTCCTGCATCATTTCCAAATCATAGTTCGTACGTTGTTCAAGCCGCTGGGCTTCCAATAATTTGCCATTTTCTTTAAACATTTGGAGCTGCCCTGCCAGCTCATCCCGGATATCCCGCATGGCTATTTTCATATCCTCGTCTTCGGTTACATAATGGGAAGCCGGGAACACCATCAAATGCGTACGTTCACCATAGACTTCCCCTGTTACCACATCAAATTCCACCATGCGGTCAATTTCATCACCAAATAATTCAATACGCACAGCCCGATTATTGTAACCTGCGGGGAACACCTCAATAACATCCCCACGCACGCGGAATCGGCCTCGCTCAAAGGCAATATCATTGCGTTCATAGCGAATCTGCACCAGCTTGTGCAAAATATCCTCCCTAGGCACCTCCTGACCTTTATGCAGGGATAATACCATTTCATGGTAACTTTCCGGCGAACCCAGACCATAGATACAGGACACGGAAGCCACAATAATCACATCCCGCCGTTCAAATAGCGAACAGGTAGCGGAATGGCGCAATTCATCAATCTCATCATTGATGGAGCTGTCTTTTTCGATATAGGTATCCGTGGAAGCAATATATGCCTCCGGCTGATAATAATCATAGTAACTGACAAAATAGCCCACATAGTTTTCTGGAAAAAATGCCTTGAACTCACTGGCCAATTGCGCCGCCAGAGTTTTATTGTGTGCGATAACCAGCGTAGGCTTCTGCACTTTCTCGATAACTTTGGCGATTGTATAAGTCTTACCTGTACCAGTAGCCCCTAAGAGCACCTGGGCCTGCTGACCGTTTTCGATTCCCGCAGCCAAATCGGCAATGGCCTGCGGTTGATCTCCCATGGGCTCAAAAGGAGCCACAACCTTAAACGGTATTTCCTTATCAAACTGCATGGTATTTAATTTGGGTACCATAGCCACGGTCATTCCTCCCTGCAAACAAAGGAGCCGCGAAAATTCACAGCTCCTTACAATTCTATTTCTTTGCAATCAAACTTCACTGGCAGTCAGGATACATTCCACCTTGATATCCCGATTCTTATTCAAATCGATAAACTCTCCCTGTTCCGTCTGTACTACCGGAAGGGAGCGCACCCTGCTTTCATCGAGATATACAATCTGTCCCTTTTCGCCGTTGGATAGACGCACCCAGTTGCCATTCAAGGCATGACAGAGATGTTTGATAAACAGCACTCCATACTCCGTATCCAGCTTGCCATCCAAAATATCATCATAAAGGGTCGCAAACACATCAAAGGGCGAACGCCGCTTCGCAAAGACCCTGTCGCTGGCCATTGCATCATAGATATCCAAAATGGCCAAAATCCTGCCAAAGCGGGAAATCGACTCTTTTTTAAGCTGCAACGGATAACCGGAACCATCCGAGCGTTCATGATGCTGCAAAATCCCCTGCATAATATCCTGATTGGCATTCAACGTTGTTCCCGCCAGCAGGTCATGTCCATACTGAGCATGTTTTTTAACCTCGTCATATTCCTCTGCCGTAAGACCGCCCTGCTTCTCCAACAGTTCTGCAGGCACCTTCTTCTTCCCGATATCCAGGAACAAACCAGCAATAACCAGATTGTACTGATCCAGCATTGACCACCCCAGCCAACGCCCCATCAATCCTGCCAATATACCTACATGAAGGCAATGATGCACCAGATAGGAGCCTTCATGTCCCATATTGTGAATCTGCGACACGGCCTTAGCACCATCACAAAGCTCGGTAAAGTTCTTTTCATTCATCATAGCCTGCAAAGCATTGGCGCTGAATTCGCCACGCTCCACCAGCCCCGAAAACATAGACTCCAGTTGCTTATAAACCGATTCATAACAGCGAGTATAGGCAGCATCCAGCAAATTTTCCTTATGCGGAGCCGCTGCCGGTTCTTCTTCCTCAATGTACACAGAAAAAATTGGCCTGTCCAACAGTCCGTATATCATGTCTTTCGTCAGTACCGTCCCCATACCAATAAGGGAATTGCCTTGTTCATCCACAATGTCACGGCCCACAATCATACCAGCCCGCAAACTCTCCACAGCATACATCTTCAGCACGAGCTTTCATCCTCTCCTATACACTCGCTCAACGCATCCATACTATTCTCTTCGATTATAACGCAATCCTATATGTTTTACCACAAAAACATTTATAAATTTGCATGACTTCCTGCAGCGTTTGACCAACCTGTCCAATAGGAGCAACCATGTACGCAATAAGCCCGGGGACTGGCGATGACTTTCCGCAGCGTTTGACAAGCCTGTCGCAGCGAAGGAAAGCCTTTACCAGCCCCCGGGCGCCTTATACAGTTAGAGGTAAACCTGATTATTATTTGTTATCGCTTACCACCTTGCGCACTACCTCAGCCACATGGTCAACCGTGAAGCCGAATTTCTCAAAGAGCACAGCTGCCGGCGCAGAAGCGCCAAAGCCTTCCATGGAAACCGTAGCACCATCAAGTCCCACATACTTACCCCAGCCAAAATCGCTGAGCGCTTCTACCGCTACGCGGGCGCGAACCTTCTTCGGCAGAATGCTTTCCTTGTACTCAGCACTCTGCTGTTCAAAGAGATCCATGCAGGGCATGGATACAACGCGGACATCCACGCCTTCACCGGCCAGTTTAGCCTGCGTATCCACAGCCAGAGAAACCTCGGAACCGGAAGCAATGATAATACCGTCCATCCTGGCCGCATCCTTGGCTTCGGATACCACATATGCGCCCTTGAGCGCTTCCTTGGAGGAACCAGCCAGCTGCGGCAGGTTCTGACGAGTCAGTACCAAAGCTGTCGGCGTCTTTTCACTGGTTACAGCCAGATACCAGCCGGCAGCCGTTTCCGTAGCATCTGCCGGACGGAACACGTTGATATTCGGCTGGGAGCGAAGCATAGCCAGCTGCTCGATAGGTTCATGCGTCGGGCCATCTTCGCCAACGCCGATGGAGTCATGCGTCAGGACATAAGTCACCGGCAGTCCCATGAGTGCAGCCAGACGAGCCATTGGTTTGATGTAATCGCTGAACACGAAGAACGTTGCTACATAGTTACGCAGGCCACCATGAAGCGTAATGCCGTTAGCCATAGCTGCCATAGCCAGCTCACGCACACCGAAATGCAGATTGCGGCCAGCATAGTCAGCCTTGGAGAAATCACCGGCATCTTTCATATTCGTCTTGTTGGACGGAGCAAGGTCAGCACTGCCGCCAAAGAGGTTCGGCAGAATATCTTTCAGACGGTTAATCATCGTACCGGAAACCGCACGAGTAGCCTGAGCCTTGTCTTCATAAGCCCAGAAGCTTTCGTTGTTCAGCAGCGCCTGTGCGTCAACCGGAGCGTGGAATTTATCCCATTTTGCCTTGAGTTCCGGGAATTTCGCACAGTAATCAGCAAAGAGCTTATTCCAGGCAGCTTCTGCATCAGCGCCCTTCTTAGCCATTTCCTCGTAATGAGCATAAACATCCTGAGGAATGTTAAAGGTCTTTTCCGGTTCCGGCCAGCCCAGATTTTCCTTGAGGGCTTTGACGTTATCTACGCCCAGAGGTTCGCCATGCGCACTGGCCTTGCCCTGCTTAGCCGGGCAGCCGTAACCAATCTGCGTTTTAACCGTGATGAAGGACGGATGCTCCTTATCAGCCTTGGCTGCTTCGATAGCTTTGCCGATAGCGGCAAGATCCGTACCGTCTTCAACCGTCAGCGTCTGGAAGCCAAAAGCCTGCATGCGCTTTTCCACATTTTCCGTAAAGGCGATATCCGTGCTGCCTTCAATGGAAATATTGTTGGAATCATAGAGAATAATCAGTTTGGAGAGACCAAGCGTACCGGCCAGCGAGAACGCTTCAGAAGAAATACCCTCCATCATGCAGCCATCGCCGCCCAAAGCAAAGGTGTAATGATCAACCACATCGTAACCGGGCTGATTGAATTCAGCTGCCAAATGTGCTTCTGCCATAGCCATGCCCACAGCCATGCCCATGCCAGCGCCCAGCGGACCAGTGGTAGCTTCAACACCTACCGTATGTCCATATTCAGGATGCCCCGGGGTAAGCGAGCCATCCTGACGGAAATTCTTCATATCGTCCAAGGTCAGGCCATAGCCAAAGAAATGCAGCAGGGAATACAGCAGCGTAGAACCATGTCCGCCAGACAGAATGAAGCGGTCACGATTAGCCCACTGGGGGTTCTTCGGGTTATGGTTCATATGATTAGCCCAGAGCTCATAAGCCATAGGCGCACTGCCCAGCGGCAGACCAGGATGTCCGGAATTTGCTTTCTGAACAGCATCCGCTGCCAGAACGCGGATAGCATTTACACAAGTGGTATCAATGTTACTCAATGTGTCTCTCTCCTTACCTGAAAAAAGATTCTTTTACATACACACTCATTCTACAAAAAAAAATGGAAAATGTACAGTACCTTTGCGCATTTTCCATTAATTTCTTTTATAATAATTTAATAAACGATTATTGATGATTACGTTTTCAAACAACGAAACTTAGAAGTTCCGTAAGTCCGGGCGCAATTCCTGCGCTTTACCCATATATACATGCTGAATATCGGCTTGCTTAATGTCCGTATCAACCAGCAGCAAGACACGAATGCAGCGTTCCATTGACTCATCCACTTCCGGCACCCGGGTATCAAACAGAGGCACCTTATCGAAGCCTTCCATCTGCCTTGCGCCCGTTGCCGGGAACCCGGCCGTCAGGTCGGCAGTGGAACTGAAGATGCACGCCCCGATATCTTCCGGCTTCACCTTATTGCGCCGCAGAATCTGGGACAACAGCATCTTAGCTGCCTGCCAGATTTCTTCCTTTTTGTTTTCACCTACGACAATCGCGCCACGAATTCCTCTCATAAGTCATTCCTCCTATGCTCCCTTATGAATTTCCCATATTATTCTCAGACTAAGTACAAATGCAATCAAATATCCCAAAAAACCCAACAGAGGTATTTCCATGATTTTCGGTGTCATTTGGGTGGTACAGATTGTACTTGACCCCAAAAGCAAAGCAGCCACCAGTACCGCAAGTATCACCTTGTTTATCATGCGGTCAAGATGCCGTAAGGGTTCCTCTGAACCGGTAACATCGAGATTAACCTTGGTCTGACCACTCATGGTCATTTTGAGAATATCCGAAATCTGTTCCGGCAGTTGGGCGGATTTCTTTAGAAGCAACAAGCCCTCTTGCTTAGCCTTTTCAATTTCGTCTTTCCAATCAAAGTTCTTTTTGTAGTCCACTGCCAGACTACGGGCAAAAATTTCCACAAAGCTGACCTTGGGACAGCATAGCCGCATGACGCCTTCTACAGTCAGCACACCTCTGGCAAACATAGAAAGTCCCTGCGGACAGACAATGTGATGTACACGCATGAGATTCATAATCTGACGAGTCAAAACGCCCATCTGTAGTTCACTAAAATCCAAACTGCTGTACTGCGCCAACATAGCATCAATGTCCTGATAGAGCGCCGTATGATTAATCCTCCCTTTCACCATCCCCAGGGAAAGCACCGCTGACTTCATTTCAAAGGTATCATGGTGGGCTAGTGAATACACCGCTTTGCGGATAGCTGCGCGATCCCGGGAAGAAAGACGCCCCATCATCCCCAAATCCAGCCAAACTATACGGCCATTGCGAATCCAGATGTTGCCCGGATGGGGGTCTGCATGGAAGAAACCGTCTTCGATAATCTGCCGTACATAATTTTCGCCCAAGCGGCGGCCTAACGTATTGATAT
>ERZ842401.7260-NODE-7260-length-11429-cov-7.002726_pt1 | contig 11429 bp, 6 predicted proteins | sample MGYA00521270_ERZ842401 | MGnify/ENA primary metagenome ERZ842401 (study PRJEB31892, sample SAMEA3878208) | bioreactor metagenome | biome: Moose rumen | place: Sweden | collected 2011-10 | study: EMG produced TPA metagenomics assembly of the PRJEB12797 data set... | reverse complement strand
TGATGCGCCATTCGTCCCCGACATTTGCTTTCTATACCTATTATATAATACGCGCACGTGCGCACGATGCTGGTCAACTATCATCATGCCATTGCGGGTCTCTGTAAGTATGTATTGTCCACGATATTGGTAATGAGTAGTGCTTCGCTCCTGCTGCTCAGACGTGTTCAATCCGTCGAAAGCCAGTTCCATCGGTTTCGTGCCTGACTGGCCATCTATCTTAGTATCGACAGACAACCCTGGATACAACTCCTCCCAATTTTGAAGTGACGATTTGGCAGTCCTTCCTTCGCTTTGGAACGGATTATAGGACGTATCTGTCAGAGGCTGCGGAGCATGCTGCGAAGGAGCATGAGACTGGTTATACACAGGAATTTCTGCAGGCCGACATGCTACGTCAAACTCGATTGTAGGAACCGCATTGAAACGTCCAAGTGCCTCTTTCACCGCAGCAAGTACAATCTGCCATATAGCTACCTCGTTTTCAAACTTTATTTCCGTCTTCGTAGGATGTATATTTACGTCAATGGTAGAGGGTTCAACCTGGAAATAGAGGAAGAAAGGAACCTGTTCAGACACAGGAATCAACCCCTCAAAGGCACTCATAACCGCTTTTTGAAAATACGGATGCCGCATATATCGCCCGTTGACGAAGAAGTATTGATGAGCCCCCTTCTTCCTCGAAGTCTCTGGACGACCGACATAACCCGTCAGTTTACATAGAGAGGTATCGACCTCAACAGAAAGTAGTTGGTCGCTGTACTTCCGTCCAAACACAGAGGATATACGTTGGCGTACCGACTCCATCGGATAAGTATTCGTCAAATGTCCGTTTTGGGAAAAAGAGAAATGCACATCAGGGTTCACCAACGCAATACGCTCAAACTCTTGCATGATATTGGACAACTCCGTTTGGTTACTTTTCAAAAACTTCCGTCGTGCAGGAACATTGTAGAATAGGTTCTGAACCATGAAGTTACTTCCCGTCGGACAAGCATCAACGTCTTGGGAAACTACCTTCCCACCTTCTATCACGAGACACGTGCCCAAGTCCTCACCCTCAGCCCTCGTCTTCAGTGTCACTTGTGCAACAGCAGCGATACTTGGCAAAGCCTCCCCACGAAACCCCATAGTCCTCAAGGAGAACAAATCATCTGCTGCCTTGATTTTACTCGTAGCATGACGTTCAAATGCCAAGCGAGCATCTGTTTCACTCATGCCTTTTCCGTCATCAATCACCTGAATACTTGTGCGCCCGGCATCCTCCACCAGTACGTCGATATGCTTGGCACCAGCATCCACAGCATTCTCCACCAGTTCCTTGATGACCGATGATGGGCGTTGAATCACCTCACCTGCTGCTATCTGGTTAGCCACAGAATCGGGAAGAAGATGTATTATATCTGCCATAGATTAGAAGGATAGTCGACCTGTTAATATGTAATGCCAAGCAAAAAGTAACAGAGCAACAATAATCAGCGCAATAGGCCACGTGAGCCGATGTCCGTTCTCACTGGCACGCTGAGCCCTGGGGGTGAACTGTGAGAATTTACCCTTGAAGGTCTCTGGGTCAATGTCATCCTTGGGCAGTTCTCCCATCTCGCGTTTCGCATCACGAACCAATTTGTCAAGTTTGTCTTTTCGCTCACTCGTGTATATGCTAATTCTGTTATACTTACGAGGTGCTCTTGTCTGAAACATTCCCATCTTACTTTCGTTTATTTTTCTCTTTTACTTCAGCAAGTTTCTGCCTTGGGGCTTCTCGTCGGGCAGAAGCCTTCAGTTCCGTTCCTGCCTTCTTGGGTCTCCAATTAAAAATATCATTCTTATCCAACGGACGGATATAGTCAAACCAAGCGAAGTTCTCAAGATATAGTTTCTGCGGAGGTATCATAAACAATGGATACATCGTGCCCGTAGTCGCTGGCATCCATATTTTGTCCACCTTACGCTCCTTCATCCACATCCTCATCTCGCTACTCTCTGCATGGTTCATGCTTATCATCAATGAATCGTCATCATAGGGATAATAATTGATGAATACATTCTTGTCCGCCACTGTCAAATGTACTTCCCCATCCACGAAGTAGGTGTGCATCTCTTTACTTGCTATCTGGTTGTAATGCACGGAGTCCAACCGTTCCACGGAGAGTGCTTGGTTAATGACATACACACTGTCTATCGTAGAGTCGTTACGCCATGCCTTTATCTCCTCGCCAAGCAACTGCTGCCCTTGTTGCCAAACGATGGGGTCCTTATACATTGTTGTACACGAATCTCGTCCGTCGTACACCAAGGAATCACATACGGCCTGAATGTCCTTTCGATAGGCTCTCACATGATGATAGGCGTGCAACATTCGATACATACTATCCGTATCAATATGGTAGGTATAAAGGAAGAACGAATCGGCATGGGCATAGAACGTATCTTTCTGAGAGTAATCCATCAATACTGCGCTGTCCGCCGCCTCGGCATATCCCCTCAAGTCGTCATACATCGCATAGTTGCCCACAAACTTGTTCTTGTTCAGCGTATCGGTATATATCGCATGTCCATAGGCTCTCCCGATACGCTGCTTTCCGTTCCAGCAAAGGCTGTCACCCACAAGGTTCTTGTATCCATTCTGTAAGATGGAACGATCCAACAGATACGACTCATCGGTATTGGAGTTGTAATATCCGTCCTCGGTATAGACGTGGTTATCCCCATCGTCAATATTGCTTGGCCCCAAAGCGTGGGCAATGCCCGTCGAGGTGTTGTAGTGAAGTGTATCGCTTATCAATACAGACTTGGGGGCCTGAGGAGGACGAGGGTTCACGAGCCGCACATTATAGTTAAACACAGCTTCTCGCGTCTCCGGACTATACTCTCCCCAATCGCTCGTCAGTTGGTTGTCTTTGTCCACGAGCCTTCCTCCATCAAAGAAATAGCCAAGCGAGTACATACGGTCGTAGTCCAAGGAGTCCGTGTACAACGTGCTCTCTCGGTGTTTCAAGACCACGTTGTGGCGCATCCTCGCCATCTGGTCCAACCCATCATAGTAGAGCACCTCGCCTGTTAGCGAAAGGGTATCGGCTTGTTTCATCCGCACATGACCAAAGGCATCGAAGGAGTTCGTTTCTTGGTAGAACATCGCACTGTCACAGAACATCAGCGTTCCCTCATGGTCGAAGCGGACATTTCCTACCAAGAACTGAGCTGTGGGATGGAGACGCTGATTGAAGTACAATTTGTCGGCATGAAGGAGATGGACACGAGAGTCAGAGGGCTTCCGTTGCTTTCTCACTGGCCCCAATGCCATGGATGTGGCCGCCAGACCAAGAAGAAACAAGACAAGACAATTCCTTAACCTTCCTCCACTCATTTAACCCATCCTGGATATTCAAAATCACAATCGCGCCAATCCTCGTTGATGCGCACATAGGTTGACTTCTGTTTCTCGCGAATCCAATTGTTCAAGACCTCTTCCTTCTTCTTGTTCAGTACGATTTTTTGCAGTACTTGGAAGTCCTCCGAGGTGTTTGCACGATGAGCCTTCACACGGCTTCTCAACTTGGCGATGGCACACACCGTCTTCATATTAGAGTCAACCATCTTGAAAGGTTTCGATATTTCCCCAACCTCCATTTTCTCGACGATTCTCGCCAACTCTGGTGAGCTGTTGGACAATTCGCTCATCTCAAACTTTGACGTACGCACACGCTGTCCGTCGTCACTCAGTCTCAAGTTGGTCATCAATCCGTGGTTACTCCTTGTATCCTTGTCATCACTAATCCACGTGGCACCGTCCTCGAAAGAGAACTTCTCGTTGCGTATGTCATCAGCTATGGAGTCAAGTCGAGCCAACGTAGCGTCAATGTCCTTTTGTGCTACCTTGGGCGTTCGCAGAATATGGCGCACCTTTATCTTGTCACCGCGTTTGTCTATGAGTTGTATGATATGGAATCCATACTCCGACTCCACCACCTTGGAAACTTTCTTGGGGTCGGTCAGACTAAACGCTACACTTGCAAACGAAGGGTCGAGCATTCCTCTTCCCACGTAGTCCATCTCACCGCCTTGGCGCGCACTCCCTGGGTCTTCGCTGTACAGAATGGCTAACGTAGAGAAGGACATTCCTCCGTTCTGTATGCGGTCGGCATAGCCACGAAGTTCTTCCTTCACGCGGTCTATCTCTTCTTGGGGGATATTAGGGTGCTGAACGAGTATCTCTACCTCTACTTGCGTGGGCACGAGCGGCAGCGAGTCCTCTGGCAAATCCTTGAAGTATCTCCGCACCTCCGCAGGGTTCACCTTCACGTTCTCCGTCAGTTTCTCGCGCATCTGAGAGACTATCATCTCATCCTTGTAACGGTTGAATAGCTCCTCTCTGATTTGTGACATGGGCATGGCCATATACTCCTCGAGTTTTTCCTTACTCCCTGCCGTCATCACCCAATCGTTGATGCGCTCCTCAACACTTGCGTTCACTTGCACGTCGGTCACCTCTATGCTATCGATAGCTGCTTGGTGGAGGAATAATTTCTGAATGGCCAACCTCTCTGGTATCACACAATAGGGGTTGCCTTTTATCTGTGACCATGAGGGGTCACGGCGCAGTCCTTCCACGTCGCTCTTCAGTATAGCCTCATCGCCTACCACCCATATCACCTCGTCGATGACATTATTCTGCGCAAGCAGTCGGGCAGATACACAGCATACAAAATATAGAAGATATAGCAGTCGTCTCATTCTAATCGGTACTTGATATCTTACATTCGACATTTGACATCTGACACTATACATCAGGTCAATGCTTGTTTACCGTTTCCAACACTTCTGGATAGGTCACCACCTCGTAGCGTTTGCGAAGTTCCTCTGCAAACTTGTTGTCGCACTCCATCTGATAGTCCGACACCACTTGGTTACCTACGTCAGTCCACTTCTTCGGACCCTTCTTCAAGAGACGGCCAGAGACACCAGCATAGGGAAAGTCTTTCCGTGGCTTGGCTTTTCCTGTATTGATTTTGAAGACAAGCGAATCGACGAAAGCATTGTCACCCACGGCAAACAGTCGTTGCTCCATGCGTACCGTCACGCTGTCCTTGTTCATTTCGCCGCGCACTCGCTGTGTCCAGTCTTTCTCTTCCAAACCCTTTAGCAGTGACTTCACCCGGTCTATCCCCTCTGCTTCTCGCGCATGGTACACCATGCCGTAGAAGTGGGGCACGTCCCAAGCATAGCGTTTCTTGTTTTTCTTGAAATATCGCTCCAAGGCGGCCGTGTCCTTGGCAGCAGGGTCCCACACCTTCGTCTTGCATATCTCATAAAGCAGCAAGCCGTCGTGGTACTCTTGAACCAAGTACTTCAGTTCGTTATCTTGTGCGCTCAACCGCTCGGTTTCCTCGTCCATCAGTTGCTCTGCGCTGACGTTGCGTTGCAGTGCCAAGGTGTCTACTATTTGCTTGGCCAAACGGTCACGCAGTCCTCGCGATTCGAGGAAACGCTGAATCTGTGGGCGCAGCGTATCGTAAGGCTCAAGTGGTTTCGCATCCTGCAACTGCACGATATGGTAGCCCACGGTAGAGAGGAACGGAGCAGAGGTCTCTCCCTTCCTCAGTTCGTACATAACCTTCTCGAACTCTGGCACCAACTGCCCGGGGCCAAACCACGTCAGTGTTCCTCCACGCTGTGCGGACTGCACGTCTTCGGAGCAATTTCTCGCCAAGTCGGCAAAGTCAGCTCCTCCTTGCAGCGCAGCGTAGATGCTGTCGATACGCACCTTCTGCCGTGCTTGCTGCTCAGCAGTGCCTTTTTGGGGAACACGAAGGAAGATGTGGGCAGGAAGTCTCAAGTCATGCCCACCGAGTTGGTTCAACATCTCGTTGTAGTAGGCTCTCACCTCCTTCTCTTCTGCCTCAGCAGTAACGAGCATTGGCCGTATCTGTTGGTCACGATAGGTACGGAATTCCTTTTGGTAACTTGAGAGCGTATCGAGCCGCGCATCCTCGGCGGCCTTCACCTTCAGTTTGTAGTTGATGAACATCTCGACGTATTCTGCCAAGTCCTTCTTGTCGATGACGCTTTCGGTGTTGTTTTTGTTGTAGTTATACTCAAACTCTGAGCGTGTGACCGCCTTACCTGCTATTCTCATCACAATGGGGTCGGCCGTCTGTGCTGTAGCCGTGAGGCACGTCATACCGAGCCACACGCCAAGGACTATCTTCTTCATTTCGTTCGTTTCTGTTACGTCTGTATGTTTGTTTATTGTGGGCGACTGTAGTTGGGGGCCTCGCTCGTGATGGTCACGTCGTGGGGATGGCTCTCTTGTACCCCAGCGTTGGTGATGCGCACGAACCTTGCCTTGTGCAGTTCCTCTATCGTGGCAGCGCCGCAGTAGCCCATGCCACTGCGCAGTCCGCCTATCAGCTGATAGATGACCTCTTGTACGCTGCCCTTATAAGGCACGCGCCCTGCAATACCCTCAGGCACAAGTTTCTTTGCGTCTTGCACACCACCTTGGAAATAACGGTCCTTCGAGCCGCACTCCATGGCCTCGAGCGAACCCATGCCACGGTAGGACTTGAATTTACGTCCGTTGTAGATGATGGTATCACCAGGCGACTCTTCTGTCCCGGCCACCAAAGAGCCTATCATCACGCAATATCCACCTGCGGCCAAGGCTTTCACCACGTCGCCAGAGTAACGGAGACCGCCGTCAGCTATCAAGGGCACGCCAGTCCCCTTCAAGGCGCAAGCAACATCGTAGACAGCAGAAAGCTGGGGCACGCCAACGCCTGCCACCACGCGCGTGGTACAGATGCTTCCGGGGCCTATGCCCACCTTCACTCCGTCGGCACCAGCCTCAACAAGCATGCGAGCGGCATCGCCCGTGGCAACGTTGCCCACCACGATATCGACGTTGGGGAACATTGCCTTCGCCTCCTTCAGTTTGTCCACCACCGAACGCGAATGTCCGTGTGCCGTGTCGATAACAATGGCATCCACGTCAGCATCCACAAGAGCCTTCATGCGCTCCAGCGTGTCGGCCGTGACACCCACACCTGCAGCTACGCGCAAGCGGCCCTTCGAGTCCTTGCAAGCCATGGGCTTGTCCTTTGCCTTCGTGATGTCCTTGTAGGTAATCAGCCCTATGAGATGGTTGTCGCTGTCCACCACGGGCAGTTTCTCTATCTTCCGCTCTTGCAGTATCTGTGCTGCGGCCACAAGGTCGGTCTGGGCATGCGTTGTGACAAGATTCTCGCTCGTCATCACCTCGTCGATGAGCCTTCCTTGGTTCAGTTCGAACCTCAAGTCACGGTTCGTGACGATGCCCACAAGGTGACGCTCGTCGTCCACCACGGGTATGCCCCCGATGTGATACTCCGTCATCATTCTCAACGCATCGGCCACCGTCTTTCCGCGCTTGATGGTCACCGGGTCGTAAATCATGCCGTTCTCGGCACGCTTCACAATGGCCACCTGCCGAGCCTGCTCCTCGATGCTCATATTCTTGTGTATCACTCCGATACCTCCCTCGCGGGCAATGGCAATAGCCATCGTGGCCTCCGTCACCGTGTCCATAGCGGCCGAGACGAAGGGTATCTTCAGGTCGATGTTACGAGAGAACTTTGTACCCAGTTCCACCATGCGAGGCAACACCTCGCTGTAGGCAGGAACCAACAGGACGTCGTCAAATGTCAGTCCGTCCATCACAACTTTGTCTGCAATAAATGAAGCCATAACGATAAATCTGTGTATTTCCTGCAAAATTACAAAGATTTTTCGGGATACCAATGCTTTTCGCCCACAGACTTCTCGGCTTTAAGCTTTTTTTGCCTATTCCTGCCTTATCTCGGTCAGTTGGCCATTTCTGACATGAACTTGATGCGTACGAGCCGTATCTCCTCCTCGGTGTAGTCTTCGCCGAGTTCTTCGTAGGCTGCCTCAAGGTCGTCGGTGTCAGACTCGCTGAAATAGTCGTAGATGTCTTGGACGTCGTCTTCGTCCATGACTTCGTTGATGTAATAGTCGATGTTGAGCTTCATGCCGCTGTAGACGATGGTCTCGATATCGGTAAGCAGTTCGTCCATGCCGATGTTGCAAGCCTGGGCGATGTCGTCGAGCATCATCTTGCGGTCTATCTTCTGTATGATGGAGACTTTGCCTCCCGACTTGTTGACGAGGTTGCGCACACGCTGATTGTCGGGTCGCTCTATTTCCTCCTCTTCGCAGTAGAGGGCAATGAGGTCACAGAACTCTTGTCCGTAGCGCTTGGCCTTGCCTTCGCCCACGCCTTGGATGTTTTGCAGTTCCTCGAGCGTGAGGGGAAAATATGTTGCCATGGCCTCGAGCGAGGGGTCTTGGAAGATGACGTAGGGGGGAATGTTCATGCGGCGCGCAAGGTCTTGGCGCAAGTCTTTGAGCAGTGACATCAGCGTCTCGTCCAGGGCTGCCGTCATACCTATGGGTTCCTCGCCTACGTCGCTGAAGTCGCGGTCTTCGGTAACGAAGAAGGTGGTGGGGTGTTGGAGGAAGTCCTCACCCTCCTTCGTAAGTTTGATGACACCGTAGTTCTCCACTTCCTTGACAAGGTAGTTGGAGATGAGGGCTTGGCGGATGACGGCGTTCCAGAAGCGTGGCGGACGGTCGTCACCGATGCCGAAGTTCTCGAGGTTGTCGTGGTTGTGGGAGAGCACTTCCTCGGTGGCTCTGCCAATCATCACGTCGACAAGGTGTGGGATACGGAAACCGCTCTTCATCTCGGCCACCACCTTGAGCACTTTGAGGAGTTGGGCACCAGCCTCCACCTTGTCGTGGGGATGGAGGCAGTTGTCGCAGTTGCCGCAGTTCTCTTGCTTGTATTCCTCGCCGAAGTAGTGGAGGAGTATCTTTCGTCGGCACACCGACGACTCGGCATAGGCGGCGGTCTCTTGCAAGAGTTGTCGGCCTATTTCTTGCTCGGCCACGGGCTTGCCTTCCATGAATCGTTCCAACTTCTTGAGGTCCTTGCGTGTGAAGAAGGTGATGCAGAGACCCTCGCCCCCGTCGCGCCCTGCACGGCCCGTCTCTTGGTAGTAGCCCTCGAGGCTCTTGGGTATGTCGTAATGTATGACGAAGCGCACGTCTGGCTTGTCGATGCCCATGCCGAAGGCGATGGTGGCCACGATGATGTCGATGCGCTCCATGATGAAGTCGTCTTGCGTCTCGCTGCGCACGGGGGCCTCCATCCCTGCATGGTAGGCACGCGCGTTTATCTTGTTCACCTTCAAGAACTCGGCAAGTTCCTCCACCTTCTTTCGGCTCAAGCAGTAGATGATGCCACTCTTGCCTGGGTGCTGACGGATGAACTTCACGATGTCCTTGTCCACCTCGCTGGTCTTCGGCCGTACCTCGTAGTAAAGGTTGGGGCGGTTGTAGGAGCTGCGGAACTCCACGGCATCCTTCATGCCGAGGTTCTTCATAATGTCGCCTCTCACCTTGTCGGTGGCGGTGGCCGTGAGGGCTATCACCGGGGCCTCTCCTATATCGTTGATGATGGGGCGTATGCGTCGGTACTCAGGGCGGAAGTCGTGTCCCCACTCCGAAATGCAGTGAGCCTCGTCGACGGCGTAGAAGGAGATGTGGACCGTACGGAGAAAGGCTACGTTCTCCGACTTCGTCAGGCTCTCAGGGGCAACATACAGCAACTTTGTCCTTCCGCTGCGCACTTGCTCCTTCACCTCATCTATCTCTTGCTTCGAGAGGGAGGAGTTGATGAAGTGGGCTATGCCGTCGTCCTCGCTCACCATGCGGATGGCATCCACCTGGTTCTTCATGAGTGCGATAAGGGGAGAGATGACGATGGCCGTGCCCTCCATCAAGAGGGCGGGCAACTGATAGCAAAGAGACTTCCCTCCACCGGTGGGCATGAGCACAAAGGTGTCCCGACCGTCAAGCACATTGCGAATGATAGCCTCTTGGTCGCCCTTGAAGGTGTCGAAACCGAAATAGCGTTTCAGCGGTTCGCTTAGGTTAATCTCTTTCATGGTCCACAACAAACTAAGACAAAGTTAGCGAAAAAAAGGCAAAAAAAAGCCAACCTTGCGGCTGGCTTTCGTTATTTTTTGTTAAAAGTCACGGTTTCACGCTCCCACGGCCTCGCTGAGGAACGATTTGTCCAACTGTTTGAGGACGAAATCGCGAGTCACGGCAATCGTTTTCTTCTTCGTCGAGGGTGCATCGTACTGCAGGTCCATCATCACGGCCTCCATGATGGAGCGCAAGCCGCGCGCGCCTAACTTGTACTCCACGGCCTTGTCCACCATGGCTTCAAGAGCATCGTCGTCGAACGTCAGTGCCACGTCGTCCATGGCGAAGAGTTTCACCTGCTGGCGCACGAGCGAGTTCTTCGGTTCGGTCAGTATGCGGCGCAAGGCCTTGCGGTCCAAGGGGTTGAGGTACGTCAGCACAGGCAGGCGACCGATAATCTCGGGTATCAGTCCGAACGACTTCAGGTCTTGCGGAAGGATGTACTTCATCATGTCTCCCTTGTCCAGGCGTCTGACGTTCTGTACCGAGTTGTAGCCCACCACGTGGGTGTTCAGTCGTTGCGCTATCTTCTTCTCTATGCCGTCGAATGCTCCGCCGCAGATGAAGAGGATGTTGTGCGTGTCCACGTGGATGTAGTCCTGATCCGGGTGCTTGCGTCCGCCCTTGGGGGGCACGTTCACGACGCTGCCCTCGAGCATCTTCAGCAGTCCTTGCTGCACGCCTTCTCCGCTCACGTCACGCGTGATGCTCGGATTGTCGCTCTTTCTCGCAATCTTGTCTATCTCGTCCACGAACACAATGCCTCGCTCGGCGGCCTTCACGTCGTAGTCGGCCACTTGCAGGAGTCGCGTCAGGATGCTCTCCACGTCCTCGCCCACGTAGCCTGCCTCGGTGAACACAGTGGCGTCGACGATGGTGAAGGGAACCTTCAGCATGCGCGCTATGGTGCGTGCCATGAGGGTTTTGCCCGTGCCTGTGGGGCCGACCATGATGATGTTCGACTTCTCGATGTCCACACCGTCGTCCGTCTCACCTTGGGCGAGACGCTTGTAGTGGTTGTAGACGCTGACGGAGAGGCAGCGCTTGGCATCCTCCTGCCCGATGACGTATTGGTCCAGGAAGGCCTTGATGTCCTTCGGCTTGGGCAGTTCGCTAAGCGGTTCGGCAAAGGCACTGCCCTTGTCGTGCGCCGTGTTCTCGACTACCAACTGATGGGCGGCCTCGGCACAGTCGCTGCAGATGAAGCCCGTCAGCCCCGTTATCATCAAGGGGACGTCACGCTCCGACCTTCCGCAAAAGGAGCATACCTTCTTCATGCCTTCTTCTCGAGCACTTGGTCCACCATGCCGTACTCACGGGCTTCCTCGGCCGTCATCCAGTAGTCGCGGTCGCTGTCGGCCCACACCTTGTCGTAG
>ERZ842401.7259-NODE-7259-length-11431-cov-3.932226_pt1 | contig 11431 bp, 13 predicted proteins | sample MGYA00521270_ERZ842401 | MGnify/ENA primary metagenome ERZ842401 (study PRJEB31892, sample SAMEA3878208) | bioreactor metagenome | biome: Moose rumen | place: Sweden | collected 2011-10 | study: EMG produced TPA metagenomics assembly of the PRJEB12797 data set... | reverse complement strand
GATGTTCAAAATGTTTATTCAAACTTTGACATCAGTGATGAAATAATGGACCAGGTAAATATATAATAAAAAGTATATTCATAAATAGCTAATTTTATAACGCATAAATAAACAGGTACTCGTTTTGTCGAGTACCTGCTTTTTTGGGGGGTTGCGTTGAAATTACATTCCTGTAACTTCGCAAACATAGATGAAAGTAAACATGATGCCCATTGAAAAAAGCCAGCTTAACATCTGGGGATATGGGGACTCTGGCTTTGCGGGCATGTGCTTGATTTTTTCAAACGTACTTTTAATAGCTTTCACTTTTTCTCACCTCTGCTTACCACTCTTCAAGTGTAAACAAAAATGTCTGTTTTTATATCGTTTATTTAATGTATATTTATTGCTTTTCATGTTTTATTTCCAATTGTAACGAAATATTAAGAAGAAATAAAAGAAAAAGGCAATTTTCAGAGGAAGAAATACTTTATATAAACACGAGGGAAGAAGAGAGATATTGAAATGACAGCAAATTTAGCAAGAGATTCATATAGTGAAGAAATGATGTTTGCAGGAGTATCAATATCCGGAAACGATCCTCGAATGAGATTTAGAAATTCCAAAGATCCGATATATGTAGCATATGAATGTATAGATAATCAGCCGATATCGACACTTGCAAGAGTATTTATAAAGGATCAGGTAAAAGGATTTATAAAATTTGTATCAAAAATAGCCCAATAATAAAAACTCTCACAACTCTCTACCAAGACCAATAATCAATCTCAAAACAAAAAAAAACAAAACAAATAAAAAAATCAAAAGACTCTCAGACCTCTCAAAAATAAAATAAAAATAAAAAAGATTTAAAACTCTCTAACTCTCTCTCTAATTAAATTTTAAAGCCCGCTAATAGCGGGTATTTTCATTGTTTATTAACAAATATTAAGATAAATATATATCAAAAAGGCAATTTTTTGGTAGAAAAAACGTTTATATAGGAGTAGAGAGATTGAGAGAGAGACGGAAATGGGTTACGCATTATTTACAGCAAGAAAATTATCTTTAACAACAAGATTAAACTTATGTAATGCACAGCTTATGAGTAACTCAGAAAGAGCAAACGCATTAACTCAAAGCATCTACGCAGCAAGAACAAAATCAGCAACAGAAGCAAACAAATTAACAACAGAAGCATACAAGACATATACATCAAGCCTTAAATCAGCAAACGATATATACAAAGCAGTTTTAGATAACGAAGCATCAACAGAAGAAGCAAAAGAAGATGCAATAAAGAAAGAACAAGGAGAATTTATCCTTGAACTTATAAGAGAACATAATTTTGAAAAATATGTGGAAATACAACGAAAAAGGAGTAACGAAAAATGTCTGAAAACAATGAATTAGTAAATGAAAACTTGAATGATGCTGCTAACAATAGCGGTATTCAAAATGATGATGGTGCTGCTGATGGCGGTGCTGCCAATGGTGCTGATGGCGGATTAAAAAGTCCTCAAAATGATGGTGCTGCTGATGGCGGTGCTGATGCAGAAAAAAAAGGAAATGATGATAACAGTATTTATGGCTCTCCGGAAGCATACGATTATAAAGATATTAAACTTCCGGAAGGATATGAATATGACAAAGATATGCTGAAAGAGTTTGATGCACTCAACAAAGAAACTAATCTGTCGCAAGCTCAAGCGAATAAGTACATGGAGTTTGGTTTAAAACTTGCTCAAAAAACTGCCGGTAATGTTCCGGAGATAATAAAGCAAGTTCATCAAGCTAAAGTTGCTCAATTCCAACAAGCTCTTAATACAGATAAGGAAATTGGCGGTAGTGATAAAGCTAAAATGAATGCTTATCTTGATGTAGCCGATAAAGGCTATACCGCTTTTGCTAATGATGAAGTGAAAGCTGCTCTTGCTGATGCCGGTCTTAATTACCATCCGGCAATAGTAAAGATGTTTCACCGTATTGGTGAATTGGTCGGAGATGATAAAATATTTGCTCCTAAAACTCCATCCGGAACTCCGGTTGATAATGCAGATATTTTATATCCGGCAAACAATTCTTAATTGGTAATTAAAAGATAGTAATAGATTTTAAAAAAGGGAGAAAAATGCTATGGCAACTATTGGACAAAACTATTTAACATTGAAAGACATGTACTCACAAATGGAAGGTGATGGAAAAGTTACTGCTGCAATTATTGATTTATTCATGTCCTCTAATGCAATATTAGAAGATGCAATCGCAGTAGAATGTAATGACGGAACTAACCATAAAACAACTGTTAGAAACGGTTTATCTCGACCGCAATTCAGACAGTTCTATCAAGGTGTTGAATGTCAAAAAGGAGATTATACTCAGGTTGTTGATACAACTTCAATGCTTGATGATTATTCAGAAGTTGATAAAAAACTTGCTGACATCAACGGAAATACTGCTCAATTCAGATTGAATGAAGCAGAAGCTCACATTCAAGGTATGAATAAAACCGCAAAAACAAACATCTTTTACGGTTCTAAAGGCAAAAATGCTTCCGCTTTTGATGGTCTTGCAACTCGTTATAACAAACTTTCTTCAACAGAAGGTGAACTTGGTTATCAAGTTATTGACGGTGGCGGAACAGGAAGTGATAATACTTCAATCTTCTTTGTAACTTGGGGTGATAGACACACTCATTTAATTTATCCAAAAGGTTCAAAAGCCGGACTTCAAAGACAGGATAAAGGACAAGTAACCGTTCAAGATGCTCAAGGAAGAAACTTTGAAGCATATAGAGATTATTTCTCTTGGGATTTAGGTTTGTGTGTTCGCAACTACCGTTCTTCTGCTCGTATCTGTAACATTGATGTATCAGATTTATCAGGTTCTTCTGCTGCTGATTTAACTGATTTGATGGTTGATGCTTATTACAGAATTGAAGAACATGCTCAAACCGGTAAAACTATTATTTACGCAAATAACACAATCAGAACATTCTTACATAAACAGGCAATGAAGAAATCAAATGTTAATTTAACTATTGATGAATTTGCCGGAAAACCGATTGTTAAATTCTTGGGTATTCCTATTAAGCCATGTTCTGAAATCCTTAATACAGAAGCAAGAGTTGTTTAATAACAATTTGAGGAGATGAAAGGAGAGAGATTTTCAAGTGTTTGCTCTTGTCTTGACTTGTTCGCATTAAACGGATACGGCTTTTGCCTTACATCCTCTGCTCACAAGTCGCTAAACTAAACACTTTTTTCTTGGTTATTACATAAAAATTAAAAGGAGAAATAAAATGAGATTAGATAGTCAAGCTATATTTTCAAATGCTCAAGCAATTACTGCTTCTGCTGCTTCAACAAATGTTGTTGAAATGTCAAAATCAAACGGTGTTTTAAAAGAAGTTGCTTTTGGTAAACCGCTTCCGCTTCTTATTCAAGTTGTTGAAGCATTTAATAACTTAACTTCATTGAAAGTTGCCGTTCAAACTTCTGCTACTGCTGCTTTCAGTTCGGTAACAACTTTAGCGGAAGCAACTTTAAACCTTGCTGATTTGGTAGTTGGCAAGAAGTTCCCTATTATCAATGTTCCTTCCGGTAACAAAGGTTTTATGAGATTGTATTACACAGTAACCGGAACAGCTCCTTCAACCGGTAAGATTACTGCCGGAATTGTTGATGCTATTGATAATTCTTATCAAGATATGTAATTAAAATTCCGGATGCGGATTTAAACTTCTGCATCCGGTTTTTAAATGAAAAGTATTTTAACAAAAGGAAAATAAAGATGGAAGGACAAACATTAAAAATCAATGTTTCTAAAGAACCGGATAAACCTAAATATGATGAATGGGAAATTAAAAATGCCGTCAGAACTTTGGTTGAAGCAGAGGAAATAAAAAACAATGCAGAGTTGATGTCATTTGTTGCTCCGGAACTTGAGAAACAAGCAAAGGCGGTTAAGAATGCCGCAGAAATTTTGTATGGCGATAAGGAGAATAATGATGGCAAATAATAAACTAACACTCAAAGTAACTAAATTAGCTTTCTATAACGGAGCTTTAGTTTATCCGAATGAAATTATCAAAAATTTCAAAGGTGATAAAGTTCCTTCATGGGCTACTCTTGCCGGTGGGAAAGAAATTAAACCGGAAGAAAAAACTCCGGTTGAACCTCAAAATCCTGTTAATCCGGAAGAAGAAGGTAATAAAGAGCCGGAAAAGAAAGAACCGGAAACAAAATTAAAAACAGAACCGGAAGAAGCAGAAGGAGAACAAACCGGAACTGCGGAAGAAAAAACTCCGGTTGAACCTCAAAATCCTGTTAATCCGGAAGAAGAAAAATCAGAAGTAGAACTTCAAGAAGAATTAGATGCTCTCTTGGATGAAAGTGTTTCAAAAGGGATTATTCTTGAAGGTGCTGAAAATAAAACTTTGGTTGAACAGATTGCAGAATTAAAAGTTCTGTTAGGTAAATAAAAGAGCTTTATGCTTTAATTGGAGATTAAACAATGTGCATTATAGAAACATCAGTAACAGTTGCCGGAATTACTATAAGTGCTTTGGCTGCTAATATTATTGCCGGAACTGCTGCTGCCGTTACAATAGCTTCTGCTGCTCTCGGTGCGGTTTCTTCTTACAGTCAAGGGAAATCGCAACAAGCTATGTATAATTATCAAGCTCAAGTGGCGGAACAGAATAAGAAAATTGCTAATCAAAATGCAGCTCAAGAAAGACAAACCGGTATAGAAGAAGCAAGATTGCAGAGAATGAAAACACTTCAAGCGGTTGGAAGTCAGCAAGCTGCTATGGCTGCAAACGGAATGGATGTTACTCAAGGAACATCACTTGATATTATTGAGGACACTTCCGCTATGGGTGAACTTGATGCACTTCAAATTCAAACCAATTATGAGAGAAAAGCTCTTGCTTATGAGCAACAAGCTAACAATTTTCAAAATGAAGCAAACATGGACAGAATTGCCGGTCAAAATGCTTATAAGTCCGGTGTTATGAATGCTGCTGCAACAGGATTAAACGGAATAAGTAAAACTGTTGGTGTTGCTACAAAGTGGTTAGGATTTGGTTCATAGAGGTAGTTAAGATAAGGGAATTTTGATATGGCATATTCTAAAGTAGGTATATTTAATATGGCTCTTAATCATCTTGGAATTACTGCTCCTCTTTCTACAAACAGTATGGATAAAGATAGCAGAGCTATTATTTTGAATAACTTTTACGAAACTGCAAGAGATGAAGTTTTAAAGGCTTTTGATTGGGGTTTTGCAAATACATACAAAGATTTAACTTTATCAACAACTACCTCTCCTAATCCTAAATATCCTTATGTTTATGATGCTCCGAATGATTGTATTGCTGCTCGTGCGATTATTGACATTCAAAAAGGTGAAGAAAAAAAGTTTGAACCTTTTGCCAACTCTCTTGGTGAGAAATCCTTTCTCGCAGAAGTAGAGTGCGGAAGGTTAAGATATACAAGAAGAATTGAAAATGAAGTTCTTTTTGAACCAGAATTTGCGATGACACTTTCTTATTATCTTGCTGCTCTTACCGGTGAAACAATCACCGGACAACAAAAGAGAGCTGATAGTTGTATGCAAAAATATGAATGGAAGTTAAGTAAAGCTAAACAACTTAATGCTCAAGAAGGTGCTGCTGATGATGAAGATAACTCTCAATATTATGATGTGAGGTAGAAATGGCAGGAACAAGATTAACACAAACAAGTTTTTCAAGAGGTGAACTTGCTCCGGCTCTTTATAACAGAACTGAAATTGAGCAATATTCTCTTGGTTCAAAAGAAATTAAAAACGGATTTATACATCAAGAAGGTTGTGTTTCAAACCGTTCCGGATTTGAATTTGTCGGAGAAATTAAAAATAGCAATGCGGAAACAAGACTTATTCCCTTTGCTTTTAACTCGGAACAAACTTATGTGATTGAAGCCGGAAATCAATATTTTAGATTTATTCAAGATGGCGGATATATAGTTGATGATGAAGATAATATTGTTGAAATATCAACTCCGTATCTCACAAAAGATTTAGTTGAATTAAAAACTGTTCAATCTGCTGATGTCTTAACAATAACTCATAGAGATTATACTCCTCGTGAGCTTATCAGATACGACCATGACAGATGGGAATTGTCGGAAATCATTATTGAACCGGCTATTGCTCCGCCTACAAATGTAACGGCAACATGGACAGGTTCAACATCAACTAATACAAAACGATATACATATCTTGTTACTGCGGTTGATGAAGATACTCTTGAAGAAAGTAAAAGGTCAAATACAGTAACTGTAACCGGACATAGAGAAGCAAATTGGGAAAGCGGTGAATATGTAACAGTTAGTTGGAGTGCGGTTGATAATGCCGGAGAATATAATGTTTACAGAAATGTAAATGGTATTTATGGTTATGTCGGAACTGCGGAAGGAACAACTTTTGTAGATGATAATATTGAACCGGATTTGAAAGAAGCTGCTCCAATATTTCAAAATCCTTTTGCAAACGGTAATAATCCTTCTTGTGCAACATATTTTCAACAAAGAAAAGTATATGCAAACTCAACAAATAATCCTCAAACATTTTGGGCTTCTCAACTTGCAACATCAAACAACTTTAATATCTCAAGACCGCTTATTGCTACTGATGCAATAACTCAAGCTCTTGCAGACAGAGAAGTAAACGAAATAAGGCATCTCGTCGGATTAAATCACTTGATAGCTCTTACTTCTAATACCGAATACAGAATTAACGGTTCAGAAGGTGTGTTTGAAGCTAATCCTTCTCCGGTTGCATTAGTTCAATCAAACTATGGTGCTTCTCATGTTCAACCGGTTATCTCCGGAAATATGATAATATTTGTTCAATCCGGTGGTTCTGTTCTGCGTGATTTGGGTTATGATTATCTTTCTGATAGTTATAATGGTGCTGAATTATCTTTGTTTGCAAGTCATTTATTTGAAGGTAAAACAGTAAAATATATGGCTTATGCAAAAGAACCGTATAGAATTATTTGGCTTGTATTCTCTGATGGAACTTGTGCTGCATTAACATATAATAAAACACAAAAGATTTGCGGATGGGCAAGAGAGATAACAGACGGATTTTTTGAAAGTGTTGCTTGTGTTCGTGAAGGACAAGAAGATGTTGTTTATTTCATAATAAGAAGATATATATTGCCGGCTTATCAAGGTAATTATGAATTTATCAAAAGTGAATTGAACAGTAATAATGTAATGACTTATCATTATAAATGCGGTTCAAATACATACTATACAAAGAAGGTTCTTGCTCTTGGTGTAACGGTTTATTCTAATGAAACAATGACAACTTCAATAGGTACGGTCAATGTTTTGAATGAAGAAGAAAATGTTGTTACAATAGGCGGAACTCTCAAACGATATGTTGAAAGAACAAAAAGCAGAATAGTAAAGAAAACTCAAGAAGGGTTCTTTGTTGATAGCGGATTAAGTGCAACTTTTGTAAATGAAGTAACGACAATAACCGGACTTTCACATTTAGCCGGAAAAGATGTTATTGCTATTTGTAACGGTGGTGTTATTGAGCAGCTTCATGTTGATAGTTCCGGAAAAGTTGCTTTACCTTTTGGAGTGAAAGAAATAACAATCGGACTTCCTTTTGAATTTAAACTTGAAACTCTGAATATTGAAGGTGAAAATACTCAAGGACTTAAAAAGATTATCAATAATGTTTGTGTAAACACTCTTAATTCAAGAGAAGAATTTTTTATTGGCGGTTCAGAAGGGTTATATGTTCAAACGGATAGAAGTATTGAAAGTGTAAATGATAGTAATAAATTGTTTACAAGGAATGTTTCTGCAACTCCGCTTAATTCTGCAACTACAAACGCAACAATTATAGTAATGCAGAATAATCCGTTACCGCTTACTATTCTTTCTTTGAGTGCAACTTTCAGCATGGAAGATATATCAGATACTCAATAAGGAGAAGAAAATGAAAAAGGCAAAACCGAATAATTTGGTTATAAAAATCAAAAACAACAATGTTAAAGGTAAAGCAAAAACTATTAAACCGGAAATAAAAGAGGGTTAAATGTACGAAAAAGAGAAGAATGAGAAGGATGTTCTCTATATTCTTGAGCATTTAAGACCGGAAGATGAACACGAAGCACGAACTCAAAAAGGTGATAACTTCAAAGAAATTATACTTGAAGAAATCATGAGTGATAAAACAAGAACTTATTTAGGTTGTAAAAAATCAGATGATACTCCTGTTGTTATTGGCGGTTATTCTGATACGAATGAAGAAGGTATCGGTGTTGTTTGGCTTCTCTCAACCCCGGAGATTGAAAAGAATAAAACTTGTTTATTGAGGAACATAATAATTGCTCTTGAAGAAATTGATGGCAAATATTGGTTCACATATAACATTCTGTTTTCAGAAAATAGGTTTGCTAAAAAGTGGCTCAAGAAAATAGGTTTTAAATTTGATAATCCGCATCCTGTCGGATTAAATATTCCGGAAGGATTTGAATTTTTTTACAGAATAAGAAAAACAAGAGGATTAGGCGAAATTTCGTACGAGTGAAACTCGGATAGCGAACAGATGAAGCCGGCTAAAACGCAAGTTTTAAAGGCTAAACTCTGTGAGCGTGGAGAAATTTCAAGAAGGAGAAAGATAATAAAATGGCAAGAATACCACAATATAATAGAAGTGTAGCTCCTCAAAACACTCCATACAATAATTTAAAATCAAACGCATCTGGTGAAGCATTTGGAAGTAATGTTGCTGCTTCTTGGGGTAGATTAGGTGATGCCGGTCTTGATGCTATGGATGCTTTTGCAACTTTGAAAGCAAATTATGATAAGACAAAATTGCTTGAATTTAGTAATAGTATTGATAATTGGTCTAATGAAAATCTTTATGATAAAGATAAAGGTTATTTGAATAAAACCGGAAAAGAAGCAATGGGTAAATCTCCGGAAGTTATGGATAGCTTTGATAAGTTTGCAGATGAATACATTGCTAAATCCGGATTTATTGCCGGTTGGGAACAACAAGCAAGAAGAATAGCGGATGCAAAAAGAAGAACCGTTGAAAGATATGTTGAAGCTCACGATAAAAAAGAAAGTGATGCTTGGCAAGATATGGTTTATACTGATGCTTTAACAAACATCTTTCAAAAAGCAATTCAAGGAAGAAATAATCCTCAAGATTTGGAAATGTTTTACAAAGATGGATTAACACTCCTTGATAATTATGCAATGACAAAAGGATGGGATAAAGACCCTGAAACATTTGCTATAAAGAAAAAAGAATTTGAAGCCGGTTATCATGGACAAGTTCTTGATGCTTACATTGCAGAAGGTTCTTTAAAAGCCGGAGAATATTTTGAGCAGCATAAAGATAAATTCTCTCCGGAAGTTCAAAACAAATATCTTCAAGTTATACATAGAGAGCAAGTTGCTTATCAAGCAAGAGAAACGGCTCAATATCTTATTGGTTTACCAACGGAAGAAGCATACAAAGTAATTGATAATATTGGAAATATAGATGTTAGAAATGCTACTGAAAATGAATATAATAGACTTTTAAGACATCAAGATGAAGCTCAAAAACAAACTGATGCAAAAGTCAGCAATGAGATAATGCAAAAAGTTTATTATGCTTATGAGAATGGTGAAGATGTTTCAGCAATTATGAGAGAAGTTAATGCTTCTAATATGTCTTTGGAACAAAAAGAAAAAATGTATAAGAATTTGAAAACTATGCAAGAGCTTCAAGGTGTTGGTGATAATTGGGCGGATTATAATATCTTACTTGATATGGCTGCTTTTGATAATGATGGATTTAAAACAATAAATCCGGCAAATTATAATCTCACAAAAGAGCAGTATAACAAAATTGTTGAGATGCAAAGAAAAGCTGCTAATAATGAATACACTCCGGAAGCTGAACTCAAAAAAGCTATCAAAGGAATGTTTAATCCTAACTTTAATATTCAAGGTAAAAACGGATTGCATAAAAGCGAATATGAAGATGAAGTTGTGAGATTTCTTTCTGCGGTTGAGAGGATGCAAGGAAAAGCATTTGATTTAAAAAATACGGCTCAACTTCAATCTGTTATGAAGGCATTTGATTATAAAGACCCTAACGCAACTAATAAAAATATTGATGAAACAAAAGAACTCTTTATGAGAGCTAAAAAAGACGGTGAAGCATATAAGCTCATGGCAAAAGAATATATGCAGTTCAAAGGGGTAAACAAAAGAGAACCATCTCCGGAAGAAATTTATGAGATGGCAAAAAGAACTTATAACACTATTGAAAACGAATGGAAGAACAGAGATAAAGGAAAACTCAATTCTGCTCAAGGTATTTATAAAAGTGTTAATGAAACAAAAGCTAAAAAAGGTGAAACAAAAGTTTTAACTTATTATGCAGATGTGAGAATACCTCAAATATCAAGAGAACTTGGAATACCTTTACAAGTAACTTCAAGATACAGAGCCGGTGATAATGGCGGTCATGGTAAAGGAAGAAAATGTGATGTTGGAATGGCATCTCTGAATGTTTCTCAAAGATTGAGAGTATTTGAAAGAATGTTGTCTGACCCTGCGGTTGCATCAATAGGAACATCAGACCCAATTCTATTAAAGCGGTTTAATAATCCGCCTAATCCGAAAATTAGAGATTTGAGAGAATACGATATAAATTACAGAAAATCTCATCCGAATACAACAATGAACCATGTAAACCATATTGATATATCTTTTGATACACGATATGGCGGAGATAAGCAAGGCTAATAAAGGGAAATAATTTATGTTAAACACAGTTCCGGACACAACAAATACTAATCCGATTTTCAGCAGTTATGATGTTCGTTCTGCTAATTTTAATGAAAATATGGATGAATTTGTAAAAGCTCCGAATGAATTATATATTGAAGAACAAAAGAAGAAACAAACAGCGAAAAGCAATATCAATTCTGATGCAATTAAAAACATTCCGGATATGCCGGAGTTTTTAAAAGAAGAATATGAAGAAGTAAACAAAATGCCGGAGTGGTTAGAGAAATTAAATGTTTGCTCTCCGGATGAAATTGAAGAATGGAAAAGCAAAGGAAAAATGGGAATTGCGGAAGCGTGGAGAAAAAATCATGGCGGAGCTTCCTTTCTTCCTTATGTAAACACAACAAGAGATGCTGCTGATGCAATAACTGTTTCTGTTCTTTTGGATAGAGCTAAAAAAGGTCAAGAATTAACTTATGAACAACAGGAAAAACTTGTTGATTATTTAAGAGATATTAAAGAGCTTCAAGTTCGTGGTTTTAGTTTTGGCGGTGGAACTGTCAATGCTATTCTTGCAACTATTCCTTATGTTGAAGAATTTGCTATTGGTCTTGCAGCATCTCCGGACGGTGGTGTTGGTCTTG
>ERZ842401.7258-NODE-7258-length-11431-cov-5.033052_pt1 | contig 11431 bp, 6 predicted proteins | sample MGYA00521270_ERZ842401 | MGnify/ENA primary metagenome ERZ842401 (study PRJEB31892, sample SAMEA3878208) | bioreactor metagenome | biome: Moose rumen | place: Sweden | collected 2011-10 | study: EMG produced TPA metagenomics assembly of the PRJEB12797 data set... | reverse complement strand
GTTCGGAGGTGGAGCCGAAGCGGTTCTTCATCGAGCGCAGGATGCGGTACATATAGTGCTGGTCGCCCTCGAACTGGATCACGGCATCCACGATGTGCTCCAGGATTTTCGGCCCAGCCAGCGAGCCTTCCTTCGTGATGTGTCCGATGAGGATCACGGGCACGCCTGATGACTTTGCGAAGCGGAGTAGGGCCGAGGCGCACTCGCGCACTTGGGCGATAGAGCCAGCGCTGGACTCCACGTCCTCCGTCATGATGGTCTGGATGGAGTCGATAATCACCAGTTCGGGCTGTTCGGCCTTGATGTGGTCGAAGATGCTCTCAAGCGAGTTCTCGCAGAGGATGAGAAAGTTCTCATTATTGCCGCCAAGACGCTCAGCACGCATCTTCAACTGGTGGGCGCTCTCCTCACCACTGACGTAGAGAATCTTCTTCTCAGGCATCCGGAGCATGGTTTGCAGGGAGAGGGTGGACTTGCCGATACCCGGTTCTCCACCCAGTAGGACGATGCTGCCGGGCACGAGACCACCACCCAGTACGCGGTTCAGTTCCTCATCGTGCATATCGATGCGGGGATCATCGTGACTGGAGATATCGCGGAGGCGTAGTACCTTGTTGTCTCTAACGTGACTTGTTCCACCGCTGCGCAGGGTGGCTGCGGCAGAGCGTGCTGCCTGCGTGCCGGTATCTCCGGCAATACGGATTTCCTTGAAGGTGTTCCACTGCCCGCAGGCAGGGCATTTGCCAATCCATTTCGGCGACTCCTGGCCGCAGTTGGAGCATACGTAAGCTGTCTTCTCTTTTGCCATAATCGCTGCAAAGGTACAAAAAAAGCCACAGATTACACAGATTTTCCCAGATTTTTGTTACCTTTGCATCCGATTATGAGGAAAATACTGATAGGAATCATGGCCGCACTGGTGCTGTTCAGTTGCGGACAATCATACGAGGAGACGAAGCGCATCACCAGGGCGCAGCGCCTGAAACTGTTGCGGGAGGACTCGGCCGCCCTGAAAGTGGCGGTGCTGCCTACGCTGGACTGCCTGCCTGTGTACCTGGCGAAGGACCACCAACTGTTTGATACGGTGGTTGACATCCGTCTGAAACACTTTACGGCACAGATGGACGTGGACACTGCCCTGATGAACAGACGGGTGGAAATCGGCGTGACAGACCTGGTGCGTGCGGAACGGATGAAGAAAATGGGGGACTCGCTACGCTATCTGACAGCCACCAATGCCTACTGGCAGTTGATCACGAACCGTGGTGCCCGTATCACCGACCTGAAGCATCTTGACGACAAGATGCTGGCTATGACGCGCTACTCGGTGACAGACCTGTTGGGAGACCTGGCTGTGGACTCTGCCAAGCTGAAGACGGAGCGCGTGTTCCGTATTCAGGTGAATGACGTGCACATCCGGCTGAAGATGTTGGAGAATAATGAGATGGACGCCCTGCTGATGACGGAGCCTCAGGCTACTCAAGCCCGTCTGCTGAATCATAAGGTCGTGCTTGACACCCGGAAACTGGATATGCAGATGGGGGCGTTCGTGGTGCAGGGCAAGGGCATGGACGACCAGGCGCGACAGCGACAGCTGAAGGCTTTCACCGATGGCTATAACCAAGCGTGCGACTCGCTGAACCACTATGGCCTCGAGCAATACAAGGACCTGATCGTGAAATACTGTGGCATGAAGGAGTCAGCCGTCAGCGGACTACCCCAAGACCTGAAGTTTCACCGTATGAGCGCTCCTCGCGAAAAAGATATCGAAAGAGCCCGGAAATGGCTGAAGAAGTGAAAAGTGAAGAGGCATGATTGAAAACGAGACATTGCAGGAGGTGTATGTCAGTCTGCTGCAGAGAGACCTGAGTAATGCGCTCTCGCAGATGGATGTCTATCTGGCAGGCAGGCCGCGCCAGAACGATGGGCATCGTGTGGAGGCTGTCAGGGCTGATTTCCAGTTGATGGCAGACTACTGGCGTCGGGGGTATAAGGACCCTCAGCTGAGCGGACTCTACGACAACCTGTTGCGACGGATGTACGTGATCTACGCCAATGCGGCACTCAGCCATGCCGTCGGTAAATCCTCCTATCTATCCTCTGTCTATATGCGACTGACGCTGACAGCCCGCGACTGGTCTGTGCAGGCGCTGAAGGAAGCGCTGGAGGCCTATGTGTCGGAAGTGGCCATGCTCGAGCTGGAGACTGCCGACAAGCAGGCCTCACACCGCAAGGACATCTACCGTCGGCACCATCAGTTGATGAGTGAGTGGTTCGACAATGTGTGGCTCTCGACGATATGGTCTGACGGACAGGCTGCTGCGATGGAGGAACTGCTGCTCTCGCCCACCATCGACAGCAATGACCAGCAGTTGCTGGTCAGCGGGATAATGATGGCAACCATCAACCACTTTGACGTGGGCAAGTTCCGTACACTCCTACATGTGTACCAGAAAGCAACGGATGAGAACGTACGACAACGGGCCCTCGTGGGCTGGGTGCTGTCGCTGCGAGACCATCTGGCTGGGCAACTCTATCGTGAGGACCTGAAAGAGCTGGAGACGCTGCTCGAAGACCAGGCCGTCTGTGAGGAACTGGTTCAGTTGCAGCAACAGATCATCTTCTGTATCAATGCGGAGAAGGACAATCAGACCATCCAGCAGGAGATTATGCCAGACCTTCTGAAAAACAGCAACTTCCGTGTGACCCGCAATGGTATCGAGGAAATCGAGGAGGATGCCCTGGAGGATATCCTGCACCCTGATGCCGAGGACCGTAGAATGGAGCAGATGGAGGAGAGTTTCCAACGGATGCAGGCCATGCAGAAGCAAGGCTCAGACATCTACTTCGGCGGATTCTCACAGATGAAGCGCTTCCCCTTCTTCTCAGAGATCTGCAACTGGTTCGTGCCTTTCTATATAGACCATCCCAGCGTGAACGACGTGGTGGAACGCTTCCATAACAACCGATTCCTGCAGAGCATCGTCAACGTGGGGCCTTTCTGCAATAGCGACAAATACTCCTTCCTGCTGGCCTTCAGTCAGGTGATAGACCGTATCCCCCAGCAGTTGCGCGAGATGATGGAGCGTGGAGAGGCCAGTGTGACGGAGGTCCTGAAGGAGGAGAGCCGTAGTGCAGCGTATATCCGGAGAACCTATCTGCAGGATATCTACCGCTTCTATCGTATCTATCCGTACAGAAGTGAATTCCACAACCCGTTTGACAAGAATGGGCGTAGCGACTATCTCTTCTTTGCCAATCCTGTCTTCATGCATACCCATCTGGAACCCTACTTTAACGAGATTGCCGCCTTCCTGATCAAGCAGAAAAGGCACTATGAGGCAGGTCTGGTGCTGGAGAATACCGGTGAGGCCCGATATGACTTCCGCTACTACGTGATGGCTGGCTATCTGGTACAGCATCGTTACTTTGAGTTTGAGGAAGAGGGGCAGACAGACCGCTACTTCTATCAAAAGGCCCTGGAACAGCAGCCTGAGAACGAGCGTGCCCTGTTGGGATATGCCAGAGCCCTGTTTGGAGAGGAATGCTATGAAGAGGCACTGGAGGCCTATGGGCGTCTGCTGACGATACAGCCGGAGAAACGTAACTACCTGCTGAACCGTGCTGTCTGCCTGTCGAAATTAAAACGCTATGCCGACGCCCTGAAAGACCTGTATCGCCTGAACTATGAGACGCCTGACGACCTGAACGTGAACAGGGTGCTGGCCTGGACGCTGGCCTGTAGTGACAAGTATGAACAGGCCGACAAGATTTACAGTCAGATCATGTCGGGGAGTCTACAGCCGGAAGACCTGCTGAACTATGGCTACAGCCTGTGGCTGGGAGGGCATACCGATGAGGCTGCCGACTGTTTCCACCGTTATCTGAAGGAGTCGGACGACCAGCCCAGGGACATCCTGAGCAAGGAACGGGAACTCCTGCTTGAGAAGGGTATCACTGAGGCTGAGATGCAGCTGATGCTCTATATCCTCTGATTCTTGCCTTTATCTTTTCACTCAGCCATGTGGCTCCTAACGGGAGCCCCACGCCGGCAATGGTATAGAGGATCCAGAACAGATCCTGCTGGGAATGGTCGTGAATCACCATGTGGCAGCCTATCTGTCGCGGGTCGAGGCCATAGTACCAGATCTTGAGCAGGCTGACCGTCTTATAGGCTACGATGTGGAAGATGAAGATGTAGAGTGTGTGGTCGCCAGTATAGACGAGGAAGCGCTTCAGGGGATTCTCATGGCCGTCGATCCAACGACTGACATTGTAGGTCATCAGGAATCCGAGGATGGCAGGCAGCGGCAACGAGAGAAACTGCGTATAGTTGGAGCGCCAGTTCATATTGGCCGTCTGGTACTTGGAGAAGAGAAACACGACGACGGCAAAGAGCAAGGTGGTCCATACGGCGGTATAGTAACGGGACATGAAACGCCGATAGCTGTCTACGAACTGACGGAAGATAAAACCGCAGCCGAAGAAGAAACAGCCCATCATGTCGCGATAGCCTCCCTGTACGAGATTGACCACCTTCAGTCCCTCGTAGGTCTTCCAGCCACAGAGCAGGAGCATGATGAGGCAGATGATGTAGGGTGCTGCAGGCGCAGCCTTCTGGGGCAGTACCTTTAGTACCACCTTATATATAATAAGGTACAGGATGCTGGCCACGAAGAGTCCACGGAAGAACCAGAACGCCCCGCAGAGAAACTGGTCGTAGCCACCCATGGCCGTAGTGATGTTCCACAGGTTCTGCTGGATCTGGTGCCAAGTGTAGGGATGGGTCACGCCTCCCGTCTCATTGCCATAGACCTCGTTGAGGATGCCCAGGTCGAACATCCAGTTGTGGATGATGAGGAAGAACACCGCCCATTTCCAGAAGGGCCAGTAGAGCCCCTTGATGCGTTTCTTGACGAAGGTGGCCTCGTCGTTGAGGTATTTCAGGGAGAAGAAGTAGCCGGCTGTAATGAAGAAGAGCGGCATATGGAACTCGAAGATGAACTGGCACAACCATCCCGGTGCCTCAGCATGGGCGATGACCATCAGGATGATGGCGATGCCCTTGGCGATGGATATGGTGGTGTCGCGCTTCATATCAAGGGTGTCAGCAGGCTGCCGAGCCATCCGCGGAACTTCTGCCATCCTGTGCGGAAGCTCTTCCATTCCTCATTGGTCAGAGGACGGCTCTTCAACTTGTCGCGCTCGAACATATCGTTCAGTTCCCTGGTGGTCTCGGGATTGATGATGAGGGCATTCTCCTCAAAGTCGAAACGCAGGCTGCGGGCATCGAGGTTGGCACTGCCTACGGTACAGAAATGCCCGTCGACCATCATGATCTTCGAGTGATGGAAGCCAGGTTGGTAGATCCATATATGAACACCCGCCTTCATCAGGTGGTAGGCATTGTGATACACGATGTCGGGTGTCAGCGGGACATCAAACTTGGCCGACAGCATGATCTCCACTTTGACACCTCGTTGGGCAGCGCGCTTCAGGGCTTTCTTGACAGAAGGGATGAGCGTCATGTAGGGGTTGATGAGCTTGATGGAGTCACGGGCATCGTCGATGGCCTTTACATAGAACTGGCGCATGATGCTGTTCAATACACGTGGTTCGCGGTTGATGATGCCTATCGTCTTGTTGCCCGCAGGTGTGCCTCGGTAGTATTTGGCATCGGCCACCTGCTCGCCGGCATTTCTTCTCCAGATGCGGGCGAAGATGGCCTGCAGGTCGTTGACGGCTGGTCCTTCGATGCGGCAGTGCGTGTCGCGCCATTCGCCCACCTGCGGTGTACCCACGATATAGTAGTCGGCCACGTTCATGCCACCTGTGTAGGCAATCTTGCCGTCGATGACCACAATCTTACGGTGATCCCGAGGCCAGATGTGGTTAATCCACGGGAAGCGGATAGGGTCGTACTCCACCATGCTGATGCTGTCGTCGCGTAGTTTCTGCAGGTGCTCCTTCTTGAGCGGCTGGTTGTTGGAGTCGTTGCCAAAACCATCGAACATGGCTCTCACCTCGACGCCCTCCTTCCGTTTCTCACGGAGGATGTCGAAGAGGAGCGAGGCAATGGAGTCGTTGCGGAAGTTGAAGTATTCCAGATGGATGCTGCTCTTAGCCTGACGGATGTCCTCGAACATCAGGTTGAACTTATCCTTGCCCGACATGATGAGTCTCACCTCATTGTGGTGGGTGAAGTGTACACCCAGTTCGCTCATCTGTCGCATGATGAGAGAATCGCTTCTCTCAGCATGGATGGTGATGGGGCATAGCAGACAGACGGCAGCGAAAACGATTGATATGCGTCTCACTTTATTTCCTGTGCTTTAGTCTGTACTCAAGCGGCGTCATGCCGAACTTCTCCTTGAAGATGCTGATATAGTTCTCGGCTGTCAGGAATCCCACGTTGGTGGCCAGCTCACTCATGTTGATATTCGTGCGCTTGAGCAGGATGCAGGAGTGCTTCAGACGGAGGTCACGTACCAGCTCGGCAGGGGTCTTGCCCGTCAGCGTGCGTACACGATGGAAGAACGGCACGCGTCCCATGCCCATTGCAGTAGCCATCTCCTCGAGACTGATCTGTCCACGACTCATGTTCTGGATCACATACTGCTCGATGTTCTTCATCAGCTGCTGGTCCATAGCGTCGAGCATCGAGTAGTCTGTCAATGTGGCAACCTCTTCCTCATCCTTGTCGATCACGGTCAGGCCGCTCTCTGGGGTCTCGACGGGCTCTTCTGGCTGGAAAGCCTGCTTCTTCCTGATCTTGATGTCCACCAGATTGATGGGATCGTCGTCGTCGATCTGGTCATTGGCGACGGCAAGTGCCTTGTCTTCGTTGTAGGACTCGGTGGCGGTGGTCATACTGGCGTTCTGGTTCTCCAGCATACGGGTCTCTGCGCCTTCGATGAGGTTGCTGTCCATCTCGATGGGGCCGAGGCCGAGCACCTTGTTGAGGCGCATCACGGCATCCTGCATGTTGAAGGGCTTCGACAGGTAGTCGTCGGCGGAGAGCGTGATATTCTGCTTGCGCATATCCTGAGGTGTCAGCACACCTTCGGTCATCAGTACGAACTTCACCTTCTGGGTGACAGGCGAGGTCTTCAGCTGGTTACACAGCTCACTGCCCGTCATACCCTGCATGCGCTGTTTGGCGATGACGAGGTCGGGCTGCACCTCCTCGATGTCGGAGGCTGCCTTGATAATGTCGTTGTAGGCGTGGAAGTTGTAGACGTACTTCAGACGAGCGGTAGCGAACTTCAGGAAGTCCTCGTTGTCGTCGATCATCACGACGGAGAACTTCTTGGTTGGCGCATCGAGGGCAGCCCGTGAGACTGATCTCTCGGTAGTGAGCGAGTCGCCCAGCTCTGGCAGGCTGATCTCGCCCTTGCCGTTCAGTTCCAGACGGTCGTGGACGGTATTCTTGGCTTTCTCCTCGGGGTGCTCCAGGCTGGTCTGCATATCGCTGACGCGGGTGATGACCTGCAGCATCTGGGAGTGGAGGGCATTGAGCTGCTCGCGCTCCTCCAGCGTCTTCTCCTTCTCTGAGAGGTTGCCGATGATTGACGTCATACGGGCCATAGGCTGGCGCAGGTCATCGCTGGCAGCCTTGATCTCCTCACGCTGCTTGATGAGTTCCTCGATGACGGCATTCTTGCGGTTGGCGATGGCCTTGATCTGCTTCATGCCGATGCGCCAGAAGTAGATGAGCACCACGGCGATGATGAGATAGGCCAGGATCATCCACCAGGAGAGCAGCCAGTGACGCTCTACGCTGATGACGAGTGTACGCTCCTGGTTGCTGACGGCACCTTCGGCGCTGATGGCCTTTACGTGGAGGGTATATTTTCCGCTGCCAAGATCGTGGAAGGTCACACCGTGCGTCAGGGCGTTACCATTCTTCCAGTCGTCATCACGGCCTTCCATCCAGTACATGAACTGCAGGCGCTCGCTCTGGTTGTAGTTGCCTGCGCCGAACTTGATGGTGAATGTGTTCTGGTTGTGGTTCAGGTCGATGCGGGAGGTCTCGTTGAGGGCCTGTGTCAAGATTACCTTTCCGTCGTATTCATGACCAGTGATGACCTCCTCCTCGCCAATGAACATCTGGGTGAGCATCACGCGGGGCAGGGCGTCATTGTCGTCGCTGGCCTTCTGGAGCACCCAGTTCACACCGAACAGGCCACCCAGCAGCACATTGCCGTCCTTACGGGTCAGGATGGCCCCGGGGTTGAACTCATTGCTCTGCAGACCGTCGGCTGTCGTGTAGTTGTACAGTCCGTAGTTGTTGGTGCCGTCCTCATGGTTACGCTGGATGACGATGCGGCACACACCACTGCTGGTGGTGATCCAGATGTTGTGGTTCTTGTCTTCCACGATACCGCAGATATTGTTGTTGCAGAGTCCCTGTTTCTCCGTGATATAGTCCAGGTTGTCGTTGTCCATGTTGAGGATGTTCAGACCCTCGCGTGTACCTATCCAAAGAAGTCCTCGAGAGTCCTGGAACACCTGCGTGATGTAGTGGTTGGTGAAGGTCTTCACGTTCGTGGAGTTACCCGTCAGCACCTTCTTCTCCGTATTCGACAGGTTCAGGATGACCAGACCCTCGGCAGTACCGATGAAGAGGTTGTTGGCCTTGCTCTCCTTGTTGTAGAACAGGCAGGTCACGTTGTTGGTGTTCAGCTTGCCGTTCTCGCGGGTGTAGGAGGAGAAGGAGCTCATCCTGGGGTTGTATACCTGCAGGCCGCCGTTGGTTGCTATCCAGAGGTTGCCGATCTTGTCGGTACAGAGGTCGTTGATATGGTCGTCGATCAGCGTCTTCATGCTGTCCTTGGCCAGCGAGTAGATGGTGGGACTGCCGTTCTTGATGCGTGTCAGTCCGTTGCGCTTAGAGCCTACCCAGAGGCTTCCGTCGCTCGTAAACTCCATCGCCGACACCTTGAGGCTGGAGAGCTGTCCGTCGTAGCCGATGATACCCTTGTCACTGGTACCATACCACACTTTGCCGCTGTCAGCTTGGGCGATGGCGGTGATATCGCCGTTCAGTTCTGAGCCGAACCGATAGATATACTTGCCGCAGTAGGCGATGCCCGACTTCTCAGTACCCACCCACAGCAGGTCGGTATCGTCGACGTAGACACTCTGGATGCTGATGACGTCCTTCGCCAGCTGACGGTCGTTGATGTTGCGCGGATGCACGGACTCTATCTCGTGCGTGTTCACATCGTAGCGCAACAGGCCCATCTGGTCGGATCCTATCCAGATATTGCCGCTGCGGTCGCCCGCCATTCCGTTGATGTTACGGTCGACACCGATACTGGTCAGTCCCAGGTTGTCGCCTATGGAGGTGTCCCATTCGTTGGCACTCTTGTTGTACTTGAAGAGTGTGCCCTGTCCGTAGAGCCAGATGTTGTCCATCTGGTCGGCAAAGGCCTTGAGTGAGCGGGAGCGGCGCAGTTTCCTGTTGGCGATCTCGTTGGTAGACCAAACGGTGTGCTGCTGGTGCATCACGTCGCAGCAGACCATCCGTCCGTCGTCATAAACCATCACGGCACCGTCCTTACACTCGCTGATGGAGCAGATGAGTCCCTGGGGCACGCCATGTGCATCGTCGGTATAGCCGAACTCATAGAGTAGCTGCTGCTGCATGTTGTAGCAGACTACGCCCTTGTTGGGAATGGCGCCCCACAGGTTCTTGTGACGGTCTACGTAGACGATGCTGGGGATGGTCTCGATACCCATGCGGGCAAACACCTGTTTCATGTCGCGCTCGAAGGTCTCCGTCTGGGGATGGTACACGCAGTAGCCCGACGCTGTCTCTACCAGCAGGTTGCCGTCGAGGGTCTCCTGGATGGAGTTGATGTAGCTGTTGGGCAGCGACGAACCGTCCTGGGAGTCACTCTGGAAGTTCTTGAAGATGTAGCCGTCGAAGCGGTACAGTCCTGCGGGTGTGCCGAACCACACGTAGCCTCGCGAGTCCTTCATGATGCAGTTGATCTGGCTGCTCGTCAGTCCGTCACGTGCATCGAGGGTCTTAAACAGATAGTCTGCCACCACTGCCATCGGCAGCAGGAGCATCAGGGCGATGATTAGTTTCTTTATAGTTTTCATAACGGTCATTTCCTTCTTATATCATGCATGAGTAATGGTCTACGACGCCCAGCAGGTGTTGCTCGTCGTCAGTCACCAGTACAGAGTGTATCTTGTATTTGTTCATTATCTTTTGTATCTCCGTGATCTTCGTCTCCGGCCTGACGGTCTTGGGTGTCCGGGTCATGATGTCGCTCACGGTGTGGTCGAAGAACTCGGCCTGCCACTTCTCCATAGCCCTGCGGATATCGCCGTCGGTGATGAGACCCACGATCTTGCTGTCAGCCTCCGCTACGCCGAGTCCCAGCTTGCCCTTGCTCACCAGGATGATGGCCTCGCCCAGATGCATCTCAGGCGGCAGCACGGGCATGTCCTCCGTGCGCATCACGTCCTGGGCCGTCGTCAGCAGACGCTTGCCCAGTTCGCCGCCGGGGTGGAACTGTGCGAAGTCGCGCGGCTGGAAGTTGCGCTTCTCCATCAGGGCAATGGCCAGTGCGTCGCCCATGGCCAGCTGCGCCATCGTCGAGCTGGTGGGTGCCAGGTTCATGGGACAGGCTTCCTTCTCCACGCTGACGTTCAGGTGGCAGGTGGCATATTTTGCCAGCAGCGACTGCGGGTTGCCGCTCATGCCGATGATGGGTATCTGCATGTGCAGCACCATCGGGATGAAGCGCAGCAGCTCATCCGTCTGTCCGGAGTTGGAGATGGCCAGCACCACGTCGTCGGAGGTCATCACGCCCAGGTCGCCATGAAACACGTCGAGCGGGTTGATGAAGAACGAGGGCGTGCCTGTCGAGGAGAGCGTGGCGGCGATCTTCGCGCCGATGTGTCCGCTCTTGCCGACACCTGTGACGATGACCTTGCCCTTGCGCTGGAACATTAGTTCCACAGCCTCCTCGAAGCTGTTGTCCAACTGGGGGATGAGTCCCAGCACGGCTTCAGCCTCGTCCTTAAAGCATTGTATGGCGTAATCTTTTGCAGACATTCTCTTAACTCTAAATTCTTAATTCTCAATTAGCTTCTCCACCAGCCCCTCCAGCCTGTCGAGTTCCAGCATGTTGGCTGCATCGCTCAGTCCGCGGTCCGGGGCGGGGTGTACCTCGAAGAACCAGCCTGTGGCGCCGAAGGCTTTGGCGGCCAGTGCCATCTGGGGCACGAAGCGACGGTCGCCGCCAGTCTTCCCGTCACTCCCGCCTGGGCGCTGCACGCTGTGGGTACAGTCCATGATGACCGTTGGCACCAGCTCGAGCATATCAGGGATGTTGCGGAAGTCGACAACCAGGTTGTTGTAGCCCATCATATTGCCACGCTCCGTGAGCCATACCTCGCTGGCACCAGC
>ERZ842401.7257-NODE-7257-length-11433-cov-5.697838_pt1 | contig 11433 bp, 9 predicted proteins | sample MGYA00521270_ERZ842401 | MGnify/ENA primary metagenome ERZ842401 (study PRJEB31892, sample SAMEA3878208) | bioreactor metagenome | biome: Moose rumen | place: Sweden | collected 2011-10 | study: EMG produced TPA metagenomics assembly of the PRJEB12797 data set... | reverse complement strand
TTGCAAACTTCAAGGAAGGTCTGTCGGTGCTCGAGTACTTCATCTCGACCCACGGAGCCCGTAAGGGTCTTGCCGATACCGCCCTCAAGACAGCGGATGCAGGTTACCTCACCCGTCGTCTCGTGGATGTCTCCCACGACGTCATCATCACGGAAGAGGACTGCGGCACCCTCAGGGGCCTCATCGCTACAGCAATCAAGAATAAGGACGAAGTCGTCGAGTCCCTTGGTGAAAGGATCCTCGGCCGCACTTCCGTCCACGATATCTTCAACCCTCTCACCGGAGAGCTAATTATCTCCGCAGGAGAGGAAATCCGAGAAGATACTGCGAGCCTCATCGACTCTCTCCCTATCGAGCAGGTCGAAATCCGTTCGGTTCTCACCTGCGAGTCCCGCAAGGGTGTCTGCGCCAAGTGCTACGGACGCAACCTTGCAACGAGCCGCATGGTCGAGAAAGGCGAAGTCGTCGGAGTCATCGCAGCCCAGTCTATCGGTGAGCCTGGTACACAGCTTACTCTTCGTACATTCCACGTCGGAGGTACAGCTTCCAGCGCTGCCGCAGATTCCTCAATCGAGTCCAAGTACAATGGAAAACTCGCATTCGAGGAGCTTAGGACCATCCAGAGAGAGGATATCGATGGCTCTGTCAAGGACATCGTAGTCAGCCGTATGACTGAGGTACGCATCCTCGACGAAAACACCGGGATTACCTACTCCCAGTACGATGTACCTTACGGCTCTACCCTCTATTTCAAGGAAGGGGACAAAGTCCGTAAGGGCGATCTTATCTGCGAATGGGATCCGTACAATGCGACTACCATCGTAGAAACTGCCGGTATCCTCGGATTCGAGAACATGATCGAAGGCCAGACATTCCGTGAGGAAAGCGCCGACGAGTTCTCGATGAGCAAAGACAAGGTCATCATCGAATCCCGTGACAAGAGCAAGAACCCGTCAATTGTCATCACAGACGATGCCGGGAACGTCCTCAGACAGTACAATCTCCCTGTTGGAGCCCATGTCATGGTTAGCGACGGCGACAGAGTCAAAGTCGGAGATATCATCATCAAGATCCCTCGTGCAATCGGAAAATCCAGCGATATCACAGGAGGTCTCCCGAGAGTTACCGAACTCTTCGAGGCCCGTAACCCCTCCAACCCTGCTATCATCTCCGAGATCAACGGAGAGGTCATCATGGGCAAGGTCAAGAGAGGCAACCGCGAGATCGTCGTCAAGAACAAGGCAGGTGCTGAGAAGCACTATCTTGTACCTATGACCAAGCAGATTCTCGTCCAGGAGAACGACTACGTCAAGGCCGGAACAAGGCTTTCCGACGGCGGCACTTCTCCTACCGATATCCTCAACGTCCTCGGACCGGTCAAGGCTCAGGAATACATTGTCAACGAAATCCAGGCCGTCTACCGTCTCCAGGGTGTGAAGATTAACGACAAGCACTTCGAGATCATTGTACGCCAGATGATGCGCAAAGTCCAGATCAACGACCCTGGCGACACAGACTTCCTACAGGAAGAACTTGTCGACAAGTGGGAGTTCATGGACCGCAACGATGCCATCTATGGGAAATTTTATGTCGAAGATCCCGGCGACAGCGTCAAGTTTGAAGTCGGTGATATCATCGGCGCCCGCGATCTCCGCAGCGAGAACGCCTCGCTCGAGAGACAAGGCATGAAGATGATAGTCGCCCGCGAGGCTAAGCCTGCAACCGCAGGCCAGGTCCTCCAAGGTATCACAAGGGCAGCACTAAAGACCGGCAGCTTCATCTCCGCCGCCTCCTTCCAGGAGACTACGAAGGTGCTCAGCGAAGCCGCTATCCGCGCCCGTATCGACAACCTTGAAGGTCTCAAGGAGAACGTCATCTGCGGCCATCTCATCCCGGCCGGTACAGGTCTGAAGGAATACCAGGACATCGTGGTAACCAACACATCCGAAGCCGCCACCCAGATGAGCGAGCTGTAGCGAAACCTATATTTTTTTGCATTGCCGGCCTGTCCAGAATTGGACTGGCCGGCTTTTTGCAATATGGGATGGAAAAAGGAGGTTAACCATGAAAACTAGAGCTATAAAACTATTTACGCTTTTCGCCTTTGCTACGGTTGCGCTTGCTTCATGTAGCCATACTACAACAAGGGAAAGAGGGAGATATCCCAATGATAATACCGGAGGAAGAGAGTCTTCATCTACAGTGACTCTCTCCAAGCGCTCAGACTGGATAATCAAATACATGGGACGGGAAGATTACGTAGAGTCCGATGGTTATGTTTCCAGGGTAGAGAAAATCGACGTTCTTTGCCCTCAGACGGATTATTATATGATAAGGACTATCTCTCCGACCGATCTGAAGGAGCTGTATAACAACGACTTGAAGGAGTTTTTCGAGACAGAGGCCAAGTACATAAGAGAGGATGCCGAGTACTATGGTGACAAGATTACCGATTACCTCTACTATGAAGAGTCACACTCCTACCTCTTCGACCGCATGAGGATGGGAGAGTGGAAAATGTACCTTATTGGAATGACCGAAAAGGGGTATATCACAGGTAGTTATACAGAGACCAGTTTTACCCTCCAGGAGGAAACACCTTCTACAGATTACCTGAAATGGATCGGCAATTGGACCGTGACCGGCAAGAATCTCGACGGAAACAGCGTAAGTTACGACCTCTCTATCGAGAAGGATGAGGCAAATATCACTTACATCATAAACGGATGGGAGACAGGAGAAAGCATCGACAAGAGCAGCGGCACTGTCATGGACCAAGAGTATCTCCTCGCCGAGTACGACTATTATCTCAAGAATCTCTACTTCCGCTCTCAGTACCTCGGCACTTATACCGAGAATAATGTTGACATCGATGAGCTCTTCCTCGGGAAAATTGACTATGAAGCCGGCGAAAAAGACGTTAATGGCATCTATGTAATCACTGACGAGAATCTCGACCTCGGAGCTGCTATTCTGAGCGAAGACGGAATGTCTGCACAAGTTCAGGGATGCGACGTAATTGTCAATCTCGACAACAAAGACGTAACACTGCCTTTCATTATGATGCAATATTTCCAAGGCTACATGAACGGAAACAACGCTGAGTACAGCGAGTATAACCTCAATGTCCCTGCGTTCACCCTCGACATGAAGAAAACACCGGGAACCAAGGCCTCATTGGGTAGACCTCAGGTGGAAAGAAGGCCCGCCACGAGGGCGTCAGTCCACCATTCTCAGGCAAGGGTCCATGAAAAGAGGAATTCAAAGGTTGCCAAAGCCGTCAAAGTGCGCTAGGAAGCACTCCAGCGTATTTTCCATCAGGCAAGCAATCGTCATAGGGCCGACTCCCCCGGGAACCGGGGTGATGGCTGAAGCTTTGGGTGCGACGGTGTCGAAATCGACATCGCCGCACAGTTTTCCTGTCTCGGGGTCGCGATCCATTCCGACATCAATAACGACGACACCATCAGAAACCATGTCGCCAGTTACCATCTTTGGCACTCCTGCTGCCACAACCAGAATCTCGGCCTCTCTGGTTACGGATGGAAGATCGACAGTCCTGGTATGGCAGAGGGTCACGGTAGCATTGGCGTCCAAAAGCATCTTGGCAACCGGAAGGCCAACTATTTTGCTGCGGCCAATAACCACAGCCCTTTTCCCTTTAGGATCAACTCCTGCGGAAGCGAGAAGCTTCATTATTCCCTTCGGGGTGCATGGTGCCATGTGAGGAGTCTTCTGCCAGAGACCTGCGACATTCAGGGGATGAAACCCGTCGACATCCTTCTCCTTTGCAATCGCCTCGATAACCTTCGATTCATTGATATGGCGAGGGACGGGAAGCTGAACCAGAATTCCGTCTACGGAAGGATCGGCATTGAGGCGAGATATTGTCTCAAGAAGCTCTGCTTCAGTTGTTTCCGCGCCCATGAAGATAGTTTCATTCTCTATCCAGACAGCTTCGCAAGCCCTTGCCTTGTTGCGAACATAGACCTGACTGGCCGGATCTTCTCCAACAAGAATCACCGTCAATTTCGGAACTCTTCCGTACTTGGCGGAAGCTTCGGATACCTTTTTAGCAACTTCTGCCTTCAGAGATGCCGCTATCTGCTTTCCATCGATAATCATTTCCTTACGGGTTTTAAATCATCTGCAAATTTACTAAAATTTGGATAGGAGAAATAATGTTCCTAATTTTACAAGTTAAACAATGCAAGAAAAATGAGAAATCTCTTTCTGACCAATACCCTTACACGCAAAAAGGAACTTTTCGTACCAATCAATCCCGGACATGTCGGTATGTATGTCTGCGGCCCTACCGTCTACGGCGATGCCCACCTTGGCCATGCCCGCCCAGGAGTGACCTACGACGTTCTTTTCAAGCTCCTGAAGCTTCTTGGCTACAAGGTCCGCTATGTCCGCAACATCACTGACGTCGGGCACTTGGAGCACGATGCCGATGAAGGAGAGGACAAGATTGCTAAAAAAGCGCGCCTGGAGGAGCTGGAGCCAATGGAGGTCGTCCAGACATACACCGAAAGGTACCATGAAGCCATGAGGCTTCTCAATGTCGCCTCCCCTTCGATTGAGCCAAGGGCATCCGGCCACATCATCGAACAGATTGAGGCAATAAAGAAGATACTCGCTGCGGGATATGCTTATGAGAGCAATGGATCGGTCTATTTCGACGTCATGAAGTACAACCGTGACCACAACTACGGGGTCCTCTCCGGCCGTACCCTTGAAGCCACCCTTGAAGGTACTCGCTCTCTCGACGGACAGGACGACAAGAAGGCTCCATACGACTTCGCTCTATGGAAAAAAGCTGAGCCCCAGCATATTATGAGATGGCCTTCCCCTTGGGGAGAGGGCTTCCCCGGATGGCATCTCGAGTGCTCCGTGATGGGAGAGAAATACCTCGGAAGCGAATTCGACATCCACGGCGGCGGAATGGATCTGATGTTCCCCCACCATGAGTGCGAAATCGCCCAGAATCAGGCTTCCAGAGGGACCGGCGGGGTCCGCTATTGGGTCCATAATAACATGATTACAATCAATGGCCAGAAAATGGGCAAGTCTCTCGGCAATTTCATCACCCTGCCGGAGCTCTTCAGCGGCGAGCACCGCCTCCTCGAAAGGGCCTATTCCCCTATGACAATCCGTTTCTTTATCCTCCAGGCCCACTACAGAAGCACTCTTGATTTTAGCAATGATGCACTCCAGGCCTCCGAAAAAGGCTACAAAAGGCTCATGCAGGCAGGACGCGATCTCAAGGGGCTCGAAGCTGACCAAGGCGTTGTTTCCAAGCAGGTCGAAGACATTGTCGAAGCCGTGATGGACGCACTTTGCGACGACCTCAACACTCCGATAGCCATTGCCAACCTTTCGGAAGCGGTCAAGCTTATCAATATGGCCAAGGACAAAAAGGCCGCTCTCTCCGAGGGGGATAAAAAAGCCCTCCAGAAGCTTTTTGACGACGTCGTTCTGGGTGTTCTCGGTCTTATAGACGAAGATGCTCAAGGAGGCTCGGGAAAAGCTGAAAAAGCGCTGGAAGGAGTGATGGAGATAGTGCTTGAAGATCGTAAAAAAGCGCGCGAGGCCAAAAATTGGGCGGAAAGCGACCGTCTCCGCGATCTCCTGAAAGCATCCGGCATCACTGTCAAAGACACCAAGGATGGAGCAACCTGGACACTCGAATAATATGAAATTTATTTCATGGAATGTTAACGGCCTGAGAGCTGTGGCCGGAAAAGGCTTTGCGGATATATTCCGCAAGCTCGACGCCGACTTTTTCTGCCTGCAAGAGACCAAGATGCAGGAGGGGCAACTTGATCTTGCCTTCGATGGATATAAGTCGTACTGGAACTTCGCCGAGAAGAAAGGCTACTCCGGCACAGCGATTTTCACCCGGGAAGAGCCCCTTTCCGTCCGATATGGAATGGGCGTCGGGGAGCACGACCATGAAGGCCGGATAGTAACTCTGGAAATGCCTGATTTCTACCTTGTTTGTGTCTATGTACCAAACTCTCAGGACGGACTCAGGCGGCTTGATTACAGGATGAGATGGGAGGATGATTTCCGCAGCTTTGTACTCGGCTTCGACAAGCCGGTCATTATCTGCGGAGACCTCAATGTCGCCCATCAGGAGATAGACATAAAAAATCCGGCTTCCAATCGTCACAACGCTGGTTTTACCGATGAAGAGAGGGGAAAATTCAGTACACTTCTCAGCTCGGGATTCACAGATTCATGGCGAATGTGCCATCCCGAAGAGGTCAAATATTCATGGTGGTCATACCGCTTCCATGCCCGCGAGAACAACGCTGGATGGAGAATAGACTATTTTGTCATCAGCGACTCCCTGCGGAACAAAATCATCTCTACCGATATCCACAATGAGATCTTCGGCTCGGATCACTGTCCGGTGGAGCTGGTACTCGATATCTGATTATTTAGGAATATCGAAATAATAACCCGCATCACTTACGTAGAGTTTCGTCTATGTAGGACGCGCCCCCGGCAAAGATGGAGGCGAGTGTCTGTGTCTCATGGGAGAGCGTGGCGAAAAGAATACCTACATCGAACGGGATGCCGTAGACGCTCAGAAGGGCCCCGGCCACGATAGTATGGTAGGCGCCGAATCCTCCCGGAACGGGAATCAGCGTACTTATAGTACCGGCAACCATAATAAAAAGAGCATCAACAAGACCAAGAGATTGAATTGTGGCGACACCATCGGCCATCTCTCCGGTGAGTAAAGATGGGCCAATGCCCTGAACTGCCAAAAGGATGGTATAGGACATCATCCAATAGAGAACCCATATTGCCAGGGTGTAGATGAGAAACAGCCAGCCCTTTCGCATATGGAGGCAGGTTGTGAGGCCCTCGCCAATTCCCTTGAGAGCCTTCCAAATCTTTCCGAGAAAGCCGGATTTGCTGTGGAATTTCCAAAGAGCGAATATGAATCCTATGACCAGAACTAGAAGGACTGTCGCCGCCTTCCATAAAGAAAGTCGCTCCGACAGGCCTGATATTATGTCTCGGGATATATAATCGCCATATCTTCCCCATAAGAGAGCAAAAACAAGGATTGTAGTCATTCCGCCGATAAAGATGTCCCATGCCCTTTCGACGACAACGGTGCCGAATACCTTGTCTGGAGTCGCCTTGCGATGGCCTTCGGAATCCTTTGAAGAATTCTTGGTAATATATCCACATCGAATAAGCTCCCCTACTCTCGGGAGGACCAGATTTGTAATCATGCAGATATTAATCGCATTGAAGGACGAACGAATGGAAATCGAGTCATCAATAGGGTCCAAAAGCATTTTCCACCGCACTCCCCTTACCCAATAGGAGAAGATTCCAAGGACAAATGAGATAATGACAAAGGCCCAGCGACACTCTTTGAGCGCAAGCCAGAAATCTTTCCAATCGACCCCCCTAAACGAAAAATACAGCAGCAGGAGAGCCACTGTCAAGGAAAGTATGTATTTAATAGCCTCTGAGAGCTTTTTATTCATTTTCATATTACAATGAACTCTACAAATTTAATGCAAAAACCTAAATTACCGATTATTTTATATAAATTTGTAGGTTACAAGAAAAAAGAAAAGAATATGAAATCGATCCTCGGTATCGGGAACGCCCTCACTGATATCCTTGCCGTCTTGCCGGACGATGAGTTCCTTCAGAAGTACCATCTTCCGAAGGGTAGCATGCAGCATGTCGATATGGAGACCGGAGACAAGATCTGGTCAACTCTGAGACAAGAAGTAGGGGTAAGGTACGTCTCTGGAGGATCTGCTGCCAATACGATTACATGCACGGCAATCTTCGGCATGCCATCAGGATTCATTGGAAAGATAGGCGACGATGAGCTCGGCCACCTCTTCAAAAGCGATCAGGAGCAGTATGGAGTCAAGACCCTTCTTCTCAAAGGCCAGAACAGCTCCGGCAGATCCATGGTCTTTATCACCGGCGCCAACGCAGAGAGGACATTTGCAGTCTATCTCGGTGCTGCCCTTGAGCTTGTTCCGGAGGACCTCAAGCCAGAATACTTCGAGGGATATGACTATTTCCATATAGAGGGATATTTGGTCCAGAATCAGGCTCTAATCCGAAAAGCGGTCAAGATGGCCAAGGAGGCCGGCTGCATCATTTCAATCGATATGGCATCCTACAATGTCGTCGAGTCGAATGACGCCTTCCTCCATAACATCGTCGACGAATATGTCGATATCGTCTTCGCCAACGAGACAGAAGCGAAGGTATTCACCAAGAAAGAGCCCCGCGAGGCTCTCGATGAGATTGCCAAGCATTGCAAGATAGCTGTAGTAAAAGTTGGAAAAGACGGCTCCATGGTCAAGTGCGGCGACGAATATCACTTCATTGAGCCTTGGCCTGCTGCAACAATCGATGCAACGGGAGCCGGAGACACCTACGCTGCAGGATTTCTCTATGCCCATTCCCTCGGAATGCCTCTAAAGGTATGCGGCGAAGTCGGGTCAATCATTGCAGCGAAGGTCGTAGAAGTAATTGGCACCAAGATAGATATTCCCCGCTGGAGGGCAGCAAAACAAGAGATCCGCGAGCTGATCGCACAAAATCAGTAAGGCCATGATGGATTCAGTTAAAGAACTTATGAGGCGGAAAAGCCTCAAAAAATATTCGAGCAACGAACCGACAGGGATTATTCCTCTGACCAATCTCAACTCCGCAGTTGCATTCATCGATGTCGAGGATACTTCATTCGACGTGTGCAAGAACGCTATCCTCGCATTCTTTCGCGAGAACAATATCAGGGGCGAGATTTTCTTCTTCGACTTCAGAAAGCTCACCGAAGGAGAAAGGCTGATCACCAGTATAACAACGACAATCCTCAAGAAAGACCTTAACTGGTACGGCCGCCCGTCGAAAGAAAAGATTGGATACATGCTAGATGGGGAGCCTGACCTATTCATATCCCTCCTTCCCCGAGCCGATTATACCATTGAATTCATGGCGAAATGCTCAAAGGCCCATTTCAAGATCGGCCGCTGCCAGCTTCCCGGCAACACCTTCGACATCGTTGTCCATGATTCACCTGACAAGCCTCATTCCGAGGCGGAGGTATTCAAGGAAATGGCCGCATTCATTAAGAAAATACGATGACCAACGGGAATAACATCGTTACCGCCCTGAAGGGATTCGCAATGGGAGCCGGAAACGTTATCCCTGGTTGCTCCGCCGGCACTATCGCCCTTCTCACAGGTGTTTTCTCCCCGGTTATCAACGCTCTCGACGCTGTCGCCAGCAAAGACACATGGAAAGCTCTTTTCAGGGGTGATATAAAAGAGTTCTGGAAGAGAATTAACGGTACTTTTCTCGTATGGCTTCTCGGCGGAGCCGTCATTAGCGTACTTATCCTTGCCAAACTGATTACATGGGCACTTGCCCATTATCCAGTCCATGCATGGGCATTTTCCTTCGGGCTCATCGCCGCATCCACATATTTCCTTCTTGTTCCGATCAAGAACTGGAAATTAAAGGATTACTGCCTATTGGCGGTAGGCGTTCTGCTAGGAGTAGCCTTCTCTCTTCTATCCCCAACAAAAACCCCGGACACTGACCTTCTCGTCTTCCTTACGGGAGCTATCGGGGTCTGTGCAATGATAATTCCTGGCCTCTCCGGATCTCTCGTCCTTGTACTGATGGGTAAATATGAGACGATTATGTCCGCCCTCGATGTCGCTGACCTCAACTGGAGAGTCCTGATAGTCTTCGGCCTTGGCTGCCTGATCGGACTCGTTGCATTCTCAAAGTTCCTCCACTGGCTTCTAGAAAAGCATGAGAGGGAGACGCTTCTTGTCATGATCGGATTTGTCCTAGGCGCCCTTGTCAAGGTCTGGCCTTGGCTCCATATGGATGAAATAAATGCGGCGAACGCGGCTGCAGGGACTCCTGGAGCCTTGCACATTGGTGCCGCCGCTATCTTCTGCGCTATCGGCGCAGCAATCGTGATTTTACTCGAAACCTTAGCCAATAAAAAGAAATGAGACGTACATTAATCCTCACCCTGGCACTCCTGGTGCCCTTTTTTGCTGCCGCAAATCCCAAGATAGCAGGCAAAGATATTTCTAAATTCACCATTGTTTACAATGCCGACGCTGAAGCGGAAGAAGGGATTGAAGTAGCTGACCGCATGGCAGCTTCTCTCGAGACTGCCTTTGGCGTCAAGCTCCCGGTTGCCGACAATTCAAAGACAGTCAAAGGTCGCAAGATCGCCATAGGTCTTGGCGCAGAGAAGGAGCTTTTCGATTACTCGGTCAAGGCCTCCAAGGGAGATCTCTTTATCGACGGAGGCGGCTCCTGGGCTCTTGGAAAAGCCTCTGACAAAGTAGTCGAGAGACTCTCACAAAAGAGTATCCCTTCGGGCTTTTCCCTCGAAGGAACGGTATTTGGCGAGCACCTCTTCCCCATTACTGATGGCGCCAACCTCCGCATCCTCGACGACAATATCTGGGATTACAGCAAGGAGACAATCCCCGATGCTTGGAAAGACCTTCCTATAGATTGCCGCGATGCTTCGAGATGGAAAGGCTTTGCCCAGCTTGTCAGGGCCTACATGCCCGATATCATCACCCTTCAGGAATATGCTCCCCACATGCACGGCTACCTCTATCCTGCCCTTGAGGAGTATGGATACAAGATTTGCTATGTTCCCGGGGAAGGTCAGCCTTGGGGCCATACACCAGTTTTCTATCGCACCGAGACCATTGACATGGAGTTCGTCAATTACAATCTCTACACTCCAGAAAGATTCAGCAACATCGGATCCAAATCCTATGTCGCCGCTGTCTTCACACAGAAATCCACCGGAAAGAATTTCGCTGTTGTAAGCACCCACCTCTGGTGGAAGGGCGAGAAAGCACAGCCAGGTTCGGACTACGCAAGAGCTTCCCAGACTAGACTCATAATGGCTGAAGCAGAAATCCTCAAAGCCGAATACAACTGCCCTATCTTTGTTTGCGGTGACATGAATGCATATGAGGATGCTCCTGCTATCCAGCAGTTCCTTCAGGGAGGCTATAAGCAGTGCTATGAGATTGCTACTGTTCGCACAGACAACCATAATGGCCACCATATTTGCAGCCCCAAAGACGGATACTCAAGGGTTTCCCGCCGCCGCTCCCCCACCCGCAAAGAGGGCGCAATCGACCACTGCCTGCTCTATAATGCCGGCGAAGCCGAGGTCCTGACATTCGAGTGCGTAATGGCTGCTTTCACAGTCCCCCTAACCGACCACTACCCCAATGTCATCGACGCAAAACTCTGACATTTGACAAATATTGCAAAATAGGTTTTAAAATCAGAAAAATATACCTATCTTTGCAATCACTGATGGGGTATTAGCTCAGTTGGTAGAGCGTTTGAATGGCATTCAAAAGGTCAGGA
>ERZ842401.7256-NODE-7256-length-11436-cov-5.605219_pt1 | contig 11436 bp, 3 predicted proteins | sample MGYA00521270_ERZ842401 | MGnify/ENA primary metagenome ERZ842401 (study PRJEB31892, sample SAMEA3878208) | bioreactor metagenome | biome: Moose rumen | place: Sweden | collected 2011-10 | study: EMG produced TPA metagenomics assembly of the PRJEB12797 data set... | reverse complement strand
GGCGCAGTTGATGGTCAGGGCCTGCAGGGCCTGCTCACGGGTGATGAGTTCCTCAAGCCACCAAGGTGTGCCGTTCTCTCCATTCATCACACCAGTCACGGCAATCTCCATAATGCCGAATGGGTCGTCAGAACTGTGCCGATAGCCAATTGATGGTATTGGGCAGGTCGTCAATTTCAAAACACATCGCCTCGTTGTCAAGCGGAGTGTCTGTATGCGCTTGAGCACTAAGGATCCATTGCAGCGGTTCCAGACAATAATAAGAGTTTTCTTTTCATCATTGTTTTGCTTTTTTATTGTTATTGTTTTTTTCACAAGTGCACGGAAGTATGTCCCAAGGGCTTGAGTTCAAAGCGGGCATGGGTCATTTTGTGTAGCACCACGATGGCGATGGCTTCTATGGCGTAGGCGATGAGGTAACTGTACCAGAGATACTCGCAGGCTGTACGGGACATAATCCACAGAACGGGGATGACGGTGAGGGAGAGGGCGAGGGAGATGAAGAGAGCGATGGTGTGATAGCCGTAGAGTTTATAGACGACCATGACGGTATAGATATAGCAGAAGGGGATGAAACTAAGGGCGAAAATGCGAAGGGCTCGTACACCTTCGGCTATCAGGTCCTCTTCGTCTGCACCGAAGAAGCGGGTGATGGCTTCGGGGGCTATCCAGATGAAAGCACACGTTGTCAACATGGCGACAGTGATGAAACGGAATGACTTGCTGATGACGAGTTGGAACTTTTCATTGTCCCCCTTTCCCACCTGTATGGAACCCAGCGACTGGACGGTACGGCAAGTGCCTGAGAGGAAGAGATTGTAGATATATAAAATGTTCATGCTGACAGAGAAGGCAAAGATGCCTATTCGCCCCATTGTAGAAAGGACGATACTATTGGCACAGAAGAGGAGTGCAGTGAGACTGATGGAGGCCAGTGCCAAAGGTGCACCTTGCGATACCATCGCCTTGAAGGTTGACCATTGGCCATTGACCGAAAAGCATTGACCAAAAAGCATTTGCAAGTGATGAGCAGGATAGCGGAAATGCCAGCACATGAAGGCGATGCCGACGATGTGTCCGATGACGGTGGCTGTCGATGAACCCTCGATACCCCATCCGAACCACTGGATAAAAATGATATCACAACAGAGGTTGACTGCATTGTCGATGAGGATTGCCACGGAGACGAGTCGCGGACTACCATCGACACCCACCATCGTGGCCAGTGCCCACGACATCATATAGGCAGGCGCACCAGTCATCAGTGGGAAAAGATAGTCGCGCGTGGCGGCGAAGAGTTGTTCATTGGTGCAAAGCCATCGGGTGATGTCGTCGGTGAAGAACAGGCCTGCTACCGTCTGTAACAGTCCGTAGGCCAGACAGCCAATGGTGGAAAGGGTGAAGATATAGGAAGCGCGCCGGTAGTCCTTCCTACCCAATTCCATGCCCACGAGCATGCCTGCTCCCGTGGAGAGCAGCATGCTGATGGTGAACATGAACTGTGTGATGGGCTTCGAGAGGTTGATGGCACTGACGCCGTCCTCGCCTATCAGGTTACCAACGATGACAGAGTCAACGACATTGCCGAGACAGGCGGAGAGGGCAATCAGAATGGACGACCAGAGGAAGCGCCAGTACTCAGTATTGAATGAGATGTTTTTGTTCATATTTAACACATTGATCATTGACCATTCATCTATGATTCGAAGAATCCGAAGCCGCCGATGGCGGTGAGCATACGCTCAACATAGTCCCATGAGGTGGGACTCCAACTGAACCCGAGACGATAGAGCACTTGCGTGGTGTAGTCGTTGTCACGCTGCACGTCGGCAGTCTTCTGACCGTGGGCCATATCCTTGTAGGCCAGCAGGGCTGCCATCTGCTTGGCTTTCTGTGGATCTTGACCTGCCTTGTCTATTGTCTGCTGGAACTCCTCCTGCTCAACGAAGCGGATGCCTCCCGTGACAACTGTCAAGCCCGAGAGCACATCGCCGAGGAACTGACCATGTATGTTGTATGGATGAAACACGGTACACGCCTTAGGAGTGGTAGCCAACAGACAGATAGCACGAGCCACCTCGTTGATGGGCGAGAACTCCACACACTTGTTGCGCATGCCATGCGGACAACAGCCCAGCATGTTATAGATACGGATTCGCCCCATGAACGAGTTGGTGCTGAAGTTAGCCTGGAACTCACCGTCGGTAGAGCGGGCGGCCAGGTTGCCTACGCGCATGATCTTCGCCGACAGTCCGTGCAAGGCAATAGCATCAAGGATCAACCGTTCGGCCATAAACTTCGAATAGATGTACTGGTTGCCCAAGTACTGACCCATATAGAGGCGTTGCTCGGTATAGACATCACTCTTGATCTCGCCTGCCCATAGGCCGCGTGTGCTGGCGGTGGAGATGTGGATAAGTTTTGCACCTGTCTTGATACAGAAATCCACACAGCGCTGCGCCCCCCCGATGTTGACATCTTCAATCTCCGTGCCTTCAGAGAAATGCTTCACCACAGCGGCACAGTTGAATACCGTGTCTACCTTCAGGCTGGCATCGATGTCCTGTGTCACATCGCCGAGAACAACGTGCAGCCGATTCCCAAACAGCTCCTCAAACGGACTGTCGAAGTAGTAGAAGAGCATGGTGCGCAGACGGCTCTCTGCTTCCTTTAGATTCTTTCCGCGAACAAGGCAGTAGATGTTGCTGGCATCACTATCTATCAACTCGCGCAAGATGTGAATGCCAAGATAACCAGTGGCACCTGTCAAGAGGACATGGCCTAACTGCTGGCGCTCGCCTTCACGGAAGACGTCCAGCGTGTTGCGCTGCAAGAGGTTGTTGATGGCGGTGTAGTCGAAGTCGGCCACAGGATCCGGGGCATCTGATGGAGCCCCCTCGGGCACTGTGCCGCCAGTGATCAGCAGAGCCAACTTGCGGGGCGTGGGGTTGGCGAATACTTCGCCATACGACACATGCAATCCTGCCTTGTCGGCCTCGATGATGACGCGGGTAACGACAAGCGACGTACCGCCCAGTTCAAAGAAATTGTCGGTGGCTCCCACCTTGTCCATCTGCAGAATATTGGCAAAGATGTCACAGAAGGTGCGTTCGGTATCGTTGGCAGGAGCCTCGTAGGCAGTGCTAATGGCAACCAGAGGTTCCGGCAGCGCCTTCACGTCGGTCTTACCATTAGGCGTCATCGGCATCTCCTTCAGTTGCAGATAGGCTGTGGGCACCATATACTGTGTCAGACTCTTGGAGATTTCAGCCTTCAGCACATCAGGGGCAATCGCCCTGTCAGCCGTGTAGTAGGCACAAAGATGTTCTTTATCGTTTAACTTGCGAATCAAGATGACCACTTTCTTCATGCCCGTCACCTTCAGCATGACGTTCTCAATCTCGCCGAGTTCGATGCGCAAACCGCGAAGCTTGATCTGGTGGTCGGTACGTCCGAGTATCACCACATTGCCGTCGGGCAGCCACTTGGCATAGTCGCCCGACTTGTAGATGCGCTCCCCATGATACACCACGAACCGCTCACGGGTCATCTCGTCGAGATTGTTATAGCCACGGGCCACACCACGTCCACCGATATACAGTTCGCCAACGACGCCTACAGGCAGTTCGTTGCCGTCGGCGTCGACGATAAACTCCTTGACGTTCAACTGCGGCTTACCAACGGTCACCATTGGGGCATTTGTCAACTCCACATTGTTCGATGCAACGGTTATCTCTGTGGGACCATAGCAGTTGAAGATGCGGGCCTTGGTGACGCTACGCATTTGCTGCAACAATTGGTCAGAGAATTTTTCGCCTCCAGCACGGCAAATCTTTACCTGACTGACAGCCTCACAGAAATCGACACTGGTCAGCCATGTCTGCCAGCGCGACGGTGTACCACTGACCATGTTAATCTGTTGTGCCTTGATGAGTTGAGCCAGGCTGATTGGATTATTGGCCTGTTCTTCCGTAGCCACTATCAGCGTCTTGCCGTTATAATAGGCCATACCGATGTCTTGCAGGGCTGCATCAAACGAGATGGTGGTGACGCTGAGAATGCGTGTGGCATCCGTCAGCACGGCATGGGCAAAGACGTTGGCAGGATGACCATAGAGGTAGTTGCAGATGCCAGCATGGCGCAGCATCACCCCCTTTGGACGTCCTGTAGAGCCTGAAGTATAAATAAGGTACGCGAGGTCATCAGGCGTAACGCCTGTCTGAGGCAACGAAGCATCGCCTGTCTGCAACAGTTCCTCGGCCAATTCCGGCGTGATAATCAGTTTGGCACCGCTATCCTCCAGAATCAATTTCACACGATCCTCAGGATAGTCTGGGTCGCAGGGGATATAGGCGGCTCCGGCTTTCAGCACACCAAAGAGTGAGAGAATCAGTCGACTGGTACGGTGCAGCAGCAGAGCGATACGGTCACCCTTCCCAACACCACGCTGACGCAGACCATTGGCTATACGGTTCGTCAGCTCGTCCATCTCCTTGTAGGTGTAAGTGGCATCACAGGCTACCAACGCCTCTTGTTCGGGCTGTGTCTGTGCAAAGTGAGAGATACACTCATGGAAGAGCTTGAACGGAGCCATTCCCGAGCCCTGCTCGCCTACCCATAGCCTTTCACCTGTAGCCGCCTGACGCAGGTGACCCAACTCTTCTTCCTGGTTCTTACTGACGATGGAGAGCTGACGCACCTTGGCTGCAGGCTGGGCGATCATACGCTCGGCGACAGCCACGATGCTCTGAGCAAGGGCATGCCCCAGACGGGCTGAGTAGAGAGCATCGTCATACTGCACCACCACGCCTCGTGACTCTATCTTGATATTGATCTTAAACTTTGGCACATTGAGCTCCAATAGTTCCTGCTGAACGGGTTGACCGTTGACCATGTACTCTGACAACACACCCACCTGATAGGCGTAGGCGATGGCAGGAACGAAGCCATAGTCCGTGGCGACGCGGGCGAAAGGATAGTCCTCATGGCGTAGTGTCTCATCGAACGTGTCGCAGACCAGACGCAGATAGTCTGCCACCGTCACGTCATCTATCTTCAGACCGAGAGCGAGGGTATTGACGAACATACCTACCGTATTGGCGATCTTCAGGTTCGAGCGTCCGCTGCTGATGGTGCAGAGATAGACCTCGCGGTTGTTGGTGTAGCGCGAGATGACATAGCTCGCAGCAGCGAGGAAGAGATGGGCGGGAGTCAAATCATTCTGGCGACAGAATGCTGCTGCTTTATCATGATCCATTGGACAGACTGCCTCGCCGATAAAGCCCTGTTTATCACTCTTCGGCAAATCGGCAGGTATCTCACTGGCTCCCTCACAAGTCTTCAGCTTTTCTGCAAAGAACTGCTTGGCTGCCCTAAAGGTTTCGCTTTCCATTCCCGACGTTTCGTCGCCTACCCGTGGCCTTTCCGCCTGTTGTTGGTCGTTGACGAAGTCTAAGTAGGTGTAGGCCTCTTTCTCGACGGAAACACCGTCGAGCACAGAACCTATCTGACGAATAAACAGGTCGGCAGAACCACCGTCGAACACCAGATGGTGGACATCCATTAGCAGGTGTACGCCACTTTCAGTCTTGATGACTTCGAAACGGTAGAGAGGCGGTTTCTGAAGGTTGAATGGACGGACAAACTCCTGCTTATAGGCTTCAAGTTCAGCATCACTCATTTCTGTAATAGGCACCTCCACAGGTACGCCATTCTGAAGTGTCTGGACGATGGTGTCACCCATTCCCGACGTGCCGTCGCCTACCCGTCGCCTTTCCGTTGTAAAGTGAATGCTCAGTTCAGGATGGGCCTCCACCACCTGCTTTACGGTTTCAGCCAGTCTGCCAGCCTCGATGCCAGCTGGATAGCTGAGCAGATATGGGATATTGTAAATCGTCGAAGTAGGATTCTTCAGACACTCGAAATAGACGCCAGTCTGGGCGTATGAGAGGGGAACACTCTCTAATTGAGAATTTGGAATTGAGAATTGAGAGAGTGAATCACAGGCCATCATCTGCTTCAGGATCTCATTCTCAATGCTCTGTAGGGTGCCAGTCTTTATCAATGACTTTGAGTCGAGGGTCACACCGTATTGTTTGTTTACCTGTACGGCTAATTTAATAGCAGAGATGGATGTCAGACCTGCGTAGCCCAAAACGGTAGTAATGTCGAAATCAGTGTTACCGATTATTGAGGCAATCATCTCATGCAACTTCTCTTCCAGGACGTTCAGCGGGGCCTGTTGTGTTTGTTGCTGTGACACAGCAACAGACTTGACAGGCTTCGGCAATGCGCGCTTGTTCACCTTCTGGTTCTGGTTCAAAGGAATCTTGTCGATCTGCATTGTCACGGCAGGTACCATGTAAGGCGGCTTTTGGTCGAGGATGAAGTTATTCAGTGCCTCGATGTCAATCTGCTCGTCGCTGACGACATAGGCCGCAATAAACTTGCCGCCAATAGGATCATCGAACGCCTGTACCGTCGCATCCTTGATACCCGGGAACTCACGGATAACGCTCTCCACCTCTTTCAACTCGATGCGGAAACCACGGATCTTCACCTGACCGTCGCGACGCCCCACGAACTGGATATCGCCAGAGGGCAGATAGCGCACAATATCGCCAGAGCGATAGACACGTGTGTATTTCTCATCATCGGTAAAGGGGTTGCCGATAAACGCCTCGGCCGTCTTCTCCGGACGGTTCAGATAGCCTCGGCTCACCTGCGGACCACTAATCCATAGTTCGCCCGCAGCACCCACAGGCAGACGATGACCCTGTGGGTCAACGACATAGAGGCGCATGTTGTCGAGTGGCTTGCCGATGGGTATTTCCTTCAGTTTCTTGTCCACAGGATAGGTAGTGGTGAAGATGGTGCACTCGGTGGGACCATAGACATTATAGAATCTGAAACCTGTCGGAGGAGTCAGAGAAGCCAACTTCTCACCACCTGTTGACAGGTGCAGCAACGAGTGGTTCTCGATACTTGTGGCGAATTGGTAGCCCACCTGCGTGGTCATAAACGAGTGGGAGATATGCTCGCGTTCGAAATAGTCGTTCAGCGCAATGAGATCCAGCCGAATCTCCTCAGGGATGATGTGCACCGTAGCCCCGCAGGTCAGAGCCGGATACATATCCATCATGCAGGCATCAAAGCCGTAGCTGGCATAAGCCGCCACATTATGCTCTGGCTTCAGGTGGTAGAACCGCTGATACCAGTGGCAGAAGACCACGAGATTGGCGTGCATGATCTGGCAGCCTTTGGGTACACCCGTTGAGCCTGAAGTGTAGAGCAAAATGAACAGACTGTCAGGCTTGGGGCCTTCGGGCAATGTTTCGACTGTAGGCAGTGCCATGAGTTCCTTCGTCAGCAGCACGTCGCCCTTGTATTCATCTACGATGGGGCGCAACTCCTCATCTGCTATCAGCAGTTTTGCACTGGCATCCTGCATCATGAAGTTCAGACGCTCCTTCGGATAGGTGGGATCCAGAGGCTGATAGGCGCAGCCTGCCTTTATCACACCCAGCGAGGCGATGACCATCCACTCGCAACGCGGAATCAATACAGAAACCACATTCTCCAAGCCCAGTCCCTTCGAGGCAATATAGCCTGCTATGCGGTCACTCATCTCATCGACTTCGGCGTATGTATATCGTTTGTCTTTATATACCACGGCGATGTTCTGTGGCGTTGCCTTGACCTGACGACGGAACAACGAGACGATGGTCTGCGTATTGTCGTAATCGACATCATTCTGGTTGAACGAGTCGAGCAGTTCTACCTGTGAGGTTGTGGCGATATCAATATCAGCCAGTTTTTCCTTGGCAAGGAATCCCTCTACTACCGCCTCGTAACTTTCCAGGAACTGACTGATCAGTGTTTCGCTATACACGCTGGCGTCGTACTCTGCCTCTACGCAGTAGTGGCCGTCGCGGACGTATGCCTTGACATAGAGCGGCACCTCGATGGTGTTGTTGTTCAGGCGCTGTGCCGTCATCGCCTTACCGTCAAACTGCATGCTGTCAAATAGATGTCCGTGCCATGCAAACGTGGTGGCAGGCCTCAGGCCCAAGTCGTTCACCACGTCGCTGTAGGCATAGGTCTCGTGCTGGCGACAGCCTGTCATCTGCTCCTGTCCAGCCTTCAGAAAACCAAGCACCGTCGAGTCGCCCGCAAATTTGGCATATACAGGCAGTGTCTTCACCAGCATCGCAACCGAACGTGCCAGACGCTTGTCCGCACGGCCATTATGAATGGTGCTGAACAGCACTTCCTGCTCATTGTTGTACTTGGCCAGGAGGAAACTATAAGCGGCTGTGAAGAAAGTACTCTTGAAGATGCCGTTATCCTTGCAGAAGGCATCGACAGCTTCAATGCCCACACTCATCGTGCGTGTCAGCAGACCCTCCTTAGGCCCATCTTCCTCCAAATCACCTAACAATGGAGAGTCGGTATCTCCGCAGTCGAAGTTCTCGGCATACCATTTCCTGTCCTCTTCGAACAGCGGGGTCTCGCGCGCTGCCGCCTCAGCCTTGGCGACTTCGGCCAGTGGCAGTGCCTCTGCCTCTAACTTTTCGCCGTGATAGGCTTTCTCAATATCCGAAAGAAGCACCTTGCGCGACGTGCCGTCGCTGATGATATGATGGATGTCCTGTAGCAGGTAGTAGTGTGCAGCATCTTTCAGCAGACGGATGCGGAACAAACGGCCACCCACAATATCGAGCGGCTGAACAAATTGTGCCTTCTCCGCCTCAATGTCACTCACGCTCTCCACGGTCAATGAGAACGTCTCCGCATCGTCGATCGTCTGCACAAGGTCGCCCTGCTCGTCCTGCTCGATGCGTGTGAACAACGTCGGATGGGCGGCCACTGCCGTCTCGATGGCACGAGCCAGACGCTCGCCATCCAGACTGGCGTCTAAAACATATAAATAAGGAATGTTGTAGCGGGCCTCTCCCTCGTAGCCTATACACTCAGCATAGATGCCGTATTGCGTTTTAGTTAGTGGTACTTGAACTTTCATTGTTTTATAGTTTTTAGAATTTATACGTTGCAGCCAGTCCGAATGTCAGCGGACGGATAAAGGTGCCTGCCGTCAGATAACCCTCCAGCAGTGACGGGTCGGTGATGGTATTGGCAGCAGCGATACTGCCTTTGGCACCCGTCTGGTTCAGCAGGTTGACCACGCTCAATTGAAGTTGCAGTTGTTTGGTGACATTCCAGTCAATACCAGCAAAGGTCTCCCAGTGGCCATCGAAATAGACATTGTTCACCAGCGAGGCATATTGTTTACTGTAGTAGCGGGCACTAAGCCAAAAGCGCCAGTCGCCCAACTTGTAACTGGGGTCAAGTTCGAGCAAAACCTGCGACATACCTGTGACATATTTCTGATTGTAGTCGATCACCTCACTGGACCCGTCACTGAACGTCAGGGTTACGGCAAAGTTACGATACTGCGGTTTCTGGAAAGTAGCCAGCGCATGCATGGAGAAGCCTCCGAAGGTGGCTGTACCATCTGCCGTGATACCAAACGTACCGATGTCGTAGGTCGTGTTCTGACCCTGTGTCTCGTTCACGCCACCTACCTGTTTGGTAAAGTACTGCGTGGAACCGATGTTACGGCTGTTGATATAGCTGACCATAGCCGATAGGTTTAGCCAGGAGCCACTGTAACTGACGCCACCACGCAACAGTTGCTTCACGTAGGGTTTGTCGCTGGGCATGCTGCTAAAACGATACTGGTCGAAACGACGTTCAAGACGGCTGTAGATATACTCACCCGTCAGGAAGAGGCGGGGCATCAGCAGATAGTTGGCACGCCCCAGAGCGATGAAGTTCATCTTCGTCCGAAGGTGACTGCTCAAAGTCACGACACCGTTGTTGATGTAGAAGTCTGGTCGTCGCGTGTTGTTCGTCTGGCTCTCATCTTCATTCACTGCCAGACGGTAGTTGTTGTGGAAAAGTTCGGCACGCAGACCGTAGTAGAGGTTCAGCCGGGGTGTCACCTGCCAGTCGTCGATGCCAAAGAGCGACACGAAATGCTCACGTCCTCGACCATAGTTAGCCGCTGCATTGTAGTTCCACTGGCGCTGACCGTCCAGCAACAGTCGCTGGGGACGGTTCTCTGCCGTCTGTGCCAGCATGAGCGAGTGAGCCATACAGTACTGATAGGTGAACCAGTAACTCAGTGCGAGACTCGTAGCATGGTTACGGGTCTTGCGTTTCAGTTCTGCCTTTGCCTGCAGGTCGAAGAAGTCGAAATGTTGAGCCAGCGTAAGACGCTGCTGCATCAGTCCACTGTAGTCACGTCCGTCGGTGGTGGTGATATGCTGTCCTTTGGCATTCACACCCCCAGTGATCTCGTCGATGCCACTCTCCGAGAATCCCATCATCTTCATGTTCTTGGTGCCTGTCAGGTGCAGACGTGTATCCAGCGTCCATGTCGCATTGATACGGTTGGTCACTGCCAGCGACAGGTCGTGGATAAAACGACGGTTCTCGTCGTTCACGTTCGTGGTCACCATCTTACCCGTCTCCAAGTCCATATAGGTGAAGTCGAAATCCTCAGGCATATAGGAGTCACGTCCCAGACGGAAACCGTTCAGTCTGCTGATGCTACCGTCACCGTTATAGATGAAAGGGGCACGGTCGTTGCCAAAGAGTCCGTCGCGGTTCACCGTCAACTTATAGAGCAGCGACGCCTCTCCCGTAGCCCATCGATGAGTCAGTCCCGCCTTGTATATCTGCATATTGTTGACGAAAGTCGTATGAAGGGGATGCGTCGAGGTGGGGTCGAGGTTGGTGTAGATACCAGCCGTGAAATGCCAGCCTTTTCCCAGACGACCATTGGCATTGACATCTACATAGATCAGCCCGTCGTTGTTGGTCTTGGCAGAGAGTGCACCATGTAGTTCCTCGCCGCCCAGTGCCGTATAACTATCGACGGCAAATCCGAAGTTGCCAGAGCGGAGCACCGTCTCCTCAATACCCATCAGGCCGATGCTCTTGTAACTGCTCTTTCCTGCCCAATGCACGTAGGGATAGATGGGACTCCAGGTAGAGGCCATAGGCATACCGTCCTCCATGATGGGCGTACCTGCCGATTCTCCAGGCAGACCAATGGGAATGTCACGCGGTTTCTCCGAGGCTCCTGCGTCGAGCATCACATGACGGTCGGAAGCCTGTGGCGTTGAAACAATCGTGGTGTCCTGCTGACCGAAGGCTGCCATACTGTAAACCATCACCATGATCAGCATCATAGTCTGTTTCATGTATATCCTAAATTCCGCAGCACTTTAATTTAACAATCTTTATAAGTTCCTGAGCAACAAAAAGTTGCTCAGGATTTGTCCATGTCAGATTTTTCACTTACCTTAGTGCTACAAATCAAGACAAGCAAAATCATCAATGACATGGCAAAGGTACAACAAAAATCTG
>ERZ842401.7255-NODE-7255-length-11436-cov-92.770583_pt1 | contig 11436 bp, 7 predicted proteins | sample MGYA00521270_ERZ842401 | MGnify/ENA primary metagenome ERZ842401 (study PRJEB31892, sample SAMEA3878208) | bioreactor metagenome | biome: Moose rumen | place: Sweden | collected 2011-10 | study: EMG produced TPA metagenomics assembly of the PRJEB12797 data set... | reverse complement strand
GGTCGGCCTGGAAGAACGGCACTTCCAGCACCGGTCTCATTTTCTCATCCTCTTCCATGGCGCAAAAATTTGGCGGAGCGCTCGGTGGCTTTCTCCTGCTGCAAATCCTGGCCTGGTTCAACTACGACAAGACCCTGACAGTCCAGGCCCCGGAGACACTTTCTGCAATCCGCGCCCTAATGAGCTGGATACCAGCCATCGGCTCCCTTCTCGGAGCACTTTGCCTGGTATTCTATCCGCTGACTTCCAACAAGATGGAACAAATACAAAAAGAACTGCATATCAATGAATAAACTCACTATCAAGGGCGCAGCGCTGCCCGATATACCCTGGGAAGAAAGGCCTTCAGGTTGCGAAGACGTTTTATGGCGTTACTCTGGAAACCCTGTGATTCCAAGAGACCTTCTGCCGGACAGTAACAGTATCTTCAATTCGGCCGTGGTGCCTTACGGAAACGGCTTTGCCGGGGTGTTCAGGGTGGATGATAAGAACCGCCGGATGACACTGCATGCGGGGTTCTCCAAGGACGGATTCAAGTGGGATATTGAGCCCGCACCGCTTTCCTTTGACGGCGATTACGGCTACGACCCGCGCGTGACAATCATAGATGACCATTATTATGTCACATGGTGCAACGGTTATCATGGACCCACAATCGGCATTGCATGGACCGATGACTTCAAGACATTCCATCAGCTGGAAAACGCTTTCCTGCCGTACAACCGGAATGGCGTTCTATTTCCCCGTAAGATAGGAGGCAGGTTTGCAATGCTCTCCAGACCGTCAGATACCGGTCATACCGCATTCGGGGACATTTTTTACAGCGAATCGCCGGACCTGGAGTACTGGGGCAGGCATAGGCATGTGATGGCACCGGCACCGTTTGAAGTGAGTGCCTGGCAGTGCATGAAGATTGGTGCTGGCCCTGTGCCGATAGAGACATCGGAAGGATGGCTGCTTATCTATCACGGTGTGCTACGCTCCTGCAACGGCTATGTGTATGCCTTTGGAAGCGCCCTCCTGGATCTGGCTGAGCCCTGGAAGGTTATTGCCCGTAGCGGACAGTATCTTATTAGCCCGCGGGAAATCTATGAACTTACTGGTGATGTCCCTAACGTGACCTTCCCATGCGCCGCACTGCATGACCCTGACACCGGCCGGCTTGCCGTTTATTATGGCTGCGCAGACACTGTCACGGGGCTCTCCTTTGGTTATATTCCTGAAATCGTTAACTTTACAAAAAAGACCAGCATAATATGAGATTCTTCGCTTCGCTCAGAATAACAAAAGGGAAACTCAGAATGACAGTCATTGCAGCCGTCATTGCCGGCTTGACCGGCAATCTCCTGATGTCATGCACTTCCAGGCTTGAAACGGACCTTGTTTCTTACGTGGACACGCGCATCGGCACCGGAGGGCACGGGCACGTGTTCGTGGGAGCAAATGTGCCTTTTGGGATGTTGCAGCTTGGACCTACCAGTATTCCGCAGGAATGGGACTGGACATCGGGCTATCATGCCTCCGATTCAACCGTGATAGGCTTCAGCCACACGCACCTGTCCGGCACCGGCATCGGGGATCTGTTCGATGTCACCGTAATGCCGGTTGCGGGTGAAGTAACCTACTCCCGTGACGGAATGTGGTCCTATGCAGAACGCAGCAAGGAGGTTACGGAGCCCGGTTATTACAGCGTTCCTCTGCTCCGCTACGGCATTACTGCGGAAATGACCGCCACTGAGAGGGTTGGCATGCATCGTTATACATTCCCTGCTTCTGACGATGCCGCGCTGGTCTTCGACCTCGAAAACGGCGGCTGCTGGGACAAAGCCACGGACACGCATTTCGAGGTGGTGGACGATGTGACGCTTCAGGGCTGGCGTTTCTCCAAGGGGTGGGCCAATGACCAGAAGCAGTACTTCTATGCCGTTTTCTCGAAGCCGGTGAGCGTGAAGAAAGAAAGCATGTACGCCCGGTGCTCCTTTACGGCGAAGGCCGGAGAAAAAGTCCTTCTGAAGGTGGCACTCTCTCCTAGCAGCTGCGAGGCCGCCAAAGCCGCACTGGAAGCTGAGCTTCCCGGCTGGGACTTTGATGCCGTCCGTAAAGAAGCCCGTGCCAAGTGGAATAACGCCTTATCCAAAGTACGTATAGACACCGATGATGCCGAAGCCCGGAAGATATTCTACACCGCGCTTTATCACACGATGATAGCTCCGTCGCTGTTCTCGGACATCGGTACAAGGCCTTCATACACAACCTATTCCCTCTGGGATACTTACCGCGCGGCAATGCCGCTCTACTACATCATCCATCCGGAGCTGCGGGCCGATGTCGTGAATACTATGCTGGACATATACGACAAGCAGGGAAAGCTCCCGGTATGGCACCTGATGGGCTGCGAGACGGACTGCATGGTGGGGAACCCCGGCGTAATTGCCGTTGCCGATGCCATAGTGAAACAAATTCCCGGCATTGACCATGAACGTGCATACGCGGCCTGCAAGGCCTCAGTGATGCTGGATGAACGCGGGCAGGACATTCGCAAAAGGTACGGCTACATCCCCTGCGACCTTTATGGTGAGGCCTGCGCCAATGATATGGAATATGCCATTGCCGATGCCGCCGTGGCACATGCGGCAGAGGTGCTGGGGCATACCGAAGACGCTGCTTTCTTCACTGAAAGGAGCCATAGTTGGAGGCATTTCTTCGATTCGGAAACCGGCTTTGTCCGCGGCCGTACCTCCAATGGCGGCTGGCGCACACCGTTCAATCCCTTCTATGCTCTACACCGCTCAGACGACTACTGCGAAGGCAATGCCTGGCAATACACATGGCTGGTCCCTCAGGACCTGAAGGGACTCATGGACTGCTTTGGTGGCCGAAATGCCACGCTGGAACATTTGGATTCGTTGTTTACCGCGCCTGAAACCCTCGGTCCCGGGGCGCCTCCGGATATGTCCGGTCTTATCGGCCAATATGTTCACGGTAACGAGCCCAGCCACCATATCGTCTACTTCTATACAATGATGGGGCAGCCCTGGAAGACCGCCGACAAGGTGCGTCAGATACTCTCGAAGCAGTACGGCACCGGTTATGACGGACTTTCCGGCAACGAGGATGTGGGGCAGATGAGCGCATGGTATATCCTGTCGGCCCTTGGCTTCTACCAGGTGGAACCTGCCAGCACGCGCTTCTGGTTCGGCTCTCCACTATTCAAGAAAGCCGAGCTTGCCGTCTCCGGCGGCACCTTCACTGCCCAAGCGCCAACTACCAGCGATACCAACCGCTATATTCAGCGCGTCTACCTAAACGGAAAGCTTTATACCAAGCCTTACATCGAGTTTGCCGATATTAAGGCAGGCGGAACACTCATCTTTGAAATGGGACCGGAGCCTGCCGTATGGTACGCCTGGGAGGACTTTTTCAATGGGACTCCAGACCGGCGTCCAGCTCCTGAAAAGCGTCTTTTCATGTCAGAAGCCGTTGAGAAAACCATCACAGAGACCGCCGCTCTTCTGGAGAATCCAAAACTCCGGCAGATGTTCATCAACTGTTTCCCCAACACCATCGACACCACTGTCCATTATTCCGAGGATGAGGACGGGACGCCAGATACTTTCGTATGGACCGGCGATATCCCGGCAATGTGGCTCCGCGACTCCGGCGCGCAGGTCTGGCATTACGTGCAGCTGGCATCCCAGGATGCTAACCTTGCCAATATGATAAAGGGCACCATTCTACGGCAGCTGAAATGCCTTGTGATAGACCCTTACGCCAATGCCTTCAACCCCGGGCCCACCAACGATGGCTGGCACAAGGACGGAACCTATATGGTCCCTGACGTGTTCGAGCGCAAGTGGGAACTGGACTCGGAGTGCTATCCTATCCGTCTGGCTTATGGCTACTGGAAGGAGACCGGAGACACATCGGTCTTCGGAGACCTATGGCTGGAAGCCATGAAGACAGTCCTTGGCGTAATGCGGGAACAGCAGAAGTATGACAGCCTCGGAAAGTACCGCTTCTTCCGTGAGACGGACCGCCAGTTCGACACCAAGGGCTGGGACGGCTATGGAGCGCCCCTGAAGCCCTGCGGACTTATTGCATCGGCCTTCCGTCCATCCGACGACAGCACCATCCTGGACTTTCTGATTCCTTCCAACTTCATGGCTGTAAGTAGTTTGCGAAAGGCTGCCGAGATACTTGCCGATGTTAACGGAGAGGTTGCCTTAGCCTCAGAATGCACCGCTCTTGCAGACGAAGTTGAAGCTGCCCTGAAGGCCCAAGCCGTTGTCAATCACCCCAAGTACGGCCCCATCTACGCCTACGAGGTTGACGGCTTCGGCAATGCCCTCCTTCAGGACGATTCCAACGTGCCGTCGCTCCTTTCGCTTGCGTACTTGATTCCGGAAATGGCATCGGACCCGGTATGGCAGAATACCCGCCGCTTTGTCCTCTCCGAAGACAACCCTTGCTTCTTCAGCGGCGCTGCCGGTGAAGGCGTTGGCGGCCCCCATATCGGCTACGATATGGTCTGGCCCATGTCCATAATGATGCGGGCTTTCACTTCCACCAACGACGATGAGATCCGCAACTGCATCGCCACGCTCCTTGCTACCGACGCCGGCACCGGCTTCATACACGAGAGTTTCCACAAGGACGATGCCTCCCACTTCACCCGCGAATGGTTCGCCTGGCAGAACAGCCTCTTCGGTGAACTCATCCTCAAACTCATCCACGACGGCAAACTTGACCTTCTCAACAGCATAATATGATTTTGACCCTTCTGTCATTCCGAGCGAAGTCGAGGAATCTCATCCTATTAGCCGTTATTGCCGGCATGACCGGTAATCTCCTCTCCTGCAAGCGCACGGCGGAAGATATTCACCTTTCGGACTACGTGTCAACCCTTGTCGGCACCCAGTCCGACTGGACTTTCTCCACGGGCAATACCTATCCGGCGATAGCCCTGCCCTGGGGCATGAACTTTTGGACACCGATGACAGCCGAAAGGGAGGATGACGGCTGGACATATCAATATGACAAGCACCGCATCACCGGCTTCAAGCAGACGCATCAGCCCTCGCCCTGGATCAACGACTACGGCGCCTTTTCAATCCTGCCGTTTACGGATGGGAACGCCTCCGGCAGCTGGTTCTCCAACAAGAGCGAGGTGGCCAGGCCCTACTATTACAGCGTGTATCTTGCCGATTATGACATCCGCGTGGAGATCACGCCCACTGAGCGAGCCGCCGTCATGCGCATAACCTTCCCGGAGAGCGATGATGCCGATATCAAGGTGAATCCCTGCAAGGGCGGAGTGGTGAGCTTTGAAAACGAGTGGGTTAACGGATATACAATGCAGAATCATGGCGGAGTGCCGGAAGGCTTCAGGAACTATTTCGTAATCAAGTCTTCCGAACCCCTTGGAGGGCCGTTCAAGACCACCCGCGGACAGGTTGTCACGCTTTATATCGCTTCATCCTTCATCTCCTCCGAGCAGGCATACAGAAATCTCAAGGAAGTCCTTGACCGTCCCTTTGACGAGGTGAAATCGGCCTCCCAAGCCCGCTGGGATGAGATTCTTGGCCGAATTCGCGTCTCGGGAGGAACGGAAGACCAGATGCGCACCTTCTACTCCTGCCTATACCGCAGCACGCTCTTTCCCAGGAAGTTCTATGAAATCGGCCCGGACGAAAAGCCCGTCCATTACAGCCCATACGACGGCAAAGTCCACGACGGTTACCTTTACACCGACACCGGCTTTTGGGACACTTTCCGTGCGCTTTTCCCGCTGCTAAACCTTGTCTATCCGGACGTCAATGCAGAAATCCAGTCCGGCCTTGCCAACATCGCCCGTGAGAACGATTTCCTTCCCGAATGGGCATCACCCGGCCACCGGGACTGCATGATAGGAAACAATTCGGCATCAGTGATTGCCGATGCCGCCCTGCAGGGCATCACCTCCCGGGAAGACCTTGAAGTCCTGTACAAAGCCCTCGTGCATGGAACTGAGCATGTTCATCCTTCCGTAAGTTCCTCCGGACGAAAGGGCCATGAGTACTACAACAGCCTTGGCTACATTCCTTACGATGTTGGTGTGAATGAGAATGTGGCTCGCACCCTGGAATATGCCTACGACGACTGGTGTATTGCCCAGATTGCCCGGTTGCTTGACCGGCCGCAGGAGGAAATCGACCTATACCTGAAGCGCTCCGGAAATTGGCGCAATGTCTTTGACCCGTCGGCCCGTCTGATGCGCGGGCGCAATGCCGATGGCTCTTTTCAGGAGCCCTTCAGCCCCTACAAATGGGGCGATGCCTTCACCGAGGGCAATGCCTGGCACTACACCTGGAGCGTTTTCCACGACGTTCCGGGGCTGATTGAGGCGATGGGCGGCGAGGACTCCTTCACCGAAATGCTTGACTCTGTCTTCAAGGTCCCGCCCATCTATGACGACAGCTACTACGGTTACCGCATCCACGAAATCACCGAGATGCAGGTGGCCGATATGGGAAACTACGCCCACGGCAACCAGCCCGCCCAGCACATGCTGTATCTGTATGACTGGACCTCGGAGCCCTGGAAAGGCCAGTTGCGCATCCGCGAGACCATGGACCGCCTCTACAGCGCCACACCCGACGGCTACTGCGGTGACGAAGATAACGGCCAGACATCGGCCTGGTACGTCTTCTCCGCCATCGGCTTCTACCCCGTCTGTCCTGGAAGCGGGCAGTACGCCATCGGCACACCCCTCTTCCCAAAAGTTGAAGTATCCCTCTCCGGCGGCAAAACGCTCATAATAACAGCTACCGACCCCGGGCCTATGTATGACGATATCCGCCTGAATGGTAAGCGTTTGGATGGTGGGTTCCTTGACGTTACAGAGTTGAGGGGCGGTGCGAAACTTCAGTTCAAATGAAAAAAACGGTTCTTTTCCTTCTGATTGGACTCGCTGTCGCGTGTGCGCCGAAAAAGGCGGTTTCATCTCCTGACGGAAGTATTGTCGTGCTGTTCTCCCTCAGCGATGAAGGTCAACCAGAATATGCTGTATCCGTGGACGGAACCCCCTTTATCGGTCAATCCGTCCTTGGAATAGAGACAAGCGCTCCTCTCAACCTTAAAAACGGCTTCAGGCTTGAGTCTTCAAAGGTCACAAGCCATGAAGAAAAATGGTCCCAGCCATGGGGCGAAAACAAGGAGATTCTAGATCGGCACAACGAGCTGGAGGTGAAGCTTGCCAATGAGTATTGCAGCCTTACACTCCGTTTCCGAGCGTTCAATGACGGAGTGGGATTCAGGTATGAGTATGGCATTCCGAGTGAAGCGAAGGAATCTATTGTAATCACCGATGAACTCACACAGTTCAATATCGCCCAAGACGGTTTCTCCTGGTCCATTCCGGCCCATTTTGACAGCTATGAGCAGGAGTACAGGGAACTGCTGCTTTCGGAGCTGGAAAACGCCAATACACCCATGACCTTCCGTACCGATGACGGCCTATATGGCAGCATTCACGAGGCTGCTCTTGTGGATTTCCCAGAGATGACGCTGAAAAATGTTGACGGCATCCTCACTGCAGCACCTGCACCGGACGGACCTAATAACCTGGAGCAGAAGGCTGTTGTATCCGGAACATTCAAAACGCCCTGGCGTACCATTCAGGTTGGTCGAAAGGCAGTAGATTTAATCAATTCCAGCTTGATTTTGAACCTGAATGAGCCTTGCAAACTGAAGGACGTCTCCTGGATTAAGCCCGGCAAGTATGTCGGTGTATGGTGGGGCATGCATCTTGGCCTCTATTCCTGGGGCAAGGATGCAAGGCATGGAGCCACCACGGAAAGAGCTAAGCAGTATATTGACTTTGCTGCGGCAAACAATATAGATGCGGTTCTGTTTGAGGGCTGGAACGATGGCTGGACCGTTGCAAATGCAGACCATGATTTCGACTTCACCAAACCCGCTCCGGACTTTGATCTTGACGCCGTTCTTGCCTATGCTCGTGAGAAAGGCGTAGATTACATTATTCACCATGAGACCGCGGGAGAAGTTGCCTGGTATGAACAGCAACTTGAAAAGGACCTGGATTATGCAGCAGAAAGGGGCATTCATGCCTTAAAGACCGGTTATGCCGGATGGCTCCTGGACGGGCATTACCATCACAGCCAGTATGGCGTAAGGCATTATGCCAAGGTGGCTTCTGAGGCTGCTGCAAGAAAGATTATGGTGGACGCCCACGAGCCCATCAAGGAAACCGGCCTAAGGCGCACCTACCCGAACTTCATGACCCGGGAAGGCGCCCGCGGAATGGAGTGGAACGCCTGGAGCAGCGGCAACAAGCCCTCCCATCACGAGATTCTTCCCTTCGCCCGCCTCCTCTCCGGGCCGATGGATTACACCCCTGGCATCTTCGACATTGAGTATCGCAGCATCGCCGGTAACCCAGACGTGAAGGTATGGAACAACACCCACTCCTCCAAGTGCCGGGTGAACACAACCCTTGCAAAGCAGATTGCACTATGGGTGACACTGTATTCCCCCTGGCAAATGGCCGCCGACCTCATCGAAAATTACGAGGAGCACCCGGCCTTCCAGTTCTTCCGGGACTTTGACCCGGACTGCGACTGGTCCGAGGCCCTCCAGGGAGAAATTGGAGAGTACATTGCCATCGCCAGGCGCAGCGGTGACAAGTTCTTTTTCGGCGCCACTACAAATGAGGTTGGCCGTACCCTTGAGCAACCCCTCTCCTTCCTTAAGCCCGGAGTAATATACACGGCCACCATTTATGCCGATGCCCTGGACGCCGACTGGCAGACCAACCCTTACGCATATACCATTGAAACCAGGACCGTTACATCGGCCGACACCTTTACAGTGGTCCTCGCCCCCGGCGGCGGCCAGGCCATAAGTTTCATTCCTTCTTCAACTCCTTGAGTTTGAGAAGCTGCTCCTGCTCACGGATGTGTGCCTTGATTTTTTCCTTCTCATCTCCTCCTTTGTTGAAGAAGGCAAGGACGAACTCGTAGGCATCGCCCTGGTGGGCACGAATGACCTCGTTCTCTTGCAGAGGATGATGGCATACTGCATAATAGCGTTTTCCCCAGTGCTCAGCGCTGTTTTCGTTGACGCCGATAACTGTCCCGAAGGCTATAGCAAGCGGGATGAACAGCCATGCCGCAAGGTCCCGGAGCCAGATTCGCCATGGGGCAATCTTGGTCTCGTCAAGCTTATCGGCAGCCCATTTCAAAGTGTCCACGGCCTCGTTCATTTTCTTTTCGTGTTTCGGGTCCATGCGGTAGATGCAGTCCGTCTCAATACGTATTTTGTATGTCTCAACAGCCTTTGCAAAGCCCAGTGACACAAACTGCGCAATTTTTTCATCCAGTCCGGAGATGTCCGGCTGCGGCAGTTTGCAATCCTGAATGCGCTCCGAGACCTGCGCTGTTATGGCATCCGCCACTGATTCCTGCATTTCCGGAGAGATGACCGCATAGATGGGCGCGGCAGCGCGGCGCTCCTGGTCCGTCATGCGCTCTTTCAGATTCTTGATATCGATGTTGTGATCAGCGAGGATTTCCTGTACATCCTCATTGTTTGAATATTTGGACATATAATTCGGTTTTTATTGGTTAATAGCTTATTCCATGGTCTTTCTTCTTGCCGATTTCTTCATCCTCTTCCCGCTTGGAACCGCCACCGGAGAAAATGCCGGAAAAAAGTATCTCCCCGGCAGACAAAGCTGCGTCCTGGGCCGTCCCGGAACTTTTCTCCCGCGCCGCTTCATGGACATCCTCTGCAGGGAAGAACTTGCTGGACAAGTCTCCGCCACCCGCAGCTTTGTCCATCGGCACGCCGCCCTCTATCATCTTGAGGATGTTGCCCGCAGAGAGCTGCCTGTCGATGGCGGAGCCCTTGATGCTTTGCATATGCCCGTTGAAGTCCTTGTAAGTGAAAGTCACACCCTGTATTTTGCCGGTATTTGGATTGGTCTTGAAGTGGGTTTCAATGCCAAATCTGGCAGTTTCTTTTGGAAGATCGCGGATATCCCTGACGTTGGCTACGCACGTGAATAGCGTCTGTCTCAAGGCAATTTTCTCCTGTTCCTGAAGGCTCAGCTCCTGCCCCGCGCCCCTATCCAGCATTTTCGTCTGCCCTAAGGATTTAAGTACTGCTCCCGCCGTGAGTTCACGCCCCAACTTGGAGCCTTTGAAAACGTGCTCCTTCCCTTCGGCATCTTTGGCCTTGAAGGTGATGCCGATGACTTTCCCAGTAGATTCGCTCCGTTTCAACGTGGTCTCTATACCATTCCGGGCAGTCTCCCTTTGGAATTGGGATAAAGAGGATGACTGTTGCAGGCATTGGTACACGGTCTTGGCCACATCGTAGCGGAACCTTTCCGACTTGTCGTTCACCTTGGCTTCTGAAATCACCTTACTGTTGCCCCAGGTTAGGCCTTCTTTCAAGGTGATAGCCTTGCAGACGGCCGCGTTCCTGCGCAGTTCGTTACTGTCGCTGATGCGCTTTCCGTCGTTGTCCACTCGGTTGAGCGTGATATGGACGTGCGGGTTTCTTGTTTCCTCGTGCAGGTGGATGACGTACTGCGTGTTGGTAAATCCCATTTCACGCATATAATCCCTGACCAGTTTGACCATATAGTCATTGGTGAGGCGCGGCTTGTCCTCCGGCTTGAAGGTAAGGGCGATGTGCACTACGGGCTTGGATACCTTGGGGTTCATGGCCGCCTGGATTTCAAAGCTCCGCACTACGGCCTTCATGTCCGGATCCGGCGTACCATCGGGTTTGTAGTTCATATCGACGCCGCTGCTGTCCAGAAAGGTAGCTATCTTCTGGTTCTGTCCGCCTTTGTCCCGGTCATAGTCCAGCGCTCCGCCAAACGATGACCCTGTTGTAATCTTTGCCATCATAGCTTCTTTAGTTTAATCTGGTAATAGGCCTTGATATCGGCAAAGTCCTTCATGAACTGCGTGTATGCCAGCTTGGCGTTGACATCGTCCTTCAGGTGGCCTTGGACAAAGAGTTGATTCAACCGCTGCCCCATCTTATGAAGGTTCCGGATGATGTAGAGTTCTTCGTCCGACAAGGCTTCGGTGAAGGTCGCTGACAGCACTACCATCCGGCAGAACTCCGATTCTGTGATTCTTTCAATGTCCTTGAGGAATACCTCGTACTTTTCCCCGCTGATTTCGGCCTGTTGCATCGCCTTCCGGCAGAAGGCCGATGCCTCCGTTTTGGCCCGGCGCAGCTTTGATGCAATTAACATCTTGTCGTACTCATTCACGGCGAAGGAGACTCTTCCCTCGCGAACGCGGGTGCGCTTCTCTATCCTTGGACGCCCACCCTTCCTGTTCTTTTGCACTGTGTCCATTTGTAACCGGAATCAGAAAATACAGTGAAAATGGCATCAGGAGTGCAGTGAGAATT
>ERZ842401.7254-NODE-7254-length-11437-cov-3.135916_pt1 | contig 11437 bp, 8 predicted proteins | sample MGYA00521270_ERZ842401 | MGnify/ENA primary metagenome ERZ842401 (study PRJEB31892, sample SAMEA3878208) | bioreactor metagenome | biome: Moose rumen | place: Sweden | collected 2011-10 | study: EMG produced TPA metagenomics assembly of the PRJEB12797 data set... | reverse complement strand
GATATTACAAATCAGTTGAAGAATTTAAAGATTTAATTACTTGTCCTGATTGTGGTTATTTGATTAAAAATTTCTTTTAATAATGCACTACATACTCCTGCCTTGTATTTTTAATACAAGGCTTGGAGTACATCTGCAATAAAAGAAAGGGGAAATAAAATGTATTGTACTATTGATGATTTATTAACAAGAATCGGACAAAAGGTTTTAATCAATCTTTCAAATGATACAGCACCTGCTGTTGAGGTTAATCAATCAATTGTTAATGAAACGATTGAGATCGCAGATGATATAATAAATTCTTCATTGAGAAATAAATATCGTCTGCCTCTCAAATCCGTTCCAAAGATTATAAATCAAATATCCGCTGATATTGTGATTTATCGTCTTTATTCTCGCAGACCGCAAGATGTTCCTGCAAACTATATTAAAAACTTTGAAACTGCAATACAGATATTAAAAGAACTTCAAACAGGAGCAAAAGTTTTGGAACTGGACACAACCGATAATGGAGAAACGGTGCTTACTCCTCAAATGTACAGATGTAATAAAACAGAAGATGACAGACGTTTTCCTGATAGTTTGACAAAAGGTGCGATATGGTAAATGAAGAAACTTCAAATGAATTTATTGCAGAAAACTCAATAATATCGGCATTAAAAGAAAATTTTCCAGATTTTGACGTTGAAAGTTTTCCGGTAGATTTTGAAAATTATACTTTCACAAATTCCAAAGGGAGTATTTTGGTTAAATATCTTCAAACCGATTTTTCTGATCAAAATACAATTTGGGAAGTGGGACAAGAAACAACATTAAAATTTAATATAATTTCGTGTTACCGAGGTTTATCAAGTTATAATGAGGTTTACACTCCTCAAAATAAGATAAAAAGAACAATTCAAGGTTTAGAAGTTTTAGGAAGAAAATTTTTACTGGAAAAAGAACAGTTTATTACGGAAATAAACACCGATTTATATTGCGGAATAACATGCAAAATAAAACTTTGGTTTAATGAGATGGATTAAAATGAAAGGATAAAAATAAATGCTACATGGTATAGAAACGATAAGAAAACAGGCTAAACAGCCATTACAAGATTCACAAACAAATATTGTTTGTGTTATCGGTACAGTTCCGACATTTCTGTTGGATGCGGAAAACAAAACATTAAATACACCAATTCCGATTAGAAATTATCAAGATATTGCACGATACGCAGGTGAAAATTTAAGAGATTTTACAATGTATGATGCATTGGAAACAATTTTAACAGAATCCGGCGGCGCTACAATTTACATGATAAACGTATTTGATGAAACAACACACACAACAACCGTCGAAGATGAAGAACATTCTCCGGCTGCTGCAAAATTTGAAATTTCGCATTTGGGATTAACAAATTTAACAGTTAAAGCAGGAAATACAACCGGAGTTTTAAACACGGATTATAAAGTTGAACAACTATATAATCTTACTCACATGATAAATCCTGGATATATTTGTGCTAATTTTTTATGGAGAAAAAATAAATCAACGGTATTTAAACCTTATAAAGTTATTGAATTAAATGATTTGAATATAAAAATTGGATTTATTGGAGTTGTTACACCCCAAGCTTTAACAAAAAGTTATTTACATAATTTAGTAGATGAAGATGGACAATTAGTATATGATTTTTTGGCAGAAGACAATGGAAAAGTATTATATTCAACAATTCAGGGTTATATAGACACATTAAGAAATGAAGAAGGAGTTAAATATGTAATAATATTATCTCATTTGGGATATGGTGGAGATTCTCAAGAGGAATTTACTTCTAAGGCTCTCTTAGCAAATATTAAAGGAGTTGATGCAATAATAGATGGTCATACTCATCTAAAATATAATTCTACTTTTAAAGATTTAGAGGGAAAAGATGTTTATATTTCTCAAACTGGTACTAAATTAGAAATAGTTGGGAAATTAACTATAAAACCGAATGGTGATATTACTTCTGAATTAATAAATGAAATACCTCTTCTAGATGATTATGAAAGTTATTATACTGTTAACAGAAGTGGAATTATAAGATATGTTGATAATGAAACTTATCAATTTTTACAAGGTATTATTAATTCTCATGAAGAAGAATTTAAAGAATATATTGGATATTCTGATTTTGATTTGTTGATATATAATGAAAGCAGAGAAGCAAAGCAAGTAATTCGTTACGAAGAAAATGTTCTTGGAGATTTAGTAATAGATGCAATAAGATATTTTGGAAATGCTGATATATCAATGATAAATGCAGGTTCAATAAGAACCAATCTTTTAAAAGGGAATATCACATATAATAATATTTTAGATATTCTTCCTTTTAATGCAAGAATAATAGTAAAAGAAGTTTCGGGTAAAGATATTTTAGATGCATTAGAGTACGGTATGAAATATTTACCTCAAAGAACTTCAAGATTTCCTCAAGTTTCTGGGATTAAATTCAAAGTTGATGAAACTATGAAAAGCCATGTTATAATAGACCAAAATGATAATTTTATAAGAGTTGATGGAAAAAGAAGAGTTTATGATGTTTATGTTGGAGAGGAAAAATTAGATGAAAATAAAATGTATAAAATATCTTTTGATGATTATATAGGTGAAGGAGGTGATCGGAAGATGGAACGGGCTGAGGTACCCAGCTTGGTTTGGGAGCAAAGACTGAACGAATGGATTCAATCGTATGCCGACGATATTATCAAAATCTGCTTTGTTTATCTGGCCGATCGCAGCCAGGCGGAGGACGCTATGCAGGATACGTTCCTGAAAGCATGGAAAAGCATGCCCAATTTTGAACGGAAGGGCATTGAAAACGAAAAGGCTTGGCTGATGCGGATCGCCGTGAACGTGTGCAGGGATTATCACAGATCAGCCTGGTTCCGGCACGTGGATCAGCGGGTGAGCCTGGATTCCCTGCCGGAAATCCCCGGCAATCCGGAAACGGATAAGCGCGATTTGGTGATGGATATATGCCGCCTGCCGATCAAGTACCGGCAGATCGTGCTGCTGCATTTTTACGAGGGAATGAATGTACGGGAAATGGCCCAGGTGCTGGGCATATCCTCCTCGGCGGCGCACAGGCGGCTGCAAAAAGCGGAAGAAATGCTCAAGGAAGTGTGGACGGGAGGTGAAAAGGCATGACGGATGAAAGCAGGAAAAAGCTTGTTCGGAAGGCGCTGGACGAAGAACTGTCCTTTTTGAACACCACCCCCCGCCGGCGCGAAACCATTTTCGCTTACGCGGTTGGGAGGAAAAAAATGAAACGCGGTTTTCAATTGTCCTTTGGATTGATAATGGCTTTGGTGCTGATTTCGCTGAGCGTGACGGCGCTGGCGGTGAACGCGGCCATTCAGCAGTATTACGGCAAAGTGGCGCAAATGGACGCGGAAGGGGCCCTGACGCGCTGGGAATGGAAGGACAAGCAAAGCTTTGTGGAACTGATGAAGGAATTTGAATTTGACATAGATGAAGCGGACTGGGCCATCGTAAATGATGAAAAAGAGTCCGTTCAGGCGCGGGAGGCCGCGGCGGACCGCATCATTTACGCCCGGTACGGCGCGCTGATCCAGGAGCAGATGGAGGGCTGGGCCCAGCATCCCGACGATGCCATGGGCATGGCCCCCGATGAAACTGTTATTTTCAAGGAGCGCTATTTGACGGAGCATCCGGACGGGGTCAGGAACTGGGAGGATCTGGTGAAGTACACCGACGCCCTGGGCTACTACCTTCGGGATGAGTATTACCCGGCGTATCGGGCGGCGCAGGGGCAGGATGAAAACGCCGCGCCCCAAAAGCCGGAAATCAATGAAGCCTATGCCATCCAAATGCTGAAAAGCTACATGACTGAAATCCTGTCCTGGGGGGATCAGGCGGTGGAAGAAATGACCCCGGACATCGCATGGGACGAAAAATTCCGCATGTGGGAGGTATCGGGCGAAGTACCGGAAAGCACCATGGATTGGGATTGGGAGCCTGTTACCAAGGGCCCCGGCATTGAAAAAACGGAAACGGGCTATCAGCTCACCATGCTGGTGGATGAAAAAGGAAACTGGGAGAGGGGAAACAACAAGACCGCCTTCCGGGACGCCCATTTGTACGACGTGGAAACGGAGGAAAACATCACGGCCGACCGGGCGGTGATCCTGGCCCGCAGCGCCGTGCAGGAAAAATACGGCCTGTCCGACGCGGAAATGAACGCCCTGTTCTCCTCCAGCGTGTATGCGAATATCGGAGAGAAGAACGGTCAATTGCTGCGCTTCACCTTCCATACCCATTACGCTTATGATCGGGAAAACATGTACGGCGCGGTGGTGAATTTGGGCACTGGAAAGGTGGAGGAAGCATACAGCTATAAGCTGGGCGACCTTCCTCGGATTTGGACGCTGCTGGACTTTGCCGCCCGGACAGAAGGCGAGGAAGGCTGGTACAGCCTGTGGAGCGCGGAAAGCAAGCGGAGGCTGATCAGCGAATTGAAGGCGGCGGATGTGCTGCCGGAGCATGCATACTGGCAAAACCATCAGCCTTCGGAGGAAGACATGGACAGCTTTGCGGCAGAGGCCTTCGGCGTAAAGGGGTTCCCCTCGGCCATTCATACCGCTGTGATCGCCCATGCGCTGCTGGGAGATGAGGATACCTGGTCAGCGGGCGAAAAGGCAGTATTCCAGGATATGCTGAATAAATACAGGGTACAGGCTGCCGACGCTTCCGAATATTTGAAGGAGGAAGCGAAGGAAATCACCGGCGAGGAAGCCATCGCAATCATTCGGAAAGCCGTTTGTGAGGCTTGGAGCCAGCCGGAAAACGCGCTGGATGGATGGGCCGGAGAAGCGCAGCTGGTGCATGACACTTATTTGGGCCGGGCACTGGCCTATTGGCGGGTATTTCTGACCCAGCCAAACGGGGAAGAAGGAAAGAATACTTTCGGAAACCGCGCCGCTTTTTCCTATCGGGTGCAATTGGACGGCACGGTGATCGACGCTTCCGCGCAGCCGGAATGGTACAGCCCTGCCCAGGAAAAAGCCATGCTGGAGGAAAGAAATCTGTACAGCCCGGAAATATATGCCTTGATGAACCGTTATGCCCAGAAGCACGGCCTGATGATCGAATATGAAGATTTCTTCCATTGGCCCATTGAGCACAAGAAAGCCTGCGCGGAGGAAATGAAGCCGATCATCGCGAAAAGCGATACCAAGGACCCGCGCCTGCTGGCGCTTGTCCATCAAACATATCTGCTGCCCGAGGCCGATATGCTGTCCCGGGACGAGGCACAAAGCACGGCCAGACGGTATTTGATCGAGCAGTTCGGCTTCAGCGGCCCTGTCGTCAGCCAATTTCAGCCGTGGATCGTGTTCCTGAAGGAAAACGAAGCGGGACGGGCTGTATGGAAAATCAGCTTTTCCTGCGAGGGGGAGGCCAGCACAGCTAAACTGAACGGCTTGCGTCCGGACCGCTATTACACCGTCGAATTGGACGCGAAAACGGGCGAATTCATCCGTTCCTACATTTATGGCCGGAATGACGGTGAAACGGGAATGGAAGCCTGGGAAAAACGATTTTGAGGAAAGGAGAAACGCACGATGAAACGTTTGATTGCATTTGTTTTGCTGCTTGCTGCATTTTGCACCGCTGCGATGGCAGAGGAAAGGCTTTCCTGGAACGGAGAAGGCAGCGATCAGCTTGTGTATGACTGCACCTTGCCGGACGGCAGACTCATTTTCACGGGAAACCAAGGGAAAAAGGGGGATTACACCCAGCGAAAGGCGCGCATCCTGTGCCTGAATCCCGACTGGTCCGTAAGCTGGGAATACATGGAAGATACCAAGGGCGGCTGTTCCTTTGGCGGGGCTCAGCTTTTGCGGGACGGCAGAATCGGCGTGCTGTTCAGCAACAGCACCAGGAATCAGGAAAATGTGCAGGAGGAAATCCGGTATTTCACCCAGGACGGTAAGCCCACGGGGGACCCGGTAGATATTTTCCATCCCGATCTGTTGATGACCAACATGACCCCCTCCTGCATTGCCTATGCCATCATTCCGGAGGACGCGCAAACCTATTATCACTGCTTTATGGATTGGGAAGGCAATATGCTGTTCCGCTGGCGAAGCGATGAACGCATGGGCGGCGGCTTTGTGCTGGAGGAAGTAGAGGATGGGCTGGTGTTCGCGGGCTACGAGCCCACCTATCCCAGCCACGCCAAGCTGATGAAAACGGATTGGTACGGCAATCTGATTTGGGAAACCGTGGTGCCCACCCTGCTGCCCGATGGGGACGCCCGCTTGGAAAAAATGACGAAGCTCAGCGACGGCGGGTTCGCCGCCTACCTGACAGAGCACGTGTTTCATTCGTCCACCGATTCATACGATTTTGCCCGTGCCCTTGCGCGCTTTGATCAAAACGGAAGGCTTTTGTGGATCAATCAGGAGCATGTGCAAACGCCGGGAAATGATACTTGCTGCGATTTGATCGAATACCAGGGAAGAATCGTGGTGGCGATGAAGGAAAACGGAAACTTTGAAAGCACCAAAAAACGCATGAATCTGTGGTTCGATCTGGACGGCAATTACCTGGGCGAAACAGAACAGAAGATTCAGCCCGGGGAGCTGAACATCTACCGTCGGTTCGTCATCAAGGAGAATGAATTGTGGGCCCTGATGGATATTCAAAAGGGAACCAAATTTGATACGAACAAAACGGACGAGTACCTGGTTCGGGTGCCGGAGCTGTAATATTATTAAGAAGCGGTTTTCCCCAGCCCTCTTTCCGAGAAAGGCGAGGAGGAAAATAATGCTATTTCTCATCTAAAACACTAAATGTAATCCCAGCTAAAAGATCCTACCCGCCTGGCGGCGGGCGCAAGCGAACACGCGCGACCCGCTCCGCTTGGACCGCTGTTCAGGATGACATTGTTGCGTCTTGGGTTAAAAATATCTTGCTGCTGTTGTAATTAAAGTCAGTCTCTAAACGCTGTCATCCTGAGCAACGCGGAGCGAGAGCGAAGCGTTAAGCGAAGGATCTTCCTGCTTGACTACTATTTAAATTATTTGATGAGAAATAGTAAAAATAAAAGAAATCAAAAAAGGGAGCAGGATCATTTGATCCCTCGTCCTGCTCCTTCTTGTTTATTCCATATCATTGCGATCAAAGCTTGTTTTTCTCCTCTTCATAAAGGCTGATCAGCCGCTTGCCCACGATGATGGAATTCTCCACAGCCAGATATTTGAGATCTTGGGGCAGATAGCGCCCGAATTCCTGAATCTCGAAGGTCAAATCGCCCGCATACCCGCTTTCGGCCAGGCCCCGCATGGCGTCCGGCCAGTCGATGGAGCCGAAGAAGGGGAGCAGATGCTCGTCCTCCTTACCGTGATTGTCCTGCACATGAATGGCCTTCAGGCGCTTGCCGATGGCGTTCATGTTTTGCCGGTGAAAGCCGCCGGTCAGGTTGGCGTGACCAAAATCGTAGCAGACGCCCACATGCTCCGAATCATCAAAAGCGTCGCACAGATCGATCAATTCATACACGTTGGCGCAGTAAATCCGCTGCTTGGGGTCGCTTTGGTATTCAAAATCATTTTCCAGGGCGATCCCGATGCCCAGGCTCCGGGCAAGCTCCGCGTGCTTTCCGTAATAATCCAGATTGGCCTGCCGGGACACGGACAAATCATGCCCTGCGCCGTATACGGTAAAGGGATGGGTGACGGCCCAGCGCGCGCCCAGCATGGCGGTACCAATGAGGCTGCGGCGGATGAGTTCTTCCATGAGGGAAGCTTTTTCCGTTCCTTTCTCCTTGTCCACGTCATAATAGGGCAGATGGGATTGGTTGAAGCGGATGCCGAAGCGATTCGCCAAATCGCCAATGGAACGGATATACGCTTTCCATTCCGGCCCCCGCAAAGGGGATTCCGGATTCATGGCCATGCAGAAATTGACGTCCAGTACCTTGTAGCCCGCTTTGGCGCACACTTCGATGCTGAATTCCACGGGCAGGCGGCTGCGGCCCCGTTGGAAAGCGCAGATGTTGGTGGAAGTGGAAAGGTCCATGAGTTTTCTCCTGTTATTCGTTTTATAAATCGATTATATTGAGAATGAAGAAATAGCAGAATCCTCTTACGGCTTTCTCGGAAGGGGGTCTGGGGGAAACCACTCTTTGGCCTCCAAAGAGTGGTTTCCCCCAGCAATTTTTCCCTATATCAGGGATTCGCCCGGGCGTACTGGGCCAGCATGCCGCCCAGATCGTCGGCCATCAAATCCACGGTTTCCTCCACGGAAAGGTCCTCCTCCAGCATATCGGAAATATCGTTGATGATGCCGTAATAGAAATCGGCGGAGGGGCCTACCGTCACGCTGCGCATGGCGTCCGGGGTTTGCAGAAGCTGATCCAGCCCCACCTGATACTGGGGATATTCCGCGATCAGGCTTTGCCAAATTTCGCTGTTCGCCGCTTCGGCGTTGGAGGGCAGATAGCCGGTACCCTGAGCGAAATCGGCCTGAACAGCGGCGCTGGTAAGATACTGTACAAACTCCCAAGCGGCGGCTTTGCGCGCATCGCCGTGATCGAACATCGCCAGGCAGCTGCCAGATACGGTGGCCCCGAAGGACGCGGTGTCATTGACCTTGGGATAGGGGGCCACGCCCAGCTCGAAAGCGCCGCCGATGCGTTCCAGGAGGGATGTGACGCTGGAGGAAGAGCTGGTCATGATCAATTGCCGACCCGCCACGAATTCGTCACTGGAGCCGGAATTGTTGATCAAAGCGCCGGTGGCATACAGGTCCTTCCAGGCGGTGAGGAACGCGGCTAACGCGCCGTTATCCAGACAAGCCAATTCCGTGGCGCTGCCCTCGGCGCCATTGTGATTGTTCACCAGATCACTGCCCAACTGGCCCAGCCAGTTTGCCAGGGTGGGGGTGTTGGGAATGGAAGCGTACACGGTCACGCCGTCTTGGGCCAGGGGAGCCAGCGCCCCAATATCCTGCAAGGTTTCCGGGGCGGAATATCCGGCGGCGTCCAGCGCGGTTTTATTGTAATAGGTTACGGTGGTGGAGGTAGCAAAGGGGAGCCCCAGCTGCGCGCCCGCCAGCTGCCAATTGGCAAGCGCGGGGGAAAGCAGGGAGGAAAGATCGGCTTCCGGATGATCAATCAGCGCCTGATCAATGGTGTAGGCGGCGTCGGCAGAAGCGAAGGACACCTTGCCGGTGGCATCCAGCTGCATCACGTCCGGCAAGGTATCACTCTGCCCGGCGGACAGAATGCCGTTCATTTTATTGACGGAATCGGCGTAAGCCCCCTGGAATGCGGAAACGACTTCAATTCCTTTTTCTTTGCCGATGGTTTCATTAAAATCCTTCACAAACTGTTCCATCAGCGTGCCGGCCTCCTCGGACATGGAATGCCAGAACACGATGCTGACCGTATCCGCCTTGGCGCAGGCGGTAAGGCTTAACAGCATGACAAGAGACAGAACCAGGGAAACAGCCTTTTTCATAAACAGATACCTCCTTGCAATGAAGTACAGTGTATTTCAGCGGCGAACGCCGTTGGAAGCTTGCCTCAGCCGATAATGGCCCCGCCGCTCATGGTGCGGGTGATGGATCGGCGCAGAAGGATAAACAGCAGGATGGCGGGCACCATGGTCACGGCGGCCCCGGCCAGAATGGTTTCGTAATTGGTGCCCTCGATGGTGGTAAGCATGGTGACGCCGATTTGCACGGTGCGCATTTCGGTGGTGTTGGTTACCAGCAGAGGCCACAGATAAGCGTTCCATTGGGCCACGAAGGCCTGCAGAAACAGGGTGAAAAGCAGCGGCATGCTCATGGGGATCAGAATGAAGAAAATGAATTTCAAATCGCCGCAGCCGTCCAGCAGAGCCGCTTCCCGCAGCGGGCGGGGAGACGACAGAAAATGCTGCCGCAGCATGAACATTTGGGAGGCCCCTACGAAGGAAACAATGCCGATGCCAAGATACGTGTCCAGCAGGCCCAGGCGGGAAACCGTTTGGTAATTGGTGATCACCAGAGTGTCCGCCGGCAGCATCATGGTGCCCAGCATGAGGAAAAACAATGCTTTTTTGCCCGGAAACTGGAAAAACACAAAGGAGTAGGCGGCAAAAACGGCAATGACCAGGCGAATGACCGTGGTGAGGGTGGCCACGATCAGGGTGTTCCAGAAATAGCGCAGCATGGGCACCCGGGTGAATACAGTTTCAAAGTTGGAAAGATAACCAAAGCTGTTTGGGAATACGGTTGGCGGATAGGAAATGAATTCGGAGGGGCTTTTGAAGGCCCCCATGACGCCGTAAAAAAGGGGAAACAGGATCAGGCAGCCCAGCAGCAAGGCAAGAATGGACAGCGCCCATTCACGGGCATGGATTCGGCGGAAGCGGCTCATTGATAATGCACCCTCCTTTTTTCCATGGTGAACAGCAAGGCGGTAAACAGCAGCGTCATCCCAAAGGAAATGATGCTCACAGCCGCGGCCAGGCTGTAATTGGAGGAGGCGTAGCCGGAGGTGTACATGAGATAAATCATGGTCATGGTGGAGCGGGAGGGGCCTCCCTGGGTCAAAATCAGGATAGGGCCGTTGGTCATCATGGCCTGGATCATGTTGGTGCAGGCCACGTACAGAATGGTGGGGGAGATCAGGGGGATTTGAATGGAAAAGAGGGTGCGGATGCTTCCCGCGCCGTCCAGCTCAGCGCTGCCCAGCATATCCGGTGGGAGTCCTTTAAAAGCTGAGAGAAAAAGCAGAAAATTGAACCCGATCCCCATCCACACCGTCAGCAGCAGGATGCCGCTCATGGCGGTATGCCGATCCTCGTACCATCCCACGTTCAGCCCGAAAGCGTAATTGAGGAAACCCACAGAAGGATTCAAAAGCACCTTGAAAACCAGTGTGATCGCCGCCATGGATACCACCATGGGCAGGGCGAACATGGTTTCATAGACGCTGTGCAGGGGGTGGGGCCTGCTGCAAAGCCAAGCCAGCAGCAGCGTGATCACGATGGTGATGGGCACGTTGATCAATGTAAGCTTCAGCGTGTTCTGCAGGGCGATGCCGAATTCCCGGCGGGAAAACAGGTACTGAAAGTTTTCCAGGCCCACAAAACCGGTGATCTCTCCCCGAAAATTTACGTTGGATACGCTTTGCAAACAGGTTTTGATAAAAGGGTAATATACAAAACCCACCGCGAAAACTACCATGGGCAGTAAAAAAAGATACGGCTTGAGGGAAAAGCTTCCCTTTTTTTTGCGGGACCGCCCGCCTTTGGATAAAGCAGCCTGAGACAAGAAAAAACCTCCTGAAAGAGCCTTCAGGAGGGTACATGCAAAAAGAAAAGAATTTCTTCTTCCATCCAGACTGTACTGTCGGCTCCGGAATTACACCGGATCAACTCCGTAGAGCTCGCGGGCT
>ERZ842401.7253-NODE-7253-length-11440-cov-23.845498_pt1 | contig 11440 bp, 7 predicted proteins | sample MGYA00521270_ERZ842401 | MGnify/ENA primary metagenome ERZ842401 (study PRJEB31892, sample SAMEA3878208) | bioreactor metagenome | biome: Moose rumen | place: Sweden | collected 2011-10 | study: EMG produced TPA metagenomics assembly of the PRJEB12797 data set... | reverse complement strand
CTTTCGTGTCCGCGTGGAAAGAGCAGATAGAGCTGATGAGCGAGAACAGCGCAGCTGTGTAAATGCAACACATTCACCACGCTGTTTTCTGCCATTCTCGTGCTCGTCACAGAAATGACACAAAAGAAAATGCTATTGTGCGTTTACGATTTTGGCGTGTTCAATAGAAGCATCGATGTTTGCGCAGAAATGCTCCTGTCCCAGTTCTTCCACGAACCCCGCTTTTTCCATCATATGAAATGGCTGCTCGCGAACGTGCGACAAAATCAACGTAATGCCCTTGGCGGCGTAGGCGTTTTTCATATTTCTGAGCGCGCGCAGAGCCGTGATGTCCATCGCAGGCACGCTTCTCATTCGGACGATGACGGATTTGATGCCCGCCGTCGGATTCAAGCCCATCAATTTGTCGCTTGCGGCAAAAAACATCGGTCCGGTAATTTCGTAGACGAGCGTTTCTTTCGGCACGTCCTTGAGGTGCGTTGCGTCGGGGTCGTTGTGCTCGTCGATGTCGCTCCAGCTCTTGACCTCGGTAACGTCCGCCATTCGCTTGAGGAACAGCAACGCCGCCAGCACGATTCCAAACTCGATTGCCACGACCAAATCAAATGCAACCGTGAGGAACAGCGAAATCAAAAACACAAAGATGTCGCTTTTGGGGGAGACTTTTACCAGCGCCACACACGCCCGCCAGCCGCTCATATTGTACGCCACGATGAACAAAATCGCCGCGATGGTCGGCATCGGAATCAGCGACGCATACGGCATAAGAATGACCAAAATCAGCACAAGCACGATTGAATGAACCATTCCTGCAACAGGGCTTCTGCCGCCGTTTTTGATGTTCGCCGCCGTCCGTGCAATCGCGCCAGTGGCAGGAATGCCGCCAAAAAGCGCAGAAACGATATTGCCCGCGCCTTGCCCAATCAGTTCGGCGTTCGGCTTGTGGCGGCTTCCAACCATACCGTCCGCAACGACGCACGAAAGCAGCGATTCAATGCCCGCAAGCACCGCAATGGTAAATGCGTTCGGCAGCAAGTCGATTGCCAGCGAAACCGAAAACGCAGGGAGCGCAGGTTTGGGCAATCCCGAAGAAATCGTGTACAAATCACCGATTGTTTTTACATTCAATTTCCCGAATTTCACGATGAGGATTCCCGCGATAACCGCAATGAGCGACGGCGGGATTTTTTTGAGCACTTTTCCGCCGATGATTAAAATCGCAAGCGAAATCAAACCGACCACGCATGCCTGCGCGTTGAACGTCCCTGCACACGCAATACATTCTTTGAGTTTTTCCACCGTTTCGGCAGGAGAGCGCGTGAATGTCAATCCGAAAAAATCCTTGAGCTGTCCTATGAGAATGGTAAGCGCAATGCCGAGCGTGAATCCCGTCGTAATCGTGTACGGAATGAAGCGGATTAAATTTCCGAAGCGCAAAAAGCCCATCAAAATCAAAATCACGCCCGCCATAATCGTTGCAAGCGATAAGCCCGCCATACCTTTTTGCGCCACAATTCCCGCAACAATCGTGGCAAATGCGGCGGTCGGTCCTGCAATCTGCACGGTGCTTCCGCCCAAAAGCGAAATCACGAAGCCTGCAAAAATCGCCGTGTAAATGCCCTGCTCAGGTCCAACGCCCGAAGCGAGCGCAAGCGCGATAGAAAGCGGCAAAGCGATAATTGCAACAATGACACCAGAAACGACATCTTTTGCACATTGAGACGCAGAATACTTTTTGATTGCGTCAAAAAACTTAGGAGAATACTCATTGAGATTAGACATATACCATTCCTTATGTTTGCAAATTATAGTAACAAATGGTACTATTTGCAATATATTACGCAAAAAGAGATTTCAAAAACACGATTTTCCCACGCGCAAAAACGCCAAAAACAGCCAACAATCTATTTTTTTTATAAAAATTGGAGTTTTTAGAGATTTTTTCACATTTTTTTTCAAGAAATGTGCTCCCTTCACTTTTTTGAGTGAATTTTTCAACTGAAATTAGAGATTTTGGAGATTTTCTATTTTTTTCCAAAAAAATTGCGTTTCTTTTATTTTTTTCTGCATTTTCTAAAAAAAATTTTGCAAAACGATGTCTTTTTTATATTTTCCGTCCCTATAAAAAAGTGATGATGTTTCAAAGATAAGCATACATCGCACAAAAACAATCCTGAACGGGAGGAAATTATGATTAACAAAGTTATTTTGTCGGGCAATGTGGTACGGGATTCGGACGTGAAAACAATCGGAAACGGTGCAAAACTGTGCAAATTTTCGATTGCGGTCAACAAAAATTTCAGACTGCAAGACGGCTCTTTTCGCGAAGAAACGTCGTATATCGACATCGACACGTGGAGTTATTTGGCAGACAAATGCGAAAAAGGGTGCAAAAAAGGGCGAGGCGTTACCGTGGTCGGCAGGATTAAGCAAGACCGCTGGCTTGACGACAAGGGCGGAATGAGAAGCAAACTCAAAATCGTTGCCGAAAATGTGGAGTTCCGCGAGATTTCCGCCCGCAAAGAAGACGTGTGTCAGGCGACTTCCGAAGAAATCGCCGACCTTGCCGAAGCCGCCGAATCGGTTGCGATTGAACAGGCTTCGGGCATCGAATTTTAGCGTCTTCCCTGACGGTTTTTATTGCCTCGGTTTCCGCGATTGCCGCGGTTTTGAGGAGCAGATTTTCCGCGCCGTTTCTGAGCAGCAAATGCGGCTTTTTCTTCCGCAGCGCGCTCGGCACTTGCGCGGTAGGCTTCCATTTTTTCGGGGCTGTAAAATCCGTCTTTCCAGTTAAAGCGCGATGTTTCGGGCAAAAGCTGCCCTTTGAGCATTGCGCCAATAATCTGCTTGAGGTCGCCTTTTCGCACTTTTGTGTGTGAATAATCGATGAGAAACCGCGAAAATCCTTTTTTGGAAAGCGCAGTTGCTTTGTCCACAATCGAAAACGGCTTTTCGGGCATCACAAACGTGCCGTCCGCGCCAGAGGCAAATTTGAACGTCGCGCCGTCTTTGTCGTGAAAATAGTTAAAATCGTAGCTCTTCGGCATTCTGAAGCGAATTCTAAAAAGCACCGGATACGCAAAAAGCGAAATCATCGCCCGCGCACGGTATTTCGCAGGGAAGGTATTCTCAAGGTTTTTCTCCGAATTTTCAAGCGGTGTGATAAACGCCCCGATATTCTGATTTTCCAAAAACGAAACCGCCCAGCGATTGAATGTGTACAAATACGGACCTGCAATGATGTTTGCTTTGCCGCGAAGCATTTCAACGTGCGCAAGATTATTTGCAACAAACGTCGTGTATCCTTTTTCGACCAATGTATGAAGCATTGCCGCTGTTTCGTCTTCCAACGCCGCAGGGCAATACGGGTCAAGCGAAAGAATAACCATTTTCTTAGAAACCGGCAAAACAGGCTTTCCTCCCGCAGTTTCGCTCAGCAACGCCCCCTTCGTTTCGTTATTCACGTCGAGAATAAAGCGTACAGGGTGTTCGCTTTGCGCCAAGAACAAATCGGGAATCGTAGAAAGTTGAATGTACGTTCCTTCAGGAAAATACGACAACTCTTTTTTCTCCACAGGAGTTAGGTCAAGCAACGGCAAAATATCAGACCCCGGCTGCTGTCGGAATCTGCCGATGTCTTGCGGCAAAACACGCGGGTAACGCTTCGACATCGATTTTGTCTGAAGCAGATACACATCGTCGCCGCGGCTGAATCCCGCAGGAATATCAACCCAGCGGTTCCCCTTTTCGTCGGTTTCGAGCGTGCGGATTTTGTGGCTGACGCGCCCCGTATCATCGTGCCGATGCAAGCGGATTGAGTCGCCGGGGTCGGGGTCGTACGAACCGCCTTTAATCAGTGCCATACGAAGTTTTTTGGTTTCAGTCCCCTCTGCTTCGGCTTTTTCGGCAAGTTCCTGCTTCAACTCATCGCTAATGCCGCGCATTTCGGTAATTTTCCCCAGATAAATGCCCGTGCCGCCTGCTTGATTCGGGTCAAGAATCGCATCGCCTGCTTGATTTACGCCGTCAAAATGATTATCAAAATTATACCAATATGTCGTTTTTTTGCGAGCAAAATCCGTTGCCAACATTCGTTTCGCCGCGGCAATCGAACCTTTTTTGTCCTCTTTCCAGTGGTCCATCAAATAGCGATAAGCAGCCACCACCGAACCCACATATTCCGCACTTTTCATTCGACCTTCAATTTTAAACGAATCAATGCCGATGTCCATCAAATCTGGAATGTGGTCGATAAGCTGCAAATCCGCAGGAGAAAAATAATACCCCGGCACTTCTCCGCCGCCCGACTCCGCCGTGTAGAATCTGCGACACGCCTGCGTACACATTCCGCGGTTCGCCGATTTTCCGCCCAAAAAACTTGAAAACAGACACAAGCCACTCTCGCTCACGCACAATGCGCCGTGCACAAACATTTCGATTTCCGCTTTCGTATGTGCCTTAATATGTCGGATTTCTTCAAGCCCAAGTTCGCGGGCAACAACCACTCTTGAAAGCCCTTCTCTGTGCAAAAGATTTGCCGCAGCGGCACTTTCCACGTTCATTTGCGTTGAAGCATGCAGTTCCAACTTCGGAAAAAATTCCTGCGCCATTCGAATCACGCCAAAATCCTGCACGATAAGCCCGTCAGGACCGATTTTCTCAAGGTACGCAAGAAATCTGTACAAACGCTCTGTTTCTGATTCTTCGCTCACCGTATTTACGGTTACATAAATCTTTTTGCCGAGCCTATGAACCGCTTGCACAGCCGCCTCAAACTGATTCCACGCAAAATTGGAGGACCGAAGACGAGCATTAAAACTCTTTAGTCCCAAATAAACCGCATCTGCGCCCTCGCCGATTGCGGCATCCAATGCTTCAATATTTCCTGCTGGTGCTAATAATTCTGCCATATTCCATTACTATACCACGATTTCAAGGGTACTAGCAAGGCTGAGAAAATAAATTTTAAGATTTTGTTTTAAGACGTTTTTGACCGCTAAAAATAAAAAAGAGGTTGGAAAACCAACCTCAAAATGCGCCCGACACGGGTCGAACGTGCAACCTACGGATTCGAAGTCCGTTGCTCTATCCAGTTGAGCTACGGGCGCATTTAAAATAAAAAGCGGGTGCCTAGTGGGTTTCGAACCCACGACAACCAGATCCACAATCTGGGACTCTACCGCTGAGCTATAGGCACCACATAAAAGATGTTACTATCTTACAAAATTATCAAAATTGTGTCAAGAGCAGACAGCAGATATTTTTGATTTTTTATCGTCTGTATTTTGCCAGCAACATTTTTACCTCATCATTTAGCTCCGCAGCCGACGAAAGCGAACTGAATTCCAAACTTTCCGCTATTTCGCGATGCAATAAATGTCGTTTTTGCAAAAATGTCTTGAGCACTGCCTCGGTAAGTTCCGCAGGTCCATCGTTGCTTTCGTAACCTGCAACATAACTCAATCGGCAAACATGAGAATCATGGTCGTGCGAGCCGATGTTTATCAGATTTTCCAAAATCGTAATTTCTGACAGTTCAATGTTTTCCAGCGTTTTTGTGTCAATCAGCGACGTTACCGATTTTACAGGGATTTCGTGAGGTACAACCGCACCATTTTCAGCCGTAACATCTTCGCTTATTTTCCGCAGGCTCAAAATCCGTCCCGTAAAATGCTCGATTGCAATATGCGCGCTATTCAAAAGCATTTCGTCGATTGCCCGCGTTTTTTCGTCCAAGTTTAAGATTGCTTTTAATGTTTCGTATGGCAAAAACAAATTATGCCGTACATAGCCATGTGAATAATCGATTGTGCCGTCGATGTCTATTGATGAGTCGAGATTATTCTCAAAATACTCGATTGTCGAAGTCATACATATCCCCAAAGTTGCAAAATTGCGTGCTTATTAGTATACAGGACATTTTTATTTTATGAAAGATTTTTTTTCTTATTTTTTATTGCTGTTTTGCCGTAAAAATGGAGATTTTTAGAAAAAAATGCGTAGAAATTTGCAAAATTGGAGAAACGGGTTATAATAAAAAGAAATAATTTTTGCATTTTTTGAGGAGTTGAGCAGGAATGAAGACAGATGCAATAACTGTAAAAATGGACGACGGCGCAAACATTTGCGTTCACCGTTGGATTCCTGACGGCGAAGTGCGCGGAGTTGTGCAATTTTTTCACGGCATGGTCGAACATGCAATGCGATATGACCGCCTCGGCTCAATTTTGGTAGAAAATGGATTTGCATTGATTGCCGACGACCACAGAGGACACGGACAGACCGCGCGTGATGCAGAATGGAACAGCAATGGGTGCTTTGGCTATCTGGCAGACGAAGACGGTTTTGAGCGCGTAGTGCAAGATGAATTTGCGATTACAAGGCGCATCAAAGAGGAATTCCCCGGTAAAAAAATCTTTATCTTCGGTCATTCATTCGGGTCTATCGTAGCACAAGCATATATAGAAGAAAATGCAACGGATATTTCAGGCTGTATCATTTCAGGCACCATCGGAAAGCGTAGCACCTCGGCATTTTTCGGCTCGCTGATTGCTGAAATCAGCCGCAAAGTTCACGGCAAATATCATATTTCCGGCACTATTAACAAAATGACGTTTGGCGCATACAACAAGCGCATTCCTTCTCCCACATCAAAAAATGATTGGCTCACCAGAGATAAAATGATTGTCCAGCTTTACGACGGGGATTTATGGTGCGGTTTTGTTCCGACGGTGAGTTTTTTCTGTGATTTGTTCAGAGGCGTTCGCCGCGTGGTAAAAAAGAGGGCAATCAGTTCCATTTTGGCGACGCTCCCCGTGTTTTTTATTTACGGCGAAGAAGACCCGACGGGAAGATACGGCAAGGGACCGAAAAAATTGTGCGAAATGTACAAAAAAGCGGGTATGACAAACGTAAAAGAAAAGATGTATCCCGGCGCGCGACACGAACTTTTGAACGAACTCTGCCGCGAAGAAGTCGAAAAAGACGTTTTGGATTATCTAAAATCGTTAGCTTAAAACTGCACGCAGATAATCACAAGCAGACGCAAGCGAAAATATGCCTGCGTCTTTTTTTTGTGCAATCACACTTTGAATTGGTCGATTTGGCTACCGATTCGGTAAATCGTGCTGTTGATTGAAGTCGCGATGCTCAAAAGCCCCTCGTCGTCCTCTTCGATGTGCTTCACATTGCCTTTCATATCGCGCACAAGCGAATGAACCGAGTCCGAAGACGATTTGAGCCCGTCTACGTCTGCCACGATGGCTTCTCGCGCCTTGTCCACGTCCTCCGAAGCCGTGCGCACCTGCATTGTCGCGTCGTTCATATAGCCCAACACATCGCCGATTTGCTTGGAGCCGCTCGTCTGCTCGTCCATCGAAAGCGCGATTTGATGCACCATAAGCCCAGTCTCGCGGATTTTCTCCGACACGCCCGCAAACACACGGTCGGAATGTTCCGTGGCGGTAACCGCATTGCCAATCGCCTTCACGATGTCGCTGAGTTGGTTGCCGATGTTTTTGGACTGCGCGCTCGATGTTTCCGAGAGCTTTCGGATTTCGTCCGCCACCACCGCAAAGCCCGCGCCTGCCTCGCCCGCGTGAGCCGCCTCAATCGCCGCATTCATCGCCAGCAGATTTGTCTGACTTGCAATCGAAGAAATAACGCGGTTCGCTTCGGTCAGCATTTTGGATTGCTCCTCAATCAGCAAAATCTGCTCGCTCACCTCGTGCTGCTTAAAAATGCCCGTGCCCACGTTGTCCTGAAGCGCATCAAACTCCGCCGACATCTTCGACACCGAAGAAGTCACACTGCTGATGCTCTGAATCATCTCTGTCACCGCCGCGCTCGCCTGCTGAACGCCCTCAATCTGCTTTTGCAACAGCGCCCGAAGCGTGCCGACCGAATCGGAAATCAGCGCCGCCGAACGCACCGTACTTTCCACCCTGTCTTGCTGAATATTCACCTCGCTGTCCACGTTTTCCATACCAACGCGCATTTCAGAAAGCGCATCGGCATTTTCTTGCACCATCACGCCCAGATTTTCGCCGAACAAATGCAAATCCTGCTTGGACGCTTTGAGTTCCACGATGATATGCTGCAATTTTTCCGCAAACGCATTAAACCCGCTCACCACCGCACCGATTTCGTCTTTGGAGCGGCTTTCAAGGCGGCGCGTTAAATCGGCGTTTCCGCTGGCGATGTCCTCAATCGAAGAACTGACCGTCTGCAGCGGCTTAATCGTGACGTAGATAATTGCGCCGTTGATAAGCAACAGCAACACGATAACCGCAAACGAAGACACACCGAGCATTTTCACCGTGGAAATCGACACCGCTTCCAAATCCCGCTGCGACAGCGAATAGACCAAAAACCATTGCGTGTGCGGAATCGGCGCGTAAGAAAGATACGTTTTGCCGTCCTTGCCGTTTACCCACGCATTCCCCTTTTTCTCGGCGATGATTTTTTGCGCAATCGGCTTCATCGGCGCGTCGTCCGCCTCGGTGCTCTCAAGAAAATTCTTCGTCATACTCCAATCCGCGTTCTTGTGCATAACCACATTGCCTTCGTCGTCCATAAGCCACGCAAACCCCGTTGCGCCAATCGCAAGGCTCTGCACATACGCGGCAATTTCGTCGGTGCGCATCGTGCCGGCAAACAAGCCCGTCGTGCGCCCGTTCTTTTTCACCGCTTTCGCCACGTGGATATTCATCTCGTGCGTGGAATTCGACAGTTTCGGGTCGTCAATGTATTCATCTTTGCCGCCCGTCATAATCTGCATAAAATACACGCCGTTTGTCTTTCCCTCAGAGCCATTTTCTTGATGCCAAAAAAAATCGGGCGAACCGTACACCACATAATTAAAATCGGGGTGCTTTTTGTCTTTTTGGTGCGTCAACCACTCAGAAATCGCCTGCGTGTCCTCCGTCTGCGCCACATCGGCATAGCAAAAATAATTCAGGCTGTTCAAATAGCTTTCCATCTTGTTGCCGATAACCGTCGCATTGCAATCCACAAGGCTATTGATTGTTTCGGTGTAATTGCCGCTCGTCGCACGCCTCACCGCAAACATCACCAGCAGATTCTGCACCGTATTGAGCAGCACAATACTCACGCCAATCGTCAAAATAAAAAACAGCACGAGTTGTCGTTTTTTACCGAACCTTTTTCCTTTCATACCCTTTTCCTCCGACTCCTTGCGGAGCGCGTGATTTTTTAATTCTGTTCCCTGTATTCAGAAATGGCAAATTACGGTGCAGCTTGTGAGAGATGTCGCGGTAATGAACTTTTCTGAATACATTCATTATAAATACTACAAACTTTTTAATAAAGTGCAAAAATGCAAAAATAAGGCGGAAAAAGCCAAAAACTTTTTCAAGCCGCCGCGTCGAATGACCTCGATGAGAATTTATTGACCATTTCCGTTCAGGCAAGAGATTCCAAATCACGTTCGGAATGACAACTTTATAAATGTTCGCGAATAACAAAAAAATCACTTGAGAAAAAACGCGGATTGAAAACAGCGCGGAAAAACGGTATAGTAAAAGAGAATTGCATTTTATAGGAGTGTTACAATGGCTGACACAATGAGAGCATTGGAAAAAAATCCAAATTGGAAGGGTCGTCGCGGTCCTGTCGTCCTCGTGATTATGGACGGCGTGGGATACGGCAAGTACGAAGAAGGCGACGCGGTGAAGGCTTCAAAGATGAAGTATCTCGACTGGTTCACTGCAAACTGCCCGCACACTCGTCTCAAGGCGCACGGAACTGCCGTAGGTTTGCCGAGCGATGACGATATGGGAAACAGCGAAGTCGGACACAACGCAATGGGCTGCGGTCGCGTATTCGCACAAGGCGCAAAACTCGTCGGCGAGTCAATTGCGAACGGCTCAATGTTCGCCGCTGACACGTGGAAAAAGCTCATCAAGAACGTGAACGACAAGAACTCAACGCTGCATTTTATCGGCTTGGTTTCTGACGGCAATGTACACAGCCACATCGACCACCTCAAAGCGATGGTTAGTCAGGCAAGCAAGGACGGCGTGAAACGCTTGCGCGTGCATGCGCTGCTCGACGGTCGCGATGTTGACCCGACTTCTGCCTTGAACTACATCACTCCGCTCGAAGAGTTCCTGTCTTCTTTCAGCGGCGTGGATTATCAAATAGCCTCTGGCGGCGGTCGTATGTATCTTACGATGGACAGATACAACGCGGATTGGAGCATGGTGGAGCGCGGCTGGAAGGCTCACGTTTTGGGCGAAGGCAGACAGTTTGAGAGCGCGACAAAGGCTATCGAGACATACCGCGCGGAAGTCCCCGGCATTCTTGACCAGGATATGCACGAGTTCGTCATTGCAAAGGACGGCAAGGCGGTCGGCACAATCGAAGACGGCGACAGCGTGATTTATTTCAACTTCCGCGGCGACCGTGCGCTTGAGATGACTCGCGCATTCGAGACCGCCGAAGGCGGCGACTTGCCGTTCGACCGAAAGAGAGTTCCAAGCGTGGAATATGCTGGTATGATGGAGTACGACGGCGACGCGCATGTTCCTGCACAGTACCTCGTGAACCCTCCGAGCATCGACAGAACGATGGGCGAGTATCTGACAAAGACAGGCGTAAAGCTCCTCGCGATTAGTGAAACGCAGAAATACGGACACGTTACCTATTTCTTCAACGGCAACAAGCAGGGAAAATTCGATGAGAAGCTCGAAGATTATATCGAAGTGCCTTCTGACGTTGTGCCGTTCGAGCAGCGCCCGTGGATGAAGTGCGCAGAGATTACCGACAAGGTTATTGAGGCGATTAAGTCCGGCAAATACGACCACATTCGCCTTAACTTCCCGAACGGCGATATGGTTGGACACACGGGCGTTTTCAACGCTGTCGTCTGCTCAATGGAGGGTATGGATTTGCAGCTCGGTCGCCTCAAGGCAGCAATCGACGAGGCTGGCGGCATTTTGTGCTTGACGGCAGACCACGGCAACAGCGACGATATGTATGAGCACGCAAAAGACGGTTCTGTGAAAAAGGACAAGTCAGGCGAGCCAAAGGCAAAGACAAGCCACAGCTTGAACCCAGTTCCCGGCATTATCTACGACCCAGAGTACAAGGGCGAGTATGACAGAGAGCACTTGAATGAGGGCTTGGGAATCAGCTCATGGCCTGCAACGCTGATGACATTGATGGGCTATGTTCCGCCGACAGATTACGACAAGAGTATCATCAACTTGAAATAAGCAGCCGAGAGCAGTTTTACAAAACACGCTGAGCGTGTGATAAAAGAGCCTATGGGGATATACCAGTAGGCTCTTTTTTTGCTCTCCTCAAACGGCGTTTTCTAAATGCAGCAGCCACAGGCGGATTTTTTATGTCTTTGCAATCTGCGGGATTTTTTATATACTGTGCGTATGGGTGCAAGTATTTTTGACACGATTGACCC
>ERZ842401.7252-NODE-7252-length-11441-cov-3.445372_pt1 | contig 11441 bp, 5 predicted proteins | sample MGYA00521270_ERZ842401 | MGnify/ENA primary metagenome ERZ842401 (study PRJEB31892, sample SAMEA3878208) | bioreactor metagenome | biome: Moose rumen | place: Sweden | collected 2011-10 | study: EMG produced TPA metagenomics assembly of the PRJEB12797 data set... | reverse complement strand
TCGAGGGCGGTTACATCTACAGTTCTGAAGATGTCGAATTCACTCTGCTCGGCGCAACTCTCGTCGATGAAGATCAAAACGAACGCCCCGATAACGTCAACGTCAACATTTCGTCGATTGAAGGCGCGGGCGTGATTGCGATCATCGGCGGCTTGAACGGCGAAATTTCATTGAACGGCAGTTCGCTCGGCATTCTCGGCGATACTTCTTACAGCGTCGGCTTGATCGGAGCAAACGGCAATTTCACGGTCGACTCGTACTCGAACATCAGCCCGGGCGCGACGATTTACGCGAGCGGCAAAAACATCGACACGGAGTCGGACGGCAATTACACTTTCGGCGACGGCGTTTTCACCGTCAACGATCAAGTCGTCACCGTCAACAACAATTCAAACGGCATCACGTTTGCAATCAACGGCGATACGATCTCGGCGGTCGGCATCATTCAAAACGGCGGCTTGCTCGAAGGCGTCGGCGATGCGAGTGTTGCCGTCAACGGCACGGCGACCGTCAACGGCGTCGTGTATTCGACGGACGATCCGAACGGCATTGTCGTCAGCGGCTCGACGATCACCGGACTCGATGCCAATTCGATTTTGACAATCACGCCGTCGGGAACTTACGTCGTCAACTCTACCGAGCTCGAGATTACTTCCGACACGGCGATCTATGGAATCAATTCCACTCTCGCGGCAATCGGAAGCGCGGCGGAGCGTCGTGCACGGAACATTTTCGACGTGCCGGACGATGCGGAATTCATCAGCGCGGCTCGCGTGCGCGCGACGCTCGATGCAACCGGCGAGAGTTCCATCGGCGGCTTCGATTGGCGCGGCAGTAAAATTATTGAATTGAACGAGCGCACGGACGATGTCACCGCGAATTTGGATCGAAGTACGGGCAGGAAGTTTGTCGTGATTGACGGAGACGGCGATCAAACCGTCAATTTCAATAATTCAATGAAAAACGCCGCGCTGATTGAAGAAGACGTTGACGGAGAGAAGATCATCAACGCGGGCAATTCCGGCGACGTCATTATCAATTACTCCACCCGCGCTGATGTAACGATCAACGGCGGCGCGGGCGCGGACTCGATCATCGCAGCGGGCGGGCATAACGAGATCATCAATCTCGCCAACGGCGGTTCGGATACGATCAATGCACCGAGCGGCGCGAGCGTCCGAGGATACGATCCGGCGAGCGGCGCGGCATTCATCACTCCGATCAGCAAGGCATCGTTGCAGGCGGCGATCGAAAACGGCACTTTGTCTTTCGGCAACGGCACTTTCAATGTCAATGACGGCGGCGCGGTTTCGATCGACGGCGTCGACGCGACGACCGAGATCAATCTGCTCGACAACGGCGGCAATTCGACGCACGTGATTTTCGGCAATCGAGACAACGTCACGGTCGGAATGGACGCGGCATCGATCGATCTGCTCCTTTACGGCGATCTCGCAGAATTGACATTGCTCGGCGGTGCGGGTAACGACACCATCATAGCCGGCGAAGAAAATCTCGTTCGCGGCGGCGGCGGAAACAATCGCGTCATTCTGAAATCGGACGATGCGGCACGCGGCAATTCGGTCGAGCTCGGCAACGGCGACGACACGGTTGAAGTCTTCACGCCGGGTTGGGATACGCTTGCGTCCGATCGGATTTTGACTGCAGAAAATACTTCGACGATCAGTTATGCCTTCCAAGACAACGATCTTCATGTGAGTACGCGCGGCGGCTCGATGCGTGTCACGTCGATTAAATCCGATACGGCGACGAAGGTCTTCATGAGTACGGCAATCGAAAACGCTCCGACCCGCGCGGTTCTCATCGATGCAGGCTCGACATACAAGGTTGCGACAGAAGACGAGAAGGCGGATCGATATATCGGCTTGGGCGAGAGCGTCGGCGTCGATTTTTCCGAGTACAACGCCGATCAGTCACTGGATTTGAACGGCAACGGCAATCGAAACATCGAGCAGGTTACGCTCGGTGGCGGCAATTCTTCATTGAAGGGCACGGTCAACAACGAGACGCTCACGGCGGGAGTCGGACGCTCGACAATCGACAGCGGCGACGGCAATGACATGCTGATTGCGGCGTCGAAAGACGAAAAGACTTCCGGCTCGACGTTCGTTTACACCGCCGGACTCGACACCATTCAAAATTACGAAACCGTCGGCAATGAAAATTCTTCGACGGCGGACGAGATCATGTTTAACGCGCAAATCACGGCGGTCGAGTCATTCGGCAATGATGTTGTGATCGAAGCGGGCTCGGTAGATCAATTGACGATCATGGATGCGGCGAATGCTCCGATCAAAGTCAACGGCGGCGTGTTCGAGATCGGCGAGAACATGATCTATCAGTCGAATGTGCTCGGCTACTTCGGCGCGGGAGTTTCGACATTGAATGTCGGTGACGGCGGCGGAAATGTTTGGCTCAACGGCGCGCTCGGAAATTACTACGGCAATGTCGGAGTGATCGACGCGTCGGGTTCTTCGGCGGATTCGACGCTCGTCGGCAACACGAACTCGGATGACGTGATCATCGGCGGCAACGGCACGAATTTGTTCTGGGGCAGCATGGGCGGCAACGATCGATTCACGGGCGGTACCGGCTACAATGAGTACTTCTATCTTTACGGCGACGGCAATGACACAATCGACAGCGCGAGTGACGACGACGTGATCAAATTGCTGAATATCGGCGTCGATCAGATCAATTGGGCGGATCAGCGAATGTCCGGCGATTCGATTTACATGAAATTCAATGACGGCGGCTCGTTGACGATCAACACGCGGCTCGATATTCGCGTCGAATTGGGTGACGGCTCGTATTGGTCGACGGAGCGATCTAATAACTCATGGTATTATCGCGCTTGAAACTTCCGCGCGGACTTTGAAAAAAAATCGGGCGAAAAAAATCGGGCAATCGTCTTTCGCGAGACGACTGCCCTGTTTTTTTTCGATTAAAGGTATTTCAGTTCGAGCGCGCGAACCATCTCAATGTATTTGTCTTTGCACTGGTTGAAATTGTTCCGCGCGATAAATTGCAGACACGGTTCGAGATACTCCGTCCGAATGCCGCGATAAATCTCCGCCGAATTTGTATTTTGTTCGATCGCCGCGACAATCTTCGGCGCGATTTCGTAATACCGATCGATGAGCGATTTGCCGTCCGATTGATTGACGAGCCAACCGTCTCGGAATGATCTGAACGTCGTCAATTCAAAGCAATCGTCCGGTTTGCCGTCCGCCGCGCATACCGCCGTAGTGATGAAGCATTTGCTGTCCGACTCCGGTTTGCCTTTTCCGTCGTCTCTCGGCATGGCTTCAGGCGGAATGTCATATCCGTTCTCCAATGCTTTATTCGCCCAATACTTCGCCGCAGACATGTCCGTCTCGCCCAACAAGCCGTTTTTATAGATCAACATCATGTAATAAGCGGCAACTCCGGCTTGCGTGCGCTCGAATGCTTCGCGATAGCATTTGAACGCCTCTTGAAAATCTCGCTTTTTAACCCAATAATCACCGAGAGCGATCAGTGCATGGTCATTTCCCAATTCGATTGATTTCTCAATCCACATGCGACCTCTCTCGATATCTTGCGCAACACCTTCGCCGTTCAAAAACATCTCGCCGAGATTTTCCATTGCGTCGGCATGATCGGCTTCCGCCGCCTTTTTGAAAAGTTCAAACGCCTTCCGATCGTTTTTCTCGACGCCTTCTCCAAAGCGATAGAGAAATGCCATGTTCGACAGCGCATCGATATTTCCGGCGTCGGCGGCTTGTTTGTAAAGTTCAAAGGCTTTATGTTTGTCCTGTCTGACGCCGTCACCGCTGTAATACATATCCGCCATGTTACTCAACGCATCAACATTTCCGGCGTCGGCGGCTTTGCGGAACCATCTCATTGCCTCGTACGGATCGGGTTCATTGTTGACTTCACCGTTGTAATACATCAAACCGAGTCGATTCATCGCAACGGAATTTCCGGCATCGGCAGACATTTTGAAAAGCTCGAGTGCTTTTTGAACATCTTGCCTGACGCCGTTTCCAAAGCGATACAGTCCCGCCATATTTGAAAGCGCGTAAATATTTCCGGCATCGGCGGCTTTGCGGTACCAATCCATTGCCTCGTAGGGATCGGGGCTTCCAATCTCGCCGTCGTCGTACATCAAACCGACTTTATTCATTGCATCATCGTCGCCGGCGGCAGCGGCACGTTTGTAGAGCTCGAGTGCTTTCCGACTGTCTTGTTTGACGCCGTCACCGGAGCGATAATGATCTGCCAAGTTAAGCAGTGCGTCAATATCACCGGCATCGGCGGCACGACGAAAATATTCCATCGCCTTGTACAGATCGGCTTCAACACCCCAACCTTGTTCGTACATTTCGCCAATCATATTGACGGCGGCGGCACTGCCGAGTTTTTCCGCCTGTTTGAAATACTTAAGTGCAACGGCAGGATCTTTCTTATCAACAAGTGACGAACAACCGAGCTCGAACAATTCATCGCTGTCGACAGTGCTCGATTTGCTCGACGGCTCGATCTCTCGAAACGACGATTCGGAATTTCTGTCGCGTTCGGGAGCAGATGACTTTTTGGAAGTTTCAACCGCGCCGAGTGACGAAACATGCTTGCCGTTGATGATGACGTTTTTGAATGCAATCCCGAACGATTCAAGCTCATTGACTTTGTCGGGCGGCATGACTTTGACATTCACTCCGCCTTCGCCGATTCCGATATACTTCTTGTTTTTCATTCGCAACGGAATGCGAAATGTGTTCGATCCGCACAGAAAAATCTCGTTACAACCGTCGTTGAGCAAATCGCCGAGTTCCGATTGATCAAACGCGACTTGATCAACCTTCGCAAGCATGTTTTGATCGGACGTGTAACGACGGAGTTTTTCAAGCCGCTCCGCGCGGTCGGGATCATCTTCCGACTCGACTTCGATACCAAAAATTTTGCCGAGCTTCTCGGCGAGTTTAGGATCATCTGCCGACAACTGCTCGACGGCTTCCGCCTCTTCGTCGTAGAAACGAGTCGTCAACCATTCGAGAAGCCGACCGCTTCTGAAGTGCTCGACCGCTTTATCTTCGTTGTAGTGCTCCTTCAGTTCGTCAATGTCTGCAACGACGACTCCGTCATCCATGTCGAGTAAGTATTTCATTTTCGCCATCAACATCACGCCTTTACTCATGGAATTTCTAACCATGATATAATATTTTTTGCATGCATGCAATCAAAAGTTGTAAAAAATTCTGCTTGACAGGTTTGCACTCGAGCACTGTATAATATAATCAATTCATCAAGATTGGAGTGAATCGAATGACTGCAGTGAAAAAGATTTGGCAGGACAGCTATCAACTCTTCATCGACGGCAAATGGCGCGACGCCGAGGGCGGCAAGACGTTTGACGTTTACAATCCCGCCAACGGCGAGTTCATGACAAAATGCGCCGCCGCTTCAAAAGCCGACGTTGACGAGGCGGTTGCCGCCGCTTGGAAAGCATTTCCGGCATGGAAAAAAGTCGGCGTCATCGAACGCGCCGCAATCCTGCTCAAAATCGCCGACATCATCGACGCAAACGCCGAGCATCTTGCAATGATCGAAACGCTCGACAACGGCAAGCCCATTCGCGAGACGCTCAACGTCGATGTGCCGCTCAGCTCCGATCATTTCCGTTACTTCGCCGGCGTAATCCGCGCGGAAGAAGGTTCGGCGACAATGCTCCGCGAGGACGCACTCAGCATCATCATCAACGAGCCGATCGGCGTCGTCGGTCAGATCGTGCCGTGGAACTTCCCGTTCCTGATGGGCGCATGGAAACTCGCGCCCGCGCTTGCGGCAGGAAACTGCATCATCTTCAAACCGTCGTCGACAACTTCGCTGTCGATCCTCGAATTCGCAAAACTGATCGAAAAAGAATTGCCGCCCGGCGTTCTGAACATCGTCACGGGCAGCGGCAGCAAGACGGGGCAATTTGTTCTCGATCATCCCGACATTCGGAAATTGGCGTTCACGGGCTCGACCGAAGTCGGCTATTCCGTAGCAGAGGCGGCGGCAAAGAAATTGATCCCCGCGACGCTCGAGCTCGGCGGCAAGTCCGCAAACATCTACTTCGACGATTGCAATTTCGACAAAGCAATCGACGGCGCATGCGTCGGCATTCTCTTCAATCAAGGGCAGGTATGCTGTGCGGGCTCGCGCATTTTCGTGCAAGATACTCTCTATGACAAATTCGTTGCGGCGTTGAAGGCGAAATTCGAGAGTGTCAAAGTCGGTCTGCCGTGGGAACGCGACACGCAAATGGGCTCGCAAATCGACAAACGTCAGCTCGAAAAAATTCTGAAGTATGTCGAGATCGGAAAATCCGAAGGCGCGCAAGTGATCACGGGCGGCGAGCGGGCTGTCGTCGAAGGCGGCGAAAACGGCGCATTCATGAAACCGACTTTGATTGCGGACGTCAATAACAAGATGACGGTTGCATGCGAGGAGATTTTCGGACCGGTGGCGGTCGTGATCAAGTTCCATGACGAAGCCGAAGTGATTGAGATGGCGAACGACAGCGAATACGGACTCGGCGGCGCGGTTTGGACGCAAGACATCAATCGTGCACTCCGAGTCGCGCGCGCGATTGAAACGGGGCGCATGTGGATCAACGCTTACAACGATCTGCCGGCAGGTGCACCGTTCGGAGGATATAAAAAATCCGGCATCGGGCGCGAAACTCACAAGATGATCATGAATGCTTACACTCAGAAGAAAAACATCTTCATCAACACCGGCGAGAACGTCAGCGGACTGTATTGATAATTAGGAATTAGGAGTTAGGAATTAGGAATTAGGAATTAAAACACCGTGCTCTCAATTACGAATTACGCATTATTAATTACGAATTACGAAAAAAAAAAAAGCGGTTTAACCGCCTTTTTTTTTTATCGCGTAACTTGCGCGAAGTAGTCTTTGTAAGACATCGTATCGCTCCAAATTCGACTGTGTCCTTTTTTAAAAACCGGTTCACGCCAATTGCCGTACCAACTTGTCAAAACATCATCGTATTCCGCCGGACAAGAAATTGTTGCAAGTTCAAACGGCAAATCAATCGTTTTATCGAACGATGCGACTTTAAATATGCGTTTCCTGCGAAGAAACAGCAACAACCCCCCGACATATTGCGATTCGGTATTTTGCAATTCTGTATATAAATCTGCCATATGTTTTTCAAAATTACGCGCGCGCAGATGAAACGGCATATCGAGAAATTTCTTAAGCTGATCGAGCGGTGTGACAAAACTTTTTTTGTTATTCAATCCGTCAATGATCTTCTGTCGATGACTCACGGCAAGAAACAGTTCTGTTGCAATGTCAAAATTACGTTGCTTTTTCTCGTCGGCGAACGGCGGGACAAAATCGAGCGGAAAAATGTCAATCCAAATGCCTTGGTTGACGTTTTGCGCGAAGCCCAATTCAATTGAATCGTATTACTGTCGCGAAGTTTCACATATCCCGCGCGGGTCGGCCAAAACCAGTTTTTACTACGGATTGTGTTTGTAACTTCAGTCGAGAGGAACTGCAAATTTTCGTCGGTATTGTCATCAAAAGCCGCTTCCTCTTCCAAGCGATAGTCAATCCAATTATCGAGGAAGTAATTGGAATCGAGTTCCGTAGGCGCAATTTGAATGAACTTGTCGTAATCCGGACGAAGCATTGCCAGATCAACATCGTCATCCCACGGGATAAATCCGTTATGCCGCGCGGCTCCGAGCAATGTTCCCGCATATGCGAACCACTTCAAATTATGTTTTTTGCAGATACGCGCAAATTCATTGATCAATTTGATCTGAACATTCCACAGTCGCTTGCGTTGACTCGTCACCAGATATCCGCATCGCACCTCGTCAAAAAACAATTCATTAATAAACGACTTCATAAACTGCCTCCTTTTTTATCGCGTAACTTGTGCGAAATAATCTTTGTAAGAAATATTGTCACTCCAAACGCAATCGTGCACGGTGTAAAACAACACTTTGCGCCAATCGCCGTACCATGCCGTAAGCGCGCCGTCATAATCCGCCGGACACGACAGCGATATCAATTCATAGGGCAACTCAATCGTCTTCTCGAAGCAATACGCCGCAATGAATTTTCGATTGAACAGAAATTTCGTCCGCCACGAGACGTTTCGCGAATTGCAAAATGTTTTGCTTAAATACTCTTCGTAAACTCGCGCCCGATCTCGGAACGGCAACTCGATCATCGCCTCCAATCGATCAAGCGGCGTGACAAACTCCGAGTTCGTCGCCAACATTTTTTTTACGCGCGGTCTTTCGCCGACGGCAAGAAACAGTTCTTTCGCGATCTCGAAATGCGTTTGATCTTTCGGATCGTCGAAAGGCGGTGTCGGATCGAACGGGAATATATCAATCCAAATGCCTTGATGTACGTTGCGTCGTTCCGACCATTGAATTTGCGTCGTGTCGTTGGCGCGGAGCTTTGCATAGCCCGCATTTAGCGGCCAATATCTTTTTTTTGCGCGAATGTCGTCAACGATCTCTTTCGACAAGCTCGGAAATTTGTCATCGATCGATTGATCAAAATCCGATTCTTCTTCCAATCGATGATTGATCCAATTGTCGAGAAAAAACTCCGGTTTGAGTTCCGTCGGCGCAACACGCATGAATTTGTCGTAATCCGGACGAAGCATCAGCAGATCGACATCGTCATCCCACGGAATGAAGCCCTTGTGTCGGACGGCTCCGAGCAGAGTTCCGCCATGCGCGAACCATCGAATGTCATGTTTTCGACAAATCCGAGCGACCTCGAGAATCAATTTGATCTGAACATTCCACAGCCGCTTGCGTTGACTCGTCACCAAATATCCGAGTCGAATTTCATCGAGATACAAATCCTTGACGAATGATTTTTCTTCCATCGACTTCATCTCCGCTGAAAAATTTCCCGACGAAATTGTATATCAATCAATTGCGGCTGTCAAAAGGATTTGCCGCCGTCAAGTCGAATAGATTTTCTCGAGGTGATACGAAATGAAAAACTTTTTGCGGGGAAAATTTTTACTCCCGCTGTTCCTGATGTTGTTGCTCTGCTTATTGCCGTCGGTTGACGCAGCGGAATCGCCGAAGTTCGGCACGCAAGCCGGAGAACTGATCATCTTCCATACCAACGATCAGCACTCGCGTGTTTCGACAGACGACGACGGCGGGAAATCGATCGGGCTCGCGGAAATGTCGGCGGCTGTCAAGGCGACGAAGGTGAAAAATCCCATGGTGCTTTGGCTCGATGCCGGCGATACTTTTCATGGTACGCCGCGCGTCAATATCAGCCGGGGAATGAACATGGTTGAATTGCTCAACGTCGCCGGAGTTGATGTCGTCACGCCCGGCAATCACGATTTTAATTACGGCTTCACCCGGCTCGAGCAATTGTCGAAGGCTTTCAAGGGCTCGGTTTTGAGTGCAAACATCGCGCAACGCAAAAATCATAAGTTCGCGTTCAAGCCGTATAAGATTTTCAAAATGGCGGACGGAACAAAAGTCGGCGTGTTCGGTTTATCGACGCCCGACACGGCTTACAGCACCAATCCGGCGAACATCACGACGATTGAGTTCCTCGATCCGATCGAGCAATCGAAAATGATCGTCGGCAAAATTCGCTCGAAAGTCGACGTGTTGATTGCCGTCACGCATCTCGGAGTAAACGACAGCGCGAGCGTTACGAGCAAACAACTCGCGGCGGCAGTTCCGGAAATCGATCTGATTGTCGACGGTCACAGCCACACGACTCTGCCGGACGGGCTGATGATCGGCAACACTCTGATTGTGCAGACCGGTTGTCATGAACATAAACTCGGGCGCGTCAAACTGCTGATGCGCAATCACCGAATTACGGCGAAACAGGCGCAATTGCTTGACGCGCTCGAAGTGAAACGCATCGCTCCGACGCCCGATGCGACCGTTCTCGAAAAACTCGCGACAATCGAGGTCGAGAACAAAAAAATCTTCAACGAAGTGATCACGCAATCCGAACGTCGATTGACGGGCGAGCGCAGTTTCGTGCGTCGACATGAGTCCGAGCTCGGCAATCTCACTGCAGACGCATTCAGATGGAAGACCGGTGCGGATATTGCAATCATCAACGGCGGTGCTCTTCGTACCGATCTTCCGAGCGGCGCGATCACGCGCGGCAACATCCTGTCGATCTTCCCTTTCAGCAACACGATCGGAGTCATTGAGATCGATGGCAGATCGATCAAGGCGATGCTCGAACACAGCGTTGCGTTTTATCCCGACGAATTCGGCGGCTTTTTGAACGTCAGCGGCATGACGTTTACGTTTGATCCTTCCGCGCGGGTCGGCGCGAGGATCAGCGACGTTTATATCGGCGACGAGCCGCTCGAAAACTCGAAGACGTATACTCTGGCGGCGGCGGATTTTCCGCTCTCCGGCGGCGACGGCTTTGAAATGCTCGCCGGTCGAAAAACTGTCGGCAAGTACGGATCAACGGAAGATGCCGTTGTCGAATATCTGAACACGGTCGGCATGCCCGATATCGGCATCGGACGCATCAATGTTGTCGGCGAAATTGCAGAAAGAAATGCCGCATAAGAAATTCTTCGTCTTGACGGCATTGACGATTTTCGCGGCGAGCGCGTTCGTTTGCAGTCTCGCATTCGGATCCGTCGACATTCCGGCAATGAACATTCTGCACGGGACGCTCGACACGACGCAATTTCAGATCATCGAAAACATTCGCCTGCCGCGAACGATCGTTGCCATGCTGGTCGGCATCAATCTCGCGTTGTCGGGAGCGATCTTGCAAGCCGTCATGAAAAATCCGCTCGCCGATCCGCACATCATCGGCATTTCGAGCGGCGCGGGATTGTTCGGCATTTTCGTCATGCTCGTCCGCAGCGATTCGGGATTGCTGACCACGAATCCATCAATGATGATGTAGTCCTCGATGGGCTTGCCGGTGGCGGCGACGGCCTTCACGAGGGCTTGCTGGTTAGCCGAAAGAGCCAGTTCGTTGAGGTTGCCCGGGGTCTCGCAGTAGGAGTTCTCGCCTACGCAGAGCATGACAACGTCGGCATGGCGGGCGGCCTGGACGGCCTCCTGAACCATGCGGTCGTCGGTGTATTCGTCGAACCAATTGCCCTCTTCGATGTAGCGGACGCCCTGGGCGAAGGTAACGTTGGACGGGCCGAACTCGTGCTGCATGGCCTCGAGGATGGTGTTGTATTGTGCGCCCAGCTCGTCGCCGCGCTTGCCCTGCCAGGTGTAGCTCCAGCCGCCGTTGAGGCCGCGGATGGTGTTGGCGTTGGGGCCGCAGACGAGCACCTTCGTGCCGGCGGCAAGCGGCAGCAGGTGGTCGGTGTTCTTCAGCAGCACCTCGCCTTCCTCAGCAGCGCGGAGGGCCTT
>ERZ842401.7251-NODE-7251-length-11441-cov-8.406552_pt1 | contig 11441 bp, 2 predicted proteins | sample MGYA00521270_ERZ842401 | MGnify/ENA primary metagenome ERZ842401 (study PRJEB31892, sample SAMEA3878208) | bioreactor metagenome | biome: Moose rumen | place: Sweden | collected 2011-10 | study: EMG produced TPA metagenomics assembly of the PRJEB12797 data set... | reverse complement strand
CCGTTTGGTATGGTACATATTCCTTTTCGTTCTTCAGGACGGAGAAGATGATGTTAGACAGCTTACGCGCTATTCTCACTATCGCCTCTTGTGGTTCCATCCTCTGTTTGTACTGGAAATATTGTGCTCCAAGTCCCGCATCCCTGCTGATGGTAATCCATGCAGCCTCGATGATCATGGGGCCAAGCTGCTTGTTTCCCCTAAAGGTCTTCTCGCCATGCACGGTCTTCTCACCACTGCTGTGGCTCGTTGGAATCAGGCCGAGATAGGCAGCAAACTCATTCTCGTTGTGGAAACGTTTCACGTCACAGACCTCTGTCAAGATGCTCATCGTGACAATGATGCCGATTCCGGGGATTGTCCTTAGCAGGTCATGCCTGTGCTTGTATCGTTCTGTCTGGCTCATCATCCGCAGTTGCCGTGTTGCCTCCAGCAGCGTACCTCTGAGGACTTCTACCTGTCTGATGAGCAGGTCAAGCGAGGCTCGTGTATCCGACATTAGCCGCACATCGTTCATCAGCCAGGTGATAAAAGCCCTTGACCAGTGTGTCTGCTTCTTGGAGAAGCGTTCAGGGAATTCTACTCCATGACAATGCAGCAGGTGCTTGACTCTCGACTTGTATCCGCTGAGCTGCTTCTGTATCGTCTTGCGTATTCGGACAACAGAACGATCATCAATGTACTGCTTCTCTGGGATGTAGTTGCCCTTGAGCAGACCTGACTTCAGGGATCTCACCAGTTTTACGGCATCCACCCTGTCTGTCTTCATCACCTCTTCATACTGAGTCGTCGGAACATCAGCTGCATGAATAACCATGCAGTCAATACCGACTTCCTTCAATGCATAATAAGTGGAGTATCCACTGAAGCCAGACTCATAGACGGACTGATAATCGCCATCTGGGTAATTCTTCTTCAAAAAGTCAAAGAGCTCTTTTGCTGAAGGCTTCTGAGAATGCCTCCTTACAATTCCTATTTCGGGGGCTATTGCCACCTCCCAATTTTTCGCATGGACATCAATTCCTATGAAAATCTTTTGTCCTTTGAAAGAAATTTTGTTTCTTTGCATACTGGTACGGTATTTAATTGTGAATGTATATTGTTTTTAGCACTTACAAAAATACAATCCAATTATTATCGTACCAAATTTTTCTGCCTCTTTTCTTCGCGAAGCCCCTTTCACGCAACGTGAGATGTAGAGGTTCTCGAAGCGTAGCGAAGAGGTTCTCTGCACCTCACGGTGCGGAATATTTCACTGCCTATGGACTATCTCCTATCGGCTGCTTGGTATTTTCGCCTGCAAACATAGTAACTATTTGTCGTCATCCCTATATGAGACTGTAGGATTAGAATCTTTTTCTCATTCCTTACAAAATTATCTCCGAATCGCTTGGCGGTTCGGATTTTTTGTTTTATCTTTGCCTTCGTAAAGTGTATTTTATGGAGAACACTTTTAATGGAAATATGTTCTTTACAGAGAGCGTTTCTTTGAAAAGAGTGTTCTTTTGGCAGAACACATGACAAAGAGCATAATGGATATGGAACGACTGTTTGAACGTCACGACGCAGCCATCTCTACCGTATCGATGGGGTATGTGCGTAGCATCATGCAACGGATTCATTGGAATTCGCGGCTGATTGCCATTAGGGGACCGAAAGGTGTCGGTAAATCGACACTTATGAAGCAATACATTAAAAGTCATTTTGAGCTGGGAGACCGCCATGTGCTCTACTGTTCTGCTGACACCAATTATTTTACGACTCATACTCTATTGGAGGTGGCAGAGCAATTCGTAAAGCGAGGTGGCCTGTGGCTGTTCATTGACGAGGTACACAAGTATCCTGGATGGAGCCGTGAAATCAAGGAGATCTATGATTTGTATGCCCAACTGCATATTGTGCTGAGCGGCTCGTCGCTCATACAAATTAATGACGGTCAGGCCGATCTTTCTCGCCGTCTCATTGTGCATGATATGCCAGGACTGTCGTTGCGCGAGTTCCTGCGTTTGGATGTAGGACTGGATTTTGAACCTGTTCAACTTGACCTACTGTTGGAAAAACCTGAAAAGTTTTGCATAGAGGTTTGTGCTCAATGCCGTCCGCTGGAGCACTTCAGCCGTTATCTGCAATATGGCTACTATCCGTTTTACTTTGAGGAGAAGAATGAGTACTATGATAAAGTGGAGGGTGTGGTCAACTATACCGTCGATGTAGAGTTGACCAAACATCGTAACATGGATGTGGGCAACACACGTAAGGTTAAGGCCTTGCTGCAAGTCATCTCACAAATGACCCCTTACGAGGTAGATATTGCCAAGTTGTCAAAAGCAACGGCCATTATGCGTGCTACGGTCTTGAAGTACATGAGTTACCTGGAGGAAGCGAACTTGATTCGTCGCCTTTTTACCGACTTAATGAGAATTACTGATTTGCAGAAACCAGACAAGATGTATCTGGACAACTCGAATCTGCTCTATGCACTCTGTCCGCAGAAACCAGAAGTAGGCACGGTGCGCGAAACATTCTTTGCCAACCAGTTGGCTTCGGCAGGCCATAAGGTGGAGTATGCCGGCTACAAGAAGGGCGACTTCCGCATCGATGGGAATATTGTCGTTGAAGTTGGCGGTGAGAACAAAGGCTTTAGCCAACTGGCAGGACAAGAGCAATCCTTCGTAGCTGCCGATGACATAGAATCAGCGTACCTACGTAAGATCCCTCTCTGGGCTTTTGGATTTTTGTATTAAGAGATGAATCTGGTGGGTACCTTTTAGTCTGACCTTTTAGTCTGAAGTACGTGCGCTTTTACATTTTTTCTCCGAATCGCTTGGCGGTTCGGATTTTTTGTTTTATCTTTGCCACCGAGAGTGAAAAGGATTCACTCAGGCAGAGAAGCGTTATGCTCCGAACTTGCGAGATGAGAACGTAGGAAATTTTCAACAAGCAAGAGCTGATATAGGCAGGAGGGCAGAACGGCTTCCACGCACTGTGCTTGGGGCTGTGTCTCCATTTTCTTATATCAGGTTTTCCTACGACCTTCATCTCGGAACTGGCAAAGGCAGTCCCACGCTTCTGCCGTGTGGGGAAACGAAAGGCAAAAACGATAAAACTATAATACTATAATTATGAGAAAATTACTGTTAACCATGTTTTGCACATTGCTGGTCTGTGTAGCGGCAATGGGAGCAACTACCAACAAGATTACCGCTGAGACAGTCGAGGGTGTTTCGGTGAGATATACCATTATCAGCGAGGCAGACAAAACCTGCTCCGTTGGTGGTACCACATCGTTCAGTGCAGTAGACAATCAAACGGAAGGTACAGTGACCATTCCGGCGGATGTCAATGGATATACGGTCGTATCGGTTAGCGAGTATGCATTCTATGATTGCGAAAAGCTCACTGAGGTGATCTTGCCAGAGACGGTCACTAAGCTCGACCGCTGGGCCTTCATGAACTGTGGCATAACGTCTATGACATTGCCCGATGCTGTGAAAACCCTTGATACGAGTGCTTTCCTAAGTTGCGCAAATCTGGTGTCGGTCTGTCTTCCCAGTCAGCTTACCAGTATTGGGGCGGCAGCATTTCAGGGCTGTAGCAGTTTGCAGTCGATAGACATACCTGAAGGCATTAAATACATACAAGGTAGCACGTTCTCTGGTTGTAGCAGCCTGCAGCATGTTGGCATCCCGTCGACCGTTCAGAAAATACTTGCCGAGGCTTTCATGGGCTGTAGCAGCCTGACGGAAATTGTTATTCCCAATGTTGAAGAGATAGGGAAAGATGCCTTTAATGGCTGCACGTCATTGCGCGAAGCAACTATCGGAGCATCTACCGTGAGCACGTGGTTCAGGAAAAATGAATCGTTGGAGCGTATTGTGATGAAGAGCACTGTAAAGAAGATTGAGACATATGCCTTTGAAAACTGTAAAAGCCTACAGTATGTCGAACTGTCGGATAGTTTGGCCAGCATTGGAAACTACGCATTTAGAGGCGATTCACTACTGACGGAAATAGAATTGCCAGCCTCGCTGACTAGTATTGGCTCATATGCTTTTTCTGGCTGCCAACTACAAAAAGTAACGTCGTGTATCCTAGAGCCATTCAGCATCGGCTCCACTGCATTCGGTATCAAGACGGCATCAGATGTACTACTTATCGTACCAAAAGGGACTCGTGGCAGCTATCTGGCTCTTTCGCAGTGGAAGAATTTTCTGATCTTTGAGGAAGGCGAAACAATAGCTCCCCGTAACTATACCGACGACCAAGGACTTGTGTACACAATGACACAGACGGCTACAGAGATGTACTATAGCGTGTCTGGATATACCGACGGTCAGCAAGCTGAAATCATTATTCTTTCCACTGTTATGGGCTATCCCGTAACGACGATGCTAAGCAATTCGCTGGAGGACTATGCGGCATTGGAAAAGATTACGCTGCCTGCTGGCTTGACGGTGAGAAGAGATGCCTTTTCGGGATGTACGGGAATCAAGACGTTCGTATTCCTTGATGAAGATCCGTCTTTGATTTACAATAGTTTTCCAACAGAAGTAGTCCAAAAGGCAGTGATGATCGTCCCAATAGGTACCAAGGCTGCCTATTGTAAACGTTTTCCCTCGTTCATCATCTTTGAGCAGGGGGAGGCTCTGATAGGAACGCCTCGTCATTGCTCTGATGCTCAGGGCGTGAACTACGAACTGAAGCAGAACGACACCTCTTATTATTATAGCGTTGTCGGTGGAAGCGAAGAACTGACTGACAGCATCACGCTACCCTCAATACTGCATAATCTGCCTGTCACCACCATCGTCAGCTATGCTTTCAAAGACCGAACGAGCATCAAGTGGCTGTCGTTGCCGAAAAGCATTTCGGGAGCGAAGGATGCCTTCACTGGCTGCCATCTGACACTTGCCGTCAATGACAGGATGGTAGGAGGTTTCAGTGATTGCCACTTCATCGATGCAATAGAACTGGGCAGCGATGTGAACAGTATTGATAATCGGGCGTTCCAGAACTGCGACAGTCTGAAGCATGTCACGATGCCTGCCACGCTGACTTATATCGGGCAATATGCATTCTCGGGTTGTAAGGGCCTTCGAAGCATTATTCCAACTAATGCCGGAGCCGATGCTTCTGTTGATAAGTTTTATTTGCCAGACAGTCTAACAACAATAGGCGATAATGCATTCAATAACTGCACAGCGCTGTCGGCCATCAGTTCTGTCACTATTCCCGAGGAACTGAACGTTTACAGTTCTAATCCGCTTTCCTGCTTGACAGGAGTGGAGGAGGTGAACTGGCAGGCTGCAACCTTTGCCAATTGGTTCCCGTCGGTGAAGAAGCTCACGTTGGGCAAGAATGTGAGTATTTCTGAGAGAGGGAATTATTCTAGAAGTGGATTGTTTGCTGGCTGCTCTGCCTTGGAAACAATCGTTGTCGACGAAAACAATGCAATGCTTGACAGCCGTGAAGGCTGTAATGCTATTGTCAAGACGGCTGACAACATTTTGCTGGCAGGATGCAGTTGCTCTTTTATCCCGTCGAGTGTCAAAGGAATAGATAGCTATGCTTTCCAAGGCTGTGACGGGCTGAAAGAGGTGACGCTCAATGCCGGGATCAGCAAGATTGGCAACTATGCCTTCAATGGCTGCACAGGACTTGAAAGAGTGACATCATACATCAAGCAACCCTTTAGCTTGAGTTATGTTTTCGACAGTGTTACCAAGCAATCGGCCACACTGGTCGTACCCTTTGCCGCTGCATGGATCTATAAGCAAAAGAGCGGCTGGGACTTCCAGACTGTTGAGGAGATGGCGGGCGAAGGCGACGAAATAGTGTTCATAGAGTTTGCCGACAGTCTGACGAAGAGCATCTGCCTGAAGAACTGGGACAAGAACAGTGACGGCGAAATCAGCCTGGTAGAGGCACGTGAAGCAACTTCGCTGACAGGCTTCAGAGCCACAAACATCACCAGCTTCGACGAGCTTCACTACTTCACCAATATCAAGTCGATACCTAATGAAGCGTTTTACAACTGTAAGAGTCTGAAGTCTATTCTGTTGCCCGACAGCATAACCGCAATTGGCGGTAGTGCGTTCTATGGATGTGCGGCTCTTGAAAGCATCGTCTTACCCTCTGGTGTCACTAGTATTGAGAGTTCTACCTTTAATGGTTGTGCAAACTTGAAAACGGTCACACTGCCCGACAGTCTGAAGACTTTGGGCGAGTATGCCTTTAACGGTTGTGCGAGCCTGACAGATGTGCCGTTGCCAGAAACGTTCTCTGGGGAGATAGCCAACTATGCCTTCAATGGCTGTTCGTCTATCGAAGAAGTGTCAATTCCTCGCAACGTAACCAAAATAGGCTATGACGCCTTCAATAGATGTACACGTTTGTCAAATGTAGAGTTGCCAGAAGGACTAAACTCTATTGGTGGTCGTGCCTTTTCAGGCACGGCACTGCTTGAAATGACACTCCCGTCAACACTCACCTATATTGGCGACTATGCTTTAGCTGGCAAGATCATCCACAGCAAGATGATCACCCCGATTAGCGTGGGTACAATCCATAGCGGTATAAGCGTAAATAATCCGCAGGTCATTCTATATGTTCCAAAAGGCAGTGAAGAGGCATACGCACAAGCTGAGGTGTGGAAGAAGTTCATCATCATGACAGAGGGTGAAGGTGATGAAACAATTGACTGGACTGAGGGACAGGTTGTCGTTACTGTTGACGAACCGGAACAACTGCGCCTAAAGGTCGTGGAATGCGACGAAGAGCTGATCAGCCGCCTGAAGATAGTAGGCCCACTGAACAGCGTGGACTTGGCCTATATCATTGAAGGCAAGGGAAAAATTGCCAATCTGGAATCGCTCGACCTCAGTGATGTCACCTTAGTCTATGACGGTGGTTGCTATCGCTCTGCCTCATGGAGTGGCATCGGCGATACTGGCTTCAGCGGATCGGTACAGTACTACTATCTTGATGAAGAGGAGCGGGTTACTACCAGTTATTCGATGGGTATATCTCCCACCACCTATTTTTATTATTATGGCCCAAACCTGATGGGTGTCTTTGAAAACGGACCCTACAAGCATGTTGTGATGCCACGCAGCGTGAAGAAAATGGCCGGCAGTTTGTTCAGCGGCTGTAAGAACCTGACCAGCTTTGAGTTTCCAGGAACTGTCATTACGAATATCAGTGGGAGCGCATTCAGCGGCTGTATCAGTCTGAAGAGGTTTGATTTTGAGCATGTCGATTCCATATTTGGTGATGCATTTTATAATTGTATTCAACTTGAGGAAGTGACGCATTTGGATCACGTAAAGTATATCGGTATTTGGGCATTTGAGAATTGTATACTGCTCAATCGCAACCGAGGTGCTTTGAACCTCTCACAAATAGATAGTATTCCACACGATGTCTTCAAAGGATGTCAGTCGCTTAGCGTTGTTCAATTCTCAGATAGTCTGCGCTATATCGGTGAAAATGCTTTTGCCGATTGTGTGTCGCTGACAAGTGTGTCGTTACCTGCCAGCGTGAAAACCTTGAACAGCTACGCATTCTCTGGCTGTACCAAATTGCGCACTGTGGAGTGCGTGGTAGAGAATTTGGAGCATGTGGACTACACCACCTTTGCGAAGACTCCTTGGATGGACAGCTTGCCCACAGAGGACGGTATCGTGTATCTGGGCAACATTGCCCTGAGCTATGACCCCAAAAGCCAAGTAGCAACCACAGCTCCTGCCACATTGACCTTCCGTGAGGGAACAAGACTCGTGGCCGACCGCTTCTGGAAATCTCTGTATGTCGACAACAGATACGACTATTGGAAAAATGTAACTAAGCTGTCATTTCCCACCACTTTGCGAAACATTGGTGACGAAGCGTTTGCTTGGGTTGAAGGCTCCACGTATAGTCCCAGCAGTTTTACCGAACTGACATTGCCCGAAGCATTAGAGACCATTGGCGAAAAGGCATTCTATGGAAACAAACTGACAGCATTGGCACTTCCTGCCTCGCTGTCATCTATCGGCAAGGAGGCGTTTGCCTACTCTTCAGAGTTGACTAAACTGACTATCCCAGAAAGCCTTAAGCAGATTGACGAAGGCGCATTCTCCACATGTGCTAAACTGGCATTGGTGGAATATAATGCCACCCGAGCTGATGTCAAAAGCCTGTTCAGCGGATGTAGCTCTTTAGAGCGAGTAAACGTGGGTGCCAAAGTGAGCCTGCTGCCCGAAAAGGTGTTCAGTGGCTGCAATGCGCTTGTGGTGGTGAAATTTGCCGAGCGTACCGACAACACTCCGCTCGCCATCGGCGACTATGCTTTCCAGGATTGCACGAATCTATTGAGCATCACGCTTCCCGATGCAACCAGTGAAATAGGTGAAGGAGCCTTCTATGGCTGCAAAAGCATCAAGACATTAAGTGTTCCTTTGGCAACGACAGTTCTGAGCAATAGCGTGCTTAAGGGGTGCAGTTCATTGACGACGGCTTCTCTGCATGACGGGGTAATGGCTATTGGTGATGAGACTTTTGGAGATTGCAAATCTTTGAGTGCTGTTCAGCTGCCTATGGGGCTTGAGAGCATTGGGGAAAAAGCCTTTAGTGGCTGCACCTCTCTCTCATCACTCACTATTCCTGCCAGTGTGCGGAATATAGGTTGGGGAGCACTGAGCGACTGCTACGGATTGGAGAAACTGACATCTTACATCACCGATCCTCAGCCTGTCAGTCAGTTGGTAAGTCTGAGTAGCAGTGCACTCAGGGAGGGCTTTGGCATCTATGGGCCGAGCAATGATGATTTCAGCATGATGTATGGACTCACTACGCTCTATGTGCCCGAGGGCTGCAAGGCCAAGTATCAGTCGACGGAAGGCTGGAAGAAGTTCCAGAACATGATTGAAATGGGGGGTGGTGGCATCACGGCGGCCAACAAGGTGACAACTGCCGATACACTCTACATTGCTGCTGGCAACACAGCCATGCTGACCATAGGACTGCAGAACAGCATCACCGATTTCACGGCCTATCAGTTTGACCTGGTACTGCCCTTGGGCATCGAAATAGAAACGAATAGCCAGGGAGTGTATGTGCTTTCGGCCGGTCCGCGCTACGATAACGGCAACTTCACCATTTCTGTGGATAAGCAACCCATGCCGCTCTATTCTACGAAGGTGAAGTATCGTGTAGTATGCCTGTCTGTCGATGGCAGCACCATCGCGGATACCAATGGTGCACTGCTCTCACTCTCGCTGGTGGCCAGCGACCAGTTCAAGTCGGCCAGTCTGACAGGATGGACGGAGGAGGCACTCTTCACACAGGCAGATGGTACGACGACGCGTCTGGACAACCGTGTTTTCACGGTGATTGTTGATGACAATGCTTCTAAGCGAGGTGATACCAATGGCGACGGACATGTGAACGTAGCAGATGCCATAGAGATTGTAAACTATATTCTGGAGCGTCCTTCCGAATCGCTTGTCCGTGAGGCTTGCGACTTGAATGGTGACGGACAGGTCAATGTGACCGATGTGGTGAAGGAAGTGTCTGTCATCATGAGTTCTACTCTGCCTGTGAGTGTACGACGTAAGTCAGCGTTCTTGGCATCAGAAGAGAGGACATCATCAGACAGCCTATATGCTGCTGCTTTACAAGTGACGCCCGGCGCACAGTCGACTCTCAGCATTGCTCTTGACAATCCGCAGACATCTTATCTGGCATTCCAGTTCGATCTGTTCTTGCCTAAGGACCTTACTCTGGCATGTGATGAGAATGGCCAGTATCAGATAAGTCTGAACGGCAGTCGCATTGCTGATCACGTGGTCTCGGTCGCAAAGGTGTCAAATGGTGCTTGGCGTTTCCTTGTCATGTCTTTTGGCAACATAGCCTTGTCTGGAACAGAGGGAAATATTCTCAGCGTTGATATAGAAGCCAATGGCTCTTTGGTCGGCAGCTATGAGGGCAGACTTGACAATGTGCTGTTGACCGATGATCAGGAGAACAGTCATGCAGGGCAGTGCATGCCGTTCGTTATCACTGTAGACGACGGAATGACAGGACTTGAAAAACTTATTGATAATGACCGTTCCTTCAATGTTTACACACCTTCGGGCATGCTCGTCCGCCGACAGACCACCTCGCTTCAGGGCCTGCCTAAAGGTGTCTACTTGGTAGAGGGAAAAAAGATCGTCGTTAGGTAGGCGAAAGGAAAACGAAAGTCCCGCAAGTTTGTGATCAGCAAGCTTGTGGGACTTTTGGTTTCAAACAGCAGTTAACGTTTTCTTCTTAGCTGGGCTGGCTTTTGTCATTTTTCTTTGATGATTGTTTGGCGAATCAAAAATATGTCGTATCTTTGCATTGATTAATGCTTTGACCGATGAAATATCCTATAGGAATACAGAATTTCGAAAAGTTACGTCGTGAGGGGTATGCTTATGTCGACAAGACGGCACTGATGTACAAGATGGTGTCTGAGGGCTCGTATTATTTCCTCAGCCGTCCGCGCCGTTTCGGCAAGTCGCTTATGGTCAGCACGCTGGAGGCATTCTTCTCCGGCAAGAAAGAACTGTTCGAAGGACTGTATGTCGACACCGTGGATTGGGAGTGGAAGGCGTATCCCATCCTGCACTTGGACCTGAATGTCAAGAAGTACGAGACAAAGGAAGACTTGGACAAGATTCTGAACAGGCATCTTGAACAGTGGGAACAACGATACGACAGTCCATACACTGATCGTGATCTGGAAGAACGCTTCCTGCAAGTTGTGGAACTGGCTTACCAAAAGACGGGCCTGCCAGTGGTCATCCTTGTTGATGAATACGACAAGCCGCTGCTGCAGGCTATAGGCAACGAGGCCTTGCAGGCCGAATACCGCAATACGCTGAAGGCATTCTTCGGAGTCTTGAAATCGTGCGATGCCCACATCAAGTTCGCTTTCTTGACGGGTGTGACGAAATTTGGCAAGGTCAGCGTGTTCAGCGACCTGAACAACCTCATAGACATATCGCTTGACTACGAATACAATGCTCTCTGCGGTATCACTGAGCAGGAACTGCTGAATGTATTCTCTGAGAGTATCGACTCATTGGCACGACGCAACGGACTTTCTCGCGAAGAGTGTATCGCCATGCTTTGCAAGATGTACGACGGCTACCATTTCCATCCGCGAGCAGTAGGAATGTACAACCCTTTCAGTTTGCTGAACACATTTGGGAAAGGTGAATTTGGCAGCTACTGGTTTGAGACGGGTACGCCTACCTATCTCGTCTATTTGCTGCGCCATCACTACTATGACCTGGAGACGATGGATCAGGCCAGCGTAACGGCTGACGTGCTGAACAGCATCGATTCCACCTCGACAAACCCGATACCCGTCATCTATCAGAGCGGCTATCTCACCATCAAGGGGTATGATAATGAATTTAAAAACTATATTC
>ERZ842401.7250-NODE-7250-length-11441-cov-10.164676_pt1 | contig 11441 bp, 8 predicted proteins | sample MGYA00521270_ERZ842401 | MGnify/ENA primary metagenome ERZ842401 (study PRJEB31892, sample SAMEA3878208) | bioreactor metagenome | biome: Moose rumen | place: Sweden | collected 2011-10 | study: EMG produced TPA metagenomics assembly of the PRJEB12797 data set... | reverse complement strand
TACCTGAAAATCAATAATTTACGACAATATTTTTCAAATTTTGTCATGTACTGAAGCCCGGGACAATCAACGTTTCCTTGAAATGCTCCGAACACCAGTCAAAAAACCGGCGCTTTATCATATTCCGGTCCCCCAGGTACGACACGTCCCCCGCCAGCACCAAAACATCGCCAGCCGGTTCCATGCCCCCGTTTTCAATGAAATTTCGGTTCTCTGCAAACTCCAGATGCAGATCTGATGCATATTGAATCTTCATAGGTTCATGATTGGTCTTTTATTGCAGCAGAAAACAACCTCAACACCGCCAACATTGCTTCATTGGCAGGCAGGAACTCTTTGTCCTTTATCTGTATCCTGTCATCACCTTTCTTCCACCCATAGAGATAGCAATGCTGATGGTCACTATAGTCGCTGAGTCCTACGCCGATCCCGTATTTCTCTTCCATCCGCCCAAGTATCTGGCATACTGTCAGAGGTTCAGACACATCCTCCCGAATAGGTCCATATACAGGATCCTCCAACGGAACGGGGGCATCCAGCGCCACCTGTTCCTCCGGCTCCCAGTCGGCCAAAGACACGATTTCATCATACTGCTCCCGAGAAATCTCATCGCAATTGCCCAGATAGCACTCATACGGCAGGTCAAAAACGCTCCCCTCATCATGGTGATTCAGATAGTCGTGAAAGGTGTGCGGGGTCAGTTTCACATAGTCCCTGGCCTCCAGAATATCAAGCATTTTCTGCGCATCATGCAGCAGCAGCGGTGCTCCCGCCTCATAAAGGGCCAACGCGATCTCGCAACCTGCATCCACCCAGGCCGAATAACTTACATCGAAGGTAATCAGCCACTTGCCCGGCGTGTAATAATCCGTAGCACGCACATCATTGCGCGACAAACCCAGTTCCCCATAGTGATCGAACGCCATCTCTTTGAACGCAACCTCGCTGTCAAAATCTGTCTGATCCGTAATCTCTCCGTGCCGACCATGCTGATAACTACGGTAGAACTCAATATCATTCAGTTTCGAAGACTCCTCCTCCCAACGCGCATACTCCTCCCGCTCCCTCCGGCTTCGCCGCATCAAGTGCCGGAAATGTGCCTGATATGCCTCATACGCCACCCGGAAATACTTCGCATAAATCCGAATGCTCATATTCGGCAACGGCTCCCGATAAGAAGGCGGCAGAGCAACCGGCTCCGTACTCCGATACACCGCTTCATTGGCGATGCACTCCTTCAGCATCCGGATTACCGCCTTCAGTCTCCGAGGCTTTCGCCGCTGCCATGGAACAATCCGGTTCAGGTCCCTCCTTGCAATCCGTCCGGTGCGCTGCCGTTTGGGCAGATGTTCCTCAACATAGCGGTTATACACTTCCACATCGGCCGCTATCTCAGGCACTTTCTCCCGAAGGAACTCAGCGAGCGGCTCCAGCAGCCACTCCATATCCTCCTTGTGGGCATGCTTGTCTTCGTCATCGTGAATCTGGCACCACCAATGGTCATTTTCAACCATGTGCAAATAGGTGTTTCCCCTGTACAGGCTCACCGAAAGGTGATACCATTGCGATGCCATCGGATAGTTGGACTTCCACTCCTTAAGATAGTCCGCACGCGTATATACCTCTTCTTCCGCCCACGTCTTCGCATTTGAGAACGAGCACCAATCCGACGGCCTTCCCCGCGGCACCTCAATCCATAGCCCGTGCCGATAATCATCCCCCACCGGCGCAAACACATCCAGCAGCAGCCGGATTTCCAGCAGCAGCTCCCTTGACCGCCCGCTCACGCAAGTCCCGTTCAGATTCTGGTTCCCATGTCCCGCCCGCTCCATCAGCGGCACCGTCAGTTTTTTCCTTTTCATACTTCTCCTTTTTCGGCAAAGATACGCGGCCTCTTCGCCTCTTGCAAATCTTTGCAAGGTTTGCAAAATCTTGGAAAAGACGAAAGATATACATGTGGAAGACTGTTCTGTAACAAACACGGTCAGCATACTGTTGAACCGCTCATACCAGTCCATCACCATGGCTGAGTAGCGTCAAAATCGGCACAAAATGAGCATACTGGTCCACACACGTGGCAGGGTATCAGCAAAAACGGCCGAAAACGCACATAGAGGTCCCAAAAGTAAGCAGGGTAGACACACTAGCAACAGCAACAGCACTAGCAGTAACACCAACACCAGCGCCTCCGACAATAATACCTACCAGCACCGGCATTACGGCTTACAATCCCCCGTTGCAATATACCCTTCCTGGTCATACCCTCGGTGGTGGCGGTGGATGAGCCCCACAAGCCGCTGCACACGCGCATCACTCACCTTCATGTTGCCAAAGCGCTCAAACTGAACATCATACCGCTCACGGCTGCCGTTGGATAGGCGTTTCTCAATATCGTCCGGGACAAAGAAGGCGGCGCGCTCACCCAACCGGGCATAGAACTCCGTGAGGTAGATGTGCACCCCGGCGAGGTCGAAGTCCCCAAAATGGACGTACTTGTTAGGGATGCCCTGCAGCCAAGAGGCAAGGTCACGCGATTGCGGATACCGGGACACCAGCAAAAGGGGCGGAACGCCGCCTTCCCCGTACTGCTCCTGAATCTCTTCCCAAACAGCAGTCTGAAGCTCCGGCAGACGGAAATTCTCCATGTTCTCAACGCCCACCACAATGGCGTCGGAAGGAATACGAAAGGCCTGGAAATCACTGATATACAAAAAACTTCCCGGGCAGGGGCAGAGCAGGATTTTCCGCTCCCCCAACCGAACGCTCAGTGGGCCGATAACATTCACTGGGAAGCCCGGGCAGGAGCGGACCATAACGGCTTTGGAATCCCCCAGGAGTCGCACCTGCTCAGAGCGTGAAGAGGCCCCGGAAAGAACCGCCGCTGTCTCTTCCAATTTGTCCGGCTGCAAGCCTTTGCTTCTCAGATACACATCAAATGCCGCCCGGGAAACCACCTTCAGGGACTTCTGGCTGCCCCTCACAATACTGGCAACACCTCCTTCCAGCAGCATCTCCTCCGCCCAGTCCGAAGGGAAACGGCTGAAAGGCACCGTCTCCCCCTTCCGCAAGGCCGCAAAAGCCTGAATCAACGTAGCTCTCATTCCGTAGCCGCCTCCTTCCGGCTGATGAGGGACTGAATCACCGTGCGCGTTCCGTCCTTTGACAACAAATAGGTATGTTTGTAATCGGCCACATTGTAGGGCACCGGTGAGCCGTTCACCAGATAGATGTTGCGCGCCCCGGCAAATTCCAGGATCCCCCGCACGTTCCGGGGATGCAGGCGGCCGATCTCGTCCATCACGCAGTGAATCCTGAAATCCGAGAAGCGCCCGGAGACCCGCTCCTTGAACACATTGATAAGCATGATATTCACCATGGCCTTTACCAGCACGTCCGTACCGTCGGAGCCCACGGAGGAGATTTTCTCCACCCAGCCGGTGTCGTTGTCGTTTTCCGTGATTCGGAACTGGAGCTGGAAGGTGTCGCTGAGCGTGAGCCGGCCTCGCGAGGCATGTTCCCCGCCGGTAAGCAGTTTCATCAGCGACAGCAGATGCCCGACGGCCGCACTGCGGGACTCGTCTCGGGAAGCACCTGAGAACAGGTTCACCTGATCGAGGTCATACCCGTGTTCATCGGCAAACTCCTTGATCCGCTGCAGCAGGCTTACCATTTTATCGGCCGAAGGGATGGTGCGGAGCTCGATGCTTTTGACCGCGCCGATGAAATTCTTTTCCCGGAAGTCGTAGTTGATATCCTTGATGATGCCCGCTATCTCGGAGGAATTGCGGGAGACCTCGTCCATCTCATGGGAAATCCGAAGGAGGAGGTCTGTGTAGTGCCCGCTGGTACGGCTCCGGAACTCCTCAATCTTATCACTTTCAATGAATTCCACCAGAGAAGAGGCAAAGCTGCGATAGTCTTCGTCGGAGTGGTTGTCCGTCTTGAAATCGAAGATATTCCCCGGGCTGAAATGGGACGTGAAAGTATTGACACTCTGATAGAAAGCCTGTTCCGTATTCCGTTTTTCGCTAAGTACCCGGTGGATGGCATCAATCAGTTGCCGGCAAGTCTTGTCAGTCTTTTGTTCCCGGGCTTCCGGAAGAATGGGAAGGGCATTGCTCTGCTCAAAATTTTGGGCTTCCGTAAGGCCTTCCTTTAGTTGCCGAAGCACCTCCTGCACCTCCTGCAGGGATTCAGTGGCGCGGCCCAGAGCATCCTCCTCTTTCCTGCGCTTAAGTTTATAACGCTCTGAAAGCGAGGCCTTTTTCCCTTCCACCTTGGTCTTCTCCGAGACAAACAGTTCCTTCTTGTCCAGATATTCCTCCTTGTCTTTCCGGTAGTTGAAAATGACTTCCTTGTTCTTTGAAATCTTCTCAAGCCGCTCCTCAAGGCCCGCAATCTCTTTGTCACACTTTTCCAGCGCCGTGGCATCAGCACCCTGCCCGGCAAGTTCCCGGGATTGCTCCTTGGAAAGGGCTTCCAGAGCATCGGAGAGCTCTTTTTCCCTGGCCGATATTTCGGCCTCAACCTGAGAGAGGGCGTCGTCGTACTGCTTTTGAAGGGACTTTCGGCCACGGGCATCAGCATCCCTAAGTTTCTGAATCTGAGCCTCTTTCTCCTTAAGGAGTGCATCCAGGGCCTCCGTGGCCAGAACCTTTTCCGAAGTCAGGGCCTGAAGGGCTTCCCTACACCTTCTCATCTCATCCTCCCGCGCTTTCCGGGTATTCTCCTCCAGCAGGGAGAGCCGTTTTTCGGCATCCTCCAGCTTGGCCGGCAGCATCAGGACCGCCGCCTGCAACGCGGAGAGTTCGTCCCTGAGCGGTTTTATCCGGGCATTATACTTTTTCCGGAGCGCCGCCAGGGCCGATTCTTTTTCGGCCAGGAAGCCCTCTTGGCGCTCCTTCAGCGCGGAAAGCTCCTTTTCCAGCTGCCCCTTTTCCTTCTGCAACTGCCGGGGCGTACGCGCATTCATATTAAGGGTGCTAAGGTCAAGATGTACCCCGAAAAGGGAATCCCCCTGGGCCTCGGAGGGATATAAGTTCTTGGCATAGAGCACCGTACGTTCATCGGCCACCTTGCCGATGGTCTCCTCCCAGCCGGGCTTGTGAGTGGAAAGCCACTGGATGAAGGAGCCGTCCATGGAAGAAAGCAGCGCGTCGATTTCCGCCACCTTGGCATCCAGTTCCTTCATTTGCCCGGCCACGTCCGAGAGTTTGTCGTCCCAATCGCGGGCCTCCCTATGCTGATGGAACTGCCCCTCCTGGACAAGCGCCTCTATGCGGGCCTCCTGCGTCTTGACAGAAGCATCCAGCCTCCCTTTTTCCCCGGAGAGGCGTGACAGAGTGGCCTCCGCGGCCTTTATCTCATCGGCAAAGGGCGAAAGATGGGCGGCAAGAGCCAGCGCCTTGTCCTGGGCGGCCATCCGCTCCTTGAGGTCCAGAACCAGGCTTTCCTGGGCCGAAACCCGCTCCCTGAAAGCTTCCTCCACGCCGGAAAGCCCCGCCTCAAGCGCCTCCGAGAGTTTCCGTAGCTGCGCATTCAGCGCCGCACCGATTTCCACCTTCCTCTCCTGCCGGGCCGCACGCCAGGCATCAAAGCCCAGCCGCATCTCGCGTTCGCGGTCCTTGTATTTGGCCGCAATATCGGCATACTCCCTCGTGAGCCTGGAGCGGAGCGCACGGGCCGATTCCAATGATGCCAGGAGAGCCTTCTCCTGCCCGTCTTCTTCCATAATCGCCTGTATACCAATTCCTTCGTACTTCTTCCGAAGTTTAGGGATCTTTTCCAATTTATCGTTCAGGGCGCCTATTTCCTGGTCCAGAGATGAGAGTTCGCGACTGTATTTTTCCTGTAATTCGGAGAGTTTATCCCTGCATTTTTGCTGCAGGACCTCCGTATCCTCAACCTGTTTTTCCAGAATGGGAATCCGCTCCTGCGAATATCGACGGGCATAGCGGAGCTCAAGCAAGCTGCCTGTGAGTTCGTCGTCAAGATACAGGAGCTTCCGATACAGCTCCACCACCTTTTCTCCCTGGCGCCGCACCGTCACCTCCCCCTGCTTGTTCTTCTGGAACCACTGGGAGATGTCACTGTATTCCCGCTCAAAACCAGCGAGTTGGCTGCGGAAATAGACAAGGTCTATGCCGGGTTCTTCGTCGCCGAGGGAGCGGATGATGATATCCTTGATGAAATCGGCATCTACCTTTGCGCCCAGAAAAACGTTTTGAAGGCTACGCGGAATGTTCTGATATTTGGCCGTTTCCATAATGCAGAACCGGGCGAATTCTTTTCCCGTGGCCCGCTTGTTCCCGTAAATGATGTCCCTGTATTCCTGGTATTCATCCACGATACGCGTCATGGGCGCGCCGTCCAGACGCCGGCGGATTACGGAAGAATCGGCCGTCACCTCCCCATGGTCGTCGATGAGCCATTCCTTCCGGAAGGGGGCCCCGATAAAACGGAAGACACTATGGGCGTGCGAGCGGAAAACCAGCACTGTGAAGGCCCCGAACTCGCTCTCGACCTCATAGGCGATGTAGGAATTGGCCCCCGGAAGGTAGAACTCGTCAAAGGGACGCTTCTCACGGCTGATGCCAAGGTGCGTCTTGTCCCCAGTGTAGAAAAACAGGATGGCCCTTAGCACGGTACTCTTTCCAACGCCCTGGGTACCAATAAGATGCACATTCCCGTCCAGCCGAACCTCCCCGTAACGGATGCCCGCGCTGTTCACAAATACAATTTTACTTAGCTGTCTCATCGCTAGCCTCCTCTTCTTCGCTGATTGTTAACATTTCCACCAGGGCTTCCAGGAAATGGAAGGCCGATGTCACCTTGTACACCTGTTCAAACTCGTTCTCCAGCTCAATGAAGCCGGCCTTCCCCATGTCGTCCAGGAGCATCTGCACCGTTTCCCCGGCGCTGTGCTGCCCGGGGTAGAGCTTACGGGCCTTCTCCTTAAGTTCTACATCGGCCGAAATGGCCTCCGTGATGGCCGAAGGCGTAAAGCGGACGCCGGTAGAGAAGCCGCCGTGGAAGGTTTTCACAAAATCCAGACGGTCTATCCAGACGCCAAGGGCGGTGAGCCGCCGGCTAAGCTCTGTGCGGGAGTCTTCGCGGGAAAAATGGAAGTAGCCGTTTCCCTGCTCCAGCACAAAGCCAATGCCCTCATAATAAGCCTTATAGTCTTCAAAGTTCTCCTCAATGTAGTCATAGAGGCGGCGGACATCGGCCCGGGTGCTGTCCTGGCTGATGAACCCTCCCCGGGAGAGGAACTCGAATATCTCTTTGGTCTTGATCATAGGCTTGGTTCTTTGGATAGGTAATTGGCTTGACTGGTGGCCTCTTGGACGGCCTCACTGGCGGACTCTTGGGGAGCCTCTCGGGGGGCCTCTTGGACAGCGAAGTGAGGATAATGGTCCAAAGATGTAGCAGAGTAGGAGCAAAAACGGCCATTTTTGCTTCTACCCTGCAGGATTCTTGGACCGGTATGAGCACTACAGACCTTCATTTCGCGAAAATCAAAGGGTAAGTAATGCTGCCGGACTCCTCATACCGGTCCGTGATGCGGAAATCTTCGTCAAACTCCACCGCAAGGCGGCAGAAAAGGGTGAGGCGGTCTTCCTCGGAGAGGGATTCTTCCTTGGAAGATTGGGCCGATGCTCCGGAAAAAGAGCCGCCCCTCTCCATGAGAAACGTCATGAGGTCCTTGGAACTCCCCAGAAAGGCGCTTCGCACCTCAAAAGTATTCAGGGTGTCCTTCACCACGGCACCACGGGAGAGCTCCTCCGGGGAAAGCGGTTCAGGGTTTGTCCTGCGCCTTGCCGTGGGGTTTTTAAGGGCGGCGTGCGCCTCCTTCAGGGCGGCAATCCCGTCCGGCGTATTCGTAAGCGCTTCCAGCGAAGGCAGGCAGTTATACCAAGGGCGCTTTTCCAGGAAGGCGGGCCGATGAGACTGCAGCGCCCAAATAACGTCCGTGCTGCTCTCCCACACAAGCTGGTCCTTGAGGTACTTGATGCGGCGGATCTTCTCCACCAGCCGTTGTTCGGCCTCTATCTTATTGAGGTACAAGATAATCTGGCGGTCCAGCTCCAGAAGGCCGTGATAAGATTCCGTGAGAGCGTCCTTCACCATTGCCACCGTCTCCTTCAGGTGAGCATCCATTGACTGGCCGAAAAACACCCGCTGGCGTTCGTCGAAGAGCTTTTCGGCCTCCTTTATGAGAAGGGCGATATCTGCGCGCTTGCGGTCCAGGTTTTCCAGGCGCTTGCGCTTGACGGCATAGTCGCGCTCGTTCTTGTAGGTGCTGTCGATGGCTCGTTTGAGGTCTATGACATTGCGGTGGGTGGAGAGAGCGATACTGCGGAGAATCCTTAGGATTTCCCCCATATAGCGCTGCTTTCGGCCCTCCGAATCTACTGTAAGCCAAAGCTCAATGTTCTCATTAAGGGCGTCGATGTGCTGCTTCACGCTGAGCACATTGATTTCCTCGTTCACCTCCAGCACTTCCTCAAAAAAGCGAAGGTAGGTATCCTCCAGCACCAGGAAGCCACCCTCCGACTCCCGGATGACCCCGTGTTCCAAAAGATATTCCAGCCTGCGTCTATCCTGGGACAGGAAATTCTCCAGCGCCTGCTCTGCCCGGAGCGAAGGCGCCTTCCTGCCTGTGAACAGGAATTTCAGCAGCTCCTTCTCCCTTGCAATCGCCTTCAGCAGCGCATCTATGTCTCTGAATACATTCAATTGTCAAATTTCCAAAACATTTATCAACACCATTTGAAATTAGTAGAAAAATGGCTATCTTTGCGTCACAGAATCATGCTTAAACAAGACAGGACCATCATTCATGTGGAGGTCAAGGACACCCATGAACATTTTTACTTTGGGTCAGCGGCAGCCATGTTCCAAGACTCCAGGGTAAAGTATTTGTTAAAAATCAAATACCAGACTTTCCGTACCAAGCGTATTGCCCCCGGAAAGCCCTACGAGAACGAATTCGTCATCGTCCGGAAGGGCCTGCTGAGCACCATCGATCACAAAGAACTCTTGTAACTCACTTCCGGCGCACCTGTGAAGCCACTCCGCAGGGATGCTGGCAACCATTTTCTGGCATTACAGAGCCCTGTGCGTATGCAGGTCCACCAGCCTGTACCCTTATGCGCAAAATTGGCCAATTTTGACGCTACCATGCCGATGGCGCGGACCGGTATACACAATTTTTCGCCATTGCAGCCGGATTAAGCTGTGTCCAGAAGCCTGGCAGCATCGGTATAGCTTATACCGCACACCCTGGCGGCCTGGTGAACTCCGGCACTGAAACGGAAGCGTACCTGACGGAGCGTTTCGGCCTGCTCCTGAGTTGAAAGAGCCCCGAACGCAGGCTTCTGAAACAGGCTTTGCAGAAGGTCCGGCAGGGCAGCCAGGATTACCTGATCCCGGAAAGCAGGCAGTTTTTCATCCTCCGATTCCAGGCGCTTTCGGGCCTTGGAGGAACTACTGAGAAAATACTGCATGCGCTTTGAAGAACGAAAGACCGATTCTACATGGTTCACATCCACGTACGATTCCGGTAGCACGAACCCTCTTTCAGACAACATCCACTCATCCGGAAGTTTCAGAGCGGCCCTGCTGTGCATAAGACGGATTCGCTCCCGTCCGGAGAGATCCCCCAGGTGGCGGTACTTTTGGGCAGGATGCCGGGAGACGAAGTTCCTGCCTTGAGGCATACTGCTTTCAAGGGGCATTCCATCCCACAGCACCTGAAAGAACGTGTTTCCCGTTCCCCACGGATACTGCCCAGGATACAAGCATATACTTGCCGCCACACAGTTCATCTGTACATAAGCAATCGCCCGTTCCAAAGCTTCCACCTCATCTTCGGATATCTCTTTAATATCCAATTTGTTACGTCTGAGAAACTCTTTTATACCATACTTTCTGCCCAAATAATGGGAGAACCGGCCCTTAAAACTGTTCATGAAGGCTTCCACCTCCTGACGGGTTCCGTACAGCACAAAGTGCACGTGGTTGGACATCAGTATGAAAGCCAGCACAATAACCGCCGGCGTCAGAGCCGCCTGGATGGCTACATAGTTCATTCCTGTTACAAAATCCTCATCATCCCTGAACCACAATCCATCCTCCAGATGCTTGGTGGTCACCAAATAATACTTTCTCATCGCTTCAAATCTTTAATTACTATTGATTTGTGGCCGGGCGTTAATGCAGGGCTGCTGCTGGATAATCCACGTCTGTATGCCAGCCCCTTATATGCGCTGATTGGAGTTCCGAACAGCAGCCACCAGCCTCTACAAATATAGGTATTCTGTTGACAAGCGCCAAAATTTTTCAACATTTTTTTAGAATAATGTTGACACACATCCGCTAATATGCAGGGCTACTGCGCCTTCAGGTCCACGCTCCCCGCAGGGTAGCGTCAAAATCGGCCATTTTTGCGCATATGGGTACAGGCCGATGGACCGGTAGCAGCACGCTATGGTATTTCAGGCAGATTCCTTTGGCTTGCTATAGTTTTCAATATAGTCAGCGCATCTTCTGCAAGTTCATAATCTTTATCCGAGGCCTTACGCATAACTCCCATAGACACAAGTTTCTCTGCGGGTTTTCGATAATCTGTCCCTAAAACAGATTGTAACGGCAATGCAGACAACGGTTTAGGTCCCCTGAAAAAAGCATACGATGCAAACACGCGCGTCATCATAGGGTCAAAGCCATAATCATTGAAGAAAAAGAACACATTCAATGCCGTTCCTCTAGTAAAGGCCTCTCCATCTGACAGGGATTTAGCGACAAATAGATAGTCCTTGACCGTCATTTCATTTGCCGGAATATTACACAGTTCTTCTCCTCTCTGCTTAGATCGAGACAGTTTCTTTTCCGCTGTAACCGGGTATAGATTCAAATCATCACCTATCGCTTTATAGACAATTGAACGAGCAAGTGAAGCCGCTTGATTCAGAGTGCATTCAGCCACAACATCCTCTTGATATATCATGCTGTCCTTAACCATTTTCGGGATTCCGGCATGGGTATAATCCCTTTCCATAATGTTATCCAGCAAATGCTCTAAAGATAATCGGGCCAGTTCAAAGGAGCGAATCGTCATATCACCCTTTTTCTGGGCACAATAACTAAGCACTTCCTGTGTTTTTTCTTCTATACGCCTGTCGTTGATTTCATCCCAATATCCAGTCACATTTTTCGCCTTGGTATCATCCGTTCTGACTTCCAACTTTTTTAATCTGGAACGAATTGAACCTTCGTTTCTTGAAAACAAACTGCTTAATTCCGCAATTGAAACTCCTTTAGAGAACAATGACAACAATTTTGTATCATCCTCTTTTGTCCATTTCGCATATGCATTTTCATGAAGCCTAAATTCCGCAGACAATTTGTCTGCTAAATTCCAAAAGTCCTGATAAAGA
>ERZ842401.7249-NODE-7249-length-11442-cov-3.152367_pt1 | contig 11442 bp, 10 predicted proteins | sample MGYA00521270_ERZ842401 | MGnify/ENA primary metagenome ERZ842401 (study PRJEB31892, sample SAMEA3878208) | bioreactor metagenome | biome: Moose rumen | place: Sweden | collected 2011-10 | study: EMG produced TPA metagenomics assembly of the PRJEB12797 data set... | reverse complement strand
ACCCTATCGCCTTGAACGAGGGGCAGACGCTTTTGCAGAAACCGCACATGGTGCATACGTTCACCGCTTTCCTGACGGCCTCCAGCCTTTCGGTCTCGAAGACGGGGCCGACCTTGGGGATGGTGACGCTGCCGTCCATGAGGACGATGACCCTCGCGTCGGGCTTCTCCCTGAGGGCGTCGGCGACGGCGTCGGCGACAGTGGCGTATGGCGTGATGTTGGCGTCGGACAGGATCTTCGGGTCCAGGTCGGTGACGGCGCAGATCTTGGCCCAGGTGGCTATCTCGGCCATTTTGGCGGCCTTGTGGTATCCGAGCCTGTACTCCGCCTTGAGGTTGTCCAGGACCTTCTTGGGATCTTTGGAGGTCGAGAGCTGCTGGAGGAAGGTGGCGTGCCCTATCCCCTCCCTGCACTTGGAGACCATTATGATGGTCCCGCCCTCCTTCAAGGCCCATTTCCCGTTGTCCAGGGCCTTCTGCGACTGGTACAGGTCCACGTCCATCGGGTACGGCGCCACGGAGACGACCACGTCCGCCTTCTCGGGGATGGGGACGGAGAAGACCTCGTTCGCCCAGCCCACGGCGCGTTCGAAGGCGCTGTTGAGCTCGCCTGACGCGACCTTGTATATGTTCTGGTGCCTGTCCAGGACCATCTGGATGGAGAATATCCTCTTCCCCTTGATCACTTCCAGCGCATCCATCATGTCCTCGTGGACGGGGTTGCCCTTCAGAGCGAGGGACTGGGCCTCCATGCTCATCGCGAGCCTGTGGTTGGCCTCCACCGTCCTGAAGGAGGCGACCCCGGGCAGGAACGACTTCCTTCCGCCGGTGTACCCTGCGAAGTAGTGGGGCTCCACCGAGGTGATGATGACCAGGCGGTCAGCGTCGACGGCGATCTTGTTGACCTCCATCGGGGTGCCGTTCTTGGAGGTCCCGAGGAACACGCATTCCGACTTCTTGGCGTCGTGGCATATTATGCGGTCCTTCAGCTCCCTGTAGTGGGACCCGAACACGAACCCGTACTCCTCCTCGGTCATGTCCCTGTGGGTGCCGGTGGCGATGAGGTATCTGGCGGACCTGAGGTCCATCCTCTTGGACAGGGCGTCCAGGACCTTCGCCGTGGGGGTGGGGCGGGTCCCGTCGTTCACGATGAAGACGATGTCCTTGCCGCCTTCCAGGAACTTCTCGAGCGACTCGTACCCCATGGGGTCGTCTATGGACGCGCCAATGACGGCGTCGGGGTCTCCGCAGACGACGTCCTTCGGGTAGAACGTGCCGATGTAGTTGGCGTCGGGGATGTCCACCTTCTGGACCCCGTCCTTGCCGTACTTCACGTCGATCATCATAGTATCTGCACTGCTAACAGTACACTGATAATTAAGGTGAGCGTTCGGCGGGCGCCCAAGGCCCTGCTCGCAACGTATTAACCGATGTTCGGAGATGACCCGGCGTGACTCTTCTAGGAGACATCGACGAGCGCCAGCTGATAGAGGATTTCAGGAGCTTCATAAGGGCGGAGGGCCGCATCGGCCCCGGGGACGACGCCGCAGTGACCATGGACGGGGTGGTCGCGACCACCGACATCGTCACGTTCGACAGGCATTTTCCTGCCGGGATGACCTACGAGCAGTTCGGATGGTACGCGGCGGCGGTCAGCTTCAGCGACCTTGCCGCTATGGGCGCCAGGCCCACGGGGTTCCTCGCGGCGCTGGCCCTGCCCGCGGACCTGGAGGCCCGGGCGGCCTACGACATCATGAGCGGCATAGACCAGTGCGCCGAGTTCTGCGGCACGGGGGTCATAGGAGGGGACACGAAGCGCGGGCCCGGCCTGGTCGCCGGGACGGCGCTGGGCACCATGGACGACAGGAGGCCGATGCTCAGGTCCGGGGCCGTGCCGGGGGACATAGTCGCCGTCACGGGGCCGATAGGGGGGCCCGCCTCGGCCCTTGCCGCCATCGACTGCGGCATCGATTCGGACGAAGCGAGGAACAGCCTCTACCTGCCGGTCCCGAGGGTGGAGGAGGGGATCGCGCTGGCCGGGACGGGCGCGGTGTCGTCGTGCATGGACCTGTCCGACGGGCTGGGCACGGCGCTGAACACGCTCTGCAAGGCCTCCGGCGTCGGGATGGACGTCGAGATGGGGTTCATCCCCCGTGAGGATTATGTGGAATCGATCTCCGAGGAGTCCGGGGTCGCCCTCAGGGACCTCCTGTTCGACTGCGGCGGGGAGTACGAGCTCCTGTTCACAGCGAGCAGGGGCATGCTCAGGAAGATTTACGATGCCGAGGTCCCATTCCACATCATAGGAGTGGTGGACGACAAAGGGTTCCCGGAGCTTCTGGAGAACGGAGAGAGGAGCAGGATCGGAAATGGCCGTTATTAACGAACGCGTGGAAGCCAGATACTACGAGAGGGAGGGCGACCACTACATATGCAGGCTGTGCCCCCATAACTGCAGGATAGCCGTCGGGAAGTACGGCAGATGCGGCTCCCGCAGGGGGGACGAGGACATGCTCGTCGCCTATTCGTACGGGAAGGTCTCCTCGCTGTGCGTGGACCCGGTGGAGAAGAAGCCCCTGTACCATTACAGGCCCGGCGGCAGATGCTTCTCCGTCGGCGGGGTGGGATGCAACATGTCCTGCAAGCACTGCCAGAACTACGCCATATCCCAGCTCCCCTCCGGGAAGAAGCGCTCCACTTACGAGAGGCCCCACGAGCTCGTGAACCTTTGCCGCAACGAGAAGCAGGACGTCATCGCGTTCACCTACAACGAGCCGATGATCTGGTTCGAGTACATCATGGACGTGATGAGGGTCGACCCCGACCTGAACCTGGTCCTGGTGAGCAACGGGCTGGTGTCGGAGGAGCCACTCAGGGAGCTCTGCAAGGTCGCCGACGCCATGAACATAGACGTGAAAGGGTTCACCGACGAGTTCTACATGAAGGTATGCGGCGCCCATCTGGACGACGTCCTCAGGAGCGTGAAGATCGTGCACGAGTCCAAGGTGCACCTGGAGCTGACCTACCTCGTCATCCCCGGCTACAACGATTCGGACGAGGAGATAACGGCGTTCTGCGACTGGGTCAGGAACGAGCTCTCGGAGGACGTCCCGGTCCACTTCACCAGGTTCCACCCGGACAACGAGATGATGGACGTCCAGTGGACGCCCGTGGAGACGGTGATGCACTGCAGGGAGCTCGGGATGGAGAGGGGGCTCCATTACGTCTACGTCGGCAACACCCTGACCGACGACGCCGACGACACCTACTGCCCCGAGTGCGGGACCGCGGTCATCCGGAGGCTGGGCTACCTGGTGGACATCATCTCCCTGGACGGGGACCGGTGCTCCTGCTGCAGGCACCGGATAAACGTCATAAGGCGACGGGACGGCTCACCTGGGGTCGCCCTTCTGGATCTCGGCTATGCGGGCGGACAGCTTCTTGCAGATGGCGACGAAGGCCTCCTTCTCCTCGTCCGTGATGGCCTCGAATAACCTGTCGTCCGACATCAGGGTGGCCTGTATGGCCGTCTCGTACGCCTCCTCCCCCTTGGGAGTGAGGCGGAGCGACCAGACCTTGCCGGTGCTCTCGTTGACGGCCATGCCCATCTCTATGATCTCGCGGACCACGATGGAGATCCTGGACTTGTCCATCGGCACGCGCGCGCACAGCCCTTTCTGGGAGATCCCGGGGGAGTTGTGCATGACCACAAGGGCCGGTATGTGATAATACTTGAATTTGTAGCCTTCGACATACCTTGAAGTCGAATTCTTGACATAGCGCACTGAAACGTCCAGGAACTTGTGGTAGTCCATCGAAGCCCAGTAATCCATGGATGCCGTATACTCTCCTACTTTAAAACTTACTCTAAGATTGTTAAATTTTAAAGTAGTTCATGAAAAGTATAAGTGCCTGTTCCAAAGTATGGTGGTCAGGCGATTAAATGCAACTTTATCATGACAAAGATGCTGATCTCGGAATTTTCAAAGGAAAAAAGGTCGCTGTGCTCGGATACGGCGCACAGGGAAGGGCCCAGGCCCTCTGCTTCCACGATTCCGGGATCGACGTCACCGTCGGAGTGAGGAAGACCGGGAGGTCCTGGGAGAAGGCAAAGGAGGACGGCCTCAAGGTGGCCGAGTTCGCCGACGCCGTCAAGGGCGCGGACGTCGTCCTGATGCTCCTCCCCGACGAGATCCAGCCTGACATATACAAGGAGTACGTGGAGCCCAACCTCAAGAAGGGGGCCGCGCTCGAGTTCGCGCACGGCTTCGCCATCACATACAAGCTCATCGTCCCTCCCAAGGATGTCGACGTCATCATGATGGCCCCCAAGGCCCCCGGGGACATGGAGAGGATAGTGTTCACCGAGGGCTTCGGTGTCCCCGCGCTCATATGCGTCTACCAGGACGTCACCGGGAACGCGAAGAAGATCGCCCTCGGCCTCGCCAAGGGGCTGGGAGCCACCCGCGCCGGGGTCTTCGAGACCACCTTCGACAACGAGACCTACACCGACCTCTTCGGAGAGCAGGCGGTCCTCTGTGGCGGCCAGACCGAGCTCATAAAGCGCGGGTTCGAGACCCTCGTCGAAGGAGGGTACCCTCCGGAGATGGCCTACTTCGAGGTCCTCCACGAGACGAAGCTCATCGTGGACCTGATCAACAAGGGCGGATTCGAGCTCATGTGGCACGTCGTCTCCAACACCGCCGAATACGGGGGCATGACCAGGAGGGAGAGGGTCATCACCGAGCAGTCCAAGCAGGCCATGAAGGAGATACTCGGGGAGATCGAGAACGGCACATTCAAGAACCAGTGGAGGCAGGAGTGGGCCGACGGCCTCGTCAACCTCAAGGCCATGGAAGAGAAGGAGAAGAAGCTCCAGCTCGAGGTCACCGGAAAGGAAATCCGCAGGCTCTTCGAGAGGAAGAACTGATCCCGGAGGCGCGAGGATGAGCCGGATCTCGATAAGGAGCAGGGTAGGGGAGTTCAAGGGAGACCTCGATCACTCCGACATCTCCAACGCGATCTGGCTCTCTCCGCCCATAACCCTCGAGACAAACATGCTCGGGGGCATGATGTACTGCGATCTCCCGCTTAGCGTGATCCTCCCGAAGGAGAACCGCGTTACTGAGCTCGAGACGGGAGACATCGCTTACTGGCCCGGTCCGGGCGCCTTCTGCGTGTTCTTCGGCCCCACCCCCCTGAGCAAGGAGGACGGGAGGCCTGTGGCGCCTTATCCGGTCATAAAGATAGGTAGGATGGAGGGGGACTGCTCCCGCATGGACGACATCGGCGACAGGCAGAGGATCATCCTGTCAGCGGTGATCTGATCCGCGGCGGCCCTGGCCCCTCTTTCCGTCCGAGGATAAACATTATAGCGCTGTCAGCACCATTTTGACATCGGTCTACCATGAAGGACTACGTAGCGCTCGATGTCAAGAACCCGAATTCCCGCGGAAACACGATATGCGCCATCGGCATCGCCGTCGTTAGGGACGGGCAGGTCACGGACAGGATGCATTCGACGATAGACCCCGAGGACAGGGTCGACCCCCGCAACGTCTCCGGGCATGAAGCCGGGATGATATCGGGGTCGCCGAAGCTCCCGGAGTTCTGGCCGAAGATAAAGGACCTTTTGCAGCGCAACGTCATCGTGAGCCACAACGCCAAGTATTGCCTCTCGGTCCTGTCGAGATCGCTGGACCGCTACGGGATAGAGGCGCCGGAGTTCCGCTACGTCTGCACCCTGAGGCTCAGCCGCAAGCTCATGGACGCCCCCTCCTACAGGATCCAGGACCTGTCGGCGACGATCGGCCATCCCTACGAAGGGAGCCAGCCCCTCGCGGGAGCCGAGGCGTCTCATGCCCTGTTCCAGTATCTCGAGGGAAGGTACGGGTTCGAGGAGGCCGAGATCCAGACCTACAAGTACGGCACCGAGGAGGCCAAGAGCGACGAGCTCGTCGCGAGGCTCAACGAGATCTATGGCATAGTGGCCGGGATCTCCGCGGACAGGAACCTCTCCAAGGACGAGATCAGATGCATCCTGAGGTGGATCAACAACAACATGGAGCTCAGGGCGTACCCTCTGTTCGACCGCATCATAACGGCCCTGGACAGGATCCTCGAGGACGGGATGGTCTCCGCATACGAGCAGAAGGACCTCATAAGCATCGCCGAGACCATCGGGAAGAACAGGTTCTACAACGACAGCACCGTGGCGATCGAGTTCCTGCACGGGATAATCAGGGGCATATCGGCGGACGGCGAGATCAGCAGGCCCGAAGGGATGTATCTGAAGAAATGGCTGGAGGACAACAGCTACCTGGCCGGGATCTATCCCTACGACAAGATATACGCGGCCATAACGAAGAGCCTGAGCGACAGCAGGATAACGCCCGACGAGCAGCAGGCCCTTCTCAAGGAGTTCGAGGAGGTCCTCGGGGACGACAAGGAGCTGAACAGGATCGTCTTCGAAGGCAAGACGTTCTGCCTGGCGGGGGATTTCGAGCACGGGAGCACGTCGAAGATCAAGAGGATGATCGAGGCGAAGGGCGGGATAAGCAGGTCGAGGGTCGATCCCGACCTCGACTATCTGTTCGTCGGAGGCAGGGGGATGAGGAACCTGCTCTTCGGAGGCGAGGAGAAGATCGCCATGGCCGAGGAGCTCCGCGACAGCGGCAGCGGCATCAGGATAGTCGGGGAGAAGGACCTGTTCATGTACCTGTGAGGCCAGGTCAGTCCGGCGGACTATAGTGACACCATATGGTCCTGCCGGTTTAACACTATAGTCCACGGCCTTGCGGAAAAGGCCCCGTCGAAAACGAAGGTGGGGGCCGAGGCCCCTTCTGTTCAGTTGCCGACAAGCTCCGCTCCGGAGAAGGACATCGTCGGCACGGTCACGACTCCCATCTGGACGGGATCGTCGCCGATGGCCTCGACGTTCTTCACGGCCTCCAGCATGTTGCCCATGAGGAGGGCGTTGTTCACCGTGCCGACGACCTCGCCCCTCCTTATGATGTAGCCGCACCTCACGTTGAGGCCGAACCTGCCGGTGAGCTCGTCGGTCTCCGGCCAGGCGAACTTCTCCACGAGGATGCCGCTGTCGGTCTGCTCCACGATCTGCTCTCCGGTCAGCCTCCCGGGTCCGACGACCAGGTTCAGAGGCTTTATCGCCGGGGCCCTCTCGAAGGCCCCCTGGGCCTCCACGCTGGACCTGCGCATCCCGTTCCCGGTGCTGTCCCCGCAGAAAGTGTCCCTGAGGAATCCCCTCAGGACCCCTCCCTCGATTATGCTCCTCCTCTCGGTCGGGACCCCCTCGTCATCGAAGACGCAGGACAGGGGCGCCCTCGCGGTCGGGTCGTCGACGACATCCAGGCATCCGGAGGCCACTTCCTTCCCGATGGAATCCTTCCACATGCTGCGCCCGTACCTCACGTTCTCGCCGTTGATGGCCGACCCCACAGAAGACGTGAGCATGTCCCCCAGCTCGCTGGGCGGGAGTATCATGGTGAGCTTCTCGGAGCCTTTGAACCCTCTGCACACGGCCGCGGCCCCGGCCTTGCGGGAGAGCTCGTTCCCTATGCGAACAGGGTCCATGTCCAGATGGGTGCTGTGGAACGTCTCCATCCCCTCGCCGGGGTGGTCCTTCACCGTCATCGACGTGAAATGCCCGTACACCAGGGTGCTCCTGTGCCCCACGTCCACGCCGTTGCTGTTCACGGTGCGGGCCTCGGTGCAGGACACGCGTATCTGTGCCCTGGGTATGTTGGCGTCGCAGCTGTCGATGACGCACTTGGCCAGCTCCCTGAGGTCGTCCGGCGTGACGTTCTCCACCTTCTTGTCCCAGACGTCGGGGGCGGAGCCCTTCGCCTGCCCCGGATGGGCGTATGACCTGAAAGAGGAGCTCACAGGGGAATGCCTCAGGACGTTGTCGGCCATCCTTATGCACTCCTCCGCGGAGTTCTCCCCTGCCAGGGTCGCCGAGGACCTCCCAAGCCTGGAGTCCTTGGCCATGCGGAACATCATGCCCCTGTCCCTCTTCGTCTCGATGTTGCTTATCCTGGAGTTGTCGATGTAGACGGTGTTCACCAGGGTGTCCGAGACGTACACCTCCGCCTGGTCGTATCTCTTCATGGCCTGGATGGCCCTGTCGTCCGGGTAGATCACTGCCCTCCCCCCACTATCATCCTGGCGCGCATGTAGGGTCCCCCTGACGAGACCCTGACCCAGTCCTCTATTCCCTTTCCGCACATCCCCCCGTCCAGAACCACTTCCTTGGTCAGGGCGTCCGCGGACGAGAGGATCTCCACCGACCTCCCGGTGAGCGTGAACGACTGGAGCATGTCCTTGACCTCCCCGTTCTCGATCAGGAATCCCCTGAGGCACTTGGCCTCGAAGCATCCTCCCACGGGGTCCTCCATCCCGTTGACCATCTTGTCGCAGAGGATCCCGTGCCTGGTGTCGGCGATGAGGTCGTCCTTCTCCCAGTCGCCAGGCCCGAAGTAGGTGTTGGTCATCCTGACCCAGTGCCTCTTCCCGAAGCTCTCGGCCCTGCCGTTCCCGGTGGGCCTGCATCCGAGCTGCGAGGCGGTCTCCAGGCTGTGCATGTAGCCGCTGTAGACGCCCCTGTCGATTATCTTGGTGCAAGACGAAGGGGTCCCCTCGTCGTCGAACGGCACCGACCCGTGGGCCCCGGGAACGGTCCCGTTGTCGTACATGGTGATGATGTCGGAGGCCACCCTCCTTCCCACAGCGCCTGTCAGGAACGAGCGCCGCTTCGTTATCTCGTCCCCTTCCGACGCGTGCCCCATGGCCTCGTGGGCCAGCAGGCCGGAGACCATCGGGTCCGATATCACGGTGAGGTTCCCGGACGGGGCCCTGACCGCGGAAAGCGTCTTGACGGCCTCCTCCGCGGAGACCCTCCCTATCCTCTCCAGATCGGCGTCCTTGACGACCTCGAAGCCCAGGGTGCTGTCAGGCCCGTCGTAGTAGCGCTCCATGGAGGTCCCGTCGTATGCCACGGACATCGCCCTGCATATGGTGCGGACCTCCTCCCAGCCCAGGTCGGACCCTGCCGAGTTCACCAGGTAGTTCTCCTTTATCTCCTCCGAATAGGCGCCCATGCGGTTGACAACGCGGGGGTCGATCTCCTGTGCCTTGTCCAGGTCCAGAGCGGCGGAGATCTTCTCGGACATGTCCACCGAGTCCGGGTGTATCCTGACCTGCGCCGGCATGTGCTTCCTTATGGCCGAGGGCTCCAGGACCAGGTCGGACTTCCTCTCCCCGGAGGCGTTCCTGACCGCGTCCTCCGCGGCCTTCATGACCGCGTCCCGGTCGAACGAGGTGACGGTCCCGTACCCCCACCTGCCCCCCATCCAGGCCCTGAGGCAGACACCTCCGGTGCTCTTCTGGGTCAGCTGCCTGAGGTCCCCGTTCATGGTGCTGGCGCCCATGGACCTTATCGTCTGGGACTTCGCGTCTGCGAACTCCGCTCCCAGGTCCTGCATCCTCGACACGGCCTTGCAGAGGACGTCCTGGGACTGCTCCGCTTTCAACAGCTCCTGCATCACACCACCGTGAATGAATGGTCGAAGGAGGTCAGCACCTCGCATCCGCTCTCCGTGATCAGGCACGTGTCCTCTATCCTTATACCCCCGATCCCGGGGATGTATATCCCGGGCTCTGCGGAGACTATGTTCCCAGCACGGAGCACCTGCTCCGACCTGGGGGACACGGATATGGCCTGATGGACGTCCATCCCGATCCCGTGCCCGAACGAATGGATGAACCTCCCTTTGAACTCGGACTCGTCTATGATCTTCCTGGCCGCGAGGTCCGCCGCGCTGGCGTCGGCGCCGTCGCGGTACTCCGCAATCCCGGCCAGCTGGGCCTCGCGGACCGTCTCGTACGCCCTCTCGAGCACCTCAGGCGGGTTTCCGAGGAAGACCGTGCGGGTCATGTCCGAGCAATACCTGTCGTACTTGGATCCGAAGTCGAACAGCGCAGCGTCACCCTTCCTCAGCCTGTAGTCGCAGGGCATGTGGTGGGGCTGCGAGGAGTAAGGGCCGAAGGCGGCTATGGTGTCGAAGGCGTTCCCGGTCCCTCCCAGCTCGCGCATCCTGCTGTCCATCCTGGCGGCGACCTCCCTCTCGGAGACCCCCTCTGACAGGTATTCAGGTATCTCGGCGGCGACCTGGGAGGATATCCTGCACGCACGCCTGGTCGCCTCTATCTCCTTGGCGTCCTTGACGGACACGGTGTCGTCTATCGCCTTCCCGGCGTCCACGGCCTCGATCTCCCCTGCAACCTTCTTGACGTATTGGACGGCCGCATAGGTGGCCGCGTGCGTGTTGAACCCGACCTTGGAGCACCCGGACAGCGCGTCCTTGATGTATCTCTCCCTTTCTTCGCGGTCGTGGTACACGTGGACGTTCCCGACGCCCTCGCCTGCGGACTCCTCCTCCAGGATGCTCACTATGACGTCCAGGGTGCCGTCCTTCCTGACGATCGCGAACGAGCCTTCGAAGGAGCCCGAGGGCTGCTCGGTGAGGTACCAGAACGTGGAGTCCAGGAACGGCTCCCCGTCGTTGGCTATGACGACCGCATCCATGCCGTCGGCGTTCTCGATGAGCCTCTCGGCTCTTGTCTTTGCCATGAAGGTGTATCGGAAGCACATAGGTAATCGTTTTGGTAATCCGAAATCCTGTGGTTTCGGATCATGGACCGTTCCGGAAGCGTCGGCCCAGGCGGTCTGGGCCGCAAAGTGCTTCACCGGCGACGTGACATCCGCCCTTCATTGTCCACCTGGCCATCCGGCCCCTCCCTGCATCGGCTCCCGTCTGGGGGCGTGCTCCGAGCATCGATCTCGGACCGGCGGCGGCCGCAGACCGGGCAATCGGGGTCGCGTTCGAAAGCTATGGATGCGACCCTCCCGCAGGACAGGTCATACGAACGGAATGCGCCTCTGGAATCGTCGTCGCGGCCGACGATGAGTTTCAGGGCCTCCGTCGCTTCCAAAGAGCCTGCGAACATGACGACGGACCCTATGGATGCGGGCGGGGTTTCGGCGTCCGGCATGTCCCCGAGCATGCATCAGAGGCAGGGGGTGGCGCCGGGAAGGATGGTGCAGACCTCTGCGATGAACCCGGATATCCCGCCGTGGACCATCGGCTTGTTCCTTTCAACGCAGTATCCGTTGAGGAACATTCTCGACGATACCGAATCGAGGCAGTCCACCATCAGATCGCAGCCGTCGAAGAGATCGCATGTGCTGGCATCGAACCTTCCCGAATGGAATTCCACCTCGACGTCCGGGTTGATCTCGCGGATCCATTCCGCCATGATCTCCGCCTTGTGCCTCGGCTCCTCCCCGGACAGGACGTGCTTGCAGTAAACGAACTGCCTGTTGAGATTGGTCATGTCGGGGACGTCAGGGTCGATGACGGTC
>ERZ842401.7247-NODE-7247-length-11443-cov-4.163945_pt1 | contig 11443 bp, 10 predicted proteins | sample MGYA00521270_ERZ842401 | MGnify/ENA primary metagenome ERZ842401 (study PRJEB31892, sample SAMEA3878208) | bioreactor metagenome | biome: Moose rumen | place: Sweden | collected 2011-10 | study: EMG produced TPA metagenomics assembly of the PRJEB12797 data set... | reverse complement strand
CTCTATACCACACGGTAGGGGGCAGCCAGACTGGGAGGCTGCCCCCTACCGTGTGAAGAATGGGGGCGGGTGTGACTGCGGTCGAGACGCAGCCTCTGGCCGCAGCGAGACCGCCAGCTTGGTTTGCTAGGGGGCGAGGAGCTGATGGAGCGGATTCAGGAACGCTTGGCAGGAGGCTGTCCCCCATTTTTCCCTATGTTTTTCCAAGATAAACAACTTATTACCCAAGATAGACGCAAAATAATGCTGATGTCTTATTTAGCGTCTATTTTTTGTCAACCCATATAGCTAAAAAATTGGTGGAGACGTTAGACAAATAGACGCCAAATAGACGTCAAATGTCTACTCCTAAAATGGCTCAACCATGCGGGTTTGCGGGCAAAAAGTAGACAAATAGACGGGTCTCTAAGTACCCCCCCCCCTCCGGGTAGACAAATGCGGTAAAGTGTCTTATATGTGTCTTACTTTTTTGGCTTCGATGTGTTTATAAATATTTTTAGATTTAATTTTAAAATATAATTTTTGTTTTAATAAAAAAATGGAGAAAAAAAATGGATAACAAAAAGAAAATGTCTGAATCAATCGAAAGTCTTCCTTTAATTCGCAGTATGTTGGCATCTGAGGAACAACATAATTTGCTACATACCATGTTGCAGCTAAGAACTCCAGATGATAGATGGAGGGGAACTATAGCATTACCTGCTGGTAGCCTAGCCGATTTAATTGTAACTGAATTCGAACGAAAAACAGATATTCCACTCGAGCTACCTTTTTACCAATTATTTCATCTTTTATCAGGTTATTTATTGTATAACAACATAAACTTGCATGTAAAATTAGATAATAAAATACAAATTATAAAACCAGATATATGGACAATATTATTAGCATGTAGTGGAGCTGGTAAAAGCTTTACATGGAAACAAATATGCAATTTGGTAGACGATAATATTATTTGGCATTCATTTGTTGGATTAAAAAGTGGTGCAGCTTTTATTGAAACATTATCAGAAGATAACAATAATAAATTAATTGTGCGCGATGAATTTAATGAATTTTATAAACAGCTACTTAATGATAAAAGTCCAATGGCAGATATTAGAGATTATCTTTTATTGATTTATGATAATCAAAAAATAGAGAGAAAAACAAAAGAGGATCATTGTGTTGTTGAAAATCCAGCATTAACTATACTTGGTATGTGTGTTACAGAAAGTTTTGAGAAAAGTGTATCAGATGATGATCTTGTTAATGGGTTTGCTCAAAGATTTTCTTATATAATTGCATCAAAAGATCCTAAAAGACCGATTGCAAATTATCCAATATATTGTTTGGATAAAAGTTTATGGAAGGAAAGATTTGCAAAATTAATTGAAAAAATTAAGTATAATTATTATATTGCAGATGATGATGCAATCGATGGATATATAATAGCATTTAAATCTTTGATAAAATATGATCTTGATGAATCATATTTACGAAGACTTGTCTGGAAAGCCCATAAATATGCTCTTATATACCATATTTTAACGGAAAATGGTGATAAGCAGGAATTAACTGCTATCGATTATGGATGGGCAGCTAATGCACTATATCTACATCTAATTGATTTAAAAGCAGTGCTTGAGACACATGGTATGAGCGAATTACAACAAAAATTTAAAAAAGTTTGTGATTATTGTAAAAAATGTATTGAAAAAGGAGAAAAATTAACATTTTCGAATATTGTACGCTATAATAGATGTATTAAAAATGTTGCTGAGGCAAAAGCATTAATTAGCATTTCTGAATTCAGTTCTTATTTTTAAACAAAGGATTTGATATGAACAATAAAAAAAGATTGGCGTTTTTTGAATATTTACGTATTTTGATTAATATTTAAAATAAGAAGGTTTGTAAAAATGTGGTCTGAATTTAGGAAAAATTTATCGTTAATTTTAGCAAATACTTCAGCTATTGGATATGGCTTAGGTCTTTTTAGCAAAGATTTAAATGCATTTTTGTTAGCGATAATTCCAACATTAATAAGTAGCCTTTTGATTTTAGGAGGAAAACATGAATGAATATTATATTGCATATATTTGTGTTAATCTTTTTTTAGGTGCATTAGGTTTGTTGGCAATATATATGGAAAGAAAAACAAAGTAATTATTTTTATTTAGTACTTTAAAATAAAAAAGCCCCATAAACGGGGCTTTTTTTGATGCGGGGGTGCTCTGTATGTGCATTGGCAACTCTTCGGCGCCCCCAAGCTGCCGTTCGCGATGGGCGCTCTGGCCGCCCTATCGTGATCACGGAGAGCGCTTTGGATTCAGTACTACTCTGGCAGGAGGCCTGGGGACGGATCTCCGTCGCACGGCCAGGCATCAAGGTGCTCGCCTAGCTGCAGATGTCGGGGCACACGCCCTTGCCCTACGCTCCGCGAGGGCATGCTAGGCAGACGGCGGGCGACTGACTATCCGGCTGCTGTCTCTAAGCCACTGCTGAAGGAGTTTTTTTTCCTCCGGCCTTCCCTGTTTTGAGGAAAAATTTAAAAACCAACATTTGTCAACATGATGTCAACATTTAGGTCTACACGAAAAAAAATACATTAATATTTTGAGATTTATTTATATATATATATATATCAATAAATTCAGAGACTTACTGATTTCGGTGTTGACACTTGTTGACATCGTGTTGACACAAATGTCAACACGTCAAATCCGCATCACAAGCGAGTTTCCGGCGATTTGTTGACATGTTGACGGGGGGGGGGTGAGAGTGCATGATGTTGACATTTAAACTGTATTTGTCTATATTTATGTCAACAAAGTTTGACTATAAAAAATTTATATTTTTTTTAGAAAAAATGGTAGGTATTATAAATGTCTAGAAAGAGACAAGAAAATAATATTAATAAAGAGAAGGAAAATCTAAGTCTTCTTGATTTAATTTTAAAAGAAAGAGAAAAAGGGGAAAACGTAATTACTGGGATATTATCTATACGACCGCCGGAAGATATGTGGCGTGGTCTTATTGCATTACCACCTAGTACATTGCTGGAAGATATAGTTGCAGAGTTTGACAAAAAGAGCAATATTCCGTTGGAATTGCCTTTTTTCACTTTTTTTCACTATCTTGCAGCTTTGCTGTTGCAAAAATCAGTTACATTACATGTTAATGATATAACGATACGTCCTGATATTTGGACGGTTTTACTTGCAGAATCAGGTGCAGGTAAAACTTTCACGAATAAACAATTGCAATTTGGTATTCCTGATCTACGTAATTTATCGTTTGACATCGGGGGCATTGCATCAACCGCGAAATTTATTGATATGTTGCAAGATAATAACAACAAAATGTTATTTCGAGATGAATTTGCTGAAATGTATAAACAGATCAATAATGCAGCTGGTCCAATGTCGGAAATGAAAGACACAATGTTACGATTATATAATAATGATGATATTATTCGTATGACAAAAAAAGAAGAAATTTCAATTATTAATGCAGCAGTAGTATTTTTTGCTGTTACAGTAAAAGAAATATTGTCGCGTGAATTAACTGCAGATGATTTAATTAATGGTTTTGCACAAAGATTTTCTTTTTTAATTGCGCCAAAAGATCCCAAAAAAGATTTTATTAATTACCCTTTGTGGGAAATAAACACAAAAGGATGGCAAGAAAAATGGGAAGATCTTGTTAGAAGTATAAAATATACAACATATTGTGCTGATAGTGATGCTATTGATGCATTTAAGACATCTTTTACATTACTTGTTAACCGCAATATAGATGAAAGTTTTTATAGACGTCAACTGTGGAAGGCGAATAAATATGCATTAATATATCATATTTTACTTGGTCGTGGAAATGATCAAAAAATTAAATCTGATTGCTATGGCTGGGCAGCAAGATTAGTCGGAATGTTGCTATACGATTGTATGCAGCTACTGCAAGAACATGGTTTGAGCGATATTGAAACAAAAATAAGAAAAGTTGAAAAATTACGAGAAAGACTTGCTGCAAAAAAACAAGAAATAACATTGAGATCAATAGTACAAAATATTAGAGATATTAAGACAATTGCAGAAGCTAAAGCTATATTAGATCTCATCTTGCATCGTCGATAACGATAACGGCATAGACCTCGCCGTTGCCCTGCCCCACTCACGACCACTCATGACCACAAAAAAAAGCCCCATTTCTGGGGCTTTTTTTGTGGCAGGGTTATGTATTTTGTCCTGTAAAAAATGTCAAAATTATTTATCACTATGGTATCGGATATGGTTTTGCATTTTGTGATGGATAGCACCACTTTACATTTTGTTTTTTATCTACTTCGATTCGCCATCCCTGAACTTTGCATTGCAGTATATCTTGCAGTGTTCCCCATCTGTACATTTGAGAAAGGCTTTCAAATATTTGTGTATCTTCGATAATGTCCATGTTTTTTAATATATATTTCTTGTTTTTTTCAATTAATTTATCGTATTGTTTTAAAACAAGCTCTTCATTTCTTGCTTCAGCAAAGCCTTTTGCGTGTCCTGAATCATATGCTTCATTATGTACATAGTATATTATAATCAAAATCCCTATAATAAATAGAAGGGTAATCAGTGCAACCCATTTATAAATTATAATATTATTTTTAGTTTGCGCTGTCTTGACAAAAGTTTCATGTAAGTTGTTTGCAAGCCGTTCATGCATTACAACCATCTTTTGTGATATGTCTTGCTCAGCAATCTCTGTTGCACGTTGTACTGCATTTTTTGTTGCAGTATTTATCTTTTCAGGTATTTCATTGTATAGCTTTCTGTAATATTCTAAACACACAAGTATATCAATAAAAGCATCGCTATTTTGTAATTCTAGCTTGTCGATAATATTTGAGAGATCTTTAATTTGAATATCAGTTGCTTTTTCTTTTGCAATTTGTTCATATATTGATGCAATATTAGTATTATTCATATTTAATCTCCTGTAGGTTGTGCAATATGTAGTGCAGTATCTATTTTCTGCAACATCTGTGCTACTTGTTTTTGTGCGCCTGCACGTGATATTAACTGTAATTTTTCTAAAGCTTGATGATATGGTAGGCGTTGATTGTATAACATATCTATAAGTTTATCAAATAAAATAGGTAGATATACACTCTGTAAACCATATTTTTTCTTTAAATCTGAGTCATTAAAAATTTTAAAACTATGATCTTTCCCCCATTTACCATTTTTAATTATACATATTGGACGTTTTACTATTTGTATAAATTTATTTATATGATTTAAACAATCTTGATTTGTATTAATTGGCCACAATGTCACAAAATTTTTAAACTCATTAAGAGTTTCTCCATTTTGTTCCAAAGTTTCAAGATTCCTGGCAGCCGAATTTATAACAACAGGCCCTTTTCCTTCGTTTTGTATTTCAGCAATTTTATCCATTGCTTCGTACCAGTAATCTTGATCATCTATATTGTATATCAAAACATTACATTTATCATCATTACTATACGATTTAAATACATCTGGATTACTTGTGTCTGTTTCCAATAGTGTTGGAGTTATGTTTTGATTAATAAAATAATGCAAGACGAGCATTGAAACAAAAGACTTACCAGTACCTCCCTTAATTCCGCCAACATAAATTACAGCATTATCTATATTATTGTTTTCCATTATATTTCCTCTTTATTATTAATTAAATTACATCATCTGTAACAACTATGCCGCCGCCACCGTTCTGCTTGGGCTGGCGGCTACTGGCTGTCGTCTCCGTAGCAGTCGTGGCGTTTGTGGTGGTGGTCTTTGTAGCGGTATTATCTTCTTTATTAGGACGCAAATTACAGCCAACTTCAGCCAGATACTGCCGCAGAGTTTTGGGTGCGATCGAGACTTGGGCTTTTGCCCGTAGTGCCGTAGTAATCTGCTCAAGCGTATAGCCCTGATCATAAGCAGCGCGTATCTCTTGTGCTGTAGCCCTTATAACCGCCTTAAGGCTTGTACTTTTTTGGCCACGCTCTGGCTGTATGTCCGGGTCAGTCTGCATCGCCTTGAGCGCTTGTGCCACAGATTGCGCTGTGCTCTCGTCATAGTGCTTTGCTTTTGCCTTTGCCATAAGTCCTCCTGACTCCTTCCAAGGGGTGTGTCTCGCGGCCTTTTGCCGCAGCGAAATTGCCATTGAGATCCGCATACTACTAGATCGGTATAGTTCCTGCGTCAATAGCGCATCATCTGTGTCTCATGTTATAGGAATTTCTGTGGCTATAGCATATGGCGCTTTCTGTGGACACTTGACAGCTTTGCTCTCAGACACTACACTTAAGTGTAGTAGTTAGCCGGATATGTGTTTGCACACTCAGGGCTACGCCCCAGTGTGCTGCACACTATCCTCTCGCCTCGGCGGTACTCTCGACATGGGGGTTTCCCCCATGTCTCGATACCTTGCCTCTGCTCACAAACGCCGTCCCTCCAGATTCTGGAGGGACAAAACTACAGGAAGAACATGGCTACGCATAAGACAGACGACAACCGATGCCGCACGATATCGATACGTCTTAACGACGCTGAGTACGCCCAGATTGTCCAGAATGCTTGGCGAAGCGGATTGTCGCTCAGTGAGCTATGCCGCCGGCATATCCTCGGGCGCAAGGTGACTGCACGAGTGTCGCAGATCGATGCTGCTGGTATCGCCCTGCTTAAGCAGATTGGAGGACTATGCAAGCAGATATGGCTATCGTCTAAGGGTCAAGATCAGGCCGTTAGTCAAGAGACCTGGGCCCTGCTCCAGGAGGCTAAGCGTAAGCTCCATGCCTTAGTCATTGGGCATGATCAGGGACAGAGATCTTGATCGAATAGCCGGAGGAAAAAAAAGAAGATGCCCCCTTTTTTTTCCTCCGGCGTCCCATTTCAAATAAATGTTATGATGGTGTTATATGATTGCAAAAAAAATGAAAAATAAAATGCCACAAAAGTCAAAGCTGTCTCATTTAACAGATATCTATCAATATATTAATGCAGTTTTAATGAATCAACCAGAAGAAAAGATATTATTTAGTGACACTCTTAATATTGAATCAACAACTCACGAAGAAATAATTGCTGAAATGTCTGAACTTGCATATCAAAGTCGCGCAAAAAATCCTTTTGTTCATACATTACTTTCTTTCGCAGAAGACGAATCGATAGACGAAAAAACAACTAAAGAAATTGTACAAAAAACATTAGACGGACTCGGTTACAATGGATGTCAATGTGCTTATGCAGTACATCGTAATACTCAACATGTACATATACATCTTTTGATTAATCGTGTTGATAAAGAACAAAAAAAGTGTAGAAATGACTATAATGACGTTGAAAAATTACATAAAATAATTGCAAAATTATCGAATGAATACAATTTTTCTACAAATGAACATGATAGGTATATTATGGATGATGATGGAAATTTACAGAAATTAGTATATGTTAATACTATAGATTCTATAATTATTCCTGATGCTGCAAGAGCATCTGAAATACGTTCAGGAGAGCAAAGTATACAACGAATTGCAGCTAATGAAGTTTTACCTATATTAAAAGATGCGCAAACATGGTACGAATTGCATCAAAGACTTGCAGCTATTGGATTTAGTTATGTAAAAAAAGGCGGTGGTGCAGTCTTAAAAGGAACACGTAACGATAATAGTATAGTTGAGATAAAGCCATCATCTTTACATAAAAAAGCATCTCTCAAGTATATGGAGGAACGTCTTGGCAAATACGAGGGGTATAATATAACTCCTACACCTCGATCTATAGACCCTATGCCAGGAGTCGATAAAAATATTTTACAAGCATATAAAAATGAACAGCAACAAATACAAGATTCAAAGAAATTACATGAAGAAAAGTTGTATAAAGAATTTAAACAAGAACGAGAAAAGATAAAACAAGAAAAACAACTTATATTAAATTCTATCAAACAAGAGGAATTCGGAAACAAAACAGACTATTTAGCATTAAAGCAAGTTATCAAAGAAAAAACTAATGAAGAAATTGCGAAGTTAGAGAAAAAATATAAAGAGAAAGTTGCAAATATCAAAAAGATATATGCAAGTATAATAAATTTTGATGCATGGTGTAAGCTACATAAACCAGATATTTCTATAGATATAGAAGAGAAAATTAGAGAAGCTGGTAACAGAATTATATTATCATCAACTATCAATCATACACAAGATAGTAAGGTACAACAATTTGAAATATATAGTAATGCAGTAAACGCTGATAGATATCGAATTACTTTACAGAATGATAACAATGATAATACATCATCAGTTTTAATACTTGACAGTGATCATGATGGTATATCACGAGGTTATACACAAGAGCAAGTAATGCGTGCTATACCACAAATATCATACTACGAGTCAAAAGGAGATCATGCCTATTTTACACCGCTATCAGACAATAAACATCATATTTTGTTAGACAATATTACGCAAGAAAATTTGCATTACCTTCAAGAAGATGGATTTATTCCAAACTGCATATTGCAATTATCTCCTAGTAACTATCAAGCAATATACACTTTATCTAAACTTAAAACTGATAACGATAAATATATTTATAGTGATATTGCTAGGGAACTTAATACAAAATATGTAGATCATGAATTATGCTGTGCTATATATTCACATAGAATTCCAGGATTTCACAACACTAAATCTAAATACAGAAATCAAGATGGAACTTTTCCTATAGTAAAAATCGTAGATACATGTGAGGAAGAATGTAGCTTACTCGTAAATTGTATGTTTTTTTTAGATGGATACTATAATTATAAAAAAGAAAATAGCTCATTATATGTGCCAGAACAACAATCTATTGCAGCAGTTTATGATATAATAAAATTGTATAATTTGCATAAAAATGAATGTGTAAGACTAGCAAAATTGACAAATTCAATGATTGATCACAGCAGACTTGATGCAATGATTGCAATAAGATTAAGGGCAACAGGACATACAAAAGATGAAATAGCATATATAATTTTGCAGTCAACGCCAGATCGTGCAAAACACAATTTTGATAAATATTCACAAAAAACTGCAGAATATGCTTTTAGCGTTCATGGTGATATTGAAATAGAAAAGTTACGCAAATATATATGGCACTGGCGTGCCTTAGAACGCAGTTTATCTAGGGAATCTAGCGAAATACAAACAAATACAATAGTTGTTCCTGCGCCTACATCATCATAGATCATAGGCGGGCGAGAATCCTCCCTGGTTACTTGTTTCGTTAGCCGGAGGAAAAAAAAGCCCCGTCAACAGGAGCGAATCAAAAAAACGCAGTGTCTGAAGGAAGATCCGGGATGCTTTCCGTGCACTGCGCAGCCCCCCTCTTTTTTTTCCTCCGGCTTTTGATTGATAAATGCTTTTAAAATTTATTTTTCTATTCCTCCCTCTTGACAGGTAATCCTCTATGATTTATAAATGCTATTAACATTTACCAATCAACAAAAGGTAGGTACCAATGAGCCAGGAGCAAAATCAGGAGCAAGAAGGCAAAGAAGGCAGGGGCGGCAGACGAGCTGGGGCAGGCCGCAAACCCTCGGGGCGGGCTTGGCAACGCCAGCTTACGGTTCGGGTTCCAGAGGAAGCGTTCCAGCAATTACGCATCATTAATAATCTTAATCGCCGTACAACATATACCCGCTATTTATCTGACGTGATACGTCAATATATTTATAATCAGGCAAATGAATACTTAATCAAGAATAATGTATTAGAATTACTTAAACAGGATTATGCAGACAGGCTTAAAGATTGTAGTACTGATCTTGAGATACTTACACGACTTGCGGATTTGATGGAGGCTGGTGAAAAGCCTATGTTTCATCGTGTTCTTGCTGAAAAAACAGAAGAGTTTGGCAAAAGATTAGATATGGCAATGGCAAGCGATGCATATCAACGTCTGGAGAAGGAAAATGCAGATTTGAAGCGACGTCTTGCTGAATTAGAGGGCAAATAGTTTGATTTGCCAATGCTATTAACATTTCATATTAAGCCCCGAAACCTTGACGGTGCTTACCACCAATTTTTTTTTCCTCCGGCTGTCGATGGAGCAGGTAGATGTTGCAAGCAGAAGTAAATACGCGTATATGGCTACAATACCAACGTGATTTTCCGCAATTTGCAGCAGTCGCAAGAGATATGGGCAATGTTATAGGTTGCCCATGTCCTATATGTGGAGGTAAAGACCGTTTCCAGATCTGGAAGGTCAAGGAGCAGTACTATTGCAGACAATGCGGAATACATGGGACATACGTTGGATATCTAATGCAGTGGCACGGAATGTCTACGAAGGAGGCGTGCAAGGCCGCAGATTATCCCCTGCGGCAAGGCTGTCTCGCTGTGCCGCAGCCGTCTAGGCGGCCCAATGCTCCAGCTCCTGAGCGGTATCCGGATGAGGCGTGGCGTGCATGGGCTGGGGCGCTGCTCCGTGAGGCGCAGACGCAGCTTGAGCTGCCCGCGGTACATGCGCTGCTGATGGCGCGTGGCCTATCTGCCGAGACGGCACGGCAGGCCGGCATCGGGTATCTCCCGTCCACGCGGTACAACGTTGCCGGAGGAAAAAAAAAGGTCTGCCTCCCCGCAGGCCTCCTCCTTGCCGTCCGCCGTCGGTCGCTCGGCATCGTGTCCGCTGAAATCAGGTGCTATCCTCCACATCCCTGCGGTGGCGTCCTGCATACGCACTGGCAAGTGGCGGGGGCCGCTAAGCTTCCCTATGCGCTGGGCGGCTCCGGACGCCTTAGCCCTATAGTGGTCATGGAAAGCATCCTCGATGCCGTCCTGTTGCACCAGGAGTCAAGGGGGCGGATCGGCGTCCTGGCCATGCGTGGCGCAGCGGCCTGTCCAGGGCGTGAGGTGTTGTCTTGGCTCCGCTCAGCCCCCCGCATCGTGCTGTGTCCTGATGCTGACGAGGGAGGCCATGCGGCCGGTGCTCGATGGCAGACCTGGCTGCAGGAGGCGGGATGTTGCCAGATCGATGTCCGTCCGCCCACGGGCGGCAAGGACATTGGTGACGCGCATGCGCTCGCCGTCCGTTCTGGCGGGAGTGAGGGCCAGACGGCTGCGGCTTGGCTTGTTGGCTGTGGTCTTTGATGATTAGTAAATGCTATTAACCTTTCACTTTCAAAATCAATCAGTTTTTTTCCTCCGGCGGTCCCGGCGGTTTGTTGGGCTTAACAGCAGCCGGACTGGAGCGTTCCAGTCCGGCTGCTGTTATTTGATTAGTAAATGCTATTAACTTTTCACTTTCAAGATTTACGACCAAAGGTTTTGACCTCGTTACAGCCTATATTGGTTGGGCCTTTCGCAATCGGTGTCAAAACTTTTAAGTTGTTCCCCTGATACTCTATACCACACGGTAGGGGGCAGCCAGACTGGGAGGCTGCCCCCTACCGTGTG
>ERZ842401.7246-NODE-7246-length-11445-cov-4.688323_pt1 | contig 11445 bp, 10 predicted proteins | sample MGYA00521270_ERZ842401 | MGnify/ENA primary metagenome ERZ842401 (study PRJEB31892, sample SAMEA3878208) | bioreactor metagenome | biome: Moose rumen | place: Sweden | collected 2011-10 | study: EMG produced TPA metagenomics assembly of the PRJEB12797 data set... | reverse complement strand
TGGAGACGAGGACTCTGCCGAGAAAAACGATTGTGTATCGTTTTTCGAGAGGTAAGAACCCCTTGGGGTGAGACTCCCGCTATCTTTCATAAATTTTTATTGGTGGAGACGAGGGGAGTCGAACCCCTGTCCAAAATGGATTAAAACAAGCTTCTACGAGTGTAGGTATTTTTCGCTCAACCAAATCCGGAAAATACCGTAACCGTTGATTTAGCCCTAGGTTTTATTTGAGGGAAACTCTAAACCCTTGACGATTAACTTGATACACCTATCGTCATTAGTGCACTGCGTCTTGCATCGTTGCCTCATAAAACCGGCAAGCAGGGCGTTATGAGGAGCCATTACAGACTATTAGGCAGCGATTCTTGCTGCGTTTCTTGAAAAGTCTGCTTCAATTACATTGTTAGCATTTATTTTTTTGCTCGTTGTTAATCGGGCACAGCTCCCGAACTCGCTACCTGTTCCAACCGAAACATCCTGTCTAAACCATTGCGTCCCCTCAGAACAAGTATTTACATTATAAACTAACTCTTTCCGTTTTTCAAGAGTTAATTAAAACTAACTTAATTTTGCAATCCGTTTATTACCTATTCCAGTCCCATAAATTTATGGGTTTGGGGAATAAGTCTTACATTATTGTATTTTGATGAAAATTTATCCGCGATAGTGTAAATAAATTCCGTCGGAACATTTATTTTATTATCTTTTGTTTCAGGCTGCAGTATTAATGGCAAATCATACTTTTCTGCCAAGTTTATACAATTTTCGATTTCATCATCTTCAATATATTCGTTAAATACAATTTTAGCAAAAGTTTCCACCCCTTCACAATTTCGGAAAAATTTTTCGTGAAGCTTAAATGTATCCATGCCTGTTGCACTTTTCAGTTTTATATCAGCAGAAATCATATGTACAAAATCCTTTACTGCCAGTAATTCTTCAAAAAGTGTTCCGTTTGTCTCAAGGTAAATTTTCTTGTCCGTCAACGGCAAAAATTCTCTCAAAAATTCGTAAGATAAAAGCGGTTCTCCGCCTGTCAAAGATATCGAATGAATTTTGTTTAATTCAAAATTATCTGTAATGTAATTTTTCAAAGCTTCAGGTGAAAACGCCGTATAACCCTCATTTGGCGCAAAATCGGTATCACAATATTTACAATGCAGGTTACACTCACAAAATCTTATGAAAAGCTGCCTGTAACCCATATACGGACCTTCACCCTGTATTGAATCAAAAATTTCCTTAATCTTTGCTGAATTTGTCATATAACAGATTTTCTCTCAAATTTTCCTTGTTCAGTTTCTTAAGTTTTTCATACAACTTAATTTCATCATCTGACAAAGATTTTGAAATTTCAATATCTGTAATAACAATCATATCGCCTTTTTTATTTAAGCCAAGCCCTGAAAGTCTGAATTTTTGCCCGCTATTGGTTTTTGGAGGAACTTTTAATAATACGTTACCGTCAAATGTCGGGATAAGAATTTCCGCACCCAATACCGCTTCAAACGGAGAAATTGGAACGTGGTATATTAAATTTTCACCTTCTATTTTAACTTTAGAATCTTCTTTTATATTTATGTGCAAATACAAATCCCCATCGGCTCCGCCAAATTCTCCACGATTACCCTCACCTTTAATTCTTAATTTTGCGTGGTTTTTAACCCCCTTCGGAATGGTTACGGTAATTTTTTTATATTCGGAAATTTCACCTTTTCCGTCACAAGTTTTGCAAAGTGCACCATTTATGAATTTTCGCCCGTGACATTTTGGACAGCTTTTTGTATTTACGATATTAACAACTTTTTTACACCCGGTTACAACCTCAGCAAGATTAAGCGTAATATCAGCATTGATATCTTCACCGCACCTGCTTTGCGGTTTCGTGTTTTTTGTTTCTTCACTTTTTTTGAAATCGTTAAATATACCGCTGAATTTTTCTTTAAAATCCTTTTTGTATCTGAATTTATTGCCTGTTTCTTTAAACGGAGAGGCGTAGGTTTTTGTACCTTGTTCAAATTCATTAAAATCAGCAGTAAATTTTGTTTTAAAAATTCCGTGGATTATGTCATATTGCGCACGGCGTTTTTCATCAGAAAGTGTCTCATATGCATTTGACACCTCTTTAAAATGTATCATAGCATCACTATCTTTGTTCAAATCGGGATGATATTTGCGCGCAAGCCTTCTGTATGCCGATTTTAATTGAGCTTGTGTGCAATCCGCGCTCACTCCTAATATGTCATAATAAGTTTTACTCATAACATTTTTATCTATAATGATGATTTAAAAAAAATCAACCTGCATTATAGCAATTTTTTATGCTATTAGTTAAAAATCTTTTTATTCAAGTCAGCTTTTCTTAATCGAATATTCTCAGGGGTAACTTCTACAAGTTCATCATCAGAAATGTATTCCATTGAATCTTCAAGTCCCATTGTCTTATGTGCCTGCAATGTTACCATAACATCTGCTGTCGATGAGCGCATATTAGTTAATTTTTTGGTTTTACAGATATTTACGGCAATATCATTTGGCTTGTTGCATTCGCCGATAATCATTCCTCGGTAAACCTTTGTGTGCGGAGTTACGAAAAATACCCCTCTATCTTCAAATTGAGCCAGAGCGTAAGGTACGGCTTCCCCTTGTTCCCAAGAAATTATAGAACCGTTTCTTTGGCGCGAAATATCCCCCGCATAAGGTCTGTAGTGAAGAAATGTATGGTACATAATTCCTTCACCCCTTGTCATTCTTATAAATTCACTTCTAAATCCGATAAGTCCGCGAGCCGGAATATGAAAAATTATATGCGTTCTGCCTTTTGCACTTTTCATATCCTTCATCTCACCCTTACGGTTTGAAAGTCTTTCAATTGCAGAACCTGCGTATTCATCAGGTACATCTACCATCAAGTTTTCGTAAGGTTCACACTGCTCACCGTTGATTTCTTTAAAAATAACCTCCGGCTTTGAAACTTGAAACTCATAACCTTCACGGCGCATGGTTTCAATTAAAATTCCCAAATGCAATTCGCCTCTGCCTGAAACCTTGAATACATCAGTTTTATCAGTATCTTCAACTCTAAGACTTACATTTTTTTCAAGCTCATCATACAATCGCTTCTTTATCTGTCGGGAAGTGACAAACTTACCTTCCTGCCCCGCAAACGGACTGTCGTTAACCGAAAAATTCATCTGCAAGGTAGGTTCATCAATTTTAATTAACGGTAACGGCATAGATTTGCCGATATTACAGATGGTTTCACCTATTTCTATATCAGAAAATCCCGCAATACCTACAATATCACCTGCATAAGCTTCATCAATTTCAACTCTGCCCAAATCCTTAAACCCGAAAAGTTTTGTAATTTTTCCTTTTTCCTCCGTGCCGTCACGATGAATAACAACAACTTGCTCCTGCGATTTGACCTTTCCGTTTACGATACGCCCTATAACAATTCTTCCGACATAATCGTTATAATCTAAGGTCGTTGCCTGAAATTGCAGTGGTTCATCAATATTTGCAACAGGCGGTTGAATGTTTTCCAAAATACAGTCCAACAACGGTACCATATCTTTTCTTTCATCCTCTAAATCTTTTATCGCAAACCCGTTGAGAGAACTTGAAAATATAAACGGAAAATCTATCAAATCATCCCTGTCAGTTAATTCGGTAAATAAATCAAAAACCTTATCTAATGCAGTTAGAGGTTCCGCCGCAGGTTTATCAATTTTATTTATAACAACAATAATTTTTAATCCTAATTCCAAAGCCTTTGATAATACAAATCTTGTCTGAGGCATAGGCCCTTCGGCTGCATCAACAATTAGCAAAGCTCCGTCAACCATACCCAATACACGCTCAACCTCACCGCCGAAATCTGCGTGTCCCGGAGTATCTACAACATTAATTTTACACCCTTTGTAATCAATAGAAATATTTTTGGAAAGAATAGTAATTCCGCGTTCTCTTTCTATGTCGTTACTGTCTAAAACACGTTCTTCTACGTGCTGATTTTCCCTAAACACACCCGCCTGTTTCAAAAGACAATCCACAAGCGTAGTCTTACCGTGGTCAACGTGAGCTATTATCGCAATATTTCTGATATTTTCATTTCTTGTTGTCATAAATTTTTCCGTTCCATTAGTGTAAATATTACACTTACAATATTATATTGCACAAATTTTAATTGCAACATAAATAAATAAGATTTGAACAAATATAAAGATTTAAACCTTTTAAATAATCAGATTACTCAAACAAAAATGTATACTTTTACTATTTTTTATCTTTATTAGAACGTTCACGGACTGAAATTTTTATTGGTGTTCCGAAAAATCCAAATGCTTCGCGTAATTTGTTTTCAATATAGCGTTTATAATGGTCTTTTAACAAATCACCGTTATTGGTAAACAAAACAAATGTCGGAGGTTGAACTTTTGCCTGCGTAGTATAAAGTATCTTTAAAACTTTTCCTTTAACTGAAGTTGGAGGGTTAAGTGCGTAAGCTTCTTTAACAACCTTATTTAAAAGTCCTGTTGAAACTCGTTTTGTACATTCATAATAAACTTCTTTAGCTTTGTCAAAAATAGAATTTAATCTTTGTTTTGTAACCGCACTTATAAATATTTTTGGTGCGTAAGCCAAAAACGGAATATCTGCCTCAAGTGATTTTTCAAACTTGTTGATAGTATTGGATTTTTTATCTTCAACCAAATCCCATTTATTTACGGCTATAATAAGTCCTTTGCCCGATTCAGTCACAATTGATGCTATTTTTTTATCCTGATCGGCAATTCCTTCCTTTGCATCAAGAACAAGAAGTGCCACGTCACATTCGCGAATAGAACGAATTGCTCTGTCAACGGCAAATTTTTCCACACCCCAATCGACTTTGGATTTTTTACGAATCCCCGCAGTATCAATAATGACAAATTCTTCATCATTATATTTAACAACGCTGTCTATACTGTCACGAGTCGTTCCTGAAACATCAGATACAATAACTCTTTTTTCATTCAAAAGTGCATTTACAATAGAGGATTTTCCCGCATTTGGTCTTCCGACTATCGCTATTTTTATATTTTTTTCTTCGTCTGCTTCAAGTCCTTTTTCAAACCCTTCTGTTACCTCATCCAATAAATCACCGACACCGCCTGAGCCATGAAGTGCCGATATCGGCATAGGTTCGCCCATAGCTAATGCGTAAAAATCATTTATCATAAGCATTTGCTTAGGGTTATCAATTTTATTAACCGCAAGAAAAACAGGCTTTCCTGATTTTCTTAAAATATTTGCAATGTCGTAATCGATAGGGTTAACCCCCTCCTTGCCATCAACAAGAAAAATAATCCTTTCTGCCTCCTCACAAGCAATTTTTGCCTGATCAAAGATTGAAATCATAATTTCATCATTATCGTTAGGGATTATACCTCCTGTATCTATACAAGTGAACTTTTTATCTTGCCATTCAACGTCAAAATATATTCTATCTCTTGTAACCCCAGGCAAATCGTCAACTATAGATTTTCTGTTCCCCGTCAAACGGTTTACAAAGGTTGATTTCCCGACATTCGGCCTTCCGACTATTGCAACTATTGGTTTTCTTTTCATAGCCCGATTGTACCATGGAAAAATCTTTATTGTAAAGTTATCTATTCTAAAGAACTATTTTCTTAAAGTCCAAAAATCTTTTTGAAGCAACACTAAAAACGGTATTAATTCAAGACGACCGACAATCATATTAGCGATGAGAATCAATTTTGTAGAAATTCTCAAACTGTCATAACTTCCCATAGGCCCGATAACATGTCCCATTGCAGGCCCGACATTACCGACAGATGCAATTGCTGACGAAAGTCCTATTGTAAGATTATGTTCTAATATGGTTATAATTATTGCAGATAGTCCAAATAAAATAAAATATGCAAGTACAAACATTATAATTTGAGAAATAACTTCACTAGGTACAATCATTCCGTCAAGTTTTATATTAATAACGGCGTTTGGGTGAAGAATTTTTGTAACGGAATTCTTCATATATTTAAAAATCAAAATCCATCGGTTAAATTTAATCCCGCCACCTGCAGAGCTTGAACACGCCCCCATAAACATTACAACATACAGTAAGATTTTAGGTGTGTATTCCCATTTGGTATAATCAACACTAACGCTTCCTGTCGTTGTTGCAATACTTATTACTTGATAGATAGAATCCGTAACACTTGAATAGACACTGTGATTGTTATGTAAAAGTGAAATACAAATCAGCGCCGACAAAAAAAGAAACATGCCTGCATAGCATCTGAATTCCTCACTATTAAAAATAAGTTTAATATTTCTTTTGACAATGGCTTTGTATTGCAAGCTGAAGCTTGCACCTGAAAAGAACATAAAAATAATACAAATCCAAGTTATAAGTCTTGAATTATAGCCCATAATGCTATTAGGATTAGGAGAAAATCCGCCTGCCGAAAGCGTAGATAACGAATTACATACACTATCGAAAATCGGCATTCCTGCAAGAGAAAAAAGTACAATAGCACAAATTGTAAGCCCTATATACACTTTCCATAAAGCCGACGCCGTATTTCTAATTCTTGGAGTAAATTTATCCTCAACAGGCCCCGGAACTTCCGCAGAAAACATCTGCCGTCCTGCAACCGCAAATTGCGGTAACACCGCAATAAAAAGTACTATTATTCCTAAACCGCCTAACCACTGGGTTAACGCTCGCCAAAAGAAAAATGCCTTCGGGTAATCAAAATTGGTCAAAATCGTTGCACCAGTTGTAGTTATACCCGATACCGCTTCAAAAAGAGCATTTATAGGAGGCAGTCCAAAACTTAAATACGGTATTGCAGAAATCAATGCAAACATTATCCATGAAAGAGCAACCGTCAAAAGTGCTTCGCTTTTATTAATATCATTTAGAGTTTCGGCATTATTAGCATCTTTTACCAAATATCTCAGGGAAAGTCCTATCGTTACAGAAATTATACTTGCCTGTATAAACGGATGTATTGACGTAAAATCTCTATAAATTAACGCAACAATAATCGGTAAAAGTATTACTACACCGACATAAATCAATATCAAACCTATTGCATTTGCGAGATAACTTAACCTCATTCGCTATCCTTCCTAAAAAATTCCCTTATTTTTGGTGCATTTTCTGCAGTAGTAAATATCATCATCAAGTCGCAATATTTTAATTCAGTAAGTCCGTTTGGAATAATTATCTGTCCGCGGCTTTGAATTACCCCGATAATTGCGTGAGTCGGCATATTTAAATCCATAACCTTCTTACCCGCAAACTCTCTTGTAACTTCGATTTCCAAAACCTCACCCTGCCCCTGTTCAACTGATGCCAAAATGTCTATATCATTTTCATCAAGATCATTTTTAACTTCCTTTATAGCAGAAGTCTTTGGTGAAACCGCAACATCTATTCCGACCTTTTCAAATAAACTTATATTTAAAACATTTGCAACTCGCGCAATAACTCTTTTTGTACCCAATTGCTTTGCAAGAAGCGAGCATAATAGGTTTTTTTCATCGTTATTCGTTACACTTACAGCAACATCACATCCGCCGATATCTTCCTGCTCTAAAAGTTTTAAATCAGTTCCGTCACCGTTTATAACTAACGCTGATTTTAATTCCTGCGATAACAACTGACAACGGTTTATATTTTTTTCAATAATCTTCGTCTTAATTTTTAACGCTTCTAAGCTTTTTGCAAGCATCAAACCGACATTTCCGCCCCCAATTACCGCAACAGATTTTACAAACTCCTTCTCGTGGAAAAAAGTTCCTGCCAAAATATCAAGAGAATGAGTTGTTCCCATAAATATTAATTTATCCTCAACCTCAAGTTCGGTGTCCCCACTTGGAATAAACAAATTCCCGCCTCTTGTGAGCCCCACAATAAGGGTATTTTTTGTAAAATTACAATCCCTTACTTTTTTACCTGCAATTGATGAACCCTCCTTAATCTTATATTCCAAAAGTCTGACCTTGTCATCCGCAAAATTTTCAACATCCAAAGCCTCAGGAACTGTTACTATCCTAAACAGTTCTTGTGTCAAAAGTTCTTCTGGCCAAATAATATAATCTATAAAAAATTCTTTTGAATGTTTTTCATCACGCGCAAAACTCATACTGTTTTTGTACTCTTTTTTATTTACAAAACAGATAGTTCTGATTCCGCTGAGATTTTTTGCCGTAAGACAGGCAACAATATTGGCTTCATCCAGTGCAGTACATGCCACAAAAACATCCGCACTTTTTATATCAGCAGCTTCCAAAACCTCAATATCAGTACCGTTACCTTTTACAAAGCTTATATCCAAATTATTAAACTCATTTTTACGAGTTTCATCTTTGTCAATAACCGTAATGTCGTGCTCCTCAAAAAATTCTGTTGCAAGCAAGCATCCGATTTCTGTCATTCCGTAAATAATTATCTTCATACTTTAAACTCCGGCAAATGGCAAAAGCAGTATAATCACAAGCTTTTGCAAAAATACCAACACAAATATCGCAATAATCGGCGACCAATCAATCATCCCGATTGGCGGAATAAATCTCCTGAATATGTTCAAATACGCATCCGTAACCTGCCTTAATGTGAGCCAAGGATTTTTGTACCAGTCAATTGAAGGTATCCAGCTCAAAAATATCCTTAAAATTATAAGGAAATAAAATAAATTAAAGATATTATTTATCCCATACAGTAATCCGCGCATTTTTTTCCTTTCTCAAAATTTATGCTCTTGAATTTTTTGTCGTATTCCCGCATTCACAATTGTTGCGCTCATCAGGAATTTTTTCAATAAGGTTAAAGAGCAAAGATTTAAGATTTTCAATGTTTGAATTAAATACCTTAATTACATCCGCATGTGAAACCGGCGGAACATCGCCCACAAGTCCGGCATCATAATCCGTAATCAATGAAATATTAAGCGGACACATATCCATTTCTTTTACAAGATAAGCCTCAGGAAATGCCGTCATATTAATAACTTCCCACCCTTGATTGGTAAAGAATTGAGATTCTGCTTTTGTCGAAAATCTTGGTCCGTTTATAACAACAACAGTTCCTTTTTCATGAACGGTTATTCCCAATTCCTTAGCGGTAGAAATGGCTAACTGTCTTAATTCAGGACAATAAGGTTCCGCAGCAGAAGGATGTGTTGCAACAGGCCCTTCAAAAAAAGTGGTTTTCCTTGAATCCGTCCAATCTACAAATTGGTCACAAATAACAAAATCCCCGGGTTTAACATGTTTTTGCAAACTTCCGGCAGCGCAAGGAGAAATAACCCTTTTGCAACCTAAAGATTTCATAGCCCAAACATTTGCTCTATAATTTACCAAATGAGGCAATATCGAGTGATTTCTGCCATGACGAGGCATAAACGCAACGGAATGCTTTCCGATTTTACCCAGAAATATATTATCTGAAGGCATACCATATGGCGTTTCAACCTTAATTTCCTGTATATCATCCAAAAAGCTGTAAAATCCCGAACCGCCAAATACGCCGATTGTCGCTATATTTTTATTTTCCATAATTTTCTCCTTACAAATTTTATACAAATTATAACACAACGACATAAAAGCGCAAATATGTGAATTTTCATCCTACAAAATCTAAATAATAAAAAAATTTTTAGATATGAATTAAGCCACATTAATCCTTTTATTTCAAGAAAAAATGGATAAAAATCTTTACAAACCGCTTGCAAAATAAATTTCAGCGGATATTATTAGTTTACTCACATCCTCAAATTGCTTGACTTCATTAATCAGGCCAAGAGTAAACAGAAAGGCTAAATATAATGGCAAATATTAAATCTGCGAAAAAAAGAGTATTAATCGCTGAAAAGAACAGACAAAGAAACGTTGCGTTCAAATCATCAATCAAAACTGCAGTAAAAAATGTTTTGGCTCTTGCTCAAAACAATGATAAATTAGCTTTGGCATCTGCAATTTCAAGAGTTTACCAACTTTGCGACAAAGCAGTTGTTAAAGGTATTTTGCACAAAAACACTGCAGCAAGAAAAAAATCAAGATTGACAAAGGCTGTTAATAAACTTTCAAAATAAGTTAGATTTTAAATTAAAAGGTTCTTGCAAATATTGTTTGCAAGAACCTTTTTAAATACAAATATTTACCCGAAAAATTATATCGAAAAATTCAGCTAAGGCCTCTCAAGCTTTAATCTGCGAGCTTCAACACTTGCTAAATCACGGGCAAGAGTATCTCCTCTGTTTGCCATATCTTCAGGTGTGTCTTTTCCCAATCTAGTTATAAGCTTTTTGGCTGCATCCATACACCATTTCCAATCTGCATCCTCATTCGGAACTGTACCTGCCTTAATCCATACCGGTTTTCTGAACAAATTTCTTAAAGAGAACCCTCGATTATACGTACAAGTAATATCAATATTTGGTACAGATTTTTCTACGGTAAATTGATCAATCGGCAAAACCCTTGTGCTTGAAGGAACTTTTCTTAATACCCTAGGGTAATCATAAGTTACCGGGACTTTTACTTCTGATACTTCAACTATTATTTTCCCGTTATGCTTTTTGAAAAAATCTGTAATATTTACATCATTTTTTATCCAACTTTTTATAAGCTGTGCATCTTTAGCATGTTTTTTAAATTCAGCCCCCTTAATTTTAATTCTTAAATGCCCAAAATTAGTATTTCCATCGTTAACATTTAAAATTTGCATATTTTACCTCATCACTTTCCATTAATTCAATCAATTTATTTTGCAATTATATTCAAAGGTATAAAAATAAAATTTTTTACCGGTAAAAAATTATATATTTAATAAATATTTACAAAAAAAGTTTTAATTTACACACAAATTTTGGGATTTTTCAATAAAAAAGCGGAATCAACATATTGTCAATTCCACTTTCTAAATTAGGTGTCGGCAACGGGCTATCTTCCCAGGAGGTGGCCCTCCAAGTAGTTTCGCTGCAATGAGTCTTTACGACCGTGTTCGGGATGGGAACGGGTGTTTTCCTCACGCTTGGTCACCGACGAATCCGTGACACAGTGTACACACAAGGTACACACTCAAAATTGCATAATGACTATAAGCAAACGCTATCATCAAATCCATTTCCCGCCTGTGCAATCATAGATTGCTCCGTTCGTTTCGCATATGCGACACTCACAACGGCGGTTATTCTAAACCTTCACTCACACAACCTGCTCGTCACACTAACGTGTGCCGACACTGTTGTGCTCGTTAGGTTTATCGATTAGGAAAAGCCCTCGTCCGATTAGTATCAGTAAACTGAAAATGTTGCCATTCTTACATTTCTGACCTATCAACGTCGTAATCTGCGACGGGACTTACTGACTTGTGTCATGAGAGATCTCATCTTACGGTGGGCTTCGTACTTATATGCTTTCAGCACT